>OJDK01000059.1_pt1 | contig 85601 bp, 74 predicted proteins | sample 1592791 | NCBI WGS metagenome assembly OJDK01 (sample SAMN05416878, study PRJEB24817) | seawater metagenome | isolation source: Sea water | place: Canada:Atlantic | collected 2013-11
ATTTAACCGAGCTGGCCAGTGCGCAAGGTTTGGATAAGCGCTTTGATACGTTCTTGAACGGTTTGAAAGATGAGTTTGTGGACTTATCCACATTGGAATATCGTTCGCGCACCGTGGTAGAGAAGTTGGCGCTGGGGCTGCAAGCGAGTGTGTTATTGAAAGATGGCGATGCACATGTGGCTGAGGGGTTTGTGGCTTCGCGTATTGATAAGCCTGCTGGATTAAATTATGGGACTTTGCCGGTTGGTGTGAACTGTCAGGCGATTATTGAGCGGGCTAAGCCTCATATAACATCGAATTCTAGTGATTGAATCATCATTTTCAATTCCTAGATTCTTTTCACTGTTATGACGGATCTTGATGCCTAGCCACTCACGTTCTTAAAAAGACTGTTTAAAGTTTAAATACACCCTGTCTTGATCGTCATACATTCCGTACAAGCTATTAGCGGGGCCATCAAATACAATCAGTCCGATTTCAAATTGGCTGTCGCTGCGCCAGTCGTACTGCACATTGTATTTCAGCATGTTGCTCGATCGAGTAGAGTCGCTGTATAACCAAAGCAGTGAGGATGATAGCCTTAGTCGACTCCATTCTTTCTGGATGGATGCGGATGCACTTTTAGTGTTTTTCTGGGAAGTAAACGCATCACTTTCGCCATACACTTGGCTAACAGATGCTTGCAGATTATAGGTCCATTCATCTTCTATAATGTCTAGCCCAATCAGTCCCTCTAATGTACTGATACGCTCAAAGGTATTACCTGACTGAATAGCCTCATCTAAGTAATACGCCATATCACTGCGTAATACACCAAAGGCAATCGGTCTGGCAAAAGACACGGCGATGACATTTCTTTTTTCCAGATGCTCTTGGAGAGTCGTTTGTGAATTATCTTCTTCAAGAGTAAATAATGAATCTGGGTTGTAGCCGCTAAAGGCATAAAGGTCGATGTCTGTGCTATCAATAAAAAATCGAATTCTTAATGCCAAATCTACATTGTCAGAATCTGCTGATTCAAAATCACTGGGCAGCTCTGCTATATAAAAATCGGTTCCTGGCTCTGCATATTCGGTGCGCTGTGTTTTAAACGCAGTGATAAATTGATATTCGATGTCATCTCGAAAGTGTTCTACAACCAACATTTCTCGCGGTAAGCGGCCTAACGAGTAGTCATCTAAATAAGGAATGAGTGATTCGGTCAGATCCAGAGGGTTAATGATATCAATCACTCGAAAGTAATCCCCCTTCCCCCATGCGATTTGTTGCTTGCCTAGTCGATATTGCCAATGTTCACTTTCATACGCAAAAACCCATTCTCGTACTTCTGCATCGTGTTCCATGTCAGAATCATTATTGTGATAGCGCGAGCGGTATTTGCCATAACTGATGGTATCGATTGAAAAATCGTCATACGCCCAATCTAATTCAATTTTTCCATCTATTGTCGAACCCAAAGAGGGTTGCGTCTTATTTTCAAATACATCTTGGTTTCCAATGCGCTGAAGGTGTTCTCCACGGACGAAGCCCTTCATAGAAAAATTTTCAAGAGACATACTGGGTGCACTGATCACTAATGTGATCAGTAGTAGCGTGTTCGTGCAAAGCGCTTTCATTGTAAGTTTATCGACAATGATCGGTGCCATTATTTAACCCCTTTGCGTAATGTCCGCTGATTAAATAATGAATCTTTTAATGATTGATTATATTTTGTATCTTTTCGAATTAACTGAGTGAATCCTCCGTCCATTAGGTTTTCCATCTTAGCTTCGGTTACCGTCCAAAAGCCGTCGATTTGTTTCTTTGAAACTACACTGAATATCTTGATTAAACGAGATGCTCTGAAAATCTCTTCTTTCAAGATTAGATTTTTTTCTTGGTCGACATAAATCATACGACGGCTGTATCCGGTTCTTGGATTTTCCAGTCCGTTTTCTGTCGTGGCTTCGATAACAGTTACTTTATGACCGTCTAGACTTTGCTCATTTTTAAATGCGTATTGGTAGTCACTAATTTTCATTCGTTCAATATCGGCAAACGAAAAGTCGGTGCCTAAAAATGGGCCTTCTTTTGAATTAGTGGCAATGCGTTTTATTTTTCTCAGTGCTGGAAGGTATAACCATTGGTCATCTTCTTTATTTTCTACTTCTGCATAACTATGCATTAATAGACCTGTTCCTGCGGTATTACTCGGAGCGATGAAATACAGTAGCCCTTTGCGCTCTTCTCCAAATTCTTTTTCAAACATTTTTAGAGTGCGGCTACGTACAAAACCATCAGACATGGTTTGTATTAAATCAACCTCAGAGTAACGATCAAGGCCTTGATCTCGGTCTTTAACGTTTTTGATGATAGCGGTAGCATCAGGCTGTGCACTTGCATAAGTAAACATGGCACTGGTTAAAAGCAGTGCGCCTGTTACTAATGGTTTTAAAAAAAATGACATGTTGATTTACCTTTAATATTGTTCGGTTTGAGTTAATGCAAATTCAGGTCTGCATTCTAAAGTTTGATAGTTAGATTCATTAGCCGACCAGTTATGTGTTTTGGTCGTATTAAATCCAGAAAGACTAGGAAACTCGGCACCGCTTTTAACCAAGCGTGTCAGTTTAAAGCGTTTAAAGCTTGGGCTTGCTAACGTGTGTAAGTGACGACTACGAACACTTTCTGCGATCATGTACAGCTGCTCTATTTGTTCACTGGAGGTGATCGCTTGGTTAGGATTCATAGAACGATTCAGCATCGACAATATGTCTCCTGCGCTATAGCTTTGCAGTGCTCCTTTGCCATACTCAGAGTTTGCTTTAGATAGCTGTTTAAACGTATCAAGAGGAAGCGTATTGGCCAAAGGTTCTAAGTCTACCGACTGTAAGCTCATGCCGGTTAGCGGACCAATATTACGAACCGAGCAAGCTTCATATTGCGCTCTTAATGCCGTCGTAATTGTGGTTAATAATGTGCGCTGTTCTTCTTTACCATACGGGTATTTAAGATTTACCCATATGTTCAAAGACTCACCGCTATCGTCGACAATACGACGCTGAAGAAGAGGATGCTCATCAACAATTGTTTTTATTTTTTTTAACCCGGATTCAGCAAGATCGTTTAGCTCTACTAAGCGTCTGAACTGCACAGATTCTGCTTGAGCCACCACGGTGTTTTCTGTGGTAATGCTATCGATATTACGAATAAACGTGCGGTTTTGTTTATCCTCTAACGTCCATAAGCTCTCGATGATTGGCACCAACTTGGATAACTCTTCTGCACTGTAGACTCCCTGGTTAGGGTAAAGCGTTACCACTAGCCAATCAGAGTCTTGTGCAACAACCCCCGCTGGCAAAGCCAGCAGAGATATTATGCATGCATAAATAAGATGAAATTTATGCATTTGCCCCAGCACCTTCCGTCATTGTTTCTGCAGCAACGTCATTTTTATCTTTGTTAACCGCATTGGCCACAATCGCGGGTAATACTAATAAAGAGAAAATAGCGCTTAAGAACATAGTGATCGAGATAAAGTAACCTAGATTAATAAGGGCTTGATAACCCGATAACGTGAGTACTAGGAAGCCTGCACCTAAAGCCAGCGTATTAATTAAAATAGGTTTTCCGCACAATCTTAATGCATCACGAATTTGCTCTAAGCGCGTTGTAGATTTGCTGGTTTTTAATGCTGAAATAATATGAATGGAGTAATCAATACCGATACCAAACGAGATGGCTGCGATAATGGATGTACCAATATCTAAATCAACGCCCGCGGCGGCCATAAGGGCAAATACACCGAGTAACGTTAGGATTAACGGTAAAGGCACTAATAACGCAATGCTTGGTGAGCGGAAAATAAGCAGTACGACCAACATGATTAAAACGCCTGCTAGAACCAGGCTGCTTAATTGTCCCCATACCACTTCGTCTGTTGTTGCGACTAAAATTTCACCGTAGCCTGACACTTTAATCGTACTACCCTGTGGCAGAACTGTTGTGGAATAGGTCATCACATCATTAATCACCTTGCTGACCTCTGACGAGCGGTCGGTATGCAAGATGGTTAATATACGAGAGTTTTGATAACGACGATCGACAACATCAAACACATCACGACCATTGCCATTTTCATACAGTAAGAAGTATTGCCCTAATAACTCGGTGCTTAACGAAGCCGGTAATGTGTAAGCTTCAGGGGTCATTGTATTATTTAGGGTTTGATTTAGGCGTTTAACAAAATCCGGTAAGCCGTAAGTAAAACCAACAATGTCATGTGTCTGAAGTCGGGCTTCAATTGCATCCAGAGCGGCGATATATTCAGCTTGTTGAAAAGAATCTACTTTACCTGATTCAATTAAAATACTGATCGGTGTGGTACCACCAAAATGCTCATTCAGTACTTTGTCGTCTATACGAATTTGACTGGTTTCTTCGAAGTAGCCTATCACTTGATTGTCTACTTTTAAGTTATTAGAAATGTACCAAGCGCTGCCAGCAATTAAGCATAATGTAACGACGACTGCAGGTTTTGCTACTTTGGCGACACCACTGAACTTGGCCATAAGGCTATCTAAGCGAGTGCTGGCAAGTAAGCCAATTTTAGGGGGGTTAGATTTCCATAGCACTAGAATGGTCGGCAAGAAGAAAATGGTAATCACCCAAGCGATGATTACACCAATGCCGACAAAGAAACCAAACTCTTGAATAAAGGTTACTTCGGTCCAAGCTAATGACATAAAACCAATTGCTGTTGTAATCGTGGTAACCAGCATTGGCCAAAACAATTGCGCGATAGCCGAAGAGGCGGCTTCAGAACGCTGCTCACGCGTTGAGTTATCAGGCAGGTGGCGGTAATAATCTGATAGAAAGTGAATGGCATCACATACAGCGATGGCAATAATGAAAACGGGAAGCATCGAGGTAATAATATTCTGTTTTACGCCCATTGCACTCATCACGCCTAACGTCCAAATTAAGCTTAGAATTGCTATTAATAATGGAATGATCATGCCTTGCAGTCGGCCAAAGCTAATCAATAATACAAGCAGAATAACTAACAGCACGCCTGGTAATAATGTTTGATTATCTTTTTCCATATTCGATGCGGTTTCTGACGCAATCATCGGTGGGCCGCTCAAGTGCAGAGAGTTCGCGCCTAACTCATGATTTGCAATAATGGTATTAATAGCCTGATACGCTAGCAACATAGATGGTGAGTCATCTTCTGCAATGTTGAACTCTAATTGAATACTGGTCGCGCGGGCATCTTCTGATATCAAACCATTTATAAATAAAGGGTTTTGAAATACTTCCTGTTTAAGGTTCTGTATGTCTGCAGAATCAAACACAGGCTTCTCCATTAATGGATGTATATCAATGCCATCAACGGTGGGGGTTATATTTTCTAGAGTAACTAAAGAGCGTACTTTACGAACAGGGTCAACGCGTTTAACCAGTGTGTTCAACCATTCGCCATGATTAAGGTACGTCGCTGAATCTCTATCCATACGAGCAACGAGTCTACTCAAAGGGTATGCGTCTTCTGAATTTAGTCCGCCTTCTAAAATGCCATCAATCGTCGCAATTTCATCAGGTAATACCGTCTTTAGATTTGATAATGTCGCAGCATCCTCTTCTGAGGCCAAGCTCATCGATTTAAAGGCTTGTGTCAGAGTTGATACTAATGCGAGTGACTCTGAGTTGAACACATCGTCTTGTTTACTCACTACGGCAATAAAAGCTTGCTCTCCGGTATTGGAGAAGAGGCTTTTAACTTGATCACCCGCAATGCGGCTTGAATGATCTTTGTCGAGCATGTAAGGCGTTGCATTTATTTGCAGGCTACCTGCGCTGCCCAATGCAATTATGGTGATCACTAAGAAAGCGAGAATGGTTAACCAAGGATGGTTGTGTAATTTATTGGTTGCTTGAATAATTGCATCAATAGGTGATTCGGATTGAGTGCTCATTTTATGCCTCCTCTAATTCATTATCTTTGTGGGCTTCTGCTAATACATTGCTCCAGCTCAGTTTTAAATTTTCACGTTTTGTATTTTCGTTCTTTGATTCTTTAACCATTGAATCCCAAATTACACGTTTATGTATTTCCGCTGTTCCGCCAGCAAACAATAATCCAATAGCATCTCGCAATAAGCGTTCATAATAATTATCACGACGATAACCATAATTACCCATGACGCGCATGGCACTAAGCGATGATTCGTGAAATATTTCGGCTGAATACATTTTTACGATAGACGCCAATTTTGAGCAGTCTTTTCCTTTTTCAAGGGCGTGTAGCGCTCTAAATATGACACCTTTTAATAATTCTAATTTGGTTTCTATATCCACGACATACTGTTGTACATATTGGTTGTCACCAATGGATTTACCAAACGCTTTTCGTTCTAGGCTGTACTGCAGGCTTTCTTGAATAAGAGGAGTAATACATCCCGAAACGAGTATTCCAGTTAATACTCGCTCTACTAGAAATGAAAAGTATAATACTGCAAGGCCATCGTCTTCTTTGCCTACTCGGTTATTCGTTGCCAACTGAACTTTTTCAAAATCGATTTCACCAATGGGCGTTCCTCGATTGCCCATTAGGTCAAAGGGTTTTGATTGTTTAATATTTTCGTTATTAGTTTCAAAAATAAAACAGGCAATCGACTTTTCTTTTTTGCCGATAACTTTGCCAAACGTCATGCAAATATCGGCGACGGGGGCATTTGTGATATTCCATTTTTTGCCATTTAAAACATAGCCGCTTTCAGTTCTATCAACATGCGTTGTTATTGAGCGAACATCCGAACCGCACCCTTTCTCTGTAATAGCAAAGCACGCTAACTTCTCTCCGCTAATGAGTTCAGGCAACCATGTTTCGCACTGCTCTTTCGTTCCGTAGTTAACGAGTGCAGATTGCACCAGTGCCACTTGTGCGACCAGTGTCACTAGAACGCCCATGTCTTGACAGCCAGCTGCGAAGCCTTCTAAAGCCGCGCCAAACTCTGCAATACCTAAGCCTGCCCCGCCATATTCTTCCGGCATGCAAAGACCGAATAAACCCGTGTCGCCCACCTTTTTCCATAGAACTCGATCGAAATTTATTTTGGCATCTCGCTCAGCCGCTGACGGCCTCACAATGTCATAACCAACGGTATAATATTTAGATTTTAAGCTTTGTTGTTCGGCATTCCATTCCATATCGGTATCAACTCTCAGTTTCTGTAATTAGTAGCGGGGTTACGCTGGATTTTTTGTATGTGTTTTTTATGCTTTTATATGCACTCAGAAACTGTTCGTCTCTAAGGGATATTAACGATTCAACCTCTGATACTTTTTGCATGTCGATGCTATTAGTTTCAAACCAAAAGGGGGAAACTGAGCGATCATCATATCGACTCGCATATAAATGATTCTTCGGGATACAGACTTCAGAATTTTCTATTACCGTTGGGTTAAAGCCGTATAGGTCTAAGTTGCGTAACGTAACGTTTGTTTCACCGTCACCCACCATGGCAAGAATGTTATTTTCTGGATTGGTAATTAATGCTCTATAAGCACTTAATAGTAGTAACCCTACTTTTCCAGAAACTACAGGATTCGTTTCTTTGGTTTTTACTACACGACCAATTTCACGAACTTGTTCTACGGTGTATCGTGAGAGCGGCTTAACATTCGAATACAAGGTTTTGCCAAAGGCTTTTTCTACTGAATAAAGTGCTCTATCGCTTTGTGAGAATTCAACACCTGTATCGATTGGAGCCTTTAGCGTGGAGTAAGCCATGAGTTTACCGGTTAGCTTTTCTAGTACGATAATATGTATATCGTCAGCAGATAGGTTATCTAATGATTCGCTATGCAATAGCTCTTTCGATGCTTGGTCCTGATTAATAAAACCTACTTTTGCATAATGAACAAAGGCATAACGTAGAAGCTGCTTGGCAATAGTGCTATTAATTTCGTTATTCGGTATGCCCAAACATAGCAGGCTAGGGGTTTCTGCTAATAGGTATTTTTTGTTTGAGAAGTCGTTGCGTAAAGAAGGAATTAAAGGAATGTCGTAATGTTTGATTGAACGCTTTAAAAATTCGTCATCTTGAATGTCATCTTTTTCAGTTTTCCATACTTCGATAGATGCTTGATATGCTTCAAGTTTTTTAGCATCTTCGTACTCCCCCCGTATTAATTTCCAGACATCAACCGTGTATTCTTTTTTAACGGGTTTGTTATTCAGCATATCGATCACAAGGCCTGTTGTGATCGTGCCAAATAAGTTGGCTGCAATGCCTAATTGAGAGGTGTAATCCTTACCTTGCTGACTTCTTTCAAGCTCTTCAAACATGGCTTCAGGAATTTCAGTAACAGGCACAAGAAAGGTGCAGACTTTTAAGGGTTCCATAGTCGCAACCATTTCTGTGTTTATTTGATTATCAAATAACGCTAATGACTTATTTCGGTAATCAAAAATAGGAATGTATTGAGTAGCGGCCATATCGTAGCCACAAATAACGGCTTTATGGTATTGATGGCATACTTGATGTAATAAAAATTTCATCTCTAAGCCAGAACGGCCGGTTACATCAACGGCATCGATAACTATATCGGCACGATTTACGTAATCTTCTACGTTGTCTGGCGTAATACCGATATTGCAGACTTCAATCTTTGCAAATGGGTTAATAGCATTGCAGCGTAATCTAAATACTTCTGGCTTCAATTCACCTACATCATCTAATGTCATATTTTGACGGTTAGAATTGTTTAAATCATAAGTGCCATTATCAATCAGTATTAGGTTTTCAGCCCCACTCCTGACTAATAACTCAATTGCACTGCCCCCTGTTGATCCACACCCTGCTACTAAAATAACCGAATCTCTGAGCACTGCTTGTTCTTGTTCAGAAATGAACCCTGCATTACGCAAAGTAAATTCATGATAGAAATCTTTTTTATTATACTTAATGAATTCATAGGTTTTTCCCCAGTAAAATTTTTGGGGGACTGTACGCATTAATTTAATGACACAACAACAAGAAATTTTTGTTCCGCGTCATGAAAGAAATCATTTACAATAAGCAGGCTATAAATTTTTTTATAAAAAGGTTGATACTATCTCCTTAGTACTGACTAAATGCCATACGGACAGCATGTTAAACAGGACTGCATTAGAGGCTATTGCACGATGAAAGCACGGGATCTTATTTCTTTATTGGAAAGTTGCGATGGTGACATGGATGTATCTGTTTCTTTTTCAGGTAACTCAAACCAAGAGGATTTGGTAAGTCCTATACACATCACCAGTTGTGATGCAGAAGAAACCCGCTGCTACCAGAACCTTGTTGAACTATCACCCGAAGGTTTATTGGTTATAAACGCAAATGATAAAATTAGTTATATAAATCCAACACTGTTACAAAAATTAGGAGGGGGGGAGTCAAACTTATTTCTCTCTTCTATATATAATCTAGTTCGCGTTGAAGATTCTGATTTACTAAAACGTTTAATTGATAATTTAAAAAATAATAATAGCCAACAAGCTTCTTTTCCAATATTAAAAATGAGCGGGGAGTCTTTTTGGGCGAGAGTATCATTTGCTATTATTCCTAGCGATGACGGGCAATACCGAGGTGCTATATTAACTATCACAGACACCAGTGATACACAGCAGTTGCTAGCCGCAAATACGGATGATTCTTTAGATAGTAAAGTCGAGCGAATTCCTGACCACATTGATCAACTAAAGCAATCAAAGGCCAGTAAATTAGAAGAAAAAATGACCTTAGAAAGCACCACTCTAATTTATGCAACCCCTTATTGGCACCAAGAAAAGTACTTGTATTTAATTTACCCTAAAAAGAATAATCAAAGGCAAAGAGAATACATAGGAACAAAAAAAGCCAAAGTAGAGCAAGCGTTAAATTCGGTTAAACGTGGCAAACGCTATACCCAGGTATGCAAAGAAATAGATGATATTAATCAACAACTTAGAACAGCCACTTTCAAATTAGATAGCTTTTTATGGGAATTGGCCAAAATGCCACCTGGATTTCAAAACAGCCTTAATTAGTGTTGTTTTAAATTTTTATTCTTTCATGAGCATTTTTTATAAGGCTTTCAAGCACTTGCAAAGTGTGGGTTGCACTATTAAGCAACATGCATTGTTATCGACTACTCTTACTTAATAAGGTAATTGTGTCCAATGTTTACCAATAAGCACTTGCCTAGGATAATCATACTGTGAATATTTGATGAGGCTGCCAATGTTGCTGAAAATACTAATCACTATGCTCAGTCTAGGGGCAGCTTCTTCGGCATATTCAGTAGAAGAAATAACGGTGGCCTTTGGTAATGCACTGGCTCCTTGGGTAATGCCCGCGACGAATAACGGTATTATTATTGATATTATTACCGAAGCATTAGAACCTGCTGGCTATAAAGTTGTACCAATCTACTACCCTTATCTACGTAGGATTACTCAATATAGAAACGGCTTTGTGGATGTCTCAAGCGACATTAACGTGAATACGATGACGGAGGAAAATTTAGCCGGATTTTTATCAGACGATGCTTATACCTATGAGAATTTTGCCTTTGCCCTAAAAGTAAAAGGCTATAAGTTCAAACACCTTAATGAACTAGGTAACTTGTCACTATTATCATGGCAGGGAGCAATCGCGCATTTAGGTAATGAGTATGCCCAAATGGCAAGCAACAACCCTTACTATTTTGAAACCAATCGCCAAGAATCTCAAATACAAATGCTTTTTCTTAAGCGCGTAGATGTCGTGCAACTTGATGAAAAGATTTTTGACTATTTCCGTTCAAAAGTCGAACAAAATGGCATTGTCGATACAACAGAAGAAGTTGATCGTTTCCCGTTGTTTGGTGCGAGTTCTAATGGGTTTTTATTTCATGATAAGAAAATCCGAGATACATTTAACCGCCAACTCAAGTTGTTAAAAGAGAGCGGCCGCTATGCAGAAATCTTAGAGCGCTATTAAGCTCTAAGCTTCTGTAAAAATACCCGTACATAATTTTATTAACAAGTTATTGCCATCAACTAGTATGCTCTGGAATTAACCAGTAAACTCAGTCGTTGCGCCATACTTTGAAAATGTTCAAGATTAGGTTTGTGCCAACTACCTTTTACAACATACTCGTATTTCAAATAATCTAAAAATGATGAAGTTAAATGTTTATTAGGCTCCCAATTAGACACTCGCTTTATATTTTTAATTAGTTCATCAGTAGAATTTGCCGAAAGAGTTATACCTTGTATATTATAAAAAGCCTGTCCAAGTACAATCACTTTTTTTCTCATAAGTAACGCTTCCATTCCCACAGATGAGTTTATTGTAACAACTGCGCTAGAATCCTTTATTAAAATAGATGTTTCAACATCATTAATAACAAATATTTTTTTTGACACCTTCGTTATCTTTTCAAATAATTCTTGATAGCACTGTTCACAAGAAGGATGTGATTTAAGAATAACATTTGGCATAGAGCTACCTAACACATTTTCAACCTCTAATAGCAATTCAACCAGCGAAAACATATTATCAATCCAAGGTGAAAACATAGTAATCTGACTATCTATATTCACCTGAAATGGAATGAAAATATAGTCATCAGGTAATTCAACAGAATCTCCATTTCCAGAAACCTCAGTGACAAGGGTATCCTTAATGTTTCTATTTATATAATATGCAGGATCTCTAGGTACAGAATTTAAATAATTTATCCCTTTTAAATCCAAAGTTGTAGTTCCTGGCAGCGCTCCTCGTTCGATAAAACAACAAGGAATACTAAGTTTTTTAGCGGCAATTACGGCTATTCTTTGACGAAATTTTAGACCATTCCAAATAACAAGCTGTTCTACTTTTCTATTTAATAATTGATCGTGGTAACTTGTATAGAGTAATTTAGATTCTATTGATTTTATAAATTCGAAAAATTTCCAATATATCGATTTTGAATTGCTATGCTTTGGATGGTTTTTCTTTTCTTTAATTACCTCTGCAACAGCCAGATCTAATTCACTAGGCATAGATGTATATATGGCTTTAACCCAGTGTTTTATTTTTAGAAGATCTTTATACCAAAGCACCAAAGGTTTACGATCACCTATCGATGTAATATACCCTGATAATTTTGATGCGTATTGACGCTGAGTATCTCTTGAGGCAAATATTGCAATTAACATAGCACACCTAACATATAGCTCAATCATACGTAAGGTCTTATTTAACCCAACGATGACTGACTATAATTGATCACGCTAGAATTTAGCGATGTGTACAGAATGCCAACGCTAGTGTGACCAAGATGTGAATGAAATGTGAAAAAAGTGTGAACATATGAAAATTAATTATTTATTGCTGAAATTCACCCGAATTAAGGTTCCTTTTCCTAACGTACTTTCAATCAAAATTTGCCACCCTTTTAACTGACATATTCTTTGTACGATATTTAAACCTAAACCCAAGCCAGATTCATGCTGGACAGAATAAGGTGTAAAATTCTTCGTATAAGTAAAACCTATACCTGTATCTTCAACCTGTACATACTGAGCAGTACCGCTCACTTTAATACTTCCTTTATGAGTATACTGAAAGGAATTTCTAATTAAATTATTGAGTACAATTTCTAATATTTTTATAGGCTGCTTAATCTGAGTATTTTCATTGATATCATTTATAACACTTATGAATTCTTCATTAACCAAGTATATATTTTTTTCTAATGATTCGGCAGCCATATTATGAAGATTAAAAAAACTAGCCTCTTCTTCCTTTGATTCTTCTCGCCCGAATAATAAAAATGTTTTTACTAAATGGATCATGTCATTATTCGAACGAGAAATTCTGTTAAGGACTGCCTGAACCTTTCTGTCGCTGCATTGAGGCATCGTTTTAGCCAATTCAACAGCAATTTGTATATTAGTAATTGGCGTTCTAAGTTCATGACTAGCATCACGAGAAAATGATTTCTCTCGTTCAACAAATGAATCTATTCTCTGAAACATGGCTCTAAGCTTATCGGCTAAAATACCAATTTCATCATTGTAATATTGACGATTTAATACAATTTTTTGGCCTATTTCTACAGTGTCGACATCATTAGAAAGTTGAGACAATGGCAAAACAGCTCTATTGGCTAAATACATACCAATAAAAATCGCGAAGATGGTTGATATCAAAAACATAAAGACTTGCAAAAATAAAGTATCCACATCACTGCCTGACTGCGGATATAATTTGCTCACATCAACAAGGTAATATAAAGATACTGAATTTTTTCGAATATCTAATTCAGCTTTTGCAATATGAAGGCGAACATCATTGAATTCAATTTCATACAAGATTACGTCCTGATAAATTTCTTTTTCTATATGATTAACGATTGGCCAATGAGTTAAGCTCGTAAATTCTTTCGCAAGCATGTCGGTATCAAGATTATATTTTTCTGACACAAATTCAATCAGATCAGATTCTAATCCAATAAATATATCTTTACCAAGAGCTCCAGAATTTTCAATAATTTTTTTATTTATTTTATATTCTTCTGACCAGATCTTAGCGCTATGGGCAAGATGCCAATTGAATACATCATCTTGGCTTTCTTCCGTTACTAGGATTAATAACTGGGTATAACTTACATTAACAATAAGTGCAAACAGGATGCACATCGCTATGATTCTAAATCTAATACTCTGAATAATATTCATTCAATGGCCATCCTTAAGCCACGTCCTTGAACAGTATGGATCAGTTGCACCGAGAAGGGTTTATCTATTTTCTGTCGAAGCTTATATATGTGGCTTCTCAATGAATCACTATCAGGGCTCGTTTCTCCCCATAATTCATACTCTAATTGCTGTCGAGTGACTAAATTGGGGGCATTTCTAATCAGTAAGAGTAACATTTTGTAATTATTAGGCGTCAGCGAAATAACGTTGTTATTTCGCATAACTTCTTCTGTATCAATATTGACGGCTAAATCACCCAAGGTTAAAACTCGCTTCTGCTTCCCTTGATAGCGATTAGCAACGGCTTGAATACGAACATACAGCTCTTGTAGTTCAAATGGTTTTATTAAGTAATCATCTGCCCCAGAGTCAAAGCCAGCTAATTTGTCCTCTAAAGTATCACGCGCGGTTAAGAAAATAATAGGTCTAGTATCGTGCTTGTCCTCTCTCAATGTTCTGCACAATTGCAACCCAGACATTCCTGGCATAGAGACATCTAGGATATATAAGTCATATTCATGTAATACCGTTTGATTGAGCCCTGCAAGTCCACTGTATGCGAAATCACAGATTATTCCTTTCATTTCAAGATATTCTGATACTGACGCTGCAATATCTTTATTATCTTCAACTAATAAAATTCGCATACTGTCCTACCTTTCTCAGCTCTCAGATAGTTTTAATTGCACTGTTTTCCAATCCCAATAAGAACTTAAGAAATACAAACAGATTAATAACGTAGCCCACCATTCAGCGATTTTCGTTCCACGCTTCATGTGCTCACCCACCGAGTTGGCCACAAAGGCCACTAGTACAATCCAGATTAATACAAACAATACGGCTTTAAATTTAAACGATGGCACTTCTAATAAGCCGTTTTTTCGACCGCGCCAAATCAAATAAAAGTTAAACGATAGCGCTAATAAAATGCCTTCAAAGAAAGTATTGGCTCCACGAATATGCGGGCCCCATAAAACTTGTTCTTTAGTGGGGGCAAGAACAGCGGTTCCCCAAATCAATCCCACTGCGGCAAGCATACCGAAGAAGGTCATTAAGTTAAGATTAATACGGCTAGCTCTGGTAACGATGCTGGGCTTTAACCAAACTCGCATACAGTGCCACCAAACTAGAATGAATACACAGCCACTGACTAAACCACCGCGAAAAATAAAGCCGGCATCACCTGCAAGGCCAGTATAAGTTATATCAGTACAGCCCGTGATAAACGGCACACACACCTTAACGGTTTCTTGTGCTAAGCCAACCCAATACGTGACTGCAATGGTTCCGGCGGATAAGATAAAACTGGCTAATGCGATAAATTGCCCAAAAGACATGACGTACCCTGATTCTAAATTGATGTGATTTTTTGCTGGCTAAAAAAATAGCGCTACACGATGGTTAATCTCGTTAACCTTCGTGAGCGCTATATTATCAGCTAGCTATTTTGGCAGCTACCGATTTACTAAAGCTTATTTAGCTGCAACAAGTGCCTGCTCAATATCTTCAATGATGTCGTCAATGTGTTCGATACCTACCGAGATACGCACCATTTCACGGCTAACACCCGCAGACTTCAGCTCTTCGTCGTTTAACTGACGGTGAGTGGTACTGGCCGGGTGACAGGCCAATGACTTAGCATCACCAATATTCACTAAGCGCTTAATCAACAATAGCGCATCAATGAACTTAGCACCGTTGGCTTCGCCGCCTTTAATACCAAAGCTTAGAATGGCAGAGGGCTTACCACCAACAACCTTCTTCGCCAATTCATAATACTTATCACCTTCAAGACCTGCGTAGTTAACCCACTCAACCATGTCGTGAGCAGCCAAGTACTTAGCTACTTTCAAGGCATTCTCTGTATGACGTTCCATACGTAGGCTTAATGTTTCTAAACCTTGCAGAATTAAGAAAGAGTTAAACGGTGAAATCGCTGCACCCATGTTACGCAATGGCACAACACGCGCACGACCGATGAAAGCAGCAGGACCAAACGCATCGGCATAAACCACACCGTGATAAGACGGATCCGGTTGGTTAAACGTTGGGAAGCGCGGGTGATCTTTCCAAGGAAATTTACCAGAATCGACAATCATGCCGCCAACAGACGTACCATGACCACCGATGTACTTGGTTAAGGAGTGAACAACAATGTCAGCGCCTTGTTCAATCGGGCGACAAAGAATCGGCGTCGCCACTGTGTTATCCACAATCACAGGAATGCCATGCTTGTGCGCCATGTCAGACAAAGCTTGAATGTCTACGATGTTACCCGCTGGGTTACCGATAGACTCACAGAAAAGTGCTTTGGTATTGTCATCAATTAATGCTTCAAGACCCGCAAGATCATCGCCTTGAGCCATACGTACTTCAATGCCTTGGTTAGGCAATGTGTGCGCAAAAAAGTTGTACGTGCCGCCATACAGCTGGCTAACACTCAAGATGTTATCCCCAGCGCGAGCAACGGTTTGAATCGCCGCAGTAATCGCCGCCATACCAGAAGCAAACGCTAAGCCGCCGATTCCACCTTCCATTTCAGCAACACGCTTTTCTAGCACGTCGTTGGTTGGGTTCATGATGCGGGTGTAAATGTTACCTGGCTCTTTTAAATCGAACAGGTCGGCGCCGTGTTGAGTATCACGAAAGCTATAAGACGTGGTTTGGTAAATAGGGACAGCGACCGCGCGGGTGGTTGGATCGTCTTCAAAGCCCGCGTGGATCGATTGAGTTTCTAATTTCATGCCTTACCTTTCCTTATAATTCAGATTAAATAACTAATCCACTGATACTATCCATAAGAATATAGGTTGTCATTGAAGACATCCACTCAATCACACACTGTCATACTTGCAACGTGATTAAACGCCAACTTTCAGTAAGGCAGCATTAACTTCGCGAACTAGCGTTTTAGCAGTTTGAGCTTTTTTCAATACAATAAGCGAACCATCGCCATGTCGAATCCCTTTACGCACGGCTCGCTGAGACGCCGGAAGTGAAGCAAGGTGACTAGTCACTTTAGCCGCTCCTTGGGCAATAATACGATCAGTTTTACCAAGCAGCGACAATGCATTTTCATAAGCGATAACAATAATTGGAAGGCGCTTTGTCATTGTAATCCGCTTGTCATGCTTGCCAGCACGAATTGCATCAAACCATTGATGCTCTTCTTCGCAGTAATTAGAACGGGCCCATTCTGGGGTAACAATAAATACCATAGCGTCTGCGTTCATCATGGCTGCTTGGTACAACTCCTGCCATTTTGGATTTCGATACGCTTGCACTTCTTTGCCATTAACGTGTACCAGCTCGGTTGTTGAATCGGGATGCTTTGCAGCTGATATCGCATCTAAATAAACAGAACACGGATCTTCCCAGCCTCTAATCCCCATTAATTCTGAACGAAGATCGCAAGAAAATTCAAAACCTCCATTTCTTGAACCAAAGCTTAAAAGAATTTTTGTACCCTGAGTGAATTCTTGTGGCTGCATTTTCATTCCCTGTTCATTAATTGACAACACTGTCTTTATGCTCACGGCGCAATAGAGCACTCAACTATTGCCAATGATACTTAAGCATCCCCCTTATAATGTCAATCAAGTCAGATTCAGTTAGTATTTAAGCATTAATAAATCAACACATAAAAAGTGCTAAACAAACGTTAATGAATCATAAGTTTAAAAATCGCCAAACCTAGTGTTTATAATGTTGAGAATTCTCACTAGCCATTCATACCCCATGCCCCTTCTAAAACCATTAACAGGAACACATACTCTCTATATTATTATAAAATAAATGGTAATGAAAAAAGGATCGAAAGAAAAAGTATAGGGAAGATTAGATACAATCCAATATAGGATATTAACTTATGATTATTCTTAAATATTATGAGTTTCTTATAAAGATGATCAATCAATGGGAATTCAAAGAAGACAAGCATCAACATATACAAAGCAATGCAAAATTCGAGTTTAATAATGTACCAATAGCCACTAGGATCATCACTGAGTAAAATTTCAAAATATCCTTGTGAATAGCCTGAGCCAAAAGCGATACCAGTAAACAACCCTACTAGAGGCATTGTGAAAAAAGCAAGCGCTACCGCTAACACTATCTTCTCAATCTTTGGTTTTACTTGTATAAATTTCAATATCTATCACTCATAAGTTTCTAGGCTACTCGCCATCCCTCTTCATTATTTTTAGAATAGATAGCTACCACTTTATTCCATATTTATAAATTCAGATACAGGCTATGCAATGCCGGCCGCTAAAAAATTCCATTCCATTTTTGCTTACGCTGCTCACTTAATTTCTTGGCCAGCGTAATCAAACATCAGAAAAGGACTCACTACCTGACCCAATGGCCACCCTCACTCCGCAGAATACGCTGTACTTTTTCAAAGATTTATCGGTATTGTGTTCTTTAGTTATTTGCATCACAGAGAGCCTCGATTAAACCAACAGATTGTCGCTATTCATCCATATTGAGAATTTCGAAACCACCATATATCAAGCGCTTACCATCAAAAGGCATGGGGTTATTCTCTGGGTGCATTCTAGGGTCTTCCATTATCGCAGCCCAGCCTGCATCACGTACTTCCTTTGAAGGCCAAACAACATTAGAAAAAACAACGGTTTCAGTATCAGTACATTTAACCGCCATAGGAAAAGACGTGATTTCGCCCTGTGGAATATCATCACCCCACGCTTCCATGATCGATAACGCTCCATGTTCTTTGAATACCACAGCAGAAAGCTTGGCATGCTCAATATATTTTTGTTTATTTTCAGTCGGTACGGCCGCGACAAAGCCATCAATGTAAGACATAAAATTCTCCTAGGTTGTTTTTAGCGAATCTGTTTTTAACTAATTTATTACAAAGTAATAAAACAGTGAAGCTTCAATATTGTTGCACTATTAATACCCTTTCAGGGCTTATTAAGAGTAGACCATTTTTAAATTATCCAAAAAATTCACTTTTTTGGTTAAAACCATCGAAAACCGAGAAATTAGAATGAATGTCCTAGTTGTTTTCTACTGTATTATTGATACTACCAATAAGCTTATTCACTGTTTTGTAAGGAAGATTCAATTTATGCGTATAGCGCTGTTAATGCCGATGCTAATACTCGCAGCCCTCGCCTCGCCTTTTGCGGCCGCTTTGGAAGGAGCAGATAATGGCCTTTCTTGTGTCGAAGTTATTGATGTTGTGAAGCATTCTGATTGTGCTGAGTTGGTGAAACCCCTAATTGATGGCTCTTCTATTACTGTCGGTCTAGCGTTGCGTAGCCTACAAGTCACAATTAAAGATAACCACTCTGACCGTACTTTAGCCAACATGCGCGATACAGCAGTACCCGCCCCATTTATATCCTTTGATTTGAAGCCAAGTTATTTTGGTGCAAGTTCTTTCGGCTGGGGAGTAGGTTTTAATTTCGGTGATGCCTACGCACTTGAGCAAAGGGTTACACGTTCTAATGAAAACAAAGATGTAGATTTAGGAACTTATATTACCACGACGATGTTTTCACTAACGCCAAATGCGTTTTATCAATTTGGCGACCGCTACAGTAGCCGTTATTTTCGTATCGGCGTGGGTGCGGCCTTAGGTTATGCTACGGTGCGCGGCACAGCGTTTCTAACTGAAGATAAATCCGATTCTGCATGCTATCAAGCGGGCAGCGATTTAGTGAATAAATCGGGGCCTTCAACACAAAAATTACGCATTGCAGAAATCAAGAATCAATGCCAACAACAGGACTATAACCAAGGCGGATTGGGGCTTGGAGGTAATTTTATCTAAAAGTAATAACAAACTTGAACCGAGTATTCTCAGCTTTCAGTTGGCCTATGTTATTCCCCTATAACAATTGCTAGGGTATTCTGATCTTTATATTTTTCAAATAACTGGATTTAAATGGCGAAGAAAAAAACAGCTTATGTCTGCACCGAATGCGGTGCTGACCATACCAAGTGGCAAGGCCAGTGCGCCGAATGTAACGAGTGGAATACGCTTACCGAGTTTGTCGTGGCTAGCAGCACCAAAGCCGCTACTCGCGATGTGAAGTTTGAAGGTTATGCCGGTAGTGGTGAGCAAGCCGGTAAGATTCAAAAGCTTGCCGAGATTAATCTTGATGAGGTGCCACGCTTTAGTTCGGGCATGCAAGAATTTGATCGTGTATTGGGCGGTGGTTTGGTGCCTGGGTCGGCGATTCTAATAGGGGGTCATCCGGGTGCAGGTAAGTCGACTCTACTATTACAAGTTATGTGTCATCTGGCACAAACGATGCCGACTCTTTATATTACCGGTGAAGAGAGCTTGCAGCAGGTTGCCCGTCGGGCGCAGCGTTTAAAGCTGCCGATGAATAATTTGCAGATGCTATCGGAAACCAACGTAGAAGCGATTACTCGTGTTGCCCAAAAAGAGCAGCCAAGGGTGATCGTGATCGACTCTATTCAAGTTATGAACATGGATGGTGTTGAGTCTGCCCCTGGTAGTGTGACTCAGGTACGAGAATGCTCTGCTTATTTAACCCGCTTCGCCAAGCAAACCAATACTGTGCTCTTTTTAGTCGGCCACGTTACCAAAGACGGTAATCTTGCAGGGCCGAAGGTTTTAGAACATATCATTGATGCATCCTTAATGATTGAAGGCGAAAGTGACAGTCGCTATCGCACGTTGCGCGGTATCAAAAACCGTTTTGGTGCGGTGAACGAGCTGGGCGTTTTTGCCATGTTGGATGTTGGTCTTAAAGAAGTCAAAAATCCAAGTTCGATCTTTTTATCACGCTCAGAGGAACCGTCTGCTGGCAGTTTGGTGATGGTGGTTTGGGAAGGGACTCGTCCGCTATTGGTTGAAGTTCAGGCTTTGGTTGATGAATCGAGCATGAGCAATCCGCGCCGGGTTGCGGTGGGTTGGGATTTTAACCGTTTGCACATGTTACTGGCGGTTTTGCACCGTCATGGGGGTTTGCATTTAGGCGATCAAGATGTGTTTATTAATATTGTCGGTGGGGTAAAAATTACCGAAACGGCGGCGGATTTGGCACTTTTAATTGCAACGTTATCCAGCTTCCGCAATCAGGCATTACCGCGAGATCTTGTGGTATTTGGTGAGGTCGGTTTGTCGGGAGAGATTCGCCCTGTACCGTCGGGCCAAGAACGTTTACGAGAAGCGGCGAAGCATGGTTTTACTCGTGCTATTGTGCCTAAGGCGAATATTCCTAAAGGTGGAATTCCTGGCATGCAGGTGATTGGTGTTGAGAAAATCAGTCAGGCGCTTGAAGCAATTTAAAGACAGAAGCGATTTAGATACATAATAAAAACAGGAATCATTATGAACTTTGTTACAACGCCGGAAAGCCGCTTTAAACATTTGCCTAATTATCAATTCAAGGCCAATTACCTTGAAGTCGAAGGTATGAGAATGCATTACGTCGACGAAGGGTATGATGAAAATAACGATCAGCAAAAAACCGTATTGATGTTGCACGGTGAACCTAGCTGGTCTTATTTATATCGCCATATGATTCCTGTTTGTGTCGCGGCTGGGCATCGCGTGATTGCCCCCGATTTAATCGGCTTTGGTAAATCCGATAAACCCACCGACATGAACGATTATTCTTTTGCTAAACACATGGATTGGATGAAAGCTTTTATTGAGCAGCTTGATTTAAAAAACATGGTATTAGTCTGCCAAGATTGGGGCTCATTAATTGGCCTGCGCCTAGCGGCCGAGAACGAAGCGCGCTTCGATGCGATTGCGGTAGGCAATGGTATGCTACCCACAGGCGACGAAGGCAAGTTACCAAAGGTCTTCAAACTGTGGCTTGCGTTTGCGACGCACAGCCCGTGGTTTCCTATCGCGCGCATTGTTGATGGTGGTTGCTTTAAAACATTAAGTAAAGATGAGCGTCGCGCTTATGATGCCCCCTTCCCTAGTGCAAAATACAAAGCGGGTACTCGTGCTTTCCCTCGCTTAGTACCGATTGATCCTAACAACCCTGCTAGCGAAGCAAACCGCGCGGCATGGAAAATATTAGAACAATGGCATAAACCGTTTCTGACCTGCTTCAGTAATGGCGACCCTATTACTCGCGGTGGTGATAAGTTTATGCAAGGCAAAATTCCAGGGGCGAAAGGCCAGCCTCATGTCACGCTAACCGGCGGTCATTTTCTACAAGAAGATTCTGGCGCTGAGTTTGCGCTTGAGGTGAATTCGTTAATCAGTCGACTGCCATAAACACACCATTTATAATGGTGTTCGTGATAATAGCAAGTGCTATTTACTGTTAGACGAGTCATTATTTCTAACCAAGCCGATACTCTCGGTTTGGTTTTTTTTGGGCTTTTTTTGAGACTTGTTTTGAGACTTGTTTTGAGACTTTTTTTGATGATTTTTTAACGGGGCTTAACGTTTTTAATAACTGTTAAGAAAACGGCATGATTGTTGCGAAGTGATCTTTATCAATAACTAAAAAAACTGTTAGCTAATTCCAAATAGGAGAAAAAGCTTATGAATTACAGTAAAGCAATGATCGATTTGATATCAGAAGCAAGACGCCGAGCACCGAGTGATGATAAGCCCAGTATCAAACTGGCCAATCCAGATGTACTGACAGAACTTCATAAAATTTATCATCATTCTAACGATACGGTGCTAAGGGTTATTATTAAAGAAACCTTTCTATTAGCCGGAGGCCATTGGCTCGAGAAGCTTGCCGAACCAAAAGAAGAAGAGGAAGTTAATCATGGCCCGCGATTTATAACAAAGGTATATCGTGGGCAAACTCAGTTAATTGAGGTTGCCCCAGAGGGTAGCAATACAGTTAAAGAGAAGAGTGCTCGAATGTATCGAGGGCACGCGGTAGCTTGATATAAAACTGTTATTTTCGCTCTAATCGAGGGCGAACAATTTAAACATTGTGATTAATTGGTGCACAAAACTCATGCTTTTTTCGAAATCAGCTCGGTGAGTTCTCGTTCTACTTCGTTTGAGTCAGCAAGATTCAATTCTAATAGGCGTCGTAAGTTGGTCAGACTATCTAGTGACATCACCTCGGCGCGAAAACCAGCCCGACAGCCTGCGACATGAACCAGCGTACAAGGCATCTCGATCATCACATCTTCCGCTAAAATCAGCTGAACCTCGAAAGGAGTGCCGATGATTAACGGAAAACCTTCGGGTACGGTTAGCAGCATGCCCAACATAGAGATATCGATGCACTGAGCTTCCCAGCTACAGGGCTCTGCCCCGTCTAGATCCTCACTGAGAACTTGAACGGTTTCAACAAAGTTAATGCGTCGAAAACGTCTATGCTCATTGGTAATGTCGTACTTTTGGTCGGACATCTGCCCACTCCAATTAATTTAAGCTAAATTAAGTCTAGCTAACATTCACCAATATGCGTCTAAAATATCGATTAACGGCTATTAAATGCTGATCGCGGCCTGTTCTGCTGAATGCTTAGAAAAGTTTATGGCGTTATAATCGCTTAAATCGATGTGCTTAGTTTGACGAATGTAGTTGAAAGTGTAGTCAGGCCAAAGTGTAAAGTTTTTACCCGAGTCAGATAAATACCAACTATTACAGCCAGATGTCCAAGCGGTACCGACCATTTTTTCTTGCATGGTTTGGCAAAATTTCGTTTGCACGGCTTCTTTAACGTCGATGTATTTAATATCTTGTTGTTTTATTTTTTGAATCGCATCCATGACAAAACTGAACTGCGCTTCGATCATAACAACTAACGAAGTATGGCCAATACCGGTATTCGGACCCGCTAAAACAAAGGCATTAGGAAAGCCTGAAACCGAAATTCCATAATAGGTTTCGAAGCCATTTTCTTTCCAGACGGTATTTAAATCTTGGCCATCGATACCGCTAATATCAACACCTAGTAGTGGCTCATCTACTTTAAATCCGGTGCCCCAGATAATGACATCCGCGTCATGGGCTTTGCCGTTTTTATCGATAATGCCAGTTTCGGTTATTCGCTCAATTCCGCTATCGATCACGTCTACATTGTCACGCGCTAACGCGGGATAATATTCATTTGATAATAAGGCTCGCTTGCAGCCAAAACGAAAATCTGGAGTTAATTGCTTACGCAGTGTTTCATCTTTTATGTGGTGATGAATATGTTTAGTCGCTGCCCATTCGGCAAAGCTGCGTATCCATGATTTTTCTTTTAGAAATCCGTGTAATGAAATCTCATTCACCCAATATAACGACGCTCGGTGGGCTAAGCGCCAGCCGGGTAAATATTTGTATAAGGCTTTCTCAATGCCGAATATTTTTCGGTCGGGCTTCGGTAAAATCCAGGGAGCACTGCGCTGAAACAATTCAACTTTACTGGCGTTTTCGGCAATGCGCGGAACAAACTGAATAGCGCTAGCACCGGTACCGATCACGGCAATTTTTTTATCTTTTAAATCAGTATTATGATCCCAGTGTGCGCTGTGAAAAATAGCCCCTTTAAACGTTTCTTTTCCGCTAATTTCTGGAATTGATGGATTACTAAGTGGCCCGACGGCTGTAATTACAAAGCGAGAAATGAGTTTACTACCATCAGACAATTTAACCTGCCAAGTGCCGGATTCTTTATCAAAATCGGCACCGTTTAACGCGGTATTAAATTGGATTTTTTCTCTCAACTTATGCTTATCAGCCACACCAATAATGTAGTCTCTAATTTCACGCCAAGTAGAGTATTTTTTTGACCAGTCGGTATTAGGTTCGAACGAGAGTGAATACAAGTGCGACTGCACATCGCACTCGCACCCTGGGTACGTATTATCGCGCCACGTGCCGCCGACTTCATCACCACGTTCAATTAACTTAAATGAGTGAATGCCTGCTTGCTGCAACTTAATTGCCATGCCAATACCCGCAAAACCTGTACCGATAATAACAACTTCATAATCTACCGCTAAACTCATGCTCTTTTCCTAAAACGTTTTTTCTATTTTTTGCTGATACAATTTTATTTTTCTGTATTTAAACAGGCACGCTATTGCCAAAACTTTCATTATCAGATTCTGCTGATTTTTTTGCGGCTTTTTCTTTCGCACGCTGTAAACCTAGGTCATGTTCTGGGCGATATAACTTTTCTTTCCACATATCCACCAGCTCTTGGTTAGCATGGTCCCAAGGATGAAATCCTTCTTTAAAATAATCTTTGTAATTACTACGGATGCCCGGAATTAAGCCGACTTTTTTATTGAACATAAAAGACCAAAAGCCTTTTACATCTTTCCAAGATGGCATTTTTCGCGCCCAGAATAACAGTGCGACCATGTAGCAAGTAATGCGGATCGAGAATAAAACAGAGACTAGTCGTAATACTCGGCGTAGGTATTTTTGATCGTTCTCGCAGAGCATGAATACATCAAAAGCAACGGCCTTGTGTTCAATTTCTTCTACTGCATGCCAATACAATAATTCTTTGACGGTTTCATCCAGCGGCTCTAATGCTTCTGGTGTTGTCAAAATGTGTTCCGCCATAATCGCAGTTAAGTGCTCCATACCGACGGTCATGGCTAAACGAAACTTAGGCGTTGCGTGCTTGCGTGCGTTGTATTTTTTAAGATCTCGTTCTAGATGTTTTTCTAAACGAACGGCATCAATGCCCAATTCGGTTAGTACAATATTGGCTTGCTTATGCTGATGGCTGTGGTGGCCTTCTTGACCAATAAAGCCTTTGATTTGTTGCTTCAATGTTTCGTCAGTTACCTGATCACGATAATTTCTAACCGACTCAATAAACTCGCCTTCACCCGGAGGAAATGTCGACGACAACGCGCCTGCAAAAACGGTGAGTAATGAGTTACCACCAAAGAAGAATTTATCTTTCACTTCTTTAAATGGAAAAGACATGTGCCGTGGTTTGATTTCGAGATTTTTGCCGAGAGAATCTGTCATGTTGAGGTGCCTTTAGACTTATTATTGTTTTATTCAATAAGTTCATAATGGGCTAATTTGGCAGGTCTGCGTAGGTGAAAACATGCCAATATCTTGCTATTTCAGGTGTTCGAGTGCGCCTGAAATAGCAAGAGGTCTAAAACAAGAGTAATAAAAAGAGACGAGCGGTTAGGCTAGACGCTTATACTTCATACGTTTTGGCTGAGCATCAGCACCTAAGCGTGCTTTTCGGTCAGCTTCATACTCAGTGTAGTTACCCTCAAAGAAGTTCACTTGTGAATCCCCTTCGTACGCCAGAATGTGCGTCGCGATGCGGTCTAAGAACCAGCGATCGTGCGATACCACCATCACGGTACCTGGGAAGGCCAATACGGCTTCTTCTAGGGCACGTAAGGTTTCAACGTCCAAATCGTTTGACGGTTCATCGAGTAGCAATACGTTTGCACCTTGGCGTAACGTACACGCAAGCTGTAAACGGCCACGCTCACCACCGGATAAATCACCGACACGCTTCTTCTGATCGCCACCTTTAAAGTTAAAGCGACCAATGTAGTTGCGCGTTGATACTTCGTGCGTACCAATCATGAAGGTTTCGGCGCCATCGGCAACGGCTTCCCAAACGCTCTTATCATCGTCTAGCTGATCACGTAACTGTTCAACAAACGCCAGCTTTACACTTTCGCCGAGTTCAATAGTACCGGAATCCGGTTGTTCTGAGCCAGAGATCATGCGGAACAAGGTCGACTTACCAGCACCGTTACCCCCAACGATACCCACAATGGCACCCGCTGGAATACTCAAACTAAGGTCATCTAATAATACACGGCCGTCGTAAGACTTAGTCACGTTATTAAATTCGATGACCTTGTCACCCAAGCGTGGCCCTGGTGGAATGTAGATTTCGCTGGTTTCTGCACGGGCTTGGAACTCTTTCGAGTTCAGCTCTTCAAACGCGGCCATACGGGCTTTGCTTTTCGCTTGGCGGGCTTTTGGATTCGAACGTACCCATTCTAGTTCGCGCTTAATCGTACGTTTATGCGATTCTTGCGACTTCGCTTCGCCTTCTAAACGCGCGTTTTTCTGTTCTAACCAAGAGCTGTAGTTGCCCTCGTACGGAATACCGTGGCCACGGTCTAATTCTAGAATCCACTCGGCACAGTTATCCAAGAAGTAACGGTCGTGGGTAATCGCCACAACAGTCCCTGGGTATTCTTCTAAGAATTTCTCTAACCAAGTCACCGATTCAGCATCCAGGTGGTTGGTTGGCTCATCTAATAGCAACATGTCAGGCTTTGACATTAATAGGCGACACAATGCAACACGACGGCGCTCACCACCCGATAGTTTAGTAACGTCTGCATCCCAAGGCGGCAGGCGTAGTGCTTCAGACGCGATGTCCATTTGACGGTCTAAATCATGGCCACCCTGCGCTTCAATAATTGCTTCTAGGCGACCCTGCTTCTTAGCCAACTTATCAAAATCAGCATCTGGTTCAGCGTAATCGGCATAAACCTGTTCAAGCTGTTCTTTAGCGTCCATCAATTCACGCAAGCCGTCTTCTACGTTGCCTTTAACGTCTTTTGTCGGATCAAGCTCTGGTTCTTGCGATAGATAGCCAACGTTTAAGTCAGGCTGCGGCCGCGCTTCACCGATAATGTCGGTATCAATACCGGCCATAATGCGCAGCAGCGTTGACTTACCAGAGCCGTTTAAACCCAATACGCCAATTTTGGCACCTGGGAAAAACGATAAAGAAATATCTTTAAGAATCTGACGCTTAGGCGGCACGATTTTGCCGACGCGATTCATTGTGTATACGTATTGAGCCACTTGGCTACTCCAGTCAATATTGAGATCATTTGCGATTGAGCCTAAAACTACTCAAATCTAAGTCAATTAGCAATTCTACCAGTCATTTTCCCACTTTATCGGCGTTTCCTTCTATACTCTGGGAAGGAATTTAAAAAGTGGATTATATCTTCAGTATGCAAGGCACCCAACACTCGAGCAACAGACAACATTCTGGTAGCTCCAGCGACACTGATGATATGGATATCAATGCAAGTAGCAACAGCTCATTTTTCACCACGTTCATGGTGTTTTTTGCTTTTTTGTCTCTTGTACTCGTTGCCTACAGCTGGCATCAATGGAATGAAGCTGAAAAAAATTATAAAATCGACATAGTTAAAACTGTCGATAGCTTCGTCGCGCAAGCTTCAATCACCGCGAAGGCATCTCTGCATGTAAACCAAATATTTAGCCAGATTCACAAAGAAGAGCTACTCAGCTTAATTAACAACCCCGATATCAAGTCTCAATCGGCTTTGCGCCAAGAGATGAATAAGAATTTTTTCAATCTCACGGGCTATATGCTGGTCGATGAAACCGGTAATCTAATTTTTTTAGACGGACCTTTATTGGCTGAAAGTGAAGCCCTGCTAATTAAAAATTCAGTTAATACCAAGGATTACAGCAATCGTTTTTTTGCACATCATTACGGTGATAATGGCGGTTTTTACAGCGTAAGCTGGATTACAGAAGGTGAGCATCAATACGGGTTTATTGTGAGGAGGCCCTATAATAAGTTTTCGTCCATTATATTTAATGGCGGCTTTCAAGGTTATCAGCTGGCGCTCTATGATATTGAGCTTGAGCGTATCATTATCACCGAGAAGCAGTTTCTCTCTGACCATAACGCCATCCCTCTTGCCGAAGTGGCTGAACGCATAGAGTATCGCAATAGAATATCGGCCTCCCCCTGGGAGTTGATTGCCATTCGTGAAGAAGGTCAAACTCAATCATTAATGTTCTCAACGCTCATTCCAAGCCTATCTATTTTGGCGACCTTTTTAATCATTTCATCCATTTTATATTATTATTTGCGATCACTTACCCGCAAGCAATTTAAAGAAACTTCCGTTCGTCGTCAGGTAGAGCAAAGAGCCGAAAAGTCTTTAATGTCGATTGATGAAGCGATTATCACTACCGACAATAAAAAAATAATCATCGATATAAACCCAAAAGCGAACGAGATTTTCAGCCGCATTGGCCACATGAACATTATTGGCAAAGAACTCGCAAATTTATGGCCCGATGAGGATTCACTGTGGGCGAAAAAGCTGTCAATTAAAGAACTAGAAGATCTGCAAGAAGAGCAGCGTGAGCTGCACATCCAAATACACAACCAAGAGCTGATTATCGAGCAAACGTATAATTTGCTGTATGACAATGGCAAGGTCTCGGGGGTTGTCTGGTTATTAAGAGACGTGACCGATTCTGTGATAAACCGTAGAGCGCTAGAAGAAAGCCGCTCTCGCTATAAAGCGATTTATGATGAATCTTCAATCGCTCATTGCATTATCATTCTTCCTCAAGAGGATACTCCCCTTGATGACGCGAATACATCACTCGCGCCTACAACAAATGATTTTCCCATCCGTATCATCAATGCGAATAATGCCGCTATTGAATTATTCCAAGCGCAGAATCAGCAACACCTGATTCATGCGTTTCCACAATTAATGTCGCAACAGAACAAGTCTTTACAGGATATTATTAAGCAGATCTTAGCCAACGGTCAGGCATGGGGCGAGCTCGAAATTAAGGTGACTGATTTCTTGGGTAACCCGCTGGATGTCTGGATCAACATCAGTTTATATGAAAGCAGTGATCAGCATGCCCTCATCACGTTTATTAATATCACAGAACGTAATAAAGCAACGGCCGAGCTGTTTGAGAGAGAGCAGTTTTGGGCAAAAATCATGGGGCAAATTGTCGATTTGATCTATGTACTTGCCTTAGACGAAAACCTCACGCCGTCTTTTGAATACTACAACCACAGCATTAATGACTTGCTCGGTTTACCCGAACCCTCTGGCCCGACGCTTGCAGAAGCGAATTTAGAAATCCACCCAGACGATCATAGTAAGATTCATAGCTTCGTTAAGAAAACACGCTCTCTCTCATCTAATGAAACAGTTGTTGAAAACTGCAGAATCAAAGACAGTAAAGGGTATTGGCGCATTCTTCGCTTTACTCACGTTCCTTTTGACCTTGATGATGACGGCTTAGTGTGCCGTTACATCAGCTTAATTCGAGACGTTACCGAAGAAGAAGAGCAGCAGATTCTGCTGATCGAGAATGAGCGCCGCTATCGTCTACTGGCAGAAAATGTTTCCGATGTTATTTGGGCGGTTAATAGCACACTCGACTTCACCTTTATCAGCTCGTCTGTCGAAACGATGCTCGGTTATAAACCCGATGAAATTTATCGAGGGGCGATTGCAGGTATACTCAGCCGCAGTGATTTGGATAAGCTGAATAAGCGAATACAAATCGCACTCAAAAACGCCTCAAAATCTCTGAATAAGAGTAGCGATTCTGTTTTTAAAATAGATATGAGAGCAACCTGCAAAAATGGCACACAGATCACCATCGAAATTAAAGCTAATTACCTATGGGATGAACATGAAGATCTGGAAGGCATTTTTGGTGTGGTGCGCGACGTTACTACAGCCCGCCAGACTGAACGTGAGCTGATCCTTGCGGGACAGGTATTTGATAACAGCACCGAAGCTATTTTGGTTACCGATAAAAAAGGTCACATAATCAATGCCAACCCTGCATTCTTTGAAACCAGCCAGTTTAATTTAGAAGAGCTGCGCGGTCTTCGTCCCGATGACATTATTAATTCTAAATATCATGATGGCGATTTTTATGCGCAGGTCGGCCAAGCGGTTTTACAAGATAGTTATTGGCAAGGTGAAGTTCATTACATTCGTAAAAATGGCGAAGAGCGTGTTAGCTGGACCGGTATTTCAGCAACGCGAAGCCGCTCTGGTCACGTTCAAAATTTAATCATCATTATCTCTGACATTACCGAGCGTAAAGTCATTGAGCGCCGCATTCATCGTCTTGCTTATTTTGACCCGCTTACTGGCCTGCCCAACCGCAGCCAGATGTATGAGCGCTTAGATCAAATGGTGGCATCAGCGCATGAAAATAAAAAGCATGTTGCGGTTCTTTTCTTAGATCTCGATCGCTTCAAACCGATCAACGATTCGATGGGGCACCCTGCAGGCGACTTAGTCTTAAAAGAAGTAGCTGATCGTTTGCAAAGCTGTATTAAAAAACAAGATTTAGTTTCTCGTATGAGCGGTGATGAATTCACCATTGCGATCAATGACCAAGCCAGTTCAGAAAAAGCAGCCAATACCGCGGTCAAAGTGGGCGAACGGGTATTACATGCATTACAACAGCCTTTCTTCATTGAACAAAAAGAACTGTTTTTAACTGGCAGTATCGGTATTGCGATCTTCCCGAACGATGGCCTGTCGGTGACCGAACTGTTAAAGAACTCAGACATGGCGATGTATCATGCCAAGGGTGATGGCCGTAATAATGTTCAGTTCTTTGATGAGCGCATGAACAAAAAAGCGGTCGAGCTTTTAGAAATGGAAAATGATCTGCGTTATGCAGTAGAACGTGGTGAATTAGAACTGTATTACCAGCCTCAGTATGCGGCGCCAGACTGTAGTTTGCAGGGTGTAGAAGCCTTATTACGCTGGCATCATGGAACCAAAGGCATGATTTCTCCTGCGGATTTCATTCCTATTTTAGAAGATACAGGCTTTATCATTCAGGTTGGGGAATGGGTTCTGCGCCAGGCTTGCAAAGATATGGCGAAATGGCAAAAGAACAATACCAAGGTGCCGCGTATTGCGATTAATGTCTCTGCTCGTCAATTTAAGCAAGAAGCGTTTATCGACCTGATTAAAGAGATTATTGAAGAAAGTGGCATTGATCCGAATCAGCTGGAACTTGAACTGACTGAAAGTATCTTAATTGATAATTTAGAGCATACGCTGGATGTATTAACCCGATTGCGAGCCATGGGTGTACGCATGGCCATTGATGATTTTGGCACGGGCTATTCCTCGCTCAACTATTTAAAACAGTTCCCTGTCGATACTTTGAAGATCGATCAAAGCTTCATTTTTAACTTACCGCACAATACGGATGATGCTCAAATTACCCGTACCATTATTTCAATGGCTCATAATTTAGGCCTTGGGGTCATTGCCGAAGGGGTTGAAACCAAAGAACAGCTGGAGTTTTTACAGCAAGTTCAGTGTGAAGAAGTTCAAGGATTTTATTTCAGCAAAGCCGTACCTGCTGATGTATTAGTACAAATGATTAAAGAGCCGAAATAGCAGCCGTTTAAATCAATAAAAGCCGCCCAAATGGTCAGGTTTTATATGGTTTTTTGCCTCTTTTGGGCTTTTACAGTCGCTAGGAAAGGTAAATGAAGAACTGTCATGATCTTATTGATAGCTTTTCAAGTGCCAGCGCCTAAAGTTTGCTGTAGAATGCCGCCCTAAATTACCCAGTTGATTACATCAGACCTTTATACGAGGAACCTCCGTATGTTTAGCCGTGATATGAATATTGCCGACTTCGACCCAGTTTTATGGGAAGCAATGAAAGCTGAAGACGCTCGCCAAGAACACCACATCGAGCTGATCGCTTCTGAAAACTATACGAGCCCTCGTGTAATTGAAGCCCAAGGCTCTCAACTTACTAACAAGTACGCTGAAGGTTACCCTGGTAAGCGTTACTACGGCGGTTGTGAGCACGTTGACGTGATCGAGCAACTTGCTATCGATCGTGCAAAAGAATTGTTTGGCGCTAAGTTCGCTAACGTTCAGCCTCACTCTGGTTCACAGGCTAACGGTGCGGTTTACATGGCACTTTGTAAGCCTGGCGATACCATTTTAGGTATGAGCCTTGCTCACGGTGGTCACTTGACTCACGGTGCATCTGTATCTTTCTCTGGCCGTATCTATAACGCTGTTCAGTATGGTTTGAACCCGACAACGGGCGAAATCGATTACGATCAAGTTGAAGCATTGGCAAAAGAACATAAGCCTAAGATGATTGTTGCTGGTTTCTCTGCTTATAGCCGAGTTGTTGATTGGCAGCGTTTCCGTGACATCGCCGATATGGTGGGTGCTTACTTGTTCGTTGATATGGCACACGTTGCTGGCTTAATCGCTGCAGGCGTTTACCCATCTCCTGTTGGCATCGCTGATGTTGTAACAACTACAACTCACAAAACGCTACGTGGCCCACGTGGTGGTTTGATCTTGGCTAACGACGACGAAGATCTAAACAAGAAGCTTAACTTTGCAGTATTCCCTGAATCTCAAGGTGGCCCTTTGATGCACGTAATCGCTGCTAAAGCGGTTTGTTTCAAAGAAGCAATGGCTGACGACTACAAGGCTTACCAAGCTCAGGTTGTTAAAAACGCTCAAGCTATGGCAGAGACGTTCATCAGCCGTGGTATCAAGATCGTTTCTGGCGGTACTGACGATCACTTGTTCCTAGTTGATCTAATCGACAAAGAATACACCGGTAAAGATGCAGATGCTGCGCTTGGCCGTGCGAACATCACAGTGAACAAAAACTCTGTTCCTAACGATCCTCGCTCTCCTTTTGTTACTTCTGGCCTGCGTATCGGTAGCCCTGCTGTAACAAGCCGTGGTTTCAAAGAAGCTGAATGTATTGATTTGGCTAACTGGATCTGCGACGTTCTAGACGGTTTAGAAAACGGTAACGCTGATGCGGTTGAAGCTGAAGTTAAAGCAAAAGTAATTGCGCTTTGCGAAACACTTCCTGTTTATAAGTAAACAGTTAGTTTTACGCGTAAAAAGAAGCCCGCCTAGTGAATTCTAGCGCGGGCTTTTTTGCATGCCTCATAGAGCATGGAAAGCCCCTGCCCCTTATGAATAAATATTTATAAAATAATTGAATTCATATACCAATAAAACTACCATTCGCCCGCTAATTTTAGTTTTAAATGAAAGGATTCCAGCTATGAATGCACTGAGCCGCCCGATTACTATTCTCAAGTCACTCGCTATTATTTTTCTTTTTTCAATAATTACAGCCTGTGGTAACAATTTTTTTAGCTTTGGGGATTCACCGCACATAGATTCTCTGAGCCTAATGCCAGAGTCAAAATTCAAACCCGGTGGAATACTTATAGCCAAAGCCTTCTGCTCACATTGCGACAACAGCAAAACTCAATATCGCTGGATGATAGAAGGAGAAGATACTCAAATCTCAACGGAGTCATCACTTCGCATCCCCCTGAAGCATAGTCATAAAGAAATTTCATTAACCGCCACTGCCGTAAATACCGAGGGCAATGAAGGAAGCTCATTAGAGCGTCGTTATGCACTAAACAGAGTTAAGAAGATTGTTTCAACACAATTGGCCTTTGCCGCGCTAAAAACCGATGGCTCCGTTGTAACATGGGGAAATCCCGATTTTGGTGGCGACAGCTCAGACGCTATAAACGAATTGAACAACAAAACTATTATTTCCATCGCATCGACAGTGGGAGCATTCGCTGCCCTTAATAGTGACGGCTCAGTAGTAACCTGGGGGGGGGCTGATTATGGGGGTGACAGTTCAGCCGTAACAAACGAACTGAGAAAAAGTGAAAACCCAGTTACTTCCATAACATCATCTAACAATGGAGCATTCGCCGCCCTTCGTGAAGACGGCTCAGTAGTGACCTGGGGAAACTCTTATTATGGTGGAAAAAGTAAATTCGTCGAAAGCGACAGCGGTAACCCAGTTATTTCCATTGTATCTAACAATAGTGCATTCTCCGCCCTTCGTGAGGACGGGTCGGTAGTGACATGGGGATGGGGGTTTAATCGTCCCTCCCGCTACTGGCGCGAGAGGGATGAGGAGCTGAGTGACATTGATAACCCAGTCCTTACTCTTACATCAACGGGCGGTTTATTCTCTGCCGCTCGTCTTGACGGTACAATAGTTACCTGGGGGTTGGGGGGCTTTTCACTCGAGTTTATGTCCATTGCAGAAGCTTCCAACGTATTTGCTGCCATTCGTAAGGATAGTTCAGTGGTGGTCTCGGGCCATGGCGATTATACAGCAGTGACAGACAAACTGAATCGTAGTAATAACCCAGTAGTTTCTATTATACCTAATGGAAATTCAATGTCAGCAATTCGTCAAGACGGTTCTGTGGTGACCTGGGGGGATCCCCATTTGGGTGGTGATAGCACAGCCGTAGCTGATGAACTGAGCCAAAATGATAACCCAGTCATTTCCATAATCCCTTCTCATGATGCATTCGCCGCCCTTCGTAAAGATGGATCAGTAGTTACCTGGGGGAGGGTTATTACTGGTAGCAAGAAAAAATTCGTCACCGACAGCGGCAATCCAGTTATTTCCGTTGTTTCTAACAGATCGGCATTCGCTGCCATTCGTAAAGACGGATCAGTCGTAAGCTGGGGGGATGCTGAAGGTGGCGGTGATAATTCAGCCGTGGCGGACCAGTTGAGTAATAAAAACCCGATTATTTCAATCACATCATCTGCCGAAGCATTCGCTGCGATTCGCCAGGACGGTTCGGTTGTTACCTGGGGACGTTATTTCGCAGGAGGCAATAGCGCATCTGTCATAGACGAGCTGAATATGAATGATAATCCCGTTCTTTCTATTACATCTAGTAACAGAGGGTTTGCTGCCATTCGCCAGAATGGCTCACTCGTGACTTGGGGGTCGAATAACATCGAACCTTTAAAAGATGTTTTGTCAGTTACATCCAATAATAGAGCATTTGCCGCCATTCGTAAAGACGGGTCAGTAGTAACTTGGGGAGCTTCTAATTCTGGGGGAGACAGTTCAGCTGTGGCAAACGAACTGAGTAACAGCGAAAAACCTATTATTTCTATCACATCCACTAGGACAAGCTACATTTCTTCTTTCTCTGCATTTGCTGCCATTCGTAAAGACGGGTCAGTAGTAACTTGGGGGGCTTCTGATTCTGGGGGAGACAGTTCAGCTGTGACAAACGAACTGAGTAAGAGTGACAATCCAGTTATTTCGATTGCATCGACTGATGAAGCATTCGCAGCCATTCGTAAAGACGGATCAGTGATAACTTGGGGGAATTCTGAGAAAGGCGGTGATAGCGCAGCCCTTGCAAGTAAGCTTAGAAATAATAAAAAACCAGTTATTTCCATCATATCTAACCAAGGTGCATTCGCAGCCCTTCGTAAAGACGGCTCTGTAGTTGCTTGGGGAAACTATTTTACTGGTGGGAATAGAGCAATCGTCACTGATAAACTTAACGACAATAACAACTCAGTTATTTCCATAACATCAACCAGAAGAGCATTTTCAGCCCTTCGTAAAGATGGCTCTGTGGTGAGCTGGGGCCATTCTGGAGATGGCGGCAGCACTTCGGTCGTCGCCGATAAGCTAAACAACAATAACAACCCAGTTATTTCAATTTCGTCGACTGATGAAGCATTCGCAGCCCTTCGTAAAGACGGTTCTGTTATAACTTGGGGGGACTCTAATTCAGGGGGTGATATTACAGCTCTAGCGGACAAACTGAGTAACAATCAAAATCCAGTTGTTTCTATCACATCAACAACAGGAGCATTCGCCGCCCTTCGTAAAGATGGCACGGTAGTAGCCTGGGGGGATTCTTATTTTGGCGGTGACAGCTCTATCGCTAATAATAAACTTAACAATAGCAACAATCCGATTGTTGCCATTACCTCTTCTAGATTCGCATTCGCTGCCACTAGTAAAAATGGTTCACTGGTGAGTTGGGGAGGATACTTTGGTCAGGATAATTTAAGCGCAGCAGGTGAGCAGAACAAAAACAATAACCCAGCTATTTCCATTTCGTCGACTACAGGCGCATCCGCTATTCTTCGCAAAGATGGCTCCGTCGTTGTCTGGGGGCTTCGTAATACTGGGGGCTATCTTCAAGATACCGCCAGCCTTAAACCTGGTGGGATCGTGACTCTGAAATAACCTCAGTTTAAAGCTGAGTGTATTGATTTGGCTAACTGGATTTGTGATGTTCTAGACGGTTTAGAAAGTGGCAACTCTGACGCTGCTGAAGCCGCTGTTAAAGCAAAAGTTATTGCGCGTTGCGAGACTCTACCTGCTTATAAATAAGTTTTTTTAAATAGAGCTATTTTATAAAGTAAAAGAAAGCCTGCGCTAATGAAGTGTCCAACTTTATGGGGGCACTTCATAATGCATATTTAGTGCGGATTTTTTTGTGCCTGCAAAACTATAAATTATGCAATTCATAATTAGTGAACTACGCTTATAAATTGGCCTATAGTTTTACCCTCTCTACTTACTATCTCTATTTACACCAGAGACTGACAGTAGAGTTTTACAAGTGCTCTAGGCTAAGTGAACAACTCAACGCACCTTTTTTATTAGGAGCTTTAGGATGAACACTTTTGACTTAAGCCAGATGCTGGCCGAGAATGAACAAGCAACATCCAGCGCGGTATGGTTTAAACGAATCGTTGACCATTACGCCGTTGACGAAGATGCGCTCATGCCCCAACTGTGCGTACTGGCCGAGCCTAATCAAGAGATCCGCTATAAAATAGAAGCCCAAGCTCGCTTGCTAATCGACAATATTCGCAGCCAAGATGACATCGCCCACGCGGTGGATAAGTTATTACAAGAATACAGCCTCGATAATGAAGAAGGCGTCATTTTAATGTGCTTGGCAGAAGCCTTAATGCGCATTCCTGATGCCGAAACCGCTGACGCGTTAATTCGAGATAAGCTGTCTGAAGCAGAATGGGATGAGCACTTAGGTAAATCTGAATCTATTTTTGTTAACGCCTCTACCTGGGGCTTAATGCTCACCGGTAAAGTCATCGGCGTTGGCAATAAAACCAAGACCCCTGCTAATTTATTATCACGTCTTATTAAGCGTGCCGGTGAACCTGTTATTCGCAGCGCCATGCATCAAGCCATGCGCATTATGGGAAAGCAGTTTGTATTAGGCCGCACCATTGATGAAGCTATAAAAAACAGTAAAAGCTATCGTGCCAAAGGGTATACCTATTCGTTTGATATGCTCGGCGAAGCCGCGTTTACCGATGCCGATGCTAAAACCTATTTTGAATCGTACCTGCAAGCGATTCGGGCACTGGCTAAAAGCGCCACCAGCACCGACGTTTGGCGCGCAGATCGCCCGCAGCCGAGTATTTCTATAAAGCTGTCGGCACTCTTTCCACGTTACGAAGAAGCACAGCAAAGTGCGGTGATGGATGAACTTTATCAACGGGTTTTGGCGATTATTAAAGAAGCGCGCCAGCTCAATATTGCAATTACCATCGATGCTGAAGAAGCCGATCGCTTAGAGTTATCACTGCGGTTATTCACCAAGCTGTTTCAACATCCCGATGTACAAGGCTGGGGATTATTTGGCTTAGTCGCACAAGCCTATTCAAAACGTGCCCTACCCGTTTTGGGCTATCTCACTAGCCTTGCTCGTGAACAAGGTGATGAAATTCCCATTCGATTGGTTAAAGGCGCTTATTGGGATACCGAAATTAAACACGCGCAGCAATTGGGTTTGGCCGACTATCCGGTTTTTACTCGTAAAGAAAATACCGACGTTTCTTATATGGCCTGCGCACGGTATTTATTAAGTAGCGCCACTGATGGCTGTATTTATCCACAATTTGCCAGCCACAATGCCCATACCGTCGCGGCCGTATCTGAAATGGCGGCCATGAATCCAAACCGCGCCTTCGAATTTCAACGCTTACATGGCATGGGCGATGCTCTTTACGATACCTTAATCAACGACAGCCATTGTCATGTGCGTATCTATGCTCCCGTGGGTGCTCATAAAGATTTGCTACCGTACTTAGTGCGGCGTTTATTAGAAAATGGGGCGAACTCTTCGTTTGTGCATCGCTTGGTCGATGCGAAAACCCCTGTTAGTGATTTGATTATCTCGCCCATTGCGCAAGCACAAAGCTATGGTATTTATCGCAATACAAAAATCCCTCGGGCTGGAGAATTATTTACCACCACAGACAAAGGGCAGCGAAAAAACTCTCAAGGTTATAACTTAGCGGTCGAGGCCGAGCGCGAACCTCTGCTTGCCAGCATTAATCATTTTTTGCAAACTCTCTGGTCTTTCGTGCCGGTGATTGGTGGCAAAAAAATGCTTGCAGATCAATGTCTAGATCCCGAAACCCCTTCACTTGAATATCAGCTCATTCATAGTCCGTACGATCATAATAAACCCGTCGGTGATTTACTTTGGGCCACCGCTGAACAAGCTAAACAGGCACTCACCATTGCCGATGACGCGTGGTTCAGCTGGAACCAGACGTCGGTAATTGAACGCGCCGCCTGTTTAGATCGCACGGCAGATTTATTGGAACAACATACCGCCGAATTAATTGCACTCTGTACCCGCGAAGCCGGAAAAACCCTGCAAGATGGTATTGACGAGATTCGAGAAGCCGTCGATTTTTGCCGCTATTACGCGCATCAAGCGCGACTAGAAATGGCATTACCCACGGTTTTACCTGGGCCAACCGGTGAAAGTAATGAACATTATTATGCCGGTCGCGGCACGTTCTTATGCATCAGTCCGTGGAACTTTCCACTGGCGATTTTCTTAGGTCAAATAAGTGCGGCACTGGTAGCGGGAAATTGTGTATTAGCCAAACCTGCCGAGCAAACATCTCTGATTGCCGGTCGTACCATTGAGCTGATGCATCAAGCGGGGATTCCCGCAGAGGTTCTACACTTTATACCCGGTGCGGGTGCCACCATTGGCGATGCACTATTAAGTGATGATCGCGTAGCCGGAATTGTTTTCACGGGGTCAACCGCGACGGCCAAACACATTAATAGAACCCTAGCGCAACGCGAAGGCGCGATTCCGACGTTTATTGCCGAAACTGGGGGCCAAAACGCAATGATTGTGGATTCAACGTCTTTGCCCGAGCAAGTGGTTGCCGATGTCATGGACTCGGCGTTTTCCAGTGCGGGCCAGCGTTGTTCGGCATTGCGTGTGCTATACATTCAAAATGATATTGCTGATCGTATTATTGAATTATTAACCGGCGCTTTGCAGCGCTTTGTGGTGGGCAACCCCGAATACTACAGTACGGATTGCGGCCCCGTGATTGATCAAAAAGCGCAGCAAGGATTAGTCAGCCATTGTGAGTTCTGGCAAGCCCAAGGTAAAAAGTTGATTCAAGCCCCGCACCACGATAGCTTGGAGAATGGTTTTTACGTATTGCCGACTCTGATTGAGATTGATTCGATCAGCGAACTTAGCAAAGAAGAGTTTGGTCCTATTTTGCATATTTGCCGCTTTGAAGCCGACCAGCTCGATACGGTAATTGAGGACATTAACCAAACAGGCTTTGGCTTAACGCTAGGAATTCATAGTCGTAATGAAGCAACTGCGGCTTATATTGAATCTCACGTTCGTATTGGCAACTGCTATGTAAACCGCAACCAAGTAGGCGCAGTAGTTGGCGTACAACCTTTTGGTGGCCGTGGTTTATCAGGCACAGGGCCAAAAGCCGGTGGGCCGAATTATTTAAAACGTTTTGCGACCGAACGCGTGCGTACGATTAATACGACCGCCGTTGGTGGCAATGCGAGTCTTTTATCGCAATAAGCCATTTACTCAAAGAAAAAGCATAACTTTAAAATAAGGAGCACGTCATGAGCGCATCATATTCTGTCGCGATCACCTTCTTCCTTTACCTCGGCCTGATGCTGTGGATTGGGCTATGGGCTTATAAAAAAACCAATAATTTATCAGACTATATTCTCGGTGGCCGAACACTTGGGCCTTGGCCTTCTGCGTTATCGGCTGGGGCTTCTGATATGTCGGGCTGGTTATTATTAGGCATGCCTGGTTATGCTTATGTTGCGGGCTGGGAGGCGTCTTGGTTAGGCTTGGGCTTATTCATGGGGACGTATTTAAACTGGTTAATTGTCGCCCCTCGCTTGCGGGTTTATTCTCAGCTAGCGGGAGACAGCCTGACGCTGCCGCAATACTTTAGTAATCGCTTTAACGACAAAATGGCGATTCGTGTGATCTCAGCGTTTTTCATTTTATTATTTTTCTTGTTCTATACCAGTTCGGGCTTAGTCGCCGGTGGTAAGTTATTTGAATCGGTATTCGGTATGGATTACACCTTAGCGGTTACCGTTGGCACTGTCGCGATTGTGTCTTATACCTTTGTTGGTGGTTTCTTAGCGGTATCTTGGACTGATCTTGTACAAGGTTTGTTAATGGCAGCGGCGTTAATCTTAGTGCCTGTTGCTGCGTTTATGCAGCTGGGTGATGCACCGAGTACCATTTTGGCGACGTCGAATGCTGAGCTATTAGATCCGTTCACTAAGGCCAGTGGTGAAGCATTAGGCTGGATCAGTATTGTGTCTTTATTGGCTTGGGGCTTGGGCTATTTTGGTCAACCACATATTTTAGCGCGCTTTAAAGCGATTCGCAGTAAAGACGATATTAAGACTGCTCGTCGTATTGCCGTTAGCTGGACATTAATTGGTTTGGTCGGTGCTTTCTTTGTCGGCATCGCAGGTATCGGTTATTTTGAAACACCACTCGCCGATTCAGAAACCGTCTTTATTGCCTTGGTTCAGGCGCTATTTCATCCCTTGGTTGCGGGTATTTTATTAGCCGCTATTTTGGCGGCGATTATGTCGACGGCCGATTCTCAGTTGCTGGTATCGTCTGCCGCTTTGACTGAGGATTTTTATAAATCGTTATTCAATCAAGATGCCTCGCCAGAATCGCTGGTAAAAATTAGTCGTATAGCCGTGGTCGCCATTGCGATCGTGGCCTGGCTGCTGGCGCTTGATCCTGATAGCTCGGTATTAGGTTTGGTCTCTTATGCTTGGGCTGGCTTTGGTGCTGCCTTTGGCCCTGCAATTATTCTGTCGCTATTCTGGGCGCGTATGAATCGCCAAGGGTGCTTAGCGGGTATCTTAATCGGTGGTATTACCGTGGTTGTGTGGAAACAATTAAGCGGAGGCATTTTTGATGTTTATGAAATTGTTCCCGGCTTTATTCTCGCCACTATCTCCATTATTGCGGTCAGCTTAGCCACACCAGAACCTGATCAAGATATACAGGCTATGTTTTCAGAAGCCGAAGAAAGCTAAGCAATAAGAGAAAGCTAAGCAATAAGAGGAAGCTAAAAGTCAGTGAAAAAAAATAGTGCGAGGTTTTAGCCTCGCATTACATTTACGCGGCCACCCTATTTTGAGGCCGCTTTCTTTTCTTTGTCTTTATACGGACAATGCTTTTTAATAGCGCTCTACTTTTACACAGTGCTGCCTTTACGTATATGGACATACTCAATCTCGCCAACATACTTTCGCTCATCAAAAGTTCGTGTTTACTCGCCATACTTTTCCTCTCGTGGAATGCCCAAGCCGCACAAAGTTGTCATCCACTTTCTGTCGATACGTGTACTCTACCGTTTCCGAGTAACTTTTATACACGCCTCGATGCGAATTCGAGCACTGGCAAGGTCGTCGATTTAAAAGGTAGTTTATTATCGCAAACAGTGGAAGATCAGTTTTTAGATTTTTCTTCAGCTCAGGCGTATCACAATGCCAGTGGCTTTTCTGCCGCAGGGCCGATCATGTTTGAGTTAGTTGATGATTTTGACGAAAACAGCTTACCGTTTGAGGGGGGCAATGCGGTTCTGGTATTCGATCAAGCGTCTGGTTTGCCCTTTCCGATTCGTACTAAAAAATATCACTACGCTGAAGATAATCGCTTTGATGAAACAGCGCATATTATTGAAATTTTCCCCCGTGCTCGTTTCGAATTTGGCCACACGTATACCGCCGTCATTACCAAACAATTACTAGATTTAAATGGCCAGCCTTTTCCAACAGCCCCTGCTTTAGAAGCCTTAATTCGCAAAGACAGCTCATCGGCAGACGCTAATGCCATGAATAATGCTACGACGAATGCTGCTATGACTAATGCTACAACTAGGCCGCTAAAACAACTAGAGCAGTTTGGTATAGCGCCCGAACAGGTTGTCAGTTTTGTTGAATTTACCGTCGCTGATGAAAAATCAAATAACGAACCGTTATTTAATCTGTTAAATAAAATAAGCCAAAAAGATCACCCCATACGCAAGCTCAATGTCACGCAGCTGAATATTTGGCCTTATGCCGCCTCGGTGACAGGGCAAATAAGGATGAATGATTTTCGCAAAGCCAATGGTCAGGTTAACTTCTCTCACGATGCACAAAGCAGCGAAGAGTGGATTAAATTTCTGATGATGATTCCTACCAGTTCCAAGCACGGCAAATCGCCCATTGCGATTTATGGGCATGGTATTGGGGTGATTAAAGAGACCATGTTATTAACCGTCGCGTTCTCTAATGCGATTCGCGGTATTGCCACCATTGCCATTGACCAGCCCAACCATGGCTCTCGGTCGAAGCAAGATGGGGGCAGTATTTTCAAAATTTTAAAGCCCGAAAAGTTCACTCGTGTATCCGGCATGGTAGCGCAATCAACTTTGGATATGGCGGCATTACTGCAAGCCATTCAAACCTCGTTAGCCACATTAGACATTGCACCTTCTGGGAACGCTTGGTGGCATCAACTTTGGTATTCTGGCGGCATCGATACGCCCGATCTTGATGTTGACCGCATTCACTATCAAGGCACGTCTATGGGAGGGGTTTTGGGGACCAGTTTTGTTGCTAGCGCCAAAGGCTTAAAGAGTGCTTTTCTACAGGTGTCTGGCGTCGGTATTAGTAATATTCTCACTCACTCTATTTTGTTTGAGTCGTTCGGGATTGAGGCATTAGGTTTTGAAAGCTTAATTCCTGATAATGCCAGCGCCGGAGAAGCCGCGCTCTTTATGCAACTGCTGCAGCAAGAGTTTAATCGCTCTGATGCCATCAACTTTGCCCATTACATCAAGCACCCTATTCATGGCCGTAGCCCGAGAAAGCTGGTATTGCAGTATGGCTTAGGCGATGAGGTGGTTTTTAATCCGGCGACAGAAGCTTTGGCAGAAATTGTCGACTTGCCACTAATATTGCCCAGCTTACTTGATATCGCGTATCTACGGACCAGTGATGATTATGAAGAGGGCTTTGGTCTAGTACAAAATAAGCCACTGATTCCAACCCGAGGGCTATTGGATAACATATTCGGCCATGCCAGCTTTGTTCGCCCCAAAGCCTTTACCGCGCTTAAATTATGGCTCGAAGAAGTGGTTAACTAATACACAATTTACTCGACCATCCATACACTCTCTACTGGATAATCTTGCCCAAATGCAGTAAAATCGCGCGACTTTTACACTTAAAAGCGCGCTCTTTACTATGCATTGTCCATTCTGCTGTGAACACGATACAAAAGTTATCGATTCTCGCCTTGTCGCTGACGGCCAACAAACTCGCCGTCGCCGCGAATGTCAGGCCTGTGGTGAACGTTTCACCACTTTTGAAACCGCTGAACTGGTCATGCCACGTATCGTCAAACAAGACGGTACCCGCGAACCTTTTAATGAAGATAAGCTTACTGCCGGTATTCACCGTGCACTCGAAAAAAGACCTGTTAGCATCGATAAGGTCGAACAATCTGTAAACCGAATTACCCATAAGTTACGTACACTTGGTGAGCGCGAAATAAAAAGCCTCATTATTGGTGAATTTGTAATGGATGAATTAAGACAACTCGATAAAGTTGCTTATGTGCGTTTTGCCTCGGTTTATCGCAGTTTCCAAGACGTTGATGAGTTTCGCCAAGAGATTGAGCGCATCTCAACTCAGGTGATCGAAAAAACTCAAGAAGATAGCTGATATGGCAAGCGATCAAGAATATATGGCATTGGCCATTCAACTTGCCAAGCAAGGCTTATATACCACCAGCCCGAATCCTCGTGTGGGTTGTGTGCTGGTAAAAAACGATGAAATCATCGGCCAAGGTTTTCACTTTAAAGCGGGCGAAGGTCACGCCGAAGTAAACGCCATTGCTGATGCTAAACAGCGTGGCAATGATACTCAAGGCGCAACGGCTTATGTCACGTTAGAGCCTTGCAGTCACTTTGGTCGTACACCGCCTTGTGCACAAGGCTTGATCGACGCAAACGTCGCGCGTGTTGTCGGCGCAATGACCGACCCCAATCCACAAGTTGCGGGGAATGGTTTTAACATCTTGCGCACGGCGGGTATTGAGGTGGTGGATAACTGCTTAGCGGCTGAATCTGCCAAGCTCAATCCTGGTTTTATTAAGCGTATGAGTATGGCTGGGAAAAACACAGAACCTCTGCCCTACGTTCGCTTAAAGATGGCCACCAGTTTAGATGGCCGCACAGCGATGCAAAGTGGTGAGAGCCAGTGGATTACGGGCCCAGAAGCTCGCGCAGAGGTTCAACGACTTCGCGCTCAAAGCTGTGCCATTATTTGTGGTGCTGATTCGGTTTTGATTGATGATCCGTCGATGAATGTTCGCATTGAAACCGACAGTCGTCAGCCATTACGCGTCATTATTGATAGCCAGCATCGTATTAACGCCGATGCCAATATATTTACCCACCCTGGCAAGGTGGTAATCGTTAGCCCAGTTGCACCAGAATCAGCCATTACTCGTAATGAGAGTGATGTTTGTTCTGTGAGTTATTTGCAAACAGCTGCGAGTGAGAATAATGACCGACAGCAAGTCGATCTTAAGGACTTGCTAGTAACATTGGCGCGCCAAGGCATTAACGAAGTTTTGATCGAAAGCGGCGCGCAATTAGCCGGTGCTTTTATCGCGCAAGATTTAGTCGATGAATTGGTGTTATTCACCGCACCGACATTATTAGGCAGTGACGCACGACCTGCGTTCACCCTTCCATTCGAAACCATGGGTCAGCAAATTCGCTGGTCTTGGCAAGACGTGCGAATGGTGGGAAATGACCTAAAATTAGTATTAAAGAGCCAAGTTAGCTCTAAAGAGAAGCCTTAATGTTTACAGGAATTATTGAAGCAGTAGGCCAAGTCGTTGCGAGCCAAAGCAAGCAAGGTGATATTCGCTTACGCATTAATACCGGCAAGATGGATCTTAGCGATGTAAAGCTAGGGGATAGTATCGCCACTAACGGCGTATGTTTGACCGTAGTGGAATTACCGGGTGATGGTTTTTGGGCTGATGTCTCGCAAGAGTCGATCACTCATACCAATATAATGGATTGGAAAAGTGGTAAGTCGGTAAACCTTGAACAAGCGCTGACGTTAGCGACCCGTTTAGGCGGCCACATGGTGACAGGCCATGTAGATGGTTTAGGGACTATTTTGAGCCGCAGCGAAGATGCGCGTTCGGTGCGTTTTAAGATAAAAGCTCCGGCTGAGTTATCGAAGTACATTGCTGCAAAAGGTTCAATCACGGTTGATGGTGTCAGCCTGACGGTCAATGCGATTGAAGATGCCAGCTCTGGTTCAGATAAGGGCGCGACGATTTTTGATTTAAATATCGTTCCTCATACCGTGCAAGAGACAGTGATTAAAGGCTACCAAGTTGGCCACAGCGTTCACTTAGAAGTCGATGTAATCGCGCGTTATTTAGAACGTATGATGCAGCAAACAAACGAACAACCAAAGTCTGGTATCAGCCAAGCGTTTCTGGCACAGAATGGTTTTTGGAAATAATACAAACGGCCTGAACAGCGTAGACCGTATTGATGAAAGATTAGGATGAGTTCAAATGGCTTTAAATAAGATCGAAGAAATTATTGATGATATGCGTCGCGGTAAAATGGTTATCCTTATGGATGACGAAGACCGTGAAAACGAAGGCGATATCATTGTTGCTGCCGAAAAAGTAACGCCAGAGATCATTAACTTTATGGCGACTGAAGCACGTGGCCTTATTTGTTTAACGCTAACGGGCGACCGTTGTGACTTTTTAGGATTACCTGCGATGGTTGCCGGTAACGGTGCTAAATTTGCGACACCTTTTACGGTATCTATTGAAGCGGCTGAAGGCGTGACGACGGGTATTTCTGCTGCCGATCGCGCTAAGACGATTCGTGTTGCCGTTGATAGTAATTCTAAAGCGGATGACATTGTTCAGCCGGGTCATATTTTCCCATTACGTGCTCGCCCTGGTGGTGTGTTAAGCCGTGCGGGTCATACTGAAGCAGGTTGTGATTTAGCCCGCCTTGCAGGCTTAACACCTTCTTCTGCGATTGTTGAAATCATGAATGCCGATGGCACCATGGCACGTCGCCCTGATTTAGAAATTTTTGCGGAAAAGCATGACATTAAAATTGGTACCATCGCGGATTTGATTCACTACCGCATGGCGAATGAAAAGACCGTAGATTCCGTTGCTGGCGAAACCATCAATACAGAATTTGGTGAATTTCAGCTGCACAAATTTGTTGATACGATTCAAGGCGAAACCCACATTGCTTTAACCAAAGGCAATATCAAGGGCGATGTTCCTTGTCTTGTTCGCGTTCAAACCGGTGATTTTTTACGTGATATTTTGGGGGCGGTTAAACCTGATGCTCAGTCTTGGTCTAGCCAAGCAGCACTAAAGAAGATTGCCGAAGAAGGCACTGGTGCATTGGTCATTTTATCCGCAGGCCAGCCTGAAGATATTGCCTCGAGTATCGAACTGTATCTTGGCAATGCTAAGCCGGCTAAAAACCCGAACGTTGATAGTTCAGGAACGTTTTTAACAATTGGGACAGGTTCTCAAATTTTGCGTGAAATTGGCGTGAAAAAAATGCGCCTACTGAGTTCACCTGTTAAGTATGCGGGTATCTCAGGCTTCGATTTAGAAGTAGTGGAATATATTCCTTACGCTGAGTAATGAAACAAAAAATTCTCAGCGTTTTAGCGCTGAGAATGTTCAATAGAAATTAGATTAAACAGAAGAGAAAAGAAGATGAGTGTAGAAATTATTGAAGGCGACTTAACCCCTAACGATGGTAAGTACGCAATTGTTGTTGGCCGTTGGAATGCGTTTGTTGTTGAAAGCCTATTAGAAGGCGCAGTTGATTCTTTAACGCGTCACGGCGTTGAACCAGAAAACATTACCGTTGTTCGCTGCCCTGGCGCAATGGAAATTCCATTGGTTGCACAGAAAGTTGCTCAAAGCGGTAAGTACGACGCGATCATCACTTTAGGTGCTGTTATCCGCGGTGGTACACCACACTTTGAATACGTTTCAAGCGAATGTACTAAAGGCCTTGGCCAGGTTGCTATGCAGTTCGGTATTCCGGTTTCTTTCGGTGTTTTAACCGTAGATTCAATCGAGCAAGCGATCGAACGTTCTGGCACTAAAGCTGGAAACAAAGGTGAAGAAGCGGCGATGTCTGCCTTCGAAATGGTTAACCTTCTTAACGCACTAGAGGCATAAGTTATGTCTCGTCCTACAGGCACTCAAAAAGCCAGCCCAGCGGCTCGTCGCAAAGCACGTAGCTTTGCCCTGCAAGCCATTTACCAATGGCACATGGCGGGCGCAGATTTAGCAAAAATTGAAGCTGAATTTCGCGCAGATAACGACATGAGCAAAGTGGATCTAGAATACTTCCACGAAATTCTGCATGGAGTGCCACGCGAGTTATCCGCGTTAGATCAAATCATCAAGCCACTATTGGATCGTGATTCTGAAGAAATGACGCCTGTTGAACTTTCTATTCTTCGTTTAGCGACCTACGAAATGATGCACCGCATCGATGTTCCGTATAAAGTTGTTATCAACGAAGCGGTAGAACTTGCAAAATCGTTTGGCGCAACCGACGGTCACAAATACGTGAACGGCGTTGTCGACAAAATTGCTCAGCAAGTGCGTACGGTTGAAGTTAAACAACCTAATGCGAACAGTAAGCCTAAGAAGATCACTCAAAAAACGACTAAGCCTGTATTTAAAGTGCCTTCGGCAAAAATCAGAGCGAAAGGCGGTAAGACTAGCGAAAGTAAAAATACACTTTCGATTAAAAAGTCTTAATTTTTTATGTTTAACCTTAGGTAACGATTGTGCTGACAGAGTTTGAATTAATTAAACACTGTTTTAACTGGCCGCAAAATAATCACAGCATTGTTTGCGCGGTCGGTGATGATGCTTCAATCGTTGAGGTGCCAAGCGGTTACCAGCTAGTACAGAGTATCGATACACAAGTTGCCGATATTCACTTCCCTGCAACAGCACCTGCCCAACTGATTGCACAGCGCGCCTTGCGTTGTGCCATTAGTGATTTAGCGGCAATGGGGGCAAAGCCCCAAGCCTTTCATTTGGCTTTAAGTTTACCCAAGAGCACCTCTCAGACTTGGCTAGAATCTTTTAGCGCGGGTTTACGTGCTTGTGCTAATGAGTATTCCATTGATTTGATCGGTGGTGATACAACCTCCAGCCCGACCCTCGTCATTACGATTCAAGTTCAAGGTTTAGTCCCAAGCGGAAAAGCATTAACGCGAAGCAACGCTAACGTCGGTGATCACCTTTGGTTAAGTGACGAAATTGGTAAATCCGCGGCGGCGCTTGAAAGCATTTTGGCGAACCCAAAAGCCTTCGTAGAAAATAGACCCGATGTTAGCGATTCAGAACTCGCAGCGGCTTATTATTATCCACAGGCGCAAATAGAATTAGGGCAAAAGCTGATTGGCTTAGCCTCTAGCGCTATGGATATTTCAGACGGACTATTGCAAGACGCGTCACATATCGCCAAGGCATCCGACGTGTGTTTAAACTTTACCGCTGCCGATATTCCGATTAGCCAATCCGCCATAACTCGGTATGGTTCAGCCGCGGCATTAGAGTTTGCCCTATGCGGCGGTGATGACTATCAGCTATTATTTAGCGCTCCACAAGACGCACAAGACGCATTAAATACCTTAGACTGCCACTGTGTTGGGCAAGTAGAAAAAAGAAGCTCAGATTGGGTTTTATTAGACGGACAACCGGTAACAAATAAGATAACGGGCTACCAACACTTTTAACGTAAACGCTACGCAGAAATAGATAGGAAACACTCATGTCAAAATTAGAATCAAACATCGAATTAGAAGCGGCTGCCTTCCGTCGTTTATTAGCACACCTTGATGAACGCAAAGACGCGCAAAATATCGACCTAATGAACCTTGCTGGATTTTGCCGCAACTGCCTATCAAAATGGTACAAAGCGGCTGGCGAAGAACGTGGCATTGAAATCGAATACGAAGATGCACGTGAACTGGTTTATGGTATGCCGTATTCTGAATGGAAAGAAAACCACCAGCAAAAAGCAACACCGGAACAATTAGCACGCTTTAACGAAATTGAAGCGGCTAAAAAGAATGCTAGCGAAGGAAGTAAATAGTGAATCAACTGAACAGTTCGGCGAAGAAACCCGATATTAAGAAAGGACTTTACCGTCATTATAAAGGCGCCGAGTATCAAGTCATTGATCTTGCTCGTCATAGTGAAACCGAAGAATGGTTAGTTGTCTACGAAACTCGTTATGCCGATGAAGCACCATCCACTTGGGTACGTCCTGCAGACATGTTTGCCGAAACTGTTGAGATTGGTGGTGAAATTATTGCTCGCTTTCAACTTATCGATTAGTGTTACCTTAGACTATTAAATTTAAGACTTATAAGGGCTGAAATATGGATATTCATTCTTTAATAAAAACAGCAGGACTAGTGAGTATTTATCTTAGTTCTGCTTTTTCGTTTTACGCACTTGCAGATGTTAACGCCGATACGAATAGCGAAGATCGTTTTTGGATTAATCGCGGCCATCAAAACTTAAATAAAGTTGATCATTTTAACGCGGTTTCAGAACAGACATTAGCAGGTCAAGCAGAACCGATAATAAGCCATATTGCATTTCAGAAGCCCGATAACTTTTATCAGCAAGTGGTGCAGCCACAATCGTTAAAAGGCCTTGAAGCAAGCTACCGTAACAATACCCTTACTCTTCACAACCACCCTCATAAACACGCACTCATCATTAAGGGCCTTGCTCCGTTTAAAGAACGTTCGGCGCACTCTAGGGTCAAAGGTATTTACCTTTTTAATAAAGAACACTACGAACAAGTTTTCACGCCATCGATACACGTTGCAGATCGTTTAGCGGTTGGCATCGATTTAACGGCCAAAGAAGATACGTCGACGATTAGAAAAATCGAAGGGTTTGCCGATTATCACTATTCGTTATTTATGCAGGCAACCTTTATATTTAGCAGTGGTTTAGACGTTAAAACACATTATAAGAGTATTGAATTTAATGCTGAAAATTTCACATTGCCAGACATTAATCTAGCAAAAGAGACATCGATAACATCTTGGGATTTTAATCATAAAGCTTTAACAAAGAAGCAGAGAGAAAAGCAAATCAGCCAAGATATTATTTGGCCAGATGACGCCGACAATACTTGGGATTTTGACGAGCATAAATACTTTCAAAAAGGAGATGAAAAAACGGCAGCTGCTTATTTTTACAGCGATGATTTTTTCTTAATTACAGTAGCCGAGGCGCAGCAAAAACCTGGTACTAAACAGCTCAATACTATGGGCGCCCCCCTTGTCATCGAAAACACCCCAGTATTGCTTAACCAGTTCCCAACCTTCTCTACGATTGAGCTTAATCATCTGGGTATTCACTACCGCCTACTCTCGAACATTCACCCCGAAAGTCTTATTTCGATGGTGAAAGGGATTATTAAAGAATAGTCAGTCGATGGGAACAGTCGTCAATAAAAATAAAAACTCCGACTAGACCTTCGCATTCACCTGACAATTAAACGCTAAAACAATACGATCAGTATCGCCAAAGTACGGCATTGCTGCATGCTTCAAATAGGATGGGAAAATAATAATTTGACCTGCTAATGGCGAAAAATCCATAAAGCCATCTGCACTCAAATAGGCCGTGCCCGCATCTTGATAATGATCAGCGCCGTGGCGAGGATCATAAAAGCGATTAACCCCATTACGGCCATCAATGCTACTCTCACCTTCTTGCAGATAGTAAATACCGCACCAAGAACAATTCGGGTGTGAGTGCGTATCGTGATAACCACCGTTCTGAGTTATGTGATACCAAGATTCAACCACATCGACTTGAGCTTGTGCGCCTTCTGGCCAATAAGGTTCATTCACCGCGTGGGCAACCGTACCGATGAGATCTTCGACATGAGCACGAAACTTTTGCAAAGGCTCATACGGCAAGGTTAATAAATTCAGCTCACTTTCAAACAAAGCATGCTTAGCAAATACCGCTACTTCGCTATCAATTTTTCTTGCTTGCTGATCTTTAATTTCGTATAGCGCTTTTTGTAATTCAGCCGCTTCTGCTTCGTGACCTGGGTAATGGCTAATGAATAGCTTACTGTCCCACATGGCCATATCTTCGATATAAAATTCGTCTTGCATACATCACCCAACCTAAAAATCTAATATAGCTATTCTAAAACTATTTTAGCCTGATATATAGCGGGCTGAATCAACAACGATAAAAGGTATATAAAAATTAAGGAGGGCCATAAAAAAAGGAAAATAGAAGAGGAACAAAAAGGACATGATGATCACATCATATCCTTTAAGACGGCAAAGCCGCCTATTGAAGTGTACTCAAGAGTTGCTTAGCGATTGAACTCAATCTGATAAACCGTTGTGGTACCGCTAACTTCATTACCGACAGCAATAAAGTGTTTACCCAATCGCGTAAAGTAATCAATAGATTCTGGCCCTAAGTCGCCCGCGGCTGGATTATAAACACCATTATCACAATCACCTCCATTAACAAGGGTACAAACCGATTCAGTAAAATCGCGGTTATTAATATAAGACTGATAAACGGGAGCCGCTGGTACAGAGACATCATAAACAATAATACCGCCCTGACGCTCAAGACCAATAAAGGCGTATTGCTTACCGTTGATCTCTGCAACTTCTACCGCTTCAGGCTCAGTACCCTTATCATCACTGCGGTTATCCGCCGTTTCAGCAGGGTCGTTATTATCGTTGGTGACATTGAAGTTCTGACTATCAACTGCAAACACTTTCTTCGCAATATCATCGCCGCTATCAAATACTAACTCAGCCTGCTCATTCCAAATTGAAAAAGAACGACCACCAAAGGTAGTCACATTATCGTTAGCCGAATATTGGTCTTGATCAGCCACCACTTTAATACGCTTGAGCTGATCATTATCATCTAGCGCAGCTTTTAATGGGTGAGAAGCATCAACAGAATCAACGATATCTTTACCCCGTTTTTCATCGGTAAACGAAATACAATCATCTAATTCATTTGCAAATTTAGTCGCGTCTTCATCATCGCCGCCCACTTCATACTCATCACCATCCCAGCTATGCTCAGCCGCTTCACATACCTGCTGGGTTGCTGAATAGATATATTCACGGCCATCACCTTCATTGGCAGAAATAATATACCCTGCACCATCAACACTAAAGCTAGCAATAGTGTCAGGCATGTATAAGCCAACAAGCTGCTCGTAACTCGCGAATTCACCCACGCCATTATCTTTGTTAGAAGCATCTAGCTTATTGCCACTGGCGGCATTCCAACTTTTCTCACCTAAACTTTTTATTGAATCGACGCGAGCAGTTGCGATATCAATAATCGCCATCGCATTATTTTCCTGCAAGGCAACATAGGCTTTCGTATTGTCACTATTTAGCGCCATGTATTCTGGCTCTAAATCTTGTGCGACTGAAGTACCGTCTGGTCCTGCGGTTCTGACACCCATACTCAACTCAGCGTGACGCGCTTGACCTAGGTTAAAGGCTGCAAATGAAACCTGCTTCACCTCCGCTTTTTCAGCATAGCCTTTCGAGATGTCGACAATCGTAATCGATCCTTCGGGGTCTACGGAATAATCTCCGTTTGGTTCACCTTCATTCGCCGTTAAAATAGTCTGACCATCGCTACTCAATGTCACCATATCTGGCAAAGCACCCGCAGAATAGGTTCCCAATAAAGAAAGGTCATCGGAGCGGTATAAGGCAATCAACCCGGGATTTTGTTTTACCTTAGCTTCAATCGCTACAGCCACTAAACCTTGCTTAGCAGAAACACTGTTCGCTGCACCAATCTCGATACCTGCCGAAGTTGCTGCTAAAGATAGATCAATAGTGCCTACTTTAGACGGTGCGCTATTATTGGAACTTAGTTCTAATACATCAATGCTCGCAGCTTGAGAATTAACAACATAAAGATGATCAGAGCACGAGTCGTAACTTACAATTTCTGCCGAAGACGTCGCGAAGTCACTTCCCGAGAAATACGAATCAACCAATGCTAATTGCAATATGCCATCATCGGTCACATCAACAGCCTTATCAACGGCCACACAATTAAGACCAAGCTCGGCTAAAGGCGATTGCGTTTTAAGTGCTTCAGGTGCAGAAGAAGAGGAAGAAGAACCACCGCATGCAGTTAAAGCGGTGCTTAGAATAGCGGTTAACAAAATAGAATTTTGAAATGTCATTTATGAACGTCCAGTAATTTAAAAACTGGTACTATCCTATGAAGGAATTATGACAATAAGATGTCAGTCATTGTATCCTGACGGCATTACAAAAATTTCTTAACATACCAACAGCTGGCTTCTATTTGATAGCCCTGTTCTTTTGCCCATGCTAAGCCAACTTCGACAAGACGTTCTGCTAAGCCTTGGCCCCGTAATGCAAAAGGCACATAAGTATGCGTGAAATCGATCATCAATTCAGAGCCGGTGTGTAATTCATAATCCAGAACACATTCATGAGTATCTTTAGCTAATACAAACCGAGTACGTTCTACCTGATGCTCAATGTCGTATTTTTGTCTCGATTCCATATCACTCCCATTAATCCCCATTAATTCCAATTAGTCCCAATTACGTTTTATAAAACGACTCTCAATGCGACCGCTAATAATACAACGCCTGAGCACTTTTCAATTATATTCATATTTTGGCGCAATTTATCCAACATCAAAGAATGAGATAAAATTAAGGCGACTAAACAGTACCAAAGCGTATCAATACCTGCCACCGTTGCGACCATAATGACACTCTGCTGCCAACCCGCAGCATCATCAACAAACTGACTGAATAATGCCAAAAAGAAGATCGCAAGCTTAGGGTTCAAAAAAGAAATCATTAAGCCTTCAGAAAAACTTTGTTTTAAAGAAAGTCGATCATCGCTGGTTAACAGACTAGAGCTCTCGGCTTTCGATACTAACGCCTTGTAGCCTAGCCATACTAAGAATGCCGCACCGAGGTAACGAATAAGATCAAACAACCATGGCGTCTGCTGAATAATAACCGCTAAACCCACGACCGTTGCAATGGCATATAGCATAACGCCAAGGCCATGACCGAGACTGGCCACTAAGCCATTTAAGCGTCCTCCTGCAACAGAGTGTTTTAAAATAATGATTAAACTTTGTCCTGGGGTCATTGCGCCCAAGATGCAAAGTAACGCTAATGAAAGCCAAGCTGTTAATTCCATGATAATCTCTGTCAAAAACTGAGTAATAGTACAACATTTAACATCCGCATTCTTTTATATATTGCTCATTGCATATACTATCCGTACCCAAGATCTCACTCCCGGATCGAGACACTAAGTCAAGACACCAATAAAATATGGATATTATTTAGAATGCTAACAATAAAAAAGCTCATTGCCGCTATCGTAATTATTTTGGCGGCCGTCACTGCATTTAATTGGGATAACATCGTTAACCTTAATAAAGTAATCACTCTTTTTGACAAAGATAAAATTGTGCACAACTTTGTTAACATGAATGAATCTTTCCCTAATATCACCATTAAAAGCAATAGCGAACCTTATTACTTCGAATCGGCTCCGCAAGCACTGCCAGAGAGTTTCGAATTTAAAGGTAAGACGGTTTCCGTCAAAGAATTTTTAGAGCGCACGACTACCACAGCACTTGTCGTTCTGAAAGATGAAACCATCACTCATGAATCATATTACCTAGATACCAACGCCGAAGATAAACGCATTTCATGGTCTGTCGCTAAGTCTTTCTTATCGGCCATGGTCGGCGTCGCCGTTGAGCAAGGTAAAATTAAAAGTTTAAACGATCTTGTTACCGACTATGCCCCTTCCTTAAAAGGCAGTGGCTACGATGGCGTAACCATTAAAAACATTCTACAGATGTCGAGTGGCGTTAAATTTAACGAAGATTATAAAGACTTCTTTTCAGACATTAATCGCATGGGTCGTTTATTGGCACTAGGCGGTTCGTTTGATGAATTCGCAGCTAGCTTAGTCGCCGAAAGAGAGCAAGGCGTTTATCTGCACTACGTCAGCATCGATACCCACGCATTAGGCATGGTACTTCGTGGAGCGACCGGTGAAAGTATTGTTGATTACTTCACCAAGCATTTATGGAATAAAATTCACCCAGAAGCTGATACCTATTTTTTAACAGATGAACTCGGCGAGCCGATGGTATTGGGTGGCTTAAACATGCGAGCAGTAGACTATCTGAAGTTTGGTAAGCTGTATCGCGATGATGGCCGCTGGAACGGTGAACAGATTATTCCCGAGTCATGGGTTAAAGCCTCGGTAACACCGGATGCTCCGCACCTAATGCCAGGTAAAAGAGACAATTCAGATATCGACCTAGGCTATGGCTATCAGTGGTGGTTACCGGTTGATGCTGATCAAGAGTTTATGGCATTGGGGATTTACGATCAGTTTATCTATATAGATAAAAAATCGAACATCGTTATCGTTAAAAATTCGGCCAATATCGACTTCACTGATAATAACTTTGAGTCGGGCCATGAAAGTGCTGAATTCTTTAGAGCGGTTATTAAATCATTGAGTAAGTAAGAATTAAACCAGTACTTTTTTCTTAATTTTTGCTTGGAATTTAGCCGTAGCTAATGAGTTCGTTTGAATTTGTTTATTAAATACTATTTAATACGCGCCCTAATAAGGAATGTTAGGGTAATCACATTACTAGCCTATTAATACAGGTGATTGAGAGTGGTTATCCATATTGAATACAAACAGGACGTGAAAATGAAACCACTTTTCTTACCAATTGCTTTAGCCACTTCGACTTTATTAACCGCCTGTATGGGGTCGGACTCTGGTTCAAAGAAAGATTCTCAAGTCGATGCAGGGCTTGAAAATAATACTAAAACCCAAGTCGTCTCTACCGAAAGCCATAATATTTATGTTCCCTCTGGTATGGATGATATTACCATTGGTGATGAATACTTAAATGGGCACGTTTTTGGTGCCGGATCGAGTCTGGGTGATGCATCATCACTACTGAAAGAGTCTGAAGAAACTGAAGAGAAAAAAGCATCTATTCAGGCATTTGCGGTGTCACAAGAAACGCCTAAAGTCATTTCTTTAGGAAACCGAGACTTAGTTTCTTTTGCTGCTGCCCGCGACGCTTCTTCTATGGAGAAGAAGGCACAAGACATCATCGAAAAAATAGAAGATGTATTAAGTGATTTCGGTGCAACATCCAGTATCTTCAAACAGAACTTAGCCTCGACTAACGAAATTGTAACAGGCTATATCTTTGAAACGGATGCTGAAACAACCGCGACGGATATTGTTAATAAAATCCTTGGTGGTGCAGCACTCTCACCTGATGCAGATGATAATGAGCTCGATAACCCTGCAGAGTCATTAGAAGATGAATTAACGTCTCAAAAATTTGAAGTTTTCATTGGGGTTCTTTTTGTACCGAGTAGTGATTTTGAAGAGAACATTTCGGAAGAGAACATTTCGGAAGAAAGAATGTTTGCAGCCAATGTAACAACAGGAACCGACAAGGTTGTTATCCTCGGCGCAGTTGTTCCAACAGAACTTGCTCCTGCTTAACTCGGGCCTATCAAAAGGTGTTGCTAGTACCTCTAACATTGGCGCGAAGGGAGCAGCACCAACGACCACTTCTGAAACTTTCACCATTCCACAAGAAACGCCTAAAGTTGACTTCCTGTTTGTGATCGATAATTCAGGAAGCATGTCGGATGATCAAGCTACTATTAGTAATGCCGCTGATACGTTTTTCAAAACAATTTCTGGCCAAACTCTAGATTACAGATTAGCGACCATCACTACCGACTCAAGCGAACTTAGAGATAGTAGTGAAGACGGTGGATTTACGTCCTCAGAAGATGAATTCAAACTCGACGTAAAACCAGGTACTTACGGCAGCGCAACAGAAACTGGGATTTACTTTGCTGAAGAAGCGCTTAAAGATGCAAGCAAGGGCGATGATTCAACAGGAACGGTTATTGACGAAGGCTATCCTCGCGCAGGCGCCGCTTTATCTATCATCATGTTTACGGATGAGCCTGATTTTTATAACGATATCTCATCTCGAAATTCTGGTACAACCTTTGATGCGGCCGATAATTTATTCATTGACCGCAACTACCAGGTGTATGGCATTCTTAATGAGTACCGAAGTGAGAGCCGCGACGATGGCTATGTCGATTTAATTAACAATACCAATGGCTCTTATGCCGATATTAGAAACCTACAAGCTCTTGAAAGAATTATGGAGCAAATGGCTTTAGAATCCAGTACGGCTAGCTCGCCTGTTAAGCTAACTAAAACGCCAATTTCGACCTCACTGCAAGTGACTAAGAATGGCTCACCCGTGGTTAAAAATGCCGATAACGGCTGGCAGTATAACGAAGGTAATAAAACACTTTCGTTCTACGGAGACGCCAGCTTATCGCCTAACGATGACGTAAAAGTAAATTATCTTTATATGTCTGAAGAGTCAGAATAAGTAAAATCATAAAGAAATAAACGCTCAACAAAAAAGCCCAATGAGCCTCCCATATTAGGAACACTCATTGGGCTTTTTTATGCGATCAACATTTTATTAATTAACAATTTTCGTCAACAATCTTCTTCAACATTGAGTACTGCCACTCTCTTCCAACCTTCTCTCGCTGAAAAACACCTAACTCCGTCAGCCCATTAAGAACCGACGCTGCGGTATTGTACGAACAAGCTACCATTGTCTGAACCCAAGCCGCATTAACTTTTTTTATACCAATATTGTGCACTAAAACAATAACAGCCTGCTGCTTTTCATTGGTTTTTTTATAAAGTGCTGAAGACTCAAATTGCTGTTTAAAATTTTTATAGCGATCAACCATTACTGAGAAATTCTGCAAAAATTGATCAATCGCCCTGCTAGCAACCTTGCTCTGGTAATCAATAAAATACGTCATATCCATATTATCCGTTTCAGTATGAATATAACTTTTGCCATACTTCACCGGTGCTTCATTCAACAACGCACTAATAGAAATATAACGAAATGCGTGATACCCATACTTAAACATCGTCCAATAAAAAAGCGCTCGCGCTAAGCGCCCATTACCATCATGAAATGGATGTTCAAAGCCAATAGCAAAATGTAAAGACGTTGCAATGACAAAAGCAGAACAGCTAGGGCTCGGTTCAATCGTATTAAACCAGTCAGCAACAAACTCTAAGCGCGACTCCAATTCTTGAGCCAACGGCGGGGTATGCACGACATCACCCGCAGCATCCACGACGACAACATCATCAGTTTGGCGTAACCTTCCTGGTTGGTATTGTTTGTCATTGATATCACTCATGCCAACATGATGCAGCTGCTTAATCAGATCTAAAGAAAGTGGCTGATCTTTTTCAGCCCATGCTGCTTGCATTAAACGAAAATTCCCCAGAATCATTTTTTCTGACACGCTTTCTGGTTTGCGACTATTCAACAAAAAATCACGCGCGACTCTTGTCGTTGTTGCAGCGCCTTCTAGCTGACTACTACTAATAGCTTCGTCTTTAACAAGATTCTCGAGCACATTCTTGAAACTCCCCCTTTCAACATCGCCCTCACCTAGCTGATGAGCCATCCACTCTAACGAAGCAAGTGAAGTATGACGCTCGATAGCGATATTAGCTTCTTGGATAGTAGGACTAATAAAATACTTAAGCGAAGACAAAGAGGCATTAACCGGTGCCAATTTTGTTAACCGAGCCTGTCTAGAATCGCGTACAACAGACCATGCGAGCTGCGGATCTAACGCACTAGGAAAACGACGATATAACTCATTAAACGGCAAGTAGCGCCCTTTCTTATCCACTGGATTGTGCAGATCCATATAAGCCGATAATAGCTCTGGTTGAGCCTTAGCTATTTCAATAAAGGGATTTTTTGAGACTTGAGGTGGTTTTTTCACTGTTATAACTCAAAAATAGAAATAATTGAGTTAAGTAATAGCATAATCTCATCTATAACTCAATTTTGTCTGTTTTTGAGATATCGTTTTTTAAATAGAAAGTGAACACCCACAAAAAAAGCCCAATGAACCTCCCTTATTAGGAACACTCATTGGGCTTTTTTATAACCAACTAATCGCTAGTCTTTCTAGCTAGTCTTTCTTAGCAATTTCAACCATATCCACATTCTGGAATCCGCGCGGTAGTTTATTACCACGGCGGCCACGTTCACCAAAGTAGTGTTCTAAATCAGAGAACTTCAGTTTGGTATGACGCTTACCGGAATGCACTAACAAGGTATCGGTTTCGTTAAAGGCAACCGCTGCGATCATTAGCTCTTCACGGCTGCTTGCGCGTGGCCCTGGAATGCTAATCATCTTGTTTCCTTTACCACGACCCATTACAGGAAGATCGGCGGCTGGGAATACCAACATGCGGCCTTCATTACTGATCGCGGCGATCCATGCTTTCTCTATACTCTCAACCTTTGCTGGGGGTAATACCTTGGCATTGGTTGGCACCGTCAACATCGCTTTACCGGCTTTGTTTTTAGTCTGAATATCTTTTAACTGAGTAATAAAACCATAACCAGCATCGGTTGCCATTAGGTAGTGATCTTCATCAGGACCCATCACCAAACCTTTAAAGCCCATACCCGCAGGAACGGTTAAACGACCTGAGAGGGGTTCGCCCTGCCCGCGCGCTGACGGCAGAGTATGACTTTGCACAGAATAGGCTCGGCCTCCATCGTCAATGAAAATGGCATTTTGGTTGCTCTTTCCTTTGCACGCGAATAAGAATTTATCACCCGACTTATAGCTTAAGCCTTCAACGTCTACGTCGTGACCTTTGGCGGTACGCACCCAACCTTTATCAGAAATAACAACCGTGACTGGATCGCTGCCTAATAAGTCAGTTTCAGAGAATGCTTTGGCCTCGCCACGCGCAACAACTGGCGAACGACGATCGTCACCAAAAAGTTCTGCGTCGGCGGCTAGTTCTTTCTTAATCAATGTTTTCAAACGACGATCACTGCCTAAGATTTTTTCTAGCTGATCACGTTCTTTTTCCAATTCGTCTTGTTCGCCACGAATTTTCATCTCTTCTAATTTAGCAAGATGACGAAGTTTCAATTCTAAAATTGATTCCGCTTGAATCTCACTTAAACCAAAGCGATCCATGAATACAACTTTTGGTTTTTCTTCGGTGCGAATAATTTCGATCACTTCATCGATGTTTAAAAACGCAACCATCAAACCTTGCAAGATGTGCAAACGCGCAAGCACTTTATCTAAACGGTGCTGTAAACGACGGCGTACAGTTTGAGTACGGAACTCTAACCATTCAACCAATAACATGCGTAAATCTTTTACTTGTGGACGACCGTCTAGACCGATCACGTTCATGTTTACACGATAGCTGCGTTCTAAATCAGTCGTCGCGAACAAGTGCGCCATTAGGGCTTCAACATCAACACGGTTCGACTTAGGAATAATCACTAAGCGCGTTGGATTTTCGTGATCAGATTCGTCACGTAAATCGGTCACCAACGGTAATTTTTTCGCCGTCATTTGCGCTGCAATTTGTTCCAATATTTTAGAACCCGATGCTTGGTGCGGCAAAGCGGTAATTACAATATCGCCATCTTCCCTTTCATAAACGGCACGCATTTTGATCGAGCCTTTGCCCGTGCGATACATTTTTTTAATTTCAGATTTTGGCGTAATAATTTCAGCGTCGGTCGGAAAGTCCGGTGCTTGAATGTGCTCAAGTACCGCGTCGATATCCGCTTTTGGTTCATCTAATAAATGAATACACGCACTGGCTACTTCGCGCAGGTTATGAGGCGGAACATCCGTCGCCATACCCACCGCAATACCCGTTGTACCGTTTAATAATAAGTTCGGTAAACGCGCAGGAAGAACACAAGGTTCATCCATAGTGCCATCAAAATTAGGCTGCCAATCAACCGTACCTTGGCCCAATTCTGATAATAACGAATCGGCATACTTGGCTAATTTTGCTTCGGTATAACGCATGGCTGCGAACGACTTGGGATCATCGGGCGCACCCCAGTTACCTTGGCCGTCAACTAACGGGTAGCGATACGAGAACGGCTGCGCCATTAATACCATCGCTTCATAACACGCACTATCACCGTGTGGGTGGTACTTACCCAATACGTCACCGACGGTACGTGCGGATTTTTTATGTTTTGCTGTCGACTTTAAACCCAGCTCGCTCATCGCATAAACAATACGACGTTGAACCGGTTTTAAACCATCGCCAATATGTGGCAAGGCGCGATCAAGAATCACGTACATAGAATAATTTAAGTACGCACTCTCGGTATAATCTTTTAGCGTTTGGCGTTCGATGCCATCGTCTAGGTAGCTGCTTGAACTGCCAGACTCATCAATAATATCAGTCATTTTTTTAGCTCAGCCCTTAATTAATTTCAGCCTTGTTGCCGCTATCTTCTAACCAGTTTTTACGATCACCGGCCCGTTTTTTCGATAACAACATATCCATCATTTCCATCGTGCCATCACCTTCATCTAAAGAAAGGCGCACAAGACGACGCGTATTCGGGTCCATCGTGGTTTCGCGTAACTGCAGTGGGTTCATTTCACCCAACCCTTTAAATCGCTGCACGTTGGGCGTACCCCGTTTTTTCTCGGCTTGCAGGCGTTCTAAAATGCCGTTCTTTTCGGCTTCGTCTAACGCGTAATAAACTTCTTTACCAATATCGATTCGATACAAAGGCGGCATCGCAACATACACGTGTCCCTCTTCTACTAATAAGCGGAAGTGACGCACGAATAACGCACACAGCAAGGTGGCAATGTGCAGACCATCCGAGTCGGCATCGGCAAGGATGCAGACTTTACCGTAACGAAGACTGTCTAGGTTATCGGCTGCCGGATCAATATCCAGCGCTACCGCAATATTATGAATTTCTTCAGAACTTAAAATCTGACCCGAGTCGACTTCCCAAGTATTAAGAATCTTACCGCGCAACGGCATAATCGCTTGAAATACCCGATCGCGTGCTTGCTTGGCGGAGCCGCCCGCAGAGTCCCCTTCCACCAAAAATATTTCGGTGCGATCAGAATCTTGACTGGTACAATCCGCCAACTTACCCGGCAGCGCTGGGCCTTGAGTAATCTTTTTACGCGATACTTTTTTCGCTTTACGTAAACGATTTTGCGCACTGGCAATCGCCATTTCTGCCAGCAGTTCAGCATCGTTGGTATGTTCGTTCAACCACAAACCAAACGCATCTTTAGTAACGCCAGAAACAAATGCCGACGCTTCACGAGAAGACAAACGTTCTTTGGTTTGACCCGAGAATTGAGGATCGGCTAATTTCGCAGAAAGAACATACGAACAGCGATCCCAAATATCATCCGGCGTTAACTTCACACCACGGGGTAATAAATTACGGAATTCACAAAACTCACGAATTGCATCCAATAGACCCGAACGGAAACCGTTAACGTGTGTTCCACCTTGTGCGGTAGGAATTAAGTTCACGTAACTTTCTTGAATGCACTCGCCACCCTCAGGTAGCCAAAACACAGCCCAATCACACGCTTCGGTTTTACCCTGCATTGCACCGGTAAAAGGCTCTTTTGGTAAAACGTCTAAACCCGCACCATGAATCTTAAGGTAATCTTTTAAACCGTCTTCGTAATACCACTCGGCATTATCTTCAGCATTCGGTGCTTTAAAAGTGATCTTTAAGCCTGGGCATAAAACCGCTTTCGCGCGTAAGTTATGCTTTAAGCGTGGGATCGAAAACTTAGGGGAGTCAAAATACTTAGGGTCTGGCTTAAAACGGACACTGGTACCCGAACGTTTTTTGCCACAAGTATCAATCACTTCCAACTCAAGCGCTTTGTCACCGTTTTGGAAACCAATACGACTGACTTCGCCGCCACGCCAAATCTTAACTTCTAGCAAAGTCGATAGCGCGTTCACTACCGAGATACCCACACCGTGCAAACCACCCGAAAACTGATAGTTGTCATTGGTAAACTTACCACCCGCGTGAAGCTTGGTTAGAATCAGCTCAACCCCCGATACCCCATGTTCTGGGTGAATATCAGTCGGCATACCACGGCCATCATCAACTGTGGTTAACGAGCCATCGTCATGCACCGTAACCGTAATTTCAGTGGCGTGACCTGCAAGAGCCTCATCCACCGAGTTATCGATCACTTCTTGCGCCAAATGGTTAGGACGGGTTGTATCGGTGTACATCCCAGGGCGTTTGCGCACAGGATCAAGGCCACTTAAGACCTCAATCGACTGAGCGTTATATTCTTTATTCGCCATTAATACCTTTATCCCCTGATATTGATTTCACGGACACAATTTTGACTCCAGTATACTGAGGACATTGATAATTCCTAGATCAAAAATAGAAATGCTTGAGATTCATAGGGTTAAACCCCTGTATAGAGACATTTGGCACAGGATTACTAAATGAATGTACAAATAATGATCACCAGCACGCCATCCATTTAGCCTGCATTGCTCTTTTCTAAATAGTTAAGCTATCAAGCGGGCTATTAGTACCCGCGAAATGCTGGCCTAAAACATGGGTGTAAATTTGCGTAGTGGATACATCGCTGTGGCCTAAAAGCTCTTGTACTGTACGTATATCACGGCCAGCGCATAATAGCTCGGTTGCAAAGCTATGACGAAAAGTATGGCAGTTTATCTTTTTTGTATTCAACCCTGCTTCTGCCACGGCTTTCTTTAATGCTTTTCTAGGGACTGAGTCGTTCAGATGGTGACGACATACTTTGCCAGTGATCGGATGCTGGCAAATAGTCGTCGAAGGGAAAATAAACATCCAAGCAGGCTGACGATAAGCATTAGGGTATTTTTTACCGAGCATGTGAGGTAATGAAGGACCAATTCCTCTTTGATTATCTAGAGCTTGTAGCTTCGTGGCATCTTGAATCAACTCTTTTAAAGAACTGTGCAATAAAGGACTAAGAATTGTCTTTCTATCTTTTCCTCCTTTGCCGTCATGAACAATGATGCTGGAGTGGTCAAACGCAAGATCTTTTATACGTAAGCGAAGACACTCTGTGATGCGTAAACCCGAGCCGTAGAGTAATGAAAAGATAATACGATCACGCTGAGACAACTGTTTGAGTATGGCCTGAACTTCCTGTTGAGATATTACGATAGGAATCTTGCGCTGCCTCTTTGCATAATTAAAACCTATATCGCCTAAGGGCTGATTTAAAAATTGATTATATAAAAAAGCGAGCGCGTTCAATGCGGTTTTCTGCGTATTGATCGCCACATCTCGGCTATTGGATAGATATGATAAAAATTGCACAACGTGATCTGAAGTCAGATTCATCGGGTGTTGGCGATTATGGAAGCGGATATAGTCTCTAATCCAATAAAGGTATGTCTTCTCAGTGCGCATGCTATAACCGCGCATACGCATATTTTGCTGAAGTTGCTGCATGAAAGGGCTTCGTAATTGCATAATCAGGCCTCCATAGATACTCAGAATGTGTATTTTACCTGCATTTCAATTAACTGTATATACATACAGTTAATATTTAAAGAGTAGGACAATCCATGCGCGTTTGCACAGAAAAAATGTAACCAATGCGCGTTTGTACTGGCACACTATAAAAAAATGTAGCAAAATCAGTGCATTATAAATACAAGCCCTGACATAACGAGACCCTCGTTATTTAGGTAAATGCGCATGCGCGTATTTCTGTAATGGAAAGATGGATCTTGGAAATGGATTTTGAAAATTACCCAATAAAATCAAATAGTTACCACGATTCAGCGTGCTCTTTTACAGAAGAGTCACTTCCGTGCAAACGCGCATGCCTACGATTAAAATGTTAGGTGAATAATATGAGAATAGTTATTACCGCAATACTATGCGTATTTTCCTTACAATCGCTCTCAAAAGATTTAAGCGCAACTTGTAACAACGGTCTAATTGTCGATTCAATTATCAACGATCAAGTCACAACATTTTCCTTCTCTGATAACTTTCAAATCAATAACAAACTTCCAATTGTTCTCGCATCAATTAGAGTAACTAACCATACAAATACAGATCAATTATTTACAACTAAAATGCTCACTGCTAAATTCAATGACCTTGAATTCATCAGAGCATATAAAAATACAATTGCATCTGAGGTTATAGATTTTTCAGGTGTTACAGTTTCATCTAGTTCCCAAATATTAGTAAATGTATACTGGGCGCCACAACTTAAAATTGATGACAAAATTCATAGTGTCGAGGTACTTTGTGGTAAATTCACCTAACAAGTGCCAGCAAGCGGACTTGTGCAAGCTGTCACCCTTTTTGCAAAAACACGCAAAAAAGTCGCCATCTCACACAAGCCGTTGTGGCAGGCGTTAGCTGCCTAAGTCGTTGAAAAGATATAATTGCTATTAAAGAGAGTAAAGATTAAGCATGGAAATAAAAGAAGGTTATATAGAAGACTTTATAAGTGGCCTGCCAATTAAGGCCACCCCTGAAGAGCTTGATGCTGTTCAGGTCTATTCGAAAGTACTTGTTGACGACTATGGCTACCCTAAGGATAACATCCAGACCCGACCTCAGTGGCGCGTTAAGGTGCGCCCTTCCGATGTAAAAAAAGAATATCCAGTTGATATTGCAATTTTTGGTGATAAGGATCATCAAGAAGAGAACATACAGATCATTGTGGAATGTAAGAAAAAAAATAGGAAGGACGGTCGAGGGCAGCTCGAGGACTATTTGCGATTTTCGAAGGCTAGGATTGGAGTTTGGTTTAATGGAGATGAACGAGAATTCATTTATAAGAATGAAGCAGATGGAAAGATTGAATTTAGTGACCTTCCAAATATCCCTAGATATGGCCAGCGTGTTGAGGATATTGGAAAGTTCAAAAGAAAGGATCTACGGCCTGCTACAAACCTCAAGTCAGTTTTTAAAGCGATAAGGAACTACCTAGCGGCTAATGCTGTTGGTATTACACGAGATGAAGTCTTTGCTCAGCAATTGATAAATCTTATTTTCTGTAAAATCTATGATGAAAGATTTACTAAGCCGAGTGAAGCTGTGACTTTTCGAGCTGGTTTAGGTGAGAGTGCAGGCGAGGTTCATGCGAGAATCAGCGAGCTTTTCGAAAAAGTTAAGTCTCAATATGACGATGTAATTGAAGTTGCCGATTCAATTGAACTTGACCCTAAATCTTTAACTTATGTTGTTGGTGAGCTGCAACTATATTCAATTCAAGATAGCGCTCGAGATGCAGTGGGAGATGCCTTTGAAGTATTTATAGGGCCTTCCTTGAAAGGCGGACAAGGCCAGTTTTTTACTCCAAGAAATGTCGTAAAAATGGTTATAGATATGATAGACCCTTTGCCAAATCAAAAGATAATCGACCCTGCATGCGGAAGCGGTGGTTTTTTAGTTGAGGGGCTTCGGCATGTTTGGAAGAAAGTACAAGACGAAGGTGAGGCACTAAATTGGCCTGCTCATGAAATCGAAGCAGAAAAACAAAAAGTTGCAATTAAGAATTTTAGGGGAATTGATAAAGACTACTTCTTGAGCAAAGTAGCAAAGGCTTATATGGCTATTCTCGGACATGGTAGAGGGGGTGTTCATTGTGAAAACAGTCTTGAATCTCCAGTAAATTGGGCAAGTAAAACTAGAGATAGTATTCAACTGGGAAGTTTTGATGTAGTTATTACAAACCCTCCATTTGGAAAAAAGCTAGCTATCGATTCAGTTGACATGCTTAAGAACTACGAGCTAGGACATAAATGGAAGCATGATTTATCGGAGGACTTCTTTGAAAAACAAGGATTGCAAGATAAACAACCACCACAAATTCTTTTTATAGAAAGGTGCTTAGACTTACTTAAAGATGGCGGCACATTAGGAATAGTATTATTAGAAAGTATTTTTGGAATGCCTAAATATCGTTATGTTGTCGATTACCTTCAAAGAAATACCAACATCAAGTCAATAGTGACAATGCCTGAGGATTTATTCCAACCACATACTCACGCTAAATGTTGCGTTGTTATTTGTGAAAAAACTACCAAACCTTCAAGTAATTACCCAATATTTATGGCTGATGTTAAATGGTGTGGCCACGACAGTAGAGGGAACCCAACAATTAGAAAGAATGCAGAAGGAAAAGATGAGCTTTTAGATGACATCCCAAAAGTAGCTGACTTATATAAAAAAGGAGGCAAGTAGAAGTGATTAACTACTGGCTGAATCGATCCAATATCAGGGAGCGAGTATATATTCCTAAATATTATGATCCGGGCATCACTGCTCGACTGGAAAAGCTTAAAAATACTCATAATCTTTATCGAGTTAATGACCTTGTTCAAAACGGTTCTATAGTATTGTCAACAGGTCATGAAATTGGAAAGCTTGCTTATGGAACAGGTGACATCCCATTTGTGAGAACTTCTGATATTACTAATTGGGAAACAAAAACAGCTCCTAAGCAAGGTGTTTCAGAGGATATATACTTATCATACGCTGAATCGCAGAATGTCGAGAATGGAGATATATTATTAGTTAGAGATGGAACTTATCTAATAGGAACCAACTGCATCATTACAGAGTTAGATAAAAAAATTGTTTATCAATCTCATATTTTAAAAATAAGAGTTTCAAAAGAATTTATAGACCCATACTTGGTGTTTGTTATTTTAAATGCCCCAATAGTACAAGAACAAATTAGAAGTGTTCAATTTACTGCTGATACAATTGATACTATTGGAAATCGATTCCAAGAACTCGTATTACCTATTCCAAAAGATAAAACTATTTGTAAGGAAATTGCAGCAATCTCAAAAAAGGCAATGAACGATAGGGAGTTGGGAAAGGCTTTTATAAAACAAGCTCCAGTAATCATTGAGGAGGTGCTTAAGTCTAATAGTACAGCTCCAATAAATGATTTTCTTGCGAAGGACTGGGATGAAATTATTACGGATATGACGCAAGATACCGTAACATCTGAGTTTGGTCATTTTGAAACATTTTGGATTAATTCTGCTGATGTAAAAGAAAGAATATACCTTCCAAAATACTATGATCCTGATATAACTGATGAGATATCCAGTCTTTCATCTACTTGTGACTGTGTTTCAATTTTGAGTTTATGTAACAACGGATTTATAAGCGTAAGCACAGGTGATGAAATTGGTAAAATGGCATATGGAACGGGAGATATTCCATTTATACGTACAAGTGACTTTTCAAACTGGGAACTAAAGCATGATCCCAAGCAAGGAATATCGGAAGAAATATATCAAGAATATCGAGAGTCACAGAATGTTAAAGCTGGAGATATTTTATTGGTTAGGGATGGAACATATCTTATAGGGACATCCTGCATGATAACTGAAGAAGACTCAAAAATTCTTTTCTGTGGTGGGCTTTATAAAATAAGGGTCAATGATTGTGAGTTTCTTGATGAATGGCTACTACTGGCATTGTTGAATTCTTATTTAGTTAAAAGGCAAATAAGAACGAAGCAGTTTACGAGAGATGTAATAGACACCATTGGGAAACGCCTTTATGAAGTTGTTCTTCCTATCCCTAAATCCGACGAGGTTAGAAAAAGCATTTCAACTCAAATGAAGTCTATTGTGGAAACAAGAATGCAAGGGCGAATAACCATAAAAGAGCAAGCAAATATTATTGCACCTTGCTAAATTCGGCAGCTAACAACACGCCCTGAGGTGGACAGCAACCATTTTTCTTAGCTATTTGCAGCATACTGAAGCAGTGGTGATCCCCGTTTTTTCAAGGCTTCTAAATACTTCGATTCATCATAAACTGTGCGGGTTTTCCAGCAGCTAAAAGCAATTCTAACCCACTTAAAGGCTAAAGCCCTGATTACGGTATTATGCGGTTTTCCTTTCTCGATTTGCTGCTGATAATAAGCTTTAGCCCAGAATGAAAAACGTACTGACTGACCTGCCCACTCGACAAAGGTTTGCCGTAAAAATTTAGGGCAACTGTAGCGCCAATGAGTCCATGACTTTTTACCACTTCGTTCAATAACAGGTGCAATACCCGCATATTTTTGCATGTCTGCGGCCGTTTCATAACGCGCTCGATTGGAACCAAATGCGACCAATAATCTTGGTGCTAATTGTGGGCCTGCACCTGGTAAACTATCAAAAATAGCCTTATCTTTTTGGGCTTTGTAGCGTGTTTTAATGTCTTTATCCATGACATCAATGGCTTCAATCAGTAGCTTGAGTTGGGGTACCAATAAGCTAATCATTAGTCGATTAGGGGCAATAATACCTTCATCGTGGGTTAGTGCAAAAGCTGACTTGATCGACGCAATACGGTTCTCATTAACGGCACTATAGCGTGAGTTATGCTGGTTAAAGAAGTTGATGAGTGTGCTTTTTCTGGCACGTTTGGCAGAGGCTAAATCAGGCCAGCGACTAATAAATTCACAAAATATAATAGTGTCTTTTTCTTTAAACCATTCAAGTGGTTGCGGGTAGTAAGATTTTAAAATTCCCGCTATGCGATTCGATAAATCGACGCGATCTTGCACCAGTTTACGTCGATACTCTACCAGTTGCCCCAAGGCTCTAATATCAGCCGAATCAGGCTCAATCACTCGGAGTTTATCCATGTGTAATCGTAGAATATCAACCTGAAATTTTGCATCGCTAGGATCGTCCTTAGCACCACTATGTACAAAAGCTTTTCGGTATTTGGCGACGGTTGAAGGGTTAATAGAAAAGATGGTTAGGTGATCGTATTTTAATAATGCATGAACTAATGGGCCTTTTTTTAGCTCGCAACTAATACCAATTCTCTGGTTGGGATAACGTTCTTTTAATGTCATCACCCAGTCATGAATCGCTTCAGGCTTGGATGAAATAACGCCATAGGCGTAGGTTTTTCCTTGGTCGTCTGTTTCACAAAAGTCATGTTTTCTATCGGCCCAATCAATGCCGATAAGGCAAGCAAAATCACCAATATTGGGTTCTTTCATTTGAGTTAACCTCAGTGTAAGGTAGCTTTTGGAATGTGCAGGTACTCGTTTCTCGCAGGTCTTATAGATAGTCGGTGGGCGACATTCCCTGAGTATGCGTTTTGAAACGGAGTGACTTCTGTTAGCTCGAACGTCTTGTTATGAACATTGAATGTTTGGCGCAAGCATATTCGTAACTAACAGAAGCATGTTCCACTTTTTTAGCCAGAGAGTAAAAGGCCAGAATTAATGGAACGGAAGAACTATAAGCGCTTGCACATGGACAAAGTTTCCGTTGCACCTTTTGTGCATGGCTTCGCCATTATCGCACAAAATCCGCAACTACAACTTTGCCCGTGACGCGGGCGTTAAATGCCGGTTATGAGCATATCAATAGCATCCATTATTTCGTAACGGTAGCTCTCAAGAGAGGTAATCTCAGCCTTCAATATAGACCTTGGCACAGATGTCATTTGGTGGGCCAAAAGTATAAAGGTTCCTTCGTCTAGATTGATAATGGGGCAAAGTTTTTTCGCGTTCGTATTATTTACTGCTGAGACCGGCGAGAGAGGGATTACTAAGCGGGAGTTTAGATCATTGAGTAAGTCGCTTTGTACATTAACAAAATATGGGTAAGTTTTTCGAGAGCTTTTGTCTTCGTTTTTATATAAAGTAAATTGTGTCATTAGAAGTCTCGAAAAGAGTCTGAAAATAATCCATTTTTATCAGCTAACTCATTTAAGGCTTGGATTGCTTCTTTGTTCTCTTCTGCCCAAAGTTCTCTTTCAGCATTTCTTACTTGTATCGTTAAGGCTTGCTCAAGGGTCGCAGAAAGATTTATTTTAAGGCCGCGAGCCTTATTAAGAAGATCACTATTGATGCTTAAATTAGTTGCTTTTTTCGGTGCATTTTTGTTGAAGGCTTGTTGCATAGTATTGGCTCCGCATAATGAATGCGCAATAAGTATGCGCATTCATATTTTAGTAGCCAGCTAAACATTTAACAAGGCCATCTTGCGGATCTTTGTTGTTCTTACTGATTTTAATTGGCTCACGTTGAGCGTTTAGAATAATATTATGAGGTGTTATGTATATTGATAACTCCCTTATTCTTATAAATATTAACTTCGGCTAAAAGGACACATTATGACTTCTCTTATTCCTGGTAATTCATTGATTACCGACACCCCAGAAGAAGGCCGAGCTTTGGCAGTAAAAATGTCAAGGCTGATTATCAAAGCAACTCAGCCAAACGAGGCAGCTCGCAATAAAATGCGCGATGTTTATGCCAATGATCCAGCCATGTTAATTAGCATCGGCCAAGTGGTTGCAACCGAGTTTGCTACCATTGCAGCTGCTAATAATTATTGGCGCAAATAAGCCCCTCTAAAAAACCAAAATAGATCAATACCCGTACCTGTTTAATCATTATTATTATGAATTAAGGATTAAGGCATGTTACAGAAAGCCCTATTTTGGTTTACCGATGATCTGCGTTTACAAGACAACCTGCCATTAAGTGCTCTGTGTCAGAATTATGCAGATATCGCTTTTGTTTATGTGATTAATCCTGCAGATTTCACCCCTCATAATTATCAACACAAGGCGATTGGTCAGCATCGCTTTCGCTGTATTTATCAATCACTGCAAGACCTAAACCAGCAATTAAATGCTTTGGGGCACTCCCTTATCATTTTACACGGTGATCCAAGCCGTGAAATACTGCAATTTGTGCAACACAATGACATTGCTTGTATTGCCAGATCAGAACCTATTGGTGTTTACGAACAACGTTCTTGGCAACACATCAAATCTTTGCTGAGCCAATTACAAGAAAACAACTCGGCTCCTGTTGAGTTCATTTCTTGCTGGAACCATACCTTGTTTGATGCCGACCAGATTGATATAAACCCTAAAACCATGCGCAGTTTTTCTAGTTTTAGAAAGCACGTTGAAGGCGACGAAATTGCGGTCAATATGCCTAGTGCATCACTTGAACTGTTGCCTCAACTACAGACTTCTTCGACCAACGTGAGTAACACCGGGGTTAGTTTAGAGAAGCTTGCTGAGCAATATCTTAGTCAACCTCTCAAGCAAGCATTTATTAGAGGGGGTGAGCAGTCGGCAAAAGAGCATGTAACCGAATATTTTGCCAGTACTGCACCAAGCAGCTACAAGCAAACGCGTAACCGCTTAGACGGCTGGGACAGTTCGACTAAGTTCAGCCCCTTTTTAGCATTAGGTAATATTTCTCCAAGACAAATTTGGCAGCAGCTAAAAGATTACGAAAATATTAACGGTGCTAATGAATCCACCTACTGGATTGGTTTTGAACTGCTTTGGCGTGAATATTTTCAGTGGGCAGCACTCGAGCAGCAAGCACAATTATTTGCATTTAAAGGGCTTGCTAAGCAGAAGCCAAAAACCAGTTTTTACCCTGAACGCTTTAAAAAGTGGTGCGAAGGCAATACGCCTTACCCATTGGTAAATGCTTGCATGAAAGAACTTGAAGCAACAGGTTTTATGTCGAATCGAGGACGTCAAATTGTTGCCAGTTGTTTAGTGCACGAGCTGGCCATTGACTGGCGTTTTGGCGCGGCGTATTTTCAACAGCAGTTAATCGATTACGATGTAGCATCTAACTGGGGAAATTGGCAATATATTGCAGGTGTTGGTAAAGACCCACGGGGTGGTCGCCAGTTTAATATCAATAAACAAACCGCTTTGCACGATGCAAAAGGTGAGTTTATTGCTAAATGGCATGGCCATACTCAACACGCGCTACCGCTAGACTCAGTTGATTATGTCGACTGGCCGGTAAAGGTGGAAGAGTAAACCCATGAAAAAATCACAACTGCCCTCAAAGATTTGCCCAGTATGTGAACGTCCTTTTAACTGGCGTAAGAAGTGGGAAAAAGACTGGCCCAATGTTAAGTATTGCTCTAAACGTTGTGCCGGTGCTCGTAATTCACACCTTGCAACTAACAATTCTTGAAATGACTAAGGTTACAATCCTGTTATGGAAAATGCACTGCAAGCCACCGCTTTTATTGATTCCAACTCAGCAGAAATTATTAATTTTGCGACAACAGTGATTGGTAAAGAAAACCACCCAACCCAGCAAGCCATTAAACTTTATTATGCGGTTCGAGATGGCATTTTTTATGATCCTTATCGCATACAGTTTCCGCCAGCAGGCATGAAGGCAAGCACCACATTAAAACAAGGTTACGGTTATTGTGTAGCAAAGGCTGTTTTGTTGGCAGCCGCTGGGCGTGCTATTGGCATTCCAAGTCGTATTGGTTTTTCAGATGTTAAAAACCATTTAAGTTCAGAAAAACTACTGCAAGTCATGCAGTCCGATGTGTTTGCTTGGCATGGATATACCGAATTCTATCTTAACCAGCGCTGGGTAAAGGCAACACCGGCTTTTAATAAATCTTTATGTGATAAAGCGGGGATAAAGCCTCTTGAATTTGACGGCATAAACGATTCGATATTTCATGAGTTTGATACAGCTGGCAACAAACATATGGAATACCTGCATGAGCACGGGCATTTTTACGACCTACCTTTTCAGCAAATTATTACAGCCTACAAAGATCATTATCCTGTTTTAGCCAAGATGATCGACCAACAAGCCAAAATAGCCATTACTGGCAATTTTGAAAATGAAGCAACAGCTAATTAACAAAACACTGCTTGAATACTGTGTCCTTGATCAATTAGAATCCGTGCTTACTCACTACCTTCCTTGATATTCATGACGGTTTCACCTTTAAATGCAGCGGTGTTTCGCACTTCGCTGCCGGTATTATTTGGTTATTTACCTTTAGGAGCCGCTTTTGGTGTGCTGTTTAGTGATCTTGGATATCACTGGTCGTATGCTGTAGCGATGGGCATTTTCATTTATGCCGGTGCGGGTCAATTTTTAGCCGTTGGTTTAATTGCTAACCAAGCTGGGCTAACAGAAATGGCCATCGCGACCTTGTTACTCAACTCACGGCATATTTTTTACGGTTTATCACTCATGAACCGTATGCATAATCGTGGCTGGCGTAAGTGGTATCAAATATTTGGTTTAACCGACGAAACGTATTCTTTGATAACCTCAACTCCAGTTCCTCATGGCATAAATGCGGGTCAATTTCATTTTAGAATCACCGCAATGAATCAGCTTTATTGGGTTGTAGGCTGTGGCTTGGGAGCTTGGCTAGGCAGCCAGTTAGAATTTTCTACCGACGGCATCGCCTTTGTTTTGCCTGCACTGTTTATGGTGTTAACCATAGAGCAGTACAAACACCTAAAAGACATTCGCCCTTTTTTAACCGCCTTACTCATCGGCATTGGCACCCTGGCATTCGTTAGCCGTGATCACATGTTGCTAGTAGCTATTTTATTAAGTTTGAGTGTCTTAATGATGCAGTATGCGTCTATTAACAGGAGGGCCACCAATGAATAACCTAACAACATTTTGGTATTTGACGGGTGTTATTGCTGTTTTAGCAGGCACAACTTTTTTAACCCGCGCACTGCCTTTTTTAGTTTTATCACGAGCAGCCAATCATCCTTTGTTAAATCATTTGGGCCGTTTACTGCCTCCCATCGTCATGGTGTTGCTGGTGGTGTATTCTTTCAAGAACGATGCTGCATTATCGGTTAGTTTTTTACCCGAGCTCGGCTGTCTTGCTCTAGTTGCGGTATTGCATTTAGCATTTCGCCAACCACTGCTAAGTATCGTCGGTGGAACCGCCGCTTATATGACATTAGTACAAATGGGGTTAAGCTGATCATTTAGCACCACTCTAATATCACTCTATTACCACTTTTAGAAAGTATGATTGATTAAAGGTTGCAGTATGAAATCAATAACAATGAGTCTATTTTTATACCTAGCTTTAGCATCTAATGTAATAGCAACTCCACCATTTGCACAAAGCATCAACCCCCCTCTAGAGGCTGAAATTCAGTATTTGCTCAACTTTGTAGCTTCGACTGACTGTCAGTATGAGCGTAATGGCAGTTTTCATAATGGTGAAGAAGCCGTTGAACACATTAATAAAAAATACGCTTATTATAAAGATGAGATTAAAACAGCAGAAGATTTCATAAAGTATTCTGCGACCAAGAGCATGCTGTCGGGTAAGTTCTATACCGTGCACTGTCATAATGCTTTACCAATTAAAAGCCAAGATTGGCTATTAAACGAATTACACTCTTTTAGAGACAGATAATTTTAAAGACTGATAAATTATCACTAAGGATTTATTATGAATGATCAACAAGACTGCCCTAGCATGGACAGTTTTACTAAAAAGTATTTATTTTTTTTAGCAAGCTTAGCTTTCGTTGCACTGGTTTGGTGGTTAAGTAGCTTGGATTTTCGTGCTGGAGAAATTAATGATCTACTGGCTGCCGATAATGAAATAGCGTCTTATCCCTATCCCTTTCGCGTAATTTCTGTCAACAAAGGTGTTGCAAAGGTAAGTAGCCCTCGCTCTGCTGAATTATCCGCACTTCAATCTTTACGGGTTATGTATCCCAAGTTGGAAAAAAGCGATGCTACCTCTGATGAGGTCATGGCTGCTCAAAAACAACTGGCTCACGTGCAATCTAAAGTCGCTAAATTGATTAAAGGTCAAGATGATGTTGTTAGGATTCGCTGGGTTTTAGACACTCAATGGCTTTCTGAACGGGGTATACAGATATTTCAATAAGCCACCAGCTTTTTAACAATATTTCTTTTTAACAATATTTCAATATTAATCTTAACGTGGCTGTATCTTAAAAATGACCAACACTTGCGCAAGCAGTTCTATCGGCTCACACCTCACCGTTGTTACTCATAGTGGCAGTTTTCATGCCGACGACGTGTTTAGTGTCGCAGCTCTTAAAAGCATCTTACCCGACTTTAATTTAATCCGAACCCGCGATGTAGCACTTATAGAACAAGCTGACATTGTGTTAGATGTAGGTGGTATATACGCTCCAGAAAGGGGCCGCTTTGATCACCACCAGCGCGGGGGGGCAGGTGCTCGAGACAATGGTATTCCTTATTCATCTTTTGGCTTAATTTGGCAAAAATATGGCTTAGAGATTTGTGATGGCGATGCAGATGTTGCTGATTCGGTAGATGGTATCCTAGTATCGACAATAGACGCGATAGATTGTGGCCATGTCGAAGGCGTTGCTCAAGGCATTAGTTTAAGCCAAACCATTTCTATGTTTAATCCAACTTGGCAAGAAGGCGGCGATTTTGATGCAGGCTTTAATGAGGCCGTCGCTTTTGCACAGCGAGTATTAACACGATTTATTGCTTCTGCTAAGGGGGGTATCGACGCCAAATCTACAGTGGCGCAAGCTATAAAAGAAGCGGATGACCCCAGAGTTATTGTTTTAACACAATACATGCCTTGGAAAACCACCGTTCATTCTTTGTCAAAAGAGGCGCTGTATGTCATTTACCCGTCAGAGACCGGGCAGTGGCGCATGCAAACAGTACCCGTAGAGCTCGGCTCTTTTACAGATAGAAAGCCATTACCTCAAGCATGGGCAGGTCTATCCGATAAAGCCCTACAAGAAGTAACCGGCATAAACGATGCAATGTTCTGCCATAACGGTTTATTCATCGCCGGAGCCGATTCATTTGCTAGCATTCTTAAAATGGCGTCTATTGCATTGCAATAGGCTCTTTTTCACTTTCTTTGGGCACAGATTATGAAATTTCGATTATGCATAAAAACATTATTATTGATTGCAACCACTCTGTTAATAGGCGGTTGTTTAGGTATGCCAAAATCAGTAACACCGGTAACCGATTTTGAAATCAACAATTACCTAGGTAAATGGTACGAAATTGCCCGCTTAGATCACTCTTTTGAGAGAGGTTTAACTCAAGTTAGCGCAGAATATCGCTTACAAGACGATGGCGGTGTTCAAGTTATTAATCGTGGTTTTTCTGCCGAAGATAATGCATGGAAAGAAGCAGAAGGTAAGGCATACTTTGTTAATGAAACGTCTGAGGGCTATTTAAAAGTTTCCTTTTTTGGCCCATTTTATGGCTCTTATGTTATTTTTGAATTAGACAAAGAAAACTACCAATATGCCTTTGTATCTGGCCCTAATACAGACTATTTATGGCTTTTATCCAGAACGCCAACTGTGTCTGAGTCTGTAAAAAATAGCTTTGTTAGCATGGCGCAAACACACGGTTTTGATACCGATAATTTGATTTTTGTTGAGCATGAATAATGCGAGGCTTATATGTGGGTTCCTAAAAAAATAGCGTTTGTTTTTAATTCTGCAGTCGACAATCAGCAAGCACTGCATCAAGTATTTTCGACGGCCATTAATAATCAAGCAAGCTTAACGCTTATTTCCATTTTTAATCCGTCTATTTTGAGCTTTAAACTGTCGGACGATTTTACCCCAGTAGAAGAGCTGGAAGACAATTTGAAAGTATTACAAAAACAAGCATTAGAAGATTCTCAGCGCCACAATCCAGAGCTTGATTGGGACAAAATCGACGTTACTTTTACCGTACTCGCCGGTGATCCTGATCTAGAAACCGTTAAGGAAGTTATTCGTGGCAACTATGATCTATTGATTAAAACCGTTGATAACCAGGGGTTGTTAAAACGTGTATTTGGCCGCGAAGACATGCGTTTATTGCGCAATACACCTTGCCCTGTTTGGCTAGTGCAATCACAAGGGTTAAAATCGGCTAATGCCCATAGCCGTAAAATTTTGGCGGCTGTTGATGTTAATGCGTTGTACAAAGACGATGAAATGGAAGTTCGTCGGGAACTTAATTTAAAAATACTAGAAACGGCTTACTCGTTGGCAATATCCGAGTCTACCGATCTACACGTTGTTTCAGCTTGGTCAGCGCCGTTTGAAAACTCACTTGCTTCTGGCTTTATTCGCGAACCCGCCGAAAAAATTGAAGAATACGTCACTGAAATAGAGCGTACTTGCCAGCGTAACTTTGACCAACTAATGGCCCGCTTAGAAGAGCGCTTTGGCGCCGAAACTCAGCATTACCTTAATCCCAAAACCGCCCTTATTAAAGGCTCTCCCGACACTGTCATTACTCAACAGGCTCAAGACATAGGTGCTGACTTAGTTGTTATGGGAACCGTCGCTCGTAGAGGCATAGCAGGCTTGGTTATGGGAAATACTGCAGAATCGATTTTAGATCGACTAGGGCAATCGGTAATAGCGATTAAACCAACAGGGTTTGTTTCCCCCGTTAAGCTGTAGTGTTTAATTTAATCGCTGCAAACGAAATGAAACACCATAGGAAGTCGTTGCATAAAATTAACAAAGCTATGATTTCCACCGGCTTCTATCCAGCTTGGGCATTGGCTGTATTTAGCGCAAGCTAAAGAATAATCCAAGGTTTCATCGGCTGTTTGCAGCAATAAAAACACATCGCTGGGCCGCAATATCTGATCAACTTCTAAGTGTCTTAGCTGCTCAATGTGATTCATTTCTAATACATAGGTTTGGCCATCGTAAAAGTGCTGGTTAGGCCCAAGGTATTTATCTAGCAATGCATAAGGGGCAACCGCTGGGTTGATTAACACGGCTTTTATGCCCAATGCTTGCGACAAATAAGTCGCATAATAACCGCCTAAAGAACTGCCAATAACAAATACTTTTGTTATGCCTTCTGTGTGCTGCAAGGCAACAACAGCGTCTTGAGCTTGTTTGATCGCTGTGTCTGGCGCAAATGCCAAGGTTGGCACTGCCAGCTGATTTGCCATGCCATGGTCATTAAAATACTGAATAAGTTGTTGTGCTTTGGTTGACGCAGGAGAACTTAAAAAGCCGTGTAGATAAACACAACCAATATGGCTGGGAAGTAGAGCAGCTGTCATAAATTACTAATAACCATTCGCTGATAAATCTATTTGAAAATCAATACCTTTTACTCGTGATACATGGGTATCAATCGAGCCATCTGCATTAAGAGCTAAATAACGATAACCAGGAGCAATTTCATCAATATCAAAATCTTCAGACTTGGGTTTAAATTGCACACAAGTTGAGGGGGTTGATAGCATCCTAATCCCCTCAACTAGGCGATCACTATCTTGGTGCACATGGCCCCAAAGAATACATTTAACTTGATCATATCGACGCGCAAGCGCCATTAACTGCTCACCATTTTTGACACCTATTTTGTCCATCCAACCACTTTCCATAGGAATGGGATGATGATGAAGGCTAACCAAGGTGTATAAGTCTGGGCGGTCGTTTAAGGCAGTTTCTAATAATTCCAGCTGGTCATCAGCAAGGTATCCAAATACCGAGCCTTCTACTTGCGAATCCAACAAAACAAGCTGCCAATGCTTGGTGCGTATGATGTTCTCTAAGTGGCGAGTGCCCTCACAGACTGTTTTCATGTTGAGGGGGTTATCATGGTTGCCGGCGAACCAAAAAGATGGCGTAGCAAAGGGTTCTAAAGTCTCGTGTAAACGCTGGTAGGATTCAATGGAGCCATCTTGAGATAAATCACCAGATACCACAAAGAAGTCAAAATGAGTGTTCTCTTGTTTTACTCGATCAAGTACACAATCAAGACTAAACTGTGTCTCTAACCCAAGTAGTTGCCCATCCTGGGCTTTTACTAAATGAGGGTCGGTTATTTGAATAAACCGAACGGGATCTTCGTTAGCTAGCAAATACAAAGGAGACTCCATTTCCAAGTTAATGGCTTACAAATTAATATTTTTGGCGGCTTAACGCTCTTTATTTAACAACAACTCCTTATTGTATAGACCATTTTTTCAATTTTAGTCAAAATTGCATCACATTTTTTTCAATTGTTAACAATTAGCGCAATGGCACAAAATCCAAAGCTACCTCGGTGTGCCCATGGTTAAAGCAATGTGTTAACCACTCCGCTAAAAACTGGTTGAGCTGTGCTTTTTCATCAGGCATACGCATTTGCGGATTAGGATAAACATACTTACCCTGAATACGCTTTTGATTTTGGTAGCTGGTGACTTCTGCTGAACGTGCATCATGATAAACCCTAACCACCATAGTTGGTGGTGTCACCCAACCAGGACAAACCCCATGCTGAATCAACTCAATGGTTGATGTATAAGGAAAGCTTTCAATAACTTTTAAGGTGATTTTCACATTTGATTCAGGTGATACAGAGACGCTGTCATTCGCACCAGACGCTTTCATCATAAACGACTTTTCATAACCCAGCTCAAATTCAGGCAGTAGCTTATTTAGGCGAATGTAATTACCTTCGCACGCGGCCGCCATTTTTTTTAAATCAGGCACGTAGCGGCGATTCAAACTCATATTACTGCCCTCGTCCAACGGTGAATGCTCATGCGTGAAACTCAGCTTTATTCAATTTTAACCACTGCAAAGCAATGATCGTAGCACCATTATTAATATCACCACTGGCAATAAAATCATAAGCCTCAGCAAAAGGAATCACTCTTACCAGAATATCTTCATGCTCGCTCTCTAAACCATGAACACCATTAAATTGTGAACTATCGACCACTGCACAAAAAAGATGTATTTTTTCTGAAGTGCCGCCAGGAGAAGACCAATAGCTCGTAATAGGAATAAGGTCTGTAATATGACCTCCGGTTTCTTCTTTTACCTCGCGCTTTGCCACTTCTTCTGGGTGCTCACCTTCTTCAATCGTGCCCGCCACAACTTCTAACAACCATGGTGATCTGCTGGTTTCTAAAGACGCACCTATACGATATTGCTCGGTTATTACAACGTTATCCCGTAACGGGTCATAAAGTAAAACAGCCGATGCTTCACCCCGCTCAAATAATTCACGATAAAATACCTCAGTTTCACCGCCTGCGAACAATTTATGCTGTACAGAATAACGATCAATCTTGAAAAAACCGTCATATACACGCTCTTTTGCTAATATTTTATGGTCACTTTGCTGAAATTTTACCGATAACGTTAACTTAGTCATTCACTATATTACTCATTTGGAATATGATGCACTATCAGGACGGATTCTCTGGTAACGCAGTGTTGCTGATAACAGAACAATTAAGCCATGTAATCGCTCATTTATCTGTTAGAATCTTAACCAATGTATTTTTACAGGCCCTTGAGACCTCGTTATGAAAAAATTAATTGCACTAACCTCTGTATTATCAACTGCATTATTTGCAGGCCATGTATCTGCAGCTAACCTAAACGAAATCTACCAACTGTCGTTAAATAATGATGCCGAGTTGGCCGCAGCAAAAGCCAAGCGTGATTCTGGCAACTACAACGTTGATCTAGCACGCGCCGCTTTGTTACCTCAAGTGACCCTAGGTGCTGATCAAGCCAGTACTGAAGTTGAGTCCGATGCTGGCGATTCTAACTTTGATACGTTTTCTTACAACGCAACGATCACTCAAACGTTATTTAATTTAAACAGTTGGTACAATTATCAGGCCGCATCGGCCGGTGGTAATGCGTCTGAATTAGAATATATGTTAAGTGAACAGCAGTTAATACTACGTAGCGCAGAAGCGTATTTCAACGTATTACGAGCAAAAGAAAACTTAGAAACTGCGCAAGCAGAAGAAAAAGCGGTTAAACGCCAATTAGAGCAAACACAGCAACGCTTTGAAGTCGGCTTAATTGCTATTACCGAAGTACACGAGGCGGAAGCTTCTTACGATTTATCGTATGCCAACCTGATCGGTCAAGAAGCAGCATTAGATATTAGCTACGAAGCATTAGAGCAAATCACTGGTCAACGTTTTGAAAGTTTAGCCCCACTTAAAAACGACATCGAATTTTCGGCCCCAGAAAAAGCGGTATCACAATGGGTAGAAGCGGGTTTAGCAAAATATGCGGGCATTCAATTAGCTCAAGAAGGTGTAAATGCCGCTGAATATACGCGCAAAGCGGGCTGGTCTAACTACGCGCCGCAAATTAATGCCCAGTTTAGTTATACCGATGGAGATCAGGTCAATGGCGCAACGACCATTGATTCAACCAGAACCACCTTAGCGTTCTCGGCTCGTATTCCATTATTTGCGGGCGGCAGTAACTATGCTCGCGCTAAACAAGCCGCTGCTGAGTCCACTCAAGCCAGTGCTAACTTAGATTTACAGCAGCGTACGGTTAAAAACAACATCCGCAGTTTGTACCGCAAAGTACAAACCGACGTATTAACCGTTAAAGCCCGTAAACGTGCTACCGTGTCTTCTCGCAGCGCGTTAGAAGCCACAGAAACCGGTTATCAGGTTGGTACACGCAACATTGTTGAAGTATTAAATGCGCAACGTAACTTGTTTAGCGCTCAACGTGATTACGCCAATGCCCGTTATGATTATATTATTGATTTAATGAACCTTAAATTCTTTGCGGGTTCACTAGGTGAACCTGATATTCAGGCATTAAATGCTTGGTTAAATTAAGCATTAATTAATCACTAAATTAAAAAATAATCATATCGCAGACACAAAAAAACCACTCTATTGAAGTGGTTTTTTTGTGTCTGCCTTTTAACAATAATGTATCACCGCTTACGCCAATTTTTGCTCTGCTTCTGTGGGTAATGAGTATTTACCAATACGCTTAACCACCGTCCAGTATTGCTGCAAGAACGATCCCGTATTGTAAGGAATATTGTACTCTTTACAGATTTTTCGTACTTCTTTTGACATGTCTAAATAATGATAAGCCGGAACATCAGGGAATAAATGATGCTCAACCTGACAACTAAGATGTCCTGTTAAAATATGAAAAACACGACTGCCTTCAAAGTTAGACGACCCTAAAATTTGACGGTAATACCACTCACCACGTGTTTCATTTTCACATTCTTTTTCATCAAACGTTTGTGCGTCTTCAGTAAAGTGGCCGCAAAAAATGACACTCGAGGTCCACCAGTTACGAATAAATTCGGCAATCATGTTACCCGCTAAAACAGCAAAAAACATCGGCCAAGAAATTAACGCTGCTAGCAATGGAAAGAAAATATATTCTTTAAACACTTGGCGTTTTATTTTTCCAAAAAACGATTCTTTTAATGCTTTTCGACTAATCGGTAAGCTCGATTTTTCTTTCTTTTTACCAAAAAAGATACGTTCGCCAGCCACTTCATGATACGCAATACCGAACTGAAAAAAGCTACTTAATAAAAAGTAAGTAATAAACTGAAAGCGATTTTTTGGACGCCAGCTCATATCATCACTGAGTCTTAACAAACCATAGCCATAGTCGCGGTCTTTACCAATAATGTTGGTGTAGGTGTGATGTTCGTGATTATGATAGCGCTTCCAAGATTCACCATCACCCCATATATCCCAATCAAACTTGCGGGAATTAATATGCGGATCGTTCATCCAGTCGTATTGTCCATGCATCACGTTATGGCCAATTTCCATATTGTCTAAAATTTTCGATAACGCTAACAGCACCACGCCGGCTAGCCAAAATAATGGGTGATAAAACCCCAACACTAAAGCTATTCGACCTAAAATATCGCCACCGCGCTGAATACGAATCAAGCGACGAATATAATTGGCATCTTTTTCGCCAATGTTTTTCATTACGTCATCGCGCACTTTATTCAGTTTTTCTTCGAACCCTTTTAGCGCTTCTGCGTTAGGACGTTTACTGGCTAAATGTATAGTCATAGTATCAATGCCTCTATTAAATATCTAAAACAACGTCGCCTTGGGCGACCGAGATGCATAGCTGAATTTCTTCACTACCGGTATCAGAAAACTTCTGTGTGCGGGTATTAAACACAACACCACTTTTCTTTTTACAAATGCACTGGTGACAAACACCTATTCGACAACCTGACACAGGGGATAACCCCTGCGCTTCCGCATGTTCTAATAAGGTTTGAGTATTGTCTTTCTCGGTAACTAAGACTTGTTGTGAAGCGGCAAAGTGAACAACCCCTTGCTGAGTATTTTCAATCTCGATGGGCGCAGCACCAAAGTACTCGAAGTGAACCTTGTCGCTACTTAACCCTAATTCAGACAATACTTTTCGCGCTTGTTGAATCATTGGGCTAGGCCCGCAAACATAGGCTGTACGTTGATGGAAATCGGCGCAATATTTAAGTAAATGATCGGCACTAACAAAACCTTCTACAGAGCTGTCTATAAAAGTAATTGTGATTCCTGGGTGCTGCTCTTGCAGACTTGCCAACTCGTGCTTAAAAGCAATTTCTTTATCATTGCGCGAGTAGTACAACAAGTGAATATTTTGATCAGTTTGCAGCGAGGATGGATTAAGTGCTTGTTGTTGCAGCATCGAACGAAAAGGTGTGATACCGCTGCCACCAGCAATAAATAGTTTCTTGTTGGCATCAGCACTGGCTAGCAAAGTAAAATCACCCTGTGGCGCGGAGATATTTACAAAACTCCCGAGCTGTAATTGCTGACGCATCCAAGGGGTCATTTTCCCCTTATACTGCTGACGAATACTCAGTTCGATCAAGCCAGTACGCGCATAATGCGCAGGAGACGAAGAAATACTAAAACAACGTAAGACACGCGCACCGTTTTTTTCGACCATCAGCTCGATGTATTGACCCGCTTTAAAGTTGGGCCACTCTTTATCTAACCAGCCGGCTTGAGGCGCAAGTACCAGAGTGTACATATCGCTTAGTTCGTCACGAATATCGACCACACTGGCGCGGTAGGCGTCTGTCGTCCACTGGGGGGCAACGATTTGTATCAATGGCTGAAAATACGCTGAAAAGCTGCTGTGCTGTGTTAATGCCTGTCTCTTATACACATCTGACGCTGCCGACGACTCCTTACGTGTAG
>OJDK01000064.1_pt1 | contig 81541 bp, 70 predicted proteins | sample 1592791 | NCBI WGS metagenome assembly OJDK01 (sample SAMN05416878, study PRJEB24817) | seawater metagenome | isolation source: Sea water | place: Canada:Atlantic | collected 2013-11
CCATTGAAATCACCAATGTCGCGGGCACCGCCGCCTTTGAATTAATACTCACCATCATAGTTGCAGCCGTTACCGGTGGCGTAGGCGTTGTTGCTGCGGTTGGCAGCAAAGCGCACCTGATTAAGAAGTTCCAAAAGGTTGGGGATTTACTCAGCGACTTCGCCAAAGCCACACGCAAGCTAAAACTCGAAGGCAAAAAACGCAAAGCTAAAGGCAATACGGCTAAGTTTTCTGTCTTTGATGTGGATGAAGTGGAGATTAAGCCGACTGATCCGCATGGGGCGGAGGATGGGAAGGTATCGGGCAGCCACGATGATAAAAATAAACATAAGACACTAAAACCAACTCCTGAAGAAGTTGAGCTAGCGAAATCGAAAGGTTCAACCCCTGAGCATATTGCTGCCAGAGACAAAGTAGCTAGACATTATTTAGAAAATAATGGCTTTACGGAGGGACAAATCGATAACGCATTGGGAAGTGCTTCCGATGGAGTTATTGGTGGTGTCGACTTGTCGCAACCTCTTGAGGTCGTCTCCTTTCCTCCGCCTGACACAATGACTCAGTATGTCAAATCTCACGGCCATCCCGGAAACTGGTTTGATCCTTTAAGCAATCAATCCCCAGATTCTTTAGGTCTTAATGGTGACACTAGATCATTAAAAGCATTTAAAGTTCCAGAGGGTACAGGACTACAAAGTTATGCAAAGCCAGTGCTCGATGACTGGACCGTTCCGGCTAATCCAGTTAAAACCTCCGGAGGAGGGGTTCAATTGTTAGTCAATAATTCAGTCAAAAACTCCACTATAGGTCTATAAGTATGAAAGATAAAATAGTCGACATGATCGACGAGGTATTACCAGAAATACAACTGAAAGAGAAAACATCTGAAGACTCTAACATTTACGCTTCTATAGCAAGACAGCTCGAATTTTTAAAAAACTGCTACGAAAATGGATTGGATTACCGAGTAAAGTTGAATGGCAAAAAGTTAAATTTTGGGATAATAGCATCTCGAAACTTTGCTGGACCAGAAGAAGAGTTGGAAGAGAAGATTAGCAGAATAAATTCATACATAATTCATAACTAGATGCCAAGCAGATTCATGGGGTCAGGGTTGAATGCAACTAAGTTAAAGCTGTTTCATTCTCCAAAGTCTAATAGTTCAGCTCCTAGATCCTCCGTGGTCTCGTTAGTAATTTAAATAGCTTTCCCCTCTACTGGGATGGATGAGGTAACAACTATGTCTAATGAAGTACGAAAATTACGTTTCATTGGTGATAATGGCCGCGATGAATTTTTTCGAGAGCAGGTCGCTGATAAGGTTATTAAGCTTTTATGTTCCGATATTGATGTATCGCCCATGGTGGTTGATGGATACTGGGGTACAGGGAAAACCGAATTCTGTCATAAGTTGATTAATAAGTTCAAAGATGAACATGAAAATTACAGAATTTTATATGTCGACGCATTTCGCGCAGATCATGCTGACGATGCTTTGATGACAATTCTGGCAGAGGTGTTATCACTTATTCCTAAAGATCAAAAAGAGAATTTCCTTCAGAAAGCGGTTCCTGTTATTCGTTTTGGTATTAAAGCATTGTTAAAGGCTGGTGTAAGTCATGTGCTTCGAGAGAATGCAGATGATGTTGCAGATGAGCTTGAGGAGCATATCCAAGACACCGCTAATGCTGCGATAGACGCAACGGTACGCGCAATGCTTAAAGATCATGAGCGGGCAGAGCAAAGTCTAGAAGCATTACAAGCCACACTTAGAGATATAGCCAAAAGCAATCCCATTGTTATTTTTATTGATGAACTTGATCGTTGTCGCCCGAACTATGCAGTGCAGGTGCTTGAGGTAATAAAGCATACTTTCGATGTAGAAGGTGTTAGTTTTGTATTGGTGACAAATACTTTACAGTTAAAAGCAGCGGTAAATCATGAATATGGTGCTGTAGTTGATGCGCAGCGTTATCTGGATAAGTTTCTTAAGTTTAGGTTTGAACTTCCTAATTTTATTCCATCGGGTGGATACTCAAAATACGATGTTTCAGATCGGCATTTTGATGCATGTATAGAGCAGTCTGATATTCTTAAGGTTAGTTCTCTTAGACAAGGCAGGGCCCCACTAAATGAATTTTGTAAGTGCTTGCTAAAAATAAATAAAATATCTCTCAGGGAGATCGAAGCCTTTGTCCGCTATTTGTCTGTATATAGTGCTTTAAATCGTAACTATAATTACGATTTTGATTATGGTTTTGAAGCTATTAAAATATTTTCTATTTTTATATATTGCTTCAGGCCGGATGTTAAGAATCAAATAATTTTTAATATATATGACGGAGAGAGTATATATCCACTTCTCGGAATTACAGAGACTATTTCAGGTGAGGATTTTGATTTCTGTGATTTCATTGAGGTGTTTGCATGGTATATTGGATCTCAATTTAATAGGAATAATGGATATTGGGATGTTGGAGAGGACGTTAGTAGGCTGGCAATGAAGGAACAATTTAAGAATGGATTTCGTTCGATTGACTATAATCAAAAAGCTATATTTGATGAATTTGTCAAAGTATTCGATGTTCTGAGTTTGGCTTGATTGTTTAAAGCAACGTTCTATGCTCAGAATTCAGAATTCAGAACTCAAGGGGGCAGAACCGTCGATTTCTATACGCTTTCGATTTTTTATCCCCGCGATGTTTCATTGTTTTTCCAGTAACACCTACTCGATATTCAAGCTGCCCAATAATTTTTTACTATATAATACCCAATGTTCATTCGTCACTTGCGGACTTTCTCTACATCCACGTCAGGACTGTATGCTTGAAATAGCTCACAATAGGCGCTTTCACGCAATGTTGTTCACCGTATCATGGGAACTCCGGAGTGCCAGTAATCAATTGGTTGGGCTTTTAATTTGGTACAAAATTTGGTACAAAACCGCCGTAGCTGAAGAAAATTCAACAGTTCGTGGCATGGTAAACTCCACTCGAAGCAAGACCAAATAGGTTCCCTATAGGCGCGGCCCGCGCTGGGAACGGGTAGGTTGCTTGAGCCTGTGAGTGATTGCAGGCCTAGACGAATGACTGTTCAAGACAGAACCCGGCTTATCGGTTGACTCCGCTTGAATACTAAAAGCCAGTTCTGGGAACAGTAACTGTCCGGAAATACTTGACCACTAGAGTGTTACCACAGTTTGGAGCCCAGCGGACATTGGTAAAGCGCTGAAAGAGAAAACAGGTTGGTAAGTTAGGCTTGTTGAAAGAGCCCGCTGTCCGGAAGGATCGCGGGCTTTTTTGTGGGTGGGGGGTTACTGTAAATAGCCAAATTGGCCTTTTAATCTGAGTTGGGAGTGAGGTTTTGGTTGTTTTGTCGTGAGATGTGCTTTTCTTGAGGAAAATGGAGGGATAGACTCGATTTGCGAAATAGTGTGCCATGAGTAACCGAAATAGTTTGCGCGCATACTTTCAAAGAATAAACTGACAATGTAATGGAATATGCCCATTTGAAATCAATAGGTTGTAGATTTTACGTACTTTTATTAGTTCCGGGGAAGTGTGCTAGGACATTAATATGCTGTTATGTAAACGAGTCAAAATAAGGAGTTACTTGATGGCGATTGATCACTTTTTTAGGGCGAAAAAAGCTTGGCCTCTATTGGTCAAAAGAGCACAAACAACATGTGTGCCGTTTACATATAAAGAAATTAGTAATCGGATTGGTCTTCATCACAGAGCTGCTCGCTGGTTTCTTTCCGAGATACAAGAGTTTTGCCATGAAAACAAACTGGCTCCTTTGCAAGCACTAGTTGTGAATAAAAAAACTAGATTACCTGGTGAGGGATATGACGGTTCAGTAATTACATATGAGGCCCACCAAAAGGCATTAAAGAAAGTTAGAAAAGAAAACTGGTCTAATGTAAAATTTAAAAGGGAGTAGACGAATAGAATTAACATTACAAACGGTTTTATAGGGACTGTGGTTTTCCACTCCGCCCAAAACCAGCGGCAAATGCGGACGTTAGAGCTAATCGTCAATATTGGAGATAAACGTGAAGTTTACTGAAGAAAATATCGCAGAAATATTTGGCCATGAAGCCGCTGAGGATGAAGATATCAATAGACTTAGGGCTTACTACTTTAAGGGTAAAGTCTATAGCCAAGTCGCCAATGAACTTCCCATTAGAATTTTGGTGGGACATAAAGGCATTGGTAAATCAGCACTTTTCCACGTTGCTAAGGCGGAACAAGATCAAGAAAAAAAGCTTACTCTACTTATTAAACCAGATGATATTGCAGGTATCGGTGAAGATGAGACAGACTTTCTCAAGCTGATCCGAGAGTGGAAAATCGGGATTTCACAGATTATAGCTCGAAAAGCACTCGTTTCATTCGGATTGCTTCATGAAGGGTGGCGGAAAAAATTAAATAGTTATGGGGGGCAATTTATTGATTTTCTCCAAGCTACGTTTTTACCAGAAAATTACGCAAATATTGAACCGACAAAGCAAGCGGTAATTGATAGCTTTTTAAAAAGTGGAAAAATTTACGTCTATTTAGATGACTTGGATCGGGGATGGCAAGGTACTACAAATGATATTCGTAGGATTTCTGCGCTTTTAAATGCAATTAGAGATCTTGCTTCAGAGAGCAAAGGAGTTGCATTTCGAGTTAGCCTCAGATCTGATGTGTATTACTTGGTTAGAACTTCAGATGAATCAACTGATAAAATTGAAGGCTCGGTTGTTTGGTATTCATGGACAAATCATGAAATATTGGCACTTTTGGCAAAACGAATTGACCATCATTTGGGGAGAAACACTAGCACAGAAGAGCTTCTAAAACTTTCTCAGACGATGCTAGCAGAGCGGCTCTCAGAAGTGATGGAACCAGTATTTAATGGTCGAGGAAAATGGGAACACATTCCAACATATCGAATATTGATGTCTTTAATCAGAAAACGGCCTCGGGACTTGGTTAAGCTATGCACATTAGCAGCTAAGCATGCCAGTAAAGAGGACCGTGAAATTATCGGTACTTTAGACTTCAATAGTGTGTTCGAAGAATACTCTCAAGGAAGACTGCAGGATACCATCAATGAATATAGGTCCGAGCTTCCAAATATAGAAAGACTACTATTTTCTATGAAGCCTTCAAAGGTAGAGAAAAAGGCTAAAGAAGGTTATGTGTACACAACAGCTAATTTGCTGGAAAAAATACATAATATCCAACAAAACCATCCTTTGAATTTTTTTGGTAACAAGTCAGCAGATGCTAAAGATATAGCCGCTTTTCTTTATAAAATTAATTTTTTAACTGCTCGGAAAGATAAAGGTGATTTCGTCGAAAGAAGGTACTTTGAGGAAAGTCGATATCTTTCACACAAGTTTGTAGATTTTGGTTTTGACTGGGAGATACATCCTGCATACAGGTGGGCGCTACAACCAGATAATATTGCGGACATTATTGCAACGCTTAGCCCAAGCGAGTAGTAACGAGGTCAAAACATTTAATCGACACAGTCACTATTGGGCCTGTTGAAAGAGCCCGCTGACTGAAAGGATCGCGGGCTTTTTTGTGAGTGGTGGTTTAGTGTAAATGCCAAATTGGCTTTTTAATCGGAGTGTGTAGAGAAATTTTGGTTGTTTTGTCGTGATATGTACTTTTCTTGTCGAAAATGGCGGGATAGACTCGGATGTGCTAAAACGCGTGTGTGCATTAATAAAAAGATCATTTCTCGAAGCATTATTCATACTTTATTCGGCTATTAGTTAATGTACCAGATAGCAAGAGTGGATAAAAAGGATCATATGGTTTTGAATTCTGGGAAACACATTACCGGACAAAACCGGATATCTACAATGTCTGCTGATGACTGGGAAGAGTTTATTGAGGAGTGGATGAGTCATAAATCGTCAGATTATTATGACTTTGAACGACTTGGTGGCGCTGGAGATGTAGTCGGCTCGTTGTTGGCGTTATTGTGACGCCTTATTAAGTGTCAGGAATCATTGAACCACTATAATTACTTAAACTGTCATAATTGATTCATCAAAGTCCCTTACTCTGCTTCACCTTATTAGTTGGAAGATTAAAAAAGGGACTTATTAGATGTTTCGCAAGGTCAGTTTTTTCCTCGTTGTTGGGTTTACTTTTATTGGTTCTGTACAGGCCAATCCTGATGTCACTTCGCGTGAATACAAGCTTATGCTTGATGCCTCGCTATTTAGCTATACGACAGAATACAGCGATGTTCAGGATTTAATGGCCGATGTCAAAACGGTTGTTGAGGCCGCCATTAATCGCAATGTTAGCGGTACGGCACAGTTAACACATGATCGTCAGGTTGAGTTTTTTGATACCCAAGGAAGCTGTGTACTCAATAACATTAATTATGCTTTTCGTGAGCGCATTGAAAGTGGTCAGTCAGAAGTTACGTTAAAGTTTCGTAGTCCTGACCGATATATCTCTGACTTTGAGGATTTATCGTCATCGACCAGTGGCGCAGAGACTAAATTGGAGGCTGACGTAGGTGTTAGCACAGATAATAACTTTAAGTTTCAGTACGGTCATTCCACTACAGCAGGAAACTCTCGCACGATTAACCGCATGGATGATATTCATGCACACTTTCCTGGGTTTGCGAGCAATTATGGTTTTAGTGACAGTACAAGCCTCAGTGTTGTTAGCAACCTGACACTCAGTGAGCGTGTATATAAAAACGTATTTATTGACTTGGGCCAGTTTGATGCTGAGTTCAGTATTACGCTTTGGTACATAGGTTCGCCCTCACAGAATACGACACCTGCCGTTGCAGAAATTTCATTTAAATATGCCGATAGATCGGCAAATTATACAAAAAAAGTCGTTAATAGAGCTCGCGATGCATTTATTTCCATTCAGGGGCTTAGCCAATGGGTGGATACCAATGCCCAGACTAAAACTCGTTTCGTTTACCAATATGATCCTTCTTTTTGCCAATAATTAAATATAGGAATAAATAATGACATTTAATAAATCCTTACTAGCCACAGTTATTACATCTATCGCGTTAACGGGTTGTGGCGGTGATTCGTCTAACAATAATTCATCGGTAGTGGTTGATGAGAGCCCGGTCGCTGAAGCTTTTACCGATAACTTTCCAGCGGATGGTGTTGTGCTGCCTTATAGCGTCTTGCGCGCTGATTTGGTTGATGTAAGCACGGCTTTACCATTTGAAATACGTAATGGTGGCTTTGGTTCGGCAATGACGAAAGACCCCGCGAGTGAAAATCGTTTTTATGCATTAACCGACCGCGGCCCTAATGCGACCTTTAATACGGGTTCATACGGTAAGGGAAAAAAATTCCCTACACCAGATTACACGCCTCGTATCGGTTTGTTTGAAGTGAGCACCAGCGGTGAAATTTCGTTAATTAAAACCGTGTTATTAAAACGTCCTGATGGCACGTTAATTACCGGTTTACCGAATACTTCTGCATTGGGTGGAACGGGTGAAACCCCTTACAACGCGGATGGATCACCGGTTTTGGTGGATGGCAGCAAGCCTTACGACGAAACCACAAATCCCGTTAAGCTAGATGATTACGGCTTAGATCCTGAAGGTCTTGTCGCATTAAAAGATGGCTCTTTTTGGGTGAGTGATGAGTATGGCCCACATATGGTTCACTTTGATGCGGAGGGTAAAGAAATTGATCGTATTAATGCCTTCGCTAGCGATACGCGTGTAACACACCATTTGCCAGCGGAATTTGCATATCGTCGCGCTAATCGTGGTATGGAAGGTTTGGCGATCACGCCAGACGAAAAAACATTGGTTGGTATTATGCAATCGACCATGCAATTGCCAAACAAGTCGGTTCAGAATATGGATCTTACCCGTATCGTCACGGTTAACGTTGAAGATGGGGTGGTTCATCAGTATCTGTATAAGCAAGAAAAAGGCGCTAACTCTAACTCCGAAATTGCAGCGCTCAGTGCTACAGAGTTTTTGGTTATCGAACGCGACGGTAGTTTCCTTTATGGCGGCCCTGACGGCACCGAAGCTGCTAATCCTTCGGCTATGAAACATGTCTATCGTATTGATTTAAGTACCGGTACTGACATCGAATCTATCGCTACTTCAGGCGATTTAGTTCAAGACGAAGATCTTGGGTTAACGATTGCTGGTAATACGCTCGAACAACAGGTTCTAGCGGATGGCGACTGGTCGACGTTAAGCAGCAATAACATTGTGCCGGTAGAGAAATCTTTGGTGGTGGATATGGTTGCTGAAGTGAACTATGCCCACGATAAAATGGAAGGCCTTTGGGTTATCAACGATAAGTACTTAGGTGTACTCAACGATGATGACTTTGCCACTTGGTCTACCGCTGACGGTGATTTAGAGCAAAAGATGTTGGACACCAATACGATTGACGGTAACCACCTGTATATCGTTCCGGTTGACCTGTCTGTTGCTCAGTAAAAAATCATAACGGCAATTCTCTGATAAACTAGCGCCAATATTCATTGGCGCTAGTGACATGCTGTTTTTCTATTTTGATTCCTCGGTAATTCCCTCTGTTTGGTTTCCTCTTTTAGTTGCGGTTTTGAGCGTATTTGCTTTGCTGCTCGATCGCTTATTGGGCGAGCCGGCGCGCTTTCATCCTTTGGTTGGCTTTGGCCGCTGGGCGAGTTGGTGGGAGCAGCGGTTAAATCAGGGGGGCGGCAAGCTTGGTATTGTCGCCGGTGCTTTGGCTTTAGCAATTGTGCTATCGCCTTTATTACTCGTGGTTTGGCTGTTTGCACTTTTGGCTGATGTATCGCTGGTGGGCTGGTGTCTTGCTCAGGTGGCTGTACTGTATTTATGTATTGGTTGGCAAAGTTTGCAGCAACACGCATTGGCAGTGTGGCAAGCATTGATGGCGGGCGATATTGATCAAGCTCGCTTAAAACTCAGTTGGATCGTCAGCCGTGATGTTGCAGAGTTAGATGCTGATGAAATTGCCCAAGCGGATATTGAAAGTGTTTTAGAAAATTCTTCGGATGCTTTATTTGCTTCGTTATTCTGGTTTTTTATCGGTGGCGCTGTTTTCACCTTGTTGCATCGTTGGGTCAATACCTTAGATGCTATGTGGGGCTATAAAAATAATCGGTTTTTATATTTCGGTAAAGCGGCTGCGCGTTTGGATGATGTACTGGCGTATATCCCCGCACGCTTAACCGCGCTGTGTTTTATTCTAGTCGCTGGTAAGCACGGTATGAAAGCGATGGCGTGTTGGCGAGTTCAGGCGCGTGATTGTGCTAGCCCTAATGGCGGTGTGGTAATGACCACAGGTGCGGGCGCGTTGAACGTACGTTTAAGTGCGCGGGCATGCTACCACGGTGTTTGGGAAGATAAGTCAGCAATGGGATTTGGATCACCGGCTACCCCAGTGGATATCCCAGTGTCGATTATATTGGTAAGCCGTGCTTGTATATTCGCTTTGAGTATGTGCGCTTTAGTTGCGTTAGTTTTTGCATTAACGAGCACGTTATAAATGGCGATTCAAATAAAGCCACTATTGCAGAGTGTTGCGCATGGCGCGAACTTGTCTTATGCCATACAAAAATTTGGTGGTGCGCGATCAGAATGGTTGGATCTATCCAGTGCTGTTAGCCCGTTCAGTTGGTGGGCGGACAATAAGCAAAAAGTCATTTTTCCTGAAGCTGTTTTTCACGACTTGCCATCATTTAACGATGAATTAAATCAGACAATACAAGCGTATTACGGTATTGCTGGGCTAGCCGTCGCGGGAAGTCAGGCTGCTATTCAAGTTTTGCCGCAGTGTTTTACTCGTGCAACGGTTTGGGTGTTAGCAGGGGCTTATGGTGAACATGCGGCTTGCTGGCGTGCCGAAGGGCATACAGTTGTAGAATTAACCCAAGACGAGATCGAAGTTAACTTTTTAAACGGTACGGATTTTCCCGATGTTTTAATTGTGGTTAATCCGGGCAATCCCAGTGGTGAATTATTTTCGCCAGCTCATTTGCAGCAGTGGGCAATACAATTAGCCACTGTTGGTGGTTACTTGGTGTGCGATGAAGCCTTTATTGATGCGACGCCAGAACGGAGCATCTTGGCTGATGATATGCCGGCTAATATGATTGTCTTGCGATCACTGGGTAAGTTCTTTGGCTTAGCGGGTCTGCGCTTTGGTGTGTTGTTCGCCAGTAGTGATATCAAAGCCGCACTGAGCCAACGTATTGGGCCGTGGCCGCTTGCGGGTGCAAGTGCGTGGTTGGCGCAACAAGCGCTTGAAGATATAGCGTGGCAATGCACTCAACGCCAGCGTTTGCAAGAATGCAGTAGAGCAATGAGAGAAGCTTTGACGAGTTTCAATCTGATCGGGAGCACTTCGCTATTTTGTACTTTGGCCGTGCCCGATGTTGCCGCCGCGCAAGCTTTATTGGCTGAGCATAAAATTTGGACGCGTTGTTTTCGTCAGCAAGGATTATTGCGTTTGGGGTTAGTACAACCGCATGAATTAGAGCGTTTGAGGCTAACACTCGATAAATTGAATAAACCCGTCTAGATGTCGTTGCAGACGTTGGCGAGTTTGGTCATCAGTAAGTTGCATCTCAGCATTAAACTTCTGATTTATTCCGGCAATCATCATTTCATGGCTGTTATGTAGTTTAGATAGGCAAGCATCGAACACCAACTTTAAATGCGCTTGTGCACGAGCGCCTCCAACGGGGCTAACCGCTTGGGTAATAAAAGTGACTGGCTTATCTTTTAAGCAAGAATTAAACGCTGGACGTGACGCCCAATCAATCGCATTTTTAAGTACCGCAGGAATACTATGATTGTATTCTGGGGTGCAGACAATAATGCCGTCTGCGTCTTCAATTTGAGCGATGAGAGCACTCATTGCTGTGTCATTGATCTCTATGTCGTCGGAATAGAACGGCAAGTTATCAAGCTGTGGTCGCGCGGTTTGGTGAGCAATCAATAGCTCGCTAACAACATCTAATAGACCAAGGCTGTAACTGTTTTTGCGAAAGCTACCCGACAACAATAGAAATTTCATTTTTGATTCCAAGTCTGCTTAGAAAAACTCTGGCAGTTCATTAAAAAGGTTCTTCAAGCCATCGGACCAAGCAGTGCGTAGCTTTAGGAAATGCTCGTCATTTTCATCTAAGCGGCGAATGCCTGGGTTATCGAGAAGATTGGCCGGATATGAAATCGTATCGAGTGGCATACCTACTGACAGGTTACTGCGTAACGTTGAGTCCATTGAGATCAACGCGCATTGGATGCCTTTGGCTAGCGGGGTTTCCCAAGTAATAACCCGATCAAGAATCGGCTTGCCATACTTGCTCTCACCAATCTGAAAATACGGTGTGTCTTCAGTCGCTTCAATAAAATTACCCTGTGGGTAAACATGAAAAAGACTTGGCTCATCGCCTTTGATTTGACCGCTTACCAATATGTTGCAACCAAAATCAATCCCCTGATTCTGGCCTTCGTCGCGGCTAATAACGTGACGAATTGTGCGCCCAATCAGTTCGGCGACTTCAAATAGTGAACCTACATTAAGGATGTGGCGTTCTTCATGCTGAATACCATGACGCAGGATGTTGATAACGCTTTGCGTACTAGCCAAGTTGCCCGCACATTGCAGAAAAATGACTCGATCACCGGGAATATCGAACACGCTCAGTTTACGAAAGCTCGCAATGTGGTCGACACCCGCATTGGTGCGAGAATCTGAGCACAAAACCAAACCTTCTCGAAGTTTGAGCGCAACACAATATGTCATAACTTAGCCTGCTAGATGATTAGCCGGTATTCCTATCCGGTTTTGCGCCTGTTAGGTATCGCAGAAAACGCTTCCGTGCCGTGGCCGGATTTTACACTGCGTAGCGGGCAGGCGTCGAGATGATCCAATCCCACGGCTAACTTTAGATGACGGCTCGGAGTCGTCAAACCGAGTTGTACGTCGAATGTATGCCAGCTGTCGTCTAACCAAGCCTCAGCCCATTGATGGCTTTTCATCTCTTTCGCATCAGGGCTATACAGGTAGCCGCTGACATAGCGAGCTGGAACGCCGGTATAACGGCAGCACGATAGGAAGACATGAGTGGCGGAGATGCTATCACCCCACAAGTGTGCAAAGGCGTCGGCTGCGCTTGAAGGATCCGCGTTAGGGGTCGATTCTTTGCGTAAGCGCGTTTGCAGATCGTTGATGAGTCCACATAAGCCATCATGGGTGCTGGTAAATTGCGGGCTTGTGGTCATGTAGTCGCGCAAGGCTTTATCTGGTTTGGTCAGGTCGCTTTGGCGCAGGTACACAAACGGGGATAGTTCGTGATCATCGTCTTCGAGTAAGTCATCCATAATTTCAATTTCTCCAGAAACGGTTATATCAAAGTTGCTATGTGGTTCGTCGATGGTGAAAACATGCATGACATTTCCATATCCATCAGTAATTTCATTGGCGTCTGTCGGCAAGGATAAAGACCAGTTTAAAACCTTTTGTCGCCCACTATCGAAAGGTGTCAGTCGTAAATATTGCACGCTGTGGCGTGTAATTTCTTCGAACTCGAAATGTGTCGTGTGTTCAATTGCGAGTTTCATAGGCTTTCTCCGTTTATACCGCTTCCATGTAAGCGGTATGAATACTGTTAGCGATGGTTTCTATACGTGCGAGAAAATCAGTTAGATAGGAGTGCAATCCTGTTTCGCGGAAAATATAGTCACTGTCACCAAATTGAATGCGTGCATACTGCACGGCTACTAAGCGTTTGGCGGCTTGCCCTGATTTACCTTCTATGTCTTGTAAAATATCGTTAGTGGCTTCCAAACATGCTCGAATAGATCGTGGTACTTCTGCGCGCAAAATAAGCAGCTGCGCGACTTTTTCTGGGGTTATGCGGTCGCCAAAAATATCTTGGTAGGCTTCATAAGCGCCGAGGGAGCGCAGCACGGCGACCCAACGGTAGTATTCAAGCGAACCTTCGTCATCTTGTTGATTTTCGATTTGATATTTAACGTCGAGAATTCGGGCGGTGTTGTCCGCGCGTTCTAAAAATGTTCCTAAGCGCAGAAAACGAAAAGCATCGTTACGCAAACTGGTGCCATAAACAGCGCCGCGATATAAATGACTGCGTTCTTTTACCCAATCGAAAAAGCGACTGGCATCGCCGACGCTACCGGAGCGCTTCATGGCTTGAAGATCAATCCACGTTGAATTAATGGCTTCCCAGCTTTCGCTACTGATTTTACCGCGCACCGATTTCGCATTGTCTCGGGCACTATTGAGACAGCTGATAACGCTACTTGGATTTAATGTATCCAATGCGAAAAACTGCAAAATAGTATCTCGATTAACGATGCCGTAGCGTTCCATAAAATCATCATAGGTCGATGATATTTTTAGCGGCGCTATTAATTCTTGCACGGCAATTTCTTTGTTTGGCATCATAGAAACGGTGAAGCTAACGTCGAGCATGCGTACGGTATTTTCCGCACGCTCTAAATAGCGTGATAACCAGTAAAGTTCGCTCGCAGTCCGGCTCAGCATAATTCATCCTCCAGAATCCAAGTGTCTTTGGTGCCTCCGCCTTGGGAGGAGTTAACAACGAGTGAGCCTTCTGTTAATGCCACTCGAGTTAAACCACCGGGGACTAGATGAGTTTCTTTTCCGGTAAGAAGGAAAGGACGTAGATCGATATGCCGAGGTGTAATTCCTTCATCAACAAATGTAGGACAGGACGACAAGGATAAAGTTGGTTGAGAAATATAATTGGCCGGATTGTTTTTCAGTTGTACACGAAATGCTTCGATTTCTTGCTTTGTTGCCTTCGGACCAATCAACATGCCATAGCCGCCAGCGCCATGTACTTCTTTTACGACGAGTTTATCTAAATTATCGAGCGTATATTTTAGATCATCGGCTTTGCGGCATTGGTAGGTAGGTACATTGTTTAGAATGGGTTCTTCACTGAGATAAAAGCGAATCATATCGGGAACAAATGGGTAGATAGATTTATCGTCAGCAACGCCGGTGCCGATAGCGTTCGTTAGAACGATATTACCGGCACGATAAACAGATGTTAGCCCAGGCACGCCGAGCATAGACCCAGCATTAAAGGTTAGCGGATCCAAAAATGCATCGTCTAAACGTCGATAAATCACGTCAACACGCTGCGGACCAAGCGTGGTGCGCATGTATACGAAGCCATTTTTCACGAAAAGGTCTTGGCCTTCGACTAACTCAACGCCCATTTGCTGCGCTAAAAAAGCATGCTCAAAATACGCGCTGTTGTATCTGCCGGGGGTTAGAACTACGACGCAGGGATTATCGACTGCTGAACTTTCGCGCAGTGTTTTGAGTAATAATGCGGGGTAGTGTGATACGGGCGCTATGGCGTGACGACTGAATAACTCGGGAAATAATCGCATCATCATTTTGCGATTTTCCATCATATAAGAAACACCCGATGGCGTTCTTAGATTGTCTTCTAATACAAAATAGTCGCCAGCATCATTGCGAATTAAATCGACACCTGTGATATGCGCATAGATATTGCCGGGTAAATTTAAACCTTGCATACAGGGCTGGAACTGATCGTTAGCAAATACTTGTTCTGCGGGAATAATGCCTGCGCGAATAATATTTTGATCGTGATAAATATCGTATAAAAATGCATTGAGTGCGGCGACGCGCTGACGCATTCCGCGTTCTAACATCGACCACTCGGATGCTGGAATAATGCGAGGCACTGAATCGAAAGGGATTAGGCGTTCGGTTCCCGCATCTTCACCGTAGACGTTAAAAGTGATACCTACACGGTGGAAGAGTAAATCGGCTTCTTGTTTTTTTTGTTGTAATTGTTCGGGCGTTATATAGCTCAACCAATCTGCAAAGGCTTGATAGTGTGCGCGACAATTACCGTCACTGGAAAACATTTCATCGTAGAGGTTTGGGGCAGAATATTGTTGGTGCATGATAGTGTCTGCATGATCTCGTTAGTTAGGTTTTGCAATGCATATGCCACTATTCGAATTGGCTAGAACTCTATCGATATTTAAAGATTTACTAAGGTTATTGAGCCAGAGCTGTGCAGTGAAGTTATTTTAGTGCGAGGGGCGACCTAAAAAGGGGCGAGGTGAGCCGAAAGGATTCAAGATGACCTGATCAACAGGTTCGGATAAACTTAGACAAGACTGATACAAAAGCTATTTTTTGCAGAGCAGGAGGAAACGTCCGTGAAAAAGCCCCCTTTTGGTGTGTTGCTGGTCAATCTTGGAACGCCAACAGCGCCAACCCCCAAGGCTGTTAGAGAATACTTAGCGGAGTTTTTGGGTGATCGTCGTGTGGTCGACGCACCGCGTTGGTTATGGTGGTTAGTTTTGCACGGCGTTATACTGCGTATTCGTCCTCGTCGTGTTGCCAAGGCCTATGCCAGTGTCTGGCGTGAAGACGGCTCCCCCTTGATGTGTATCTCGAAGGATCAGCAAAAAGCGCTGGCTAAGCATTTGAGTAACGAATACGGACAGGACATTCCAGTGGCGCTAGCCATGACTTATGGTGAGCCCACTATGGAGCAAGCAGGGCAGCAATTGCGTCAAGCCGGTGCGGAACGCTTAGTTATTTTGCCCTTGTACCCACAGAACTCATCGTCAACAACGGCGGCAGTACATGATCGTTATGCCAATGCGTTGGGGCCTTGCCCTCACATTCCGGCATCGCGTTGGATTACTGACTACCATGTATACCCTCTATACATTCAAGCCTTAGCGAATTCGGTGCGTGAGTATTGGCAAGCGCATGGTCGCGGTGATCGGTTGATGATGTCCTTTCACGGTATTCCTGAGCGCTATGAAAAGAAGGGGGATCCTTATCCGCGCCAGTGTCGAGCAACGGCAGCGGCGCTTGCAGAAGAACTGGGTTTGCAAGACGGTGAGTGGATATGCAGTTTCCAATCTCGGTTTGGCCGTGAAGAGTGGGTGAAACCTTATACCGATCACACCTTGATTGCTTGGGGTAAAGAAGGTGTTGGGCGTGTTGATGTGATTAGCCCAGCGTTTGCGGCCGACTGCTTAGAAACTCTAGAGGAATTAGAGGTCGAAAACCGTGAAACCTTCATCCACGCCGGTGGTAAAGATTATCACTACATTCCTTGTTTAAACGATCGTCCTGACCATATCGCCATGATGGCTGCCTTGGTAAACGAAAACGCCGCAGGCTGGACGTCAAACTAACGCTTGCAAGATAGCCGCGTGAATCATTGCGGGGCTATCTTCTCTCTTAATCTCTCTATTTGAGCTGATTGAGCATCAAATCGTCTGTTTTGGTCATAGCACCCGTTCTATGCGTGTGAAATTATGATCCCCTATTTTTATCAATGATAATCAGCAGGCCCAATTTATGACTTCAGCCAGCGCTCAGCCGTCACGCATTGAATGCGAGATTCGTGGACACATAGCTTATGTGTATCTAAATCGTCCCGATAAGCTTAACGGCCTAGATATGGCGATGTTTCATGACATGGTCGCAACTGCAAAAAAACTGCGTAAAAATCGTTCTGTGCGAGCGGTGATTTTGGCTGCGCGCGGAGAATCATTCTGTGCTGGCTTAGATTTTAAATCAGTCAGTAAAAATCCAAGCATGCTGCCCAAGCTATTTTTACGCTGGCCGTGGCGTAAGCAAAACCTAGCGCAAGAGATTGCCCATTGCTGGCGTGACTTACCTGTACCGGTTATTTCCGTTATTCACGGCAACTGCTTTGGCGGTGGTATGCAGATTATTCTGGCGACGGATTATCGTATCGCTCGTCCGGATGCCAACCTGTGCATTATGGAAATGAAATGGGGCTTAATCCCCGACATGAGCGGTATGGTGACCTTGTCGCGTTTAACGCGTGTTGATATTGCCCAAGAACTCACCATGACGGGCCGTCAGTTTAGCGCTGTGGAAGGTCACGAGTACGGTCTTATCAGCAAGTTAGCCGACGATCCTATGGCCGAAGCCGAAGCACTGGCGAAGATTATTTGCGAAAAATCCCCAGATGCTATCGCCGCAACCAAATATCTATTTAAGAAAACATGGAAAGCCGATACCAACAAAGCATTACGCTGGGAACGTTGGGTACAAGGTCGGTTATTAATGCGCAAAAACAACAAAATAGCGATAGCGAATGGTTTGCGAGCGAAGGGGACAGAACCGAAGCCGTTTATTGATCGTACCAGTTTTAAGTAATATTTTTTATGCATCTAAAAACTGCCCCTGTATGAATGCAGGGGCAGCTTAGCTTCTTCTGATTATCCGCTTGCAGTGATTATTTGCTTAACGGTAACTCGTGACTAGCGAAAGCGTCACCTTGTTCGTCTCTTAGAGACATGGTGACTAAGTGATTGTCCCAGTCGATCAAAATATCACCGAAGTTAACTGAGCTATAGTCTTTTCCAATGCGATTTTGGTTTGGACTGACTTGCTTCCATTCCATATCCAGACCTGAGCTGGTCAGTTCCCATAGTGGTATGCCATTCACGTCTACTTTACTAAATTCGCCCCAGTGCGTATCGCCACTGATAAGAATTAGGTTATGCAGATTTTTTTCTTCCACCAAGGTTAACAAGCGATTACGGTCATCAGGGAAATTGGCCCAAGACTCCCATCCCGTAAAATCTGAAAGTGCTTGAATGCTAGAGCCCATAATCGTTAGGTCAGCAGGCTTTTGTAGCTCAGCTTCGAGCCATTGCCATTGATGTTCACCCAGCATAGAACGGCCAACTGCGGGAAGGTAAGGCCCCAGATTTTTCGGTGCTTTCTCTTTATCGTAGGTTGCACGATCGACAGACGTTAATGCATCACGATTCCAGCGTAAATCGGGAAGAATAACGTGAACACGTTTCCCATCTTTCTCTAGCCAGTAACTGGTGTAGATGCCATCGGTTTGAGTACGACGAATATCGTCTGCTTCAGCGCCCCAAAAATCGAGCATGATTTGCCGTGATTCTTCTTTCTTCGGATATTCTTTGCCAGCGTCGTTTTCACCAAAATCATGGTCATCCCAAATGGCGATAACAGGCATACGTTCACGCAGCTTTACGAGTTCTGGTTTGCTACCTAGTTTGGTGTATTTTTTCTTTAAAATAGCCATATCTTCTGTGTCGCCGTAAATATTGTCTCCTAAAAAAACAAATAGATCGGCATCCACTTTATTGATGGCTGTTAAAATGGTGGTGGGCTTATCTTGATGCATGCAAGAACCAAACAAAATACGTGTTGGTTCTTGCGCCCATGCGGAAGTACTGGATAAAGCCGCCATTAATACGATTGAGCGTAACAACATAGTATATTCCTTACTTAAGTGCTTCGGTGATAGCTGGGGCTGCTGCCGCGCTAAAATCTTCTGGGTTAATACCTAAAGTACGCAGCGCAGTCGCAGTTACTTGTTGTAAGTGAATTGTATTTTTTGGTTTTATTTCCCCAGCCGAACGAATATCAGGCCCCATGGCAGCAAACCAAGTACTTTGCGCACCTTCAATGCCGTTTGGATACGTTTCCGATAGGTCTTTCATATAAACTTCTACCGCACGCTTAGATGCATGATGCTGCCAATCGGCTGCGGTTTTGCCGCGACCGTGATCCGAAGTGATGAGCAAATTGGTGTTATTTTTATACTGAGGCAACGACTGCAGAAGTGCCCATAGCTTACCAATAAAGGCATCGTCTCTTTGCGCTGAATATAGGTAATGGTCGTAATCGCCATCGTGCGCAAAATCGTCGGTTTCTCCTAAGCTGATATAAATAATGTTGGGCTGTTCACGCTTGATATATTCTGCCGCAAAGCCATACGTGAAGGCATCTAACCGTACGTTATCCCACGGGCTAGGAACTTCTGTTTGCAGTTCATTTAAAAAATTTTCTTTTGCTGTTAGCGTTTTTCCTTCTGCTGGCATAAAACCGGCGTTGACCGGTAATTGGCTGCGCTCAGTATTGAGAATGTAAGGGAATACATCCCAGCTACCAAAGGCTGCAACCTTACCCTTGTATTGTGATTGATTATTCGCCCACTCTAAGAAAGTAACATTCTTATTGGGTACTTTTTTGTTGGAATTGATTTCAGGATCAGCGGCACCGGTAAGCATCTCGTTGTAGCCTGGGTATGAAAAATACCAAGGATTCGCGACGTCCATGAGACTGCCGGTGGCTCGGTTTCCTATGATGACGCCATTAGGAATGATGGTATTCCATAAAAATGGCATCAGTGTTTTGCGGCGTTCTTCCGCGTTATCGCGCCATAAGTCTTGCTTTAATCTTTCGCTATCTTTTACAAAGTCTTTATTTTCAATGAGGTCTTTATCTGCGCCAGTAAAGGTTTCTTGCCAGCGCAAACCATCGACAGATATGAGTATTAAATTTTCAGCGGCATAGCTCGATTGAGCACAAAGTAAAAATATCAAAGTAGAGAATATTGTTTTCATGACTAAAATCTCGCGGTAATTAACAACAAAAAAAGCCGGTTATAAAACCGGCTTTTTCGATGGCCTAAATTAGAAGTCTAGCGCTAAGGTAGCTGATGCTGTGCGGCCTGCACCAATGAAGTAAGAACCTTCAATACCACCGCCTAGGTAGCTTTCGTCTAGCAGGTTGTTAATGACTAAATCGATGGCTGCGCGTTTGAATAAACCACCATCAACCTTTTTGGCATAACCTAGGCTGAAATCAACCACAGTGTATGCGTCTAGTTGGTCGGCGTTGGCGAAGTCACCGTAACGAGAGCCAGTGTATTTCGTGCTCAACGAAGAGTGATAACGCTCATTACTGTAGTTTAAGCTCAGCACGGCTAAGTTTTTGACCGATGCCGCAACTTTGTTACCGCCAACAACATCCAAGTTGCCATCACCATCGGTGTCGACATCTTTTTTGTATTCTGAGTTGTTGTAAGTGTACGACGCATAAACATCCCAATCAGTCGTCAGCATTTGACGCACGCTGGTTTCAATACCGTATGAGTCGATACCACCAACGTTCAGATAGGCGCCACTTGCTTCGTTAAGGTAGTCAATTTCTTCGGCCGCAGCACCGTCGATAAAGGTAATGCGGTTAGCAAAATCGACTTGATAAATTGCCACCGTAGCTTGAGTTGCGCCCGTGTTATAACGCAAACCTAAATCGATGTTGGTCGACTTTTCTGGTTCTACTTCTTGCAACGATTCCTTACTACCCGTCAACATTTCATCGCGGAAAGCAGCGAAGTTATCGGCGTAGCTACCATGCAGTTCCAGTTCAGGAGTGAGGTTATAAATAAAACCCGCTTGCGGCAGAACATCGGAATTACTGTCGGTTGAAACTTTGTTGCCAGTGAATTCGTTTGTATATTCCATATCGACAAAATACTTCTTCACGCCAAGGGTTACTTCCAAATCACCTAAGGTCATAGTGTCTTGGACGTATGGCATAACCGTAAAGGTGTCGAATGTGTTCTTGTACTGAACCCAGTATGGTTCGAAGTCGTAGTGGTGATATACCCGTGGGTCGATTACTTCGTGCCAGTCGCGGCTTTCTGGGCGGTGATTGTTTTCAATCCAAATACCGCCTTCAACGGTGTTTGCGTCATTAATGATTAATTCGGCATCGCTCAGCAAGCCAAAACGTTCTTTATCGTAGTGCGTGTGGCGATACGATGAAACACGTGTTTTGGCAGTCGGATAGCAAGAAATTGAACTCTTAACGACACATGCGTCGTCAGCGTTTTCATCAATAAGATTACCGTCTTCGTCTGTATAGTAAGCTTTCTGACCGCTCGCAGTATTGACTTGGTAAGGCGGCAACCAGTCACCACGCCCTTTCATCCAGTGATAATAAGGCTTAATAGTCAACGTCAAGTTTTCAGTGGCAAAGAATTCAATAGAGCTATAAGCCAATAAATTCTTGCGTAGAGTTGACCATGCTTCTGCATAGTTCTGATCGATATCTGGATCACCAGTCCACTGCCAAGTTAAGCGATCCCATTCTGGGTTCTGTTCGAATTGTGCGATCGTTACACCGTTGTAGTTATCTTCTTCGGCGTTATCAAAAACAATACGGCCCATGATGTTCATGTTTTTCTGTTCAGAAACGACTTTGGCTTCAATGTGCTGACGACGCGTGTTGCCGTTAGAACCGTCACCGATCCAACGGTTGTTGAAGGAGTCGGACATCGACACATAACCGAAGGTATTCGCCATCAGCTCGCCGCTGTCAGCACGAACAAAATAACGACGTGCGTTATAGTCGCCATTGGTTAACGCGACGCGTACATTTTCTTCGCGCATAGGATCGTTTGATACGAAGTTAAATACGCCGCCGAGTGCGTCAAGTGATGCTGACGAGATGGCACCGGAGCCCTGATAAACCTCAATACCTTGCATGTTTTCACCGTCTAATAAACGGTTGGCTTTAGTACCGCCGCCATAGTTAGAACCACCGTTAGGAATGCCGTCGATAGTCATGCCCAGTTGTTGTTCGTTTAAGTTGATGCTGTAACCACGCATAGAGACGGTGGTTGACCAATCGTCAGAACCGAACGTGTCGCCTTCTGAAATTGAGATGCCAGGTAAGTTATCGACACTGGCAAATACGCTGGTAATGGCCGACTGTTGTTCTTTCATGCTGTCGTCGGTGACGTTGTTGGCTTGAGCAATCGGTTGCCCTACGGCAATGATTTCTTCAGTGACGTTTTCAGCAGCGAAAGTCGATGCAGCAAAGATGGCTGAAGCGAGTGCTGTGAGTTGAAATACAGCTTTGATTTTCATGTCGTTCCCCAAAATGAAAGTTGTGTTTTGGGGAACATATGCGCATTAAACTGCGCTTATAAAATTATTAGAGCTCCCCAATCGGGGATGTATAGTCGATAGTAATGGTGACAGGTTGGTGACTTAAACTTTACATTTCCATGTGAAATTAATGACAGGAGAAATAAAACATTTATTCGTCCCCAATAAATCCACCGGTTTGATGCGCCCACAATTGCGCATAAATTCCACCTTGCTCTATCAGTTCTTTGTGGCTGCCTTGCTCCACTATTTTGCCTTTATCCATAACGATTAAACGATCCATTGCGGCAATGGTGGATAAACGATGCGCAATGGCGATTACCGTTTTATTTTCCATCAGACGATAGAGGCTGGTTTGGATAGCCGCTTCAACTTCCGAATCTAACGCCGATGTCGCCTCATCTAAAATGAGAATAGGTGCGTCTTTTAATAACACCCGTGCAATAGCAACTCGTTGGCGTTGGCCGCCAGATAACTTAACGCCGCGCTCACCAACTTGTGCGTCGTAGCCGCTATTGCCGTGTGGATCATGCAGGTCGGCAATAAACTCGTGTGCTTCGGCCTTTTGGGTTGCGTCTAATAATTCTGCTTCGGTTGCATTCGGGCGACCATACAAGATGTTTTCGCGAATACTGCGATGCAGTAACGAGGTATCTTGGGTCACCATGCCGATCTGAGCGCGCAGGCTTTCTTGTTCAACTTGGCGAATGTTTTGTCCGTCGATAAGGATTTGGCCGTCATTAATATCGTAAAAGCGCAGTAACAAATTAACGAGGGTCGATTTACCGGCACCTGAGCGTCCAACTAAACCAATTTTTTCGCCCGGTTTGATATCAAGGTTTAGGTGCTCAAACACAGGATGAATTTGGTCGTCGTTGCCTTGATAAGAGAAACACACGTCGCGTAATTCGATTCGACCTTTTTTTGCTGATAATTTGGGAGCGTCCGTGTCGTCGCAAATTTGTTGCGGCTTGGATAGGGTGTTCATGCCGTCGACAACGGTGCCTATGTTTTCGAATAGAGCACCGATTTCCCACATAATCCATTGCGCCATGCCATTGATTCGTAACGCGAGACTAATCGCAATTGCAATTGCACCAACGGTAATTGCGCCTTGCATCCATAATGCAATCGAGAGGGCGGCAATGGTGAAAGCTAATAAATAGTTGATTAAGTTAACGCTAAAGTTAAGCCCAGTGGCTAAACGCATTTGGCGATAAACCGTATTCAAGAAGCCATCCATGCTTTGTCGCGCATATTCGGTTTCAAGTTCTGTATGCGAGAAAAGCTTTACCGTTTGGATGTTGGTGTAACTGTCGACAATTCGCCCGGTCATCATGGAGCGCGCGTCGGCTTGTTCGGTAGCGACCTGTTTCATCCGTGGTACAAAGTAAAATTGAATGCCGATGTATAGCCCCAGCCAAATCAGCATAGGGAACATTAAGCGGATATCGGCGACGGCAATAATGACAAGTACCGAGGTGAAATAGACCAAGATGTAAACCAATACATCGAGTAGTTTCATCACGGTTTCGCGTACGGATAGAGAGGTTTGCATTACCTTCTGCGCTAAGCGGCCAGCAAAATCATCTTGATAGAATCCTAGGCTCTGCTTCAGTAAATAACGGTGCGATTGCCAGCGGATGCGCATCGGGTAATTACCGAGCAGTGTCTGGTGAACGAGTAGTGCATGCAGTAGTACAACTGTAGGTAGGGCGATGAGCACCATCATTGCCATAAAAATCAGATGTTTGCCTTCCGCTTGGAGCAAACTGTCGGGCGTATGTACGGTAAGCCAATCGACCAGATCGCCCATAAAACTAAATAGAGTGACCTCTAATATGGCGAGCATGGCGGTAAAAAATGACATTAAAAGTAAGGGTATTTCTAACCCTCGCGTGTAATGCCGACAAAACGCATAAAGCCCTTTTGGCGGCTGCTCTGGTTGAGTTTCAGGGTAAGGTTGTATGAGTTTTTCGAAGAACTTAAGCATGAAGTTGTAACTATATTCCGGTAGGATGCTCACAACGATAACGGACTGATGATGAAATTGTAAGGTCGTGGTTTGCACCTCAGTGTTGCAGCTCTGGATGCTTATGAAACTTTCATTATGTTTTGTTATCGTAAAGGAAAAATTTTATCACTGTACTCGTCAGAAAAACGGCCTATCTTTGCGCCTTTCTCTGACCCACTCTACCTCAGGAGGTAGCGAGACCGATGTTGAGCAAACCCCAGGATTACTACGACGCCGAGACCTTTGCACGCATTAAGAATTTTGCGGATCAACAAGAGACGCCGTGTTTGGTGTTTGATACCGCCACATTTACTCGTCAATTAGATAATTTGATGGGCTGTTTTCCGTATGCGAAAACTTACTATGCGATCAAAGCGAATCCAGCGGATGAGTTGTTGGCAATTCTGCGTGATCGTGGGTGTAACTTCGACGTGGCATCTCGCTACGAGTTAGACAAAGTATTGGCGATGGGTGTCGGTGGCGATCGCGTCAGCTATGGCAATACTATTAAGAAATCTAAAGATATTCGTTACTTCTTCGAGAAGGGCGTTAATCTTTTTGCAACGGATTCTGAAGCTGACTTGCGCAACATTGCTAAAGCAGCGCCAGGTGCCCGTGTATTTGTCCGTATCTTAACGGAAGGTTCGCAAACCGCTGACTGGCCGTTATCGCGCAAGTTCGGTTGCCAAGTGGATATGGCACTGGATCTTTGTATTATGGCGCGCGATTTAGGCCTAGTACCTTACGGTATTTCTTTCCACGTAGGCTCTCAGCAACGTGATATCGGCGTTTGGGATTCGGCTATTGCGAAAGTGAAGTGGATTTTTGAGCGTCTCAAAGAAGAAGACGGCATTGATTTGAAAATGGTTAACTTAGGTGGCGGTTTTCCTGCTAACTATATTAGCCGTACCAATACACTAGAAGTGTATGCGGAAGAGATCACCCGTTTCTTGAAAGAAGACTTCGGCGACGACATGCCAGAAATCATTTTAGAACCTGGCCGTTCGCTTGCCGCTAACGCCGGTATTTTGGTTAGCGAAGTTGTTTTAGTAAGCCGTAAAAACCGCACTGGTTTGCATCGTTGGGTTTATACCGACATCGGTAAGTTCGGTGGTTTTATTGAAACGATGGACGAAGCAATTAAGTATCCGCTATATGTTGAAAAACAAGGCGAGTGCGAAGAAGTGGTCATCGCTGGTCCAACGTGTGATAGCGCTGATATTTTGTACGAACAGTACAAGTATGAGTTGCCGTTAAACTTGGCGAGTGGTGATCGTATGTATTGGTTCTCTACCGGTGCTTACACTACGACATACAGTGCTGTGGAATTTAATGGCTTCCCGCCGTTGAAGATTTACTGCATCTAAGTATTTTTGCTTAATTCGGGTGCTCTCCTCGTTTAGTTAAGTGAGGAGGGCTCCTGTATTCCCTGATCAAATTCTTCCCGCATTCGCTTCAGTATCCCATCGTGTTCCATTTTGGACAGTTCTTCCGTCATCTGAGGAATAAGATTCGCCCGCTGTTTATGAATGTAGTGATACACGTCAAAATGACCAAGCTCTCCCTGTAGTTGCTTGATCCCAGTAAATCCGCCTGTTTTGATTAAATACCGTCCGACGGATTGCTCCATGATGGCAACATCAATGCGATTGGCCATCAATAAGTCCAGCAATTGTGGCGCTCGGTCGACAAAGTAGGTTGTTAATCCGGATGGTGCGGAGTTGTAGAATTTAGAGCCACGTACAACACCTAAGCGAAGGTTTTTAAAGGATTCCCAGCTTGCTTCAACTACGTCGTGCCTATGTGTGAAAGCACCTATTCGAATCATGGTTAGAGACACGGGAATTTTAACGAGGTTGTGATATTCCAGTTGCTGACCATCAATTCTGCCCAGTTCAGCATCGGCGAGACCGCTATCGAGAAGCTCAAGTGAACGGGCGGATGGTGCTTCTATGTATTGAACATCGTAGCCTAGCTCGCCATAAGCATGGTTCATAATGCTTATACCGAGAGGAGTGAGAGGGTTATCAACAATGGTCGTGACGCGAACGGTATCTGCAGTACTGATTGCGCTGAAAAAATTTATCAACACCACGCTGAGTAATGCGCAATATTTATTTGAAATTACCATCCTTCTTCACCTCTTGGAGCCGACTCGCCCGCCATCAGAGTATAGAAGAAGGATTGTAGTTTGACTATTAGGCCATTCGAGTCATTTTAGCCACGAACATGCAGTCAGCATCTTGCTGTGGCGCGCCCACCATTTGTTGTGACTCTAAGGCGAACTCAGGATGATTTGCTAAGAACGTCGCGACAGCTTCTTCGTTCTCGCTGAGTTGCCAGCTACACGTTGCGTACACCATGTGTCCGCCTTTGCGTACCGCAGCACATGCGTTGTTTAGAATTTTTTGCTGTAAAGCTTCCATCTCTGCACTGTCGGAAGCATCAAAACGCCAACGAGCATCGGCATTGCGACGCCACGTACCTGATGCAGTACAAGGTGCATCAATCAGTACCCAATCGAAACCTTGCTGACGTGCAACCTCTGCAGGTAAGCGCAGCGGCGCTTCGGCATCCCAAGTAAAGGTACGGATATTCAGGTAGCTGGCGCGTTTGGCTCGACGTTTAAGCTCATCTAGCTTGAATTGGTGTAAGTCAGTCGCAACCACCACACCTTTTTGCTCCATGCGGCTAGCAATCGCTAAGGTTTTACCACCGGCTCCGGCACAGCAATCCCATACTTTATCGCCTTTGCGAGCGGCAACCATATTGGATAATTGTTGGCTGGCTAGATCTTGAATCTCTACCTTGCCTGCTTTGTAGGGTTCGCTTTGCTGTAAGCCGTTACCACCTTGAGCGCATAAGGTGCCATTACGGATATCGGCTTGAATTCCGGCATCCAGCAATTGCGGCAAAATAGTTTCTGGTGATTCGCTGGTGTTAATGCGCAACCAGAGCGGTGGGCGGGCGCTTTGCTGTTCAACAAAGCGTTGCAGATCCATGTCGCTCCAACGGCTACGTTCTGCGCGTTGCTGTAATAATGGTAACCATTGTGGACGTAAGCCGTGCCATAGCATCCATTCTGGCGAGAGCGGGTTGCTCATCGCGCGTTCTTGGAAGTCGATAAAGCATTGCTTGCGCGAGCCACTGTTCCAGTCTTGCGGTACCCGCCAGCGACCTTCACAGCGTTGATGAATCCAGTACCAGAAGTTATTGCGGCTTAATTGGTCACTGTCGTCTGGCTGCCAAGTATCATCCCAGGTCATCCAATCAATATTAGCGCCTTGGCGCTGCACGGCTTCTAGTGCACAGGCTAGCTGCATGTAGCGCACGGCTTGGATCATGGCATCACTGACGGCCATTGGCATTGGCTCGCCCTGATGACGACGCCAGCCAGCGGCATGTTGCTTTAGCCAACGATCAAGCGGTGGGCGCGGCGACATGGCCTGCCAACGCAACCACAGAGAGTGCAGTTGTTCGTAAGTTATGATTTGGCGGGCAGAAGACATGCGGAACTCCGGATCAGGCGATTAACAGCAGAAAACCGCGCAGCATAACCATTTCACCGTGCAGTGAAAAGGTGAACTGTGTTTCTGCTGACAATCAGTTGGTTTTGCGCTGTTCTTGGCGGTGCTCTTGCCTATATAGAGAGGGCGATTGTCCCGACCAGCCTTTGAACGCTTTAGCGAAATTGCTGGCATCACTATAGCCTAATTGCTCGGCAATGATGTCGATAGAAAGCACGCCGTCTTTGAGTAACCGCTGTGCTTGGGTGTAACGAACACTGTCTTTGATTTGCTGAAAGCTACGCTGTTCTGCTTTGAGTTTACGGTTCAGTGTGGCGGCAGACATACATAAGGTCGAGGCAACAGTATCGACGGTTGGCATTTCGGCAATATGTTCGAGCAATATTTCGCGCACTCGCGCTGATAGCGTAGCGCTTTCTGCAACGGAATGAAGGGCTTGTTTGAGTTCGTTCTCAGCAAGGTTCTCTAAATTTGGGTTGAAGAAGGATAATTGGCCTTCAAGCGCGGCCCTTGGCCAAGTTAAACGATTTAGACTTGAACCCGATTTGATCGTGCAGTTTGCAAGAATGGTTTGGTTGCTGAGGTCGGTGTTGTCTTGGATATATATGGTGCTTTGTGCCGTCTTGCTGCCGGATGCAACCAATGTGCGGCAAATAGTTTCGACACTCGATAGAAAAGCGAGTACTAAAAACTGCCCCGCAGGGTGGTCAAATTTTGGGGTGATGGATAGATGACGATAGTTATCATCTAGCTCTCTTTTCATGTCAAAGAGCTGGATTCGAGTTTCAATGTAGAGCACGACTTTTTGTGCGGCATCGACCATGGTTTCGCTGTATTGCGCGGCAAAACCGAGCGCTCCATGCTTGGATAACGTCATACGTTTGCCGTATTCCAAGGCAATAGACAGGTCGTTAGTGAGATCACAAAAGCGCTGCAGCATTTTAAGTGCAGACTCGTGACCAACCGATACGTCTGGGTGAAATAGCAGAGTTTCAGGCAGCCCAGTATCTTTTAACAGTTCTGATGCGGATATGCCGCGTTCGAAGCCGAGTTCAGTTAAAAGTATCAAGTAATCTGATGATATTCGGTAATCGCCAGCACCGACTGTTTTTATAGTCATACGACTCACATTGCTAGTTTAGAACCACAAGCTGCAAGCTTAGCACCCGCTTGCCTATGGGGCAGTATGTCATAGTGATAGCACGTCAGGTATGTTCTATCTGGCCATAACGACTGACAAAATATAACAAAAGAGTCTGCTATTGTTAGTGCAGACCGATTTGCCCGATAGCCCTTTGAGGGAGTTTATTATGACTCATGCGAACAATAATTCTGAATCGATCGACATCAAGCCTCGTCGTATGGCGTTTGATACAGAAACGCCTATGAAAAAATACACGTTTAACAATAACTCACTTGTTAGTACGTTTTTCTATGCATTATCGGCGCTATTTCCAGATGGCGAGCGTTTTTTTATTCACTCGGTTCGTAATTTTAAAGACGATATTACTGATGAGAAAATGAAGGCCGATATTAAAGGCTTTATCGGTCAAGAAGCTCACCATGGCATTTCACACGAAGCCTTAAATAAAGCTATTGGTGATATGGGCTTTCCGATGCAAGCGATCACCGATCGTTTGCATAAGCGAGTCGCTTTTTTGAAGACTTTAAGTCGAGAGCGTCAGTTAGCGTTAACCGTTGCTATGGAGCATTTTACTGCCTCATTGGCTGAGTTTTTATTAAAGAATCCTGAAGCGATGGATACCGTTGATCCAACGGTGCGTAAAATGATGCTTTGGCACGCGGTGGAAGAGATAGAACACAAAGCGGTCGCATTTGATGTTTATCGTGCTTTTGTGAATAAAGAATTCATGCGTAAGCGTATTATGGTGGTTGCGGTTGGCGGCTTATTTTGTCGTTTGGCGTATTATCAATTCTTATTGTTGAAGTCAGACCGTCATTTTCCTAGCTGGCGTGAATGGAAAGAAGCGACGCAATTCTTTTGGGGTAAAAAAGGTATTTTGCGCGACAACGTAAAAGGCCTGCGCGAGTTTTTCCATACCGGTTTTCATCCATCGGACATTGATCAAAACTATTTGATTAACGATTGGGAAAAACGTCATCCTGACGTAGCAGAGCTACAAGTAGGTTGAGAGCAGAGCTACAAGTCTCTCTCAGTCAGACTAAAACGCCGGTGCTTGCATCGGCGTTTTGCTATCTGTGTTTTGGTCTTTTTGCTGCCATGGCTCGAAACTCCAAAATAGTGCATAATAGCCCGCAAAAATTTAAGGGTATTAATTATGTCTCTCGAAGAAACATTGAGCCAACGTAGCAATGGTGCGTGTGAACTGTGTACGTCTACTAATAATTTGACGGCCTACCAAGTTCCACCTGAGTCTGCGCTGGCAAGTATGGATAACAATATTTTGGTGTGTGACACCTGTGCAGGTCAGATCACTTCTGGTGACTTAGATGCTAATCACTGGCGTTGTTTGAATGACAGCATGTGGAGCCAAGTGCCAGCGGTTCAGGTTGCGGCTTTTCGTTTATTAACCAAATTATCGACTGAGTCTTGGGCCCAAGATGCACTAGAGATGATGTACCTTGATGAAGACACGCGTAAGTGGGCAGAAACCAGCCTCGCGGCAGAACATCGAGAAGTGACGTTAGATTCTAACGGCGCTGCGCTAGCAGCTGGCGATAACGTGACTCTGATTAAAGATTTGGATGTGAAAGGTGCCAACTTTACCGCTAAACGCGGCACGGTAGTTCGCGGTATTTCTTTGTCAGATAACCCACTGCACATCGAAGGACGTGTAAATGGTAGCCGTATTGTGATTATTGCGGCCTACTGCAAGAAAGCCTAACTGCTGCTACCGCTTGGATTATCAAAATCCTCCACGAGCTGACTCTTGGAGGATTTTTTTATGGCTTATCACGTACAATGTTGCCCGCCCATATCGAACATCGATGTGAGCCGTGACGATTGAGGAATTCTTATGAAAACAGATTTTTGGCTTGAGCGCTGGCAGCGTAACGAAATTGGCTTTCACAAAGACAAAGCAAATCCGGCGTTAGTGAATCACTGGCATACCATGCCTGTTGATATTGGTTGCCGTGTATTTGTCCCTCTATGTGGTAAGACTGTCGATGTCGTCTGGATATTGCGTGAGGGCTATCAAGTAGTGGCTGCCGAGCTGAGCGAAGTGGCTCTGGATGCCTTGGCAGATCAAATTGAAGGCGAATTTGGTTTGGCAGTAGATAAGCAAACGGTGGATGGTTTGATCCTGTATCGTGCCGCCGGAATTCTGCTGATCGGGGGGGACTTCTTTAAGCTAACAGCGCGGGATATTGGTCCTGTGGATGTCATTTATGATCGTGCTGCATTGATTGCATTACCGCCAGAAATGCGTAAAGACTATGCTCAACACCTAATGGCGATTACCCATTCTGCACCTCAGTTGTTAGTCACTGTTGATTATGATCGCGAAGTTATGGATGGCCCGCCATTCGCAATATCGACCAGCGAAGTAAATGATCACTACGGCGCCACCTATCAAATTGATGAGATGGAGTGTCGCGAGCAGATTGATGAAGAGGTGCGTTTTCGAGATCGTGGTTTGAACTCTATGATGCAGACAGTCCATCGCTTGGTCGCTAAGAAATAGTAAAGCGCAGCTTGTTAATGGCACTTAGCTAAATAAAGCCCACATACGAGTGGGCTTTTTATTGTTCTTCGCCTTCTGTATCGACGGTTACTCGCACGATATTGATCACTTCAATGCTGGTGGCGGTTGGGTAACGCCAGCGCACATTGATATCCCAAAATTGTGCGCCGTATTCACGTTCTGGCTGATGCTTTTGGTAAGCCGGACGCGGGTCTTGAGCCAAACATTGCTCGATTAATGCGATCACTTCTTGCTGCAAACGCTGAGATTGTTGTTCTGCTGCGTGCAAAGCGCCTTCGCGCCAGTTTACTTCGATAAGTTCGGGGGTATCTGGCGCGATATGGTTGTATGCGCTTGCTAAACAATCGGCGTAGGGGACGTAGGGCTTGATATCGATAATAGGCGTGCCATTAAGTAGATCGACGCCACTCACCCATAAACAACTGCCTTCGATCCGTTCTACCTTCACTAATGACTGCCCAATACCATTCGGCCTATGCGTGCTGCGGCTAGCGAATACCCCGATTTTTTCATTTCCGCCTAAGCGTGGTGGGCGAACTCTCAAGCGATGCTCGCTTTGGTTGTTGGGGACACCATGAAAATGGAACAGCAACCAAACATGAGAAACCTGCTCCAAACCTTCCAGCGCTAAAGGCTCGTCATAAGGCGGAATTAGCTCAATTTTGGCGATCGCAGCTGGTGCTAATCCGGGCTGGCGTGGAATAGAAAATTTCTCGCTAAAGGGTGTGTGAGCGATAGCGATAGGGTGGATAGTGAGGTGCACAGAGTGTTGCATAGGTAGGTCCAATATCGAGAGTTGGCAGTATAAGCCCCGTGATTGTTGGCGTCATGCCGACTTTGCATGCTTTTTCTAGTCTATTTACGACGTTTTTGTTTCATAAAGTTACATAAATATCCAATAAAAACACATATTAAGCCCATTTTGACTGGCATACTCGCGCAAATTTGGCCCGTTTGGTCATGTGTTTGGTTCGGGGAGTGATATGAAAGCTATTCTTTTGCGTGCGGGATTTACTGGTGCGTCCATTGTCTTGATGAGTACTGCATACGCGTCGGGCTATAAAGTAAACGAGCAAAGCGCTAGCGGTGTCGGCACTGCCTATGCGGGACGAGCAGCCGTTGCTGATGATGCATCTGTTGTTTTCTATAACCCTGCAGCTATGAGTAAGCTGAAGCGCTCTGAGTTAAGTTTTGGTGCTACCTATATCGATGTTGAAGGTAGCTTTGAAGGTACTCGTACTAACCCTGCAGGTGTACCCGACGCTGCTGAGGGTAATGCCTATGACGATGGTGGCGACTTCGTCCCAAATGCGACGATTCCATTTGTTTATTATGTGCACCCCGTGGACGACAAGGTAGCGTTTGGTTTTGGTATTTTCGCTCCATTTGGAACGCACACTGACTATTCCAGCAATGCTTTGGTTGGTGGGTTTGCCGATGAAACTGAATTAACCACCATCGATTTTCAGCCAACGTTTTCTTATCGTGTGAGTGATGCTTTAGCCATTGGTGGCGGTATCGACATCATGTACGCCCATGGTTTGCTCTCTAAGCAATTAGACTTAGTGCCGTATGTACCAGGTCATCCGCAATTGGGTAATACCGACTATCAAGGCTACGAAAACAAGTTTGAAGTAGAAGGTAATGACTTAGGTTACGGCTGGAACTTAGGTTTGATTTGGGATGTCACGGCGCACACGACGTTAGGCTTTACCTACCGGTCAGAAGTGGACTTAGAATTAGAGGGCGATTCTAAGTTTATCCAGTCATCTGGTGTTGTTGCCTACACTGACCCTGATGGCGAGAGTGGTCCGTATCCTGCCGGTATTTATCCTGTTGATGGGGCTACTAGTTGATTCTCAGGCATCTCGCGTACCTCTCACCACCCCGCGTTCTGCTACTCTGAGTCTGGCGCATCAAGCGACTGATAACTTGCAGTTGCAGGCGGGTGCAACTTGGACGGATTGGTCGGTATTTAAGTACTTCGATATTGTTGCGACCAAGCCGGGCCTAATTGATGACCTGAGTGGTTTAGGCGAAAACTATATTGGTCACATCGTTGAAAAGTGGCACGACACACTCTCTTGGGCTGTTGGTGCTAGCTACCGTATCGATGAGCGTTGGTTGTTACGCGGTGGCTATGCCTACGACGAAGCTCCTGTAAGCGATGATCATCGTACCGCTCGAGTTCCCGACACGGATCGCCAGTGGCTAACGGCGGGTGCTCGTTATGACTTGAATAACGATATTAGCTTTGACTTAGGCGTTGCGTACTTGCTGATTGATGATTCAAAGTTAAATGAATACGACTACGACCTAAACGATCAAGTGTCCGGTGTAGAAAATGCCCAAGGGACCTACGCGCTGGATGCTCTCGGTATATCCTTACAGATGAACTACCGCATGTAAGCGGCCATTCAGTTAGGGCTAGGTATCAAGGCCGGTCAATTTTAGGGTTGACCGGCCTTATTGCATTTGGCGGCGCGACGGTCATGGCTGCACTAAAATGCCTATGTGACAATACTGTCATTGCACGTCTGGCTTGTTATCACCCAGCTAAGTTCTGTGATTTCGGGTATCGTCTTGTACCAACAGAGCAAGGCGTTTAGGCTTGCATCCCAACATGTTGGTTAAGTTATTTCAGGCATTAAGGAATAAAAGGGTATGAGTGGTCAGTTTCAGGATCGAATCCAAGATACGAAAGAGCGCTTGCAGGATTGGTGGGCCGATCGCAGCGGCGGTAGCTCAACAGGTCGTTTAATTGTTATTTTGGTAGTGGTTTATTTACTCGTCGCCTTAGTGGTTGGCTATTTTTGGAGTACAGAACCCGAGCAGTTTTCTGTTACCGAAGTAGCTGAAAAGCGTGCAGAAGAAATGGGTGTGAAAGTCGTTACGGGTTTTACTACTACTTCGACGCTGATTAAGGTAACAGAGACGCTATTGCACAAGCCTGGTGGTTATCTTAGCAATGATGTTACCCCTCCAGGTGTTTGGTTAGATAACGTTCCTAATTGGGAATTTGGTGTGTTGGTTCAGGTGCGCGATTTTGCCCGAGCATTGCGTAAGGATTTCAGCCGTTCGCAAAGCCAATCAACAGAAGATAAAGACTTAGCTATAGCTGAGCCGCAACTGCATTTTGATGCGGACAGTACATTTATTCCAGACACTGAAGGTGAGTACGAACGCGGTATAGCAGCTCTTCATAGCTACTTAGCCCGTTTATCTGACCCGCAAGAGCCTACGGCACAGTTTTATGCCCGTTCCGATAACTTACGTCAGTGGTTATTTGACGTGGAAACGCGCTTGGGAAGCTTGTCTCAGCGTTTGAGTGCTTCCGTAGCACGACGTCGCTTGAATACTGATGTCGGTGTGCAGCAGTCAACTCCAACCCCTGATGAAGAAGAAGTAAAAACACCGTGGACGGAAGTCGATGATGTTTTCTATGAAGCTCGTGGTACTTCTTGGGCTTTGCTGCAAATATTACATGCTATCGAAGTGGACTTTCGAGACGTACTCGAGAAGAAAAATGCTGCTGTAGGTGTGCGCCAAATTATTCGCGAACTTGAGGGAACGCAGGAGCCAATGGGGTCCCCAGTGATTTTGAGTGGTAGCGGTTTTGGCTTATTTGCTAACCATTCCTTGGTTATGGCTTCTTATATTTCTCGCGCCAACGCAGCTATCATTGATTTGCGTGAGCTTCTGTCTCAAGGCTAGTCAGGTCTGTTACGTAAATTAAAGCCGAGTCATTCCATGTCGGTTATGAAAGGTGATGTGCTTTTTAGTGCATCACCTTTTCTTCTAATTTGACCGCAAGTGTCCTTGATATTCACCTAGCAACTTCCTTACCTTAGCATTCTTAGACATCTACTACACTTTACCGAGTCTTTAGGCATTAATGTCGCGACAGTCGCTTTGTTTTGGCTCAAAATGAAGAGGCACTGGCACGCATGATGTGATCGTCATCAGTGGTCAGTTGTTCAGCAAAAGGCTGTTCCCGTAACCATTCACTAATGTAGGGATCAAAATGAAGACGTATCTAATAATAATAACGTCCTTGATGCTCCTAGCGTGTGGCGGCGGTGGAGCAGGAACGACCACAGCTACCGATTCAGGCGCGGATACAGATACTGGAACCGGTACAAATACTGGAACGGATACAGACACTGGAACGGATACAGATACTGGAACGGATACAGATACTGGAACGGATACAGATGCTGGAACGGATACAGATACTGGAACGGATACAGATTCAGGCAGCGTTAGTGCCCTTGATACTGAATTGCGGACGCTGTTATTTAATAAGACATTTGATACTACTGAATTAACTTCGCGCCAAGTTCCAGCGTCGAATGATCCAATTGCGGTATTGGGCAAAGAATTGTTTTTCAGCAAATCGTTGAGCTTTGGTGATGATGTCGCATGCGCTTCTTGCCATGACCCTCGTTTAGCAGGTACCGATAATTTGTCTCTGCCCGTTGGAGTGGGCGCGCATAATCCGGATGTCGTCGGGCCGGGACGCAGACATGATGGTAATTTTTACATCGATCCTAAAGCGGATTTTGGACCCAACGTCCCGCGCAATAGCCCAACTACATTTAATATTGCCTTTTATGATAGCGCTATGTTTTGGGACGGACGAATAGAGTCGGTGATGCTAGATTATGATCGCTACATTCGTCTGACTCCGAAAACTGAAAACGGTGTTGATACGCTTATTCGTACTCCTGATAGTTTCGCTAGCGGACCCGATCCTTTGGCGGGGGCGAACTTGACGGAAGCGCAAGCTCGTTTCCCCGTCACATCAACCACCGAAATGCGAGGTTTCGCCTCGGCCTCCGGTGGAACTACTCATGACAGCCGCGATTTGTTAACTCAGCGTCTTATTGATCGTGGTTGGGAATCTTACTTTCGTGACGCCTTTAATGATTACGTAAGTACTAGCGAAGAAATCGTGGGTTATCCTTTTATCGCGAAAGCCCTGTCAGAGTATCAGCGTTCGCAAGTTGCGTTGGATAATCCCTTTTTTGATTATGTTGCGGGCAACGATGACGCAATATCAGAATCGGCGAAACGTGGTGCGACTAAGTTTTTTTCTGACTTACAAGATGGTGGCTGTTACAAGTGCCATACTGGACCTCATTTTACTGACGAAAATTTTTACGTTTTAGCAACACCGCAAATTGGGCGGGGTAAGAATGCCAATGCCAAGGATTTTGGTCGATATAATGTGTCTCGTTCGATTATGGATAGACATGCTTTTAGAACGCCGAGTTTACTCAATGTGGCATTGACAGCACCTTATATGCATGCGGGCAGTTTAATTGATTTAGAAACTGCTATTCAGTGGCACTACACTCCAAGTGATAGTGTTGCTAACTATGATTATTCTTTGGAATCGCTACCTCAATTTTCGGGATTGGGAATTAATACTGGTAAGTATTCGACCAATACAGCGGAAGCGCTTGATTCTGTAGCGCTGCAGTTAACTAGCCCTACACGCCGGACAAAATACACTAAGGGTGCCTTGGATAGCACTGAAATGGCGGACATGGTTGCCTTCTTGCAAACCTTAAGTTCCAACTGTTTACAGGACTTTACTTGCGTTAGTAAGTGGATGCCAGACTACACAACCCCAAGTGTCGATGGGCATCGTTTGGATCCGGAATTGTTGCTAGTGTTCGACAACTCTGCGGTATTTGATATTTCTGTGCCTGATGTTACTGAGGTTGGCACTGGAAATTCCCCCGATTTAGGCGTTGTTCCAACCTATCAGGCGGGCGGGTGTGAAGTTTCTCATGTCGCGACTCCAGTAGAAGCCGACATCATTTATCAATTTCGTAAAAGAACTAATGTTGGCTTTGATGTGGAGCGAACTATTTCCAGCAAAATGTTGGCAAATTTTTATTCTAATTATGAACCCGTTTTAAACACTGGATCCGCCGCGTCAGCAGATTTGGACGGTGATTGTGATTTAGATTTAGTTATCGATAGTGGCGATGTTAATGGCGTTGGTGTTTATCTCAATGACGGCGGGGTATTTACCTTGGCATCAGATAATTTCGGTTTGCCGCTTATCGAGGACCTAGCCCCCGTTGCTTTGGTTGATTTAAATGGAGACGCTTGGCCGGACTTGTTTGTTGGCAACATTTTAGGCAGTACGCCTCGTATTTGGTTTAATGATGGTAAAGGCCAGTTTATTGCACAAACGGATTCTGGCTTTCAGGTAAGTCGTAAAACTTTAAGTGGTGCTTTTTCTGACGTTGATGGTGATGGTGATTTAGATGTATTCCTATCCCATTGGGATCTCGGGGCGCCATTAGAAGAGGTGCATTTGTGGCTCAATGACGGTTTGGGATATTTCACTCCAGCCGGCAGCGAATTTGGATTCTCAGGTCAATTCGGTGAGCGTGATTTCACTTTTACGCCTAACTTTGCCGATATGAATGGAGATGGCTTGACTGACTTGTTAAGCGCCGCTGATTTCTTACGGACTCAAGTTTACCAAAAGCAAGTAAATGGTAGTTTTATCAATGTAACTGATCCATTAGTTATTACCGATGAAAATGGTATGGGTGCTGCTTTAGGCGACATCGATAACGATGGTGATCTCGATTGGTTTATTAGCAGTATTTATGACGAAGAAGTAATGAGTGGTGCTGAAGCCGAAACAGAGTCGAATTGGGGGGCCACTGGTAATCGCTTGTACCGCAATGATTCTGTGCCTGGCGAGAGTATTGTCCTGAGTGATATAACTGATTCAAGCGGCGTTCCCAATGGTAACTGGGCTTGGGGTGCTTGCATCAAAGATTTTAATAATGATGGTTGGCTCGATATCTACCAGGTTAATGGCTACGGTTATAAATATGACGGGTTTGATTATGATTTGTTGCCTCTATTAAGTGATATCGGTATATCCAATATCGAGGATTTGATGGCGGCTGATTATCAATCGGCTGATGAGTTTGTATCTGCTGTATTTGATTCAATTGGTGATTATTCAGAGTTTCTTACTCGTTTTGGAATCGACTTTGGATCGGATGCAACTTTAATATCTAGACTTTCTGAGTTTTATTTAGCTGCCTTTGCAATTAAGAATACTGAATCAAAATGGTCGGAATTCCAAAATAAACCTGCTCATTTATTTATGAATAATAAAGATGGCTCCTTTCATGAGGAGGCAGCTTTAAAGCAAGTGGATGATACCGGTGAAGGACGCGGTGTGGTATGTAACGATTTTGACCGTGATGGTGATATCGATATTTTAATTATTAATAACACTGGAAAGCCGACTTACTATGAGAATCATCATCGTCGAGTTGCTAATGTTTGGGACAACTTCCTAAATTTACAGTTACGCGGAGATGGCGGTAATCGTTTTGCTTATGGCGCTAAAGTGTATGCGTATACCGCAGCAAATATCGGTGGCGATCTTGTTGGTTTAGGCGAGTTAAATCAATATCGTGAAATGCGCTTTGAAAATAACTTTATTTCAAATAATGCCCCTGAATTGCATTTTGGCTTAGCAGCGCATTCTAAAGTAGATACTTTACGAGTTGAATGGCCAAACGGCACGGTGACAGAGTTAACTGACGTGGATGCGAATCAATTTATGGTATTGCAACAACCCGCGATTCCGTGATGCTCGATCTGAATCAGTTGAGTGTTTTTATTCGCGTTGTCGATGAAGGCAGCTTTACGTCAGCAGCGAAATCACTCGGGATGACTAAGTCTCGAGTGAGTCGTATGGTCGCCGAACTGGAGGAGGCGTTAGGCGTTCGCTTGTTACAGCGAACAACGCGCCAGCTTCACCTTACTGAGGTTGGCCATGCCTACTATTCAAGTTGCTCGCAAAGCGTCAAGGAGGTACACGAAGCGCATCGGATGATAGCGGATCGCGAAGCCAGCCCCCAAGGCATATTGCGTATCGTTGCTCCGGTTATCGCGGGTAGTGGATTAATGGGGCATTACTTTGCCCGCTATCAACGTCTATATCCTGATGTTCGTATCGAAGCTACTTACACCGATAGGCAATTTAATCTTATTCAAGATGGCTTCGACCTTGGTGTTTATATTGGTGTTCAGCCGGATTCTTCTTTAATTTCTCGAACGCTCACCGAATCGAATTCTGTTATTTGCGCAAGTCCTGCTTATTTAGCTGAACATGGTACTCCGCAAGTACCTGCCGATTTGACCAATTTGCGCTCGGTAAAGATTGGCGAGGGCAAGCAGCCTCTGCATCTAGCGCTGACCCACAAGCTAACCGGTGAAGCGGTTGAAGTGGATATCCAAACTAATATGGTCACTAATCTAATTGCAGGCGCCATCAATAGTATTGTTCATGGCGCTGGAATTGGTGAGGTACCTTATTTATTAGCTGGTGAAGAAATTCTTTCTGGGCACCTGATACCTATATTGCGTGACTGGGAAATACGCCCTCAGCCGATCTCATTGGCTTACCCATCACGTCAGTACTTACCGAAAAAAGTTCGTCTATTCATTGATTTTATGGTCGATGAGCTAGCGCAGGTTGACGAAATCATTAAAAAATTAGATACGCCTGAAGAACAATTATCGGCGTTCCGCGCGCACCTTCTGAAGCAATAGTCACTTCCATCGCTCTGATGAAACCTCGTCTTTGCGTTGACTCCTCACTGTAACAAAGCTGTCATAAGTTCGTAGTAAATTGCCCCCACTCATCTTTTGGCTGTGATCGTCTGATTGCAGTGTGCGTTTTAATTTACATCCTCTGGGGGACATGATGAAACCAACTCGAGTGCTGCTAACTGCAGCGTCGTCTTTGCTGGCTTCAAATCTTATGGCAGGCGAAGCCGTCTTTTATGTAACGGAAGACGGCAACGCTATGCGCGATATTGCCGTTAGCGTCAATGGTCAGAAGCAACTAGTGAATAGTGCTGGTTTCGCGACATTCGACATTCCTGCCGGTGCTCATCAAGTAGAGCTGTCTCAATTTGGAGAATGGTTGGGCGAATTTAATTTCGACACGGCCAGCAGCGAAGAAAATGCTGAAGTTCAAGTCGACATCGTCGGTGGCGAAGCCATGCCAGAGGTCAAAGTATATTTACCTGGTCAGGTTGATGCGATGGCCGTCGGCCAGATCGCTGGTGCTTTGATGTCTGATGAAACCGGTGGCCCAGTGAGCGGCGCGCGTATTGCCATTGAAGGCACGGATCAAGCGGTAATGACCGACGACAACGGTGAGTTCGCGTTTGAACTTCCTCGTGGTGAATATGCATTAACGATTGCTCATCCGAATTACGGCAAGCGCGATGTTAGCGGTCTACGCGTGATGAGCGGAGTCACGACTGGCGTCAACATGACCATGAGCTTGTCTGGCAATGGTGTAATTGAGGAAGTCGTCGCGGTTGGTTCGTATATTCCTTCTACTGCGACCGCCCAAGAGCGTGATTCCTCTGCGGTATTAGATTCTATTGGGTCTGAGCAAATGGCTCGTTTTGGCGATTCCTCAGCGGCTTCTGCGTTAAAGCGTGTAGCAGGTGTGTCATTGGTTGGTGGGCAATTTGCGGTCGTTCGTGGGCTACAAGGACGCTATATTTCATCAACATTAAATGGCGGGTTGATGCCAAGTACAGATCCGATGCGTCGCGATGTCCCACTAGATTTGTTTCCTTCCAGCGTTCTGGGTGGAATTAATATTCAAAAGTCATTCACACCAGACATGCCGGGAGATACCACCGGCGGTGTGATAATGATGACCACAAAAGATTTGCCTGATGGTCCGACTAGTAAGTTAAGCGCCACAATAGGTATGAATTCGCGCACGACCTTTAGTGATGTTAATGGTTATGAAGGCGGTTCGACTGATTATTTAGGTTTGGATGACGGTACGCGTGAATTACCAAGCATCGTCGATAGTGCGACTAATAGCGGCCAAGATTCATTGAATTATTGTAATTTTTCGGGTTGTGTTACACCTGCCGAAGGAGCTTCTTTAGGACAGTCTTTTGACCATATTTATAATGTCGATCAAATTCAAGCTAAGCCAGAGAAAGCAATTTCTTATTCTTTTGGTGATGTAAAAGATTCTGGTTTTGGCTTCTATGGTGCTATGCAATATAAGGATAAATGGGAAGCTCGTCATGATGGTCGTACTGATGATTTAGGCGTGACCGGCACTTATGAACGTTCAAAACGTAAAGTCGATACAACAGGTTATTTTGTTGCTGGTTATGAAGATGAAGCAATGCTTGTAACCAGTAAAACCATGCTGTTGCGTAAAAGCGACAATACTACTCGTACATCGTCAGAGTACGACTCTAACAATGATCAGCAGACTGATCAGGCGACTTTGCAATGGGTCGAACGTCAATTTTTGGCACAACATTTTGCTGGTGAACATTATTTTGGTGAGCATGAATTAGATTGGCGTATGAATTATGGACAAACTAAACGGGATGAACCAGATCGTCGAACCTATTCATATATTAATGGCGTTCTAATCCCTTCAACAATTGAACGGCGCTTTTCTGAATTAACCGAAGATTCTCTTGAAATTGGTGGAGATTACACGTTCGACACAATGATTTCAGGTGAGACCGGTTTAACGTTGAAAGCTGGTGCGATGATATCTACCAAAGAACGTACGGTTGAAGTAGCACGTATTGGTATTGATAAGCCATCGAGTTCCACGTTGGACATGACTCAATCCATTGAAAGTATTGTGAATGATGATAGTTTTTCTGCGGGTAATTTGCTGATACAAACTCGTACAGCAGCTACGGATAGTTATGAAGCGACTGATGATATATTCGCTTTTTATGGTTCTGCAGGTATTGATTTGACTAGCGTGCAGTTACTAGCAGGCGCGCGCATGGAGAGTTCAGAGCAAGTATTGAGTTATCCAAACAGCACGACTCTTGATAATAACTTGAAATCTGATGAAATTTTACCAATGGCATCTGCGAACTTTATTGTTTCTGAAGATATGCAAGTTCGTATTGGTGTTAGTCAAACATTATCTCGCCCAGGCATTACTGAACGTTCACAATCAGTGCAATACGATCCTGAAACGGACGAGCAAATATTTGGTAATCCGAATTTACAAGTGTCTAAAATTTCCAATTTAGATTTGCGAGCGGAATACTATTTCTCCGAAGAAGAAAATCTATCGTTCGCTGTTTTTTCTAAGGATATTACAGATCCAATTGAACGCAGTATCCCTGACGGTTCGGGATCTGCTGCCGACGGTTCTACTTTCCGTAATGAAGATTCTGCTAGTGTTCAGGGTCTAGAAATAGACTTCCGTAAAATGATTGTCGATAGCGACTATTGGTCGAGCTTTATTTCAGGGAATATATCTTGGGTTGACGCAGAAGTTAATCTAAGTGAAGACACTGCTCGTTTCGAAGGTAAAGACAGTCGTCGATTACAAGGCCAGTCTGAATATTTGGCTAACTTACAGTTTGGTTTTGACCACCTGTCGACTGGTCAAAATTTAACGTTATTAGTTAATTATGCGGGGGATCGTATTTTTAAAGCTTCTCGCAGTTTATCTCCAGAAATGGAAGAAGGTCGTGTCGTAGTTGATTTAGTCTATCAGTACGAAGCGAATGACAATTTAACTGTAAAAGCAAAAGCGGGAAATATAACTGATGCAGTTACTCGTTATACCCGTGATGACACAGAAATCGAACGCTATTTCGAAGGAACGGATATTAGTGCAAGTGTCGAGTATCTGTTCTAAATAATTTTTAAATGTAACTTTTATGTAATAAAGCCGACCTATTATTAGCGTCGGCTTATGAAATAAACCCAAAGGGGAAAAACATGAAATTGGAAAAGAATTACCTCGCATTATCAATCTTAACTGCAACCTTAGTGGGTTGTGGTGGTGATAGCGATAGCAGCTCTAAAAGTATTGACGATATCGCGGGTGTAAGCTGTGCAGATAATGTTTGTACTATCTCTGGTCAAATTTTAGAAGACATCACGTTGACTGCTGACAAAGAGTGGCGTTTGGATGGTTTTGTTACAATCGGTGCTGGCAACGTAGAATTAGCAGACGCTGCTGCCATTACAGCTGCTAAAGCTGCAGGCGTAACTATGACTGTTGAGCCTGGTGTTCACATCAAATCTTTGAATACTGGCGTGCTATTAGTGACTCGTGGTTCTAAGCTGATGGCAGAAGGTACAGCGGCTGACCCTATTACGTTCAGCTCATATCAAGATGAAGACTTTGATGGTCTTGGTGAATGGGGTGGCGTTGTTATTCAAGGTTTCGCTCCACAGTATGGCCAAGGCGACACTGGTGTGTGTGGTGATGTTTGTAACATCGACGGTGAAGGTGGTGACGGTATTGGTAAGTTCGGCGGTAACGACAATGCCGATAACAGTGGTGTTATCAAGTATGTTCGTATAGCAGAAGCAGGTCGTGTTGCTGGTCCAAACAACGAAATTAACGGTCTAACCCTGCAGGGTGTAGGTCACGGTACTGTTGTTGATTACGTTCAAGTTCACAATAACTTAGATGATGGTATCGAGTGGTTCGGTGGTACGGTTAACGCAACTCATTTAGTGTTAACTAACAATGATGATGACGATATCGACTTCGATGAAGGTTACATGGGTAACATTCAATACGCTTTAGTTGTGAAGGATCAGACTACTGCTGCGACTCCAAGTGGTTCAAACGACCCGCGTGGTATTGAAGGTAATAGTGATATTCCTAAAGAGACATCGGATACTCACGCTGTGATTGCTAACGTGACTCTTGTTGGTGGGGATATCAATGACGGCCAGCCAGGTATCAAACTACGCGGTAAAGTAACAACTGAATTGGCGAAAGTGGCCGTTACCGGTTTCACTTCAGGTTGTTTGGAAGTTAAAGATTCTCAAGCAACGGATGTTAGTGTTCAGGACGTGTTATGTGATGAAACTGCTCTGAAGAATGATGCTCCAGCATCGGGTTCAATCACTACAATTACTACTGGTTCAATGGCGTTTAATGCTAACTGGGCTGTTACTAACTCTGAAGCTGTAGATAGCGGTATTACTGCAGATGTAACGGCAGTTAATAATGGTTCTAGCTTTGCGTTCGATCCTACTACTTACATTGGTGCAGTTGATCCAGCAGCAACCACTGCTTGGTGGTCTGGTTGGACCATTCCGAATTCTTTGGATGGTGCTACTTCGGTCAACCCTGCTCTGTGATACTTGTATGAAAAATACGGCGCCTAAGGGCGCCGTTTTTTTTGTTTATTTTTTCTTCTAATTAGTCTCTAAGCCGCATATTTATTGGCTGTCGTAGAAAGTCCTGTCATAAAAATGAAGTCGTTTTGTCATGTAATAGAACTGTCATCAAACGCAGGTATGGTGTCTCAGAATTTTTAAGTAGTTGCCTCCGCTCTAGCGTAGGCCGACGTCACCATAGGTAACCATCATGGCCAAGCCAATGCGATCCAAAACTCTTCTAGTTACTGCGTTGCTCAGTGCAAGCGCTGTAATCGGCAGCTCTGCTGCATACGCTGCAAACACAGTCGATAAAGCCCTTAACGAAGGCGTAGAGCGCGTTGCTAACGCGCAGAAATCGCAGCAAAAAATAGATTCAATTGATAGCACTACGCGTGAAGCCGAGCGTGAATATCGTGCCATCGCCAAAGAAATTGAAGGTTTAAACGTATACGTTTCGCAGCTTGATCGTCAGTTAAATGCCCAGCAGCGAGAACTGGGTAATATCGAGGAAAGTATTGAGCAAGTGACCTTGGTTGAGCGCCAGATTACGCCACTAATGCTGCGTATGATTGACGCCATTGATCAATTTGTTGCCGCTGATGTGCCTTTCTTGAAAGAAGAAAGATCGAAGCGTGTCGCCAAATTAAAAGATTTAATGGGCCGTTCTGACGTTACCGTTGCCGAGAAATATCGCAAGGTAATGGAAGCTTACCAAGCTGAAGTTGACTACGGTCGCACGATTGAATCCTATCGTGGCAGCCTAGCGAATAACGGTACTGAACGCGAAGTGGATTTCCTTCGTGTTGGACGTATTGCCTTAATGTATCAGTCATTGGATGGCCAAGAATTAGGTATGTGGAATACCGCTAGCAATGCTTGGGAGCCAATGGATGCGGCTTATAAAAGTAAATTAATTGCGGGTATTCGTATTGCTCGTGAACAAGCCGCTCCAGATCTTATTAAAGTACCGGTTGCCGCCCCACAGGAGGCCTACTAATGAAATTATCTAACTTATTTCTAGCTGCAACTTTAGCTCTTAGCTTAGCTCCTTCAGTTAATGCTGAGCCTGTAGGCGTTGATTCTTTGTTGAACCTAGTTGAACAAGGGCAGGCACGTGACGATAAAGCCTTTAAAGCGCGTTTAAATGAATTTAATCAGTCGCGTGCACAGCAAGAAAAAATGCTGGCTGATGCCAAAGCAGAGCGTACTCGCCTTGAAAATTTAAGTGCGACTAAGGAAGGTCAGTTTCGCGATCAAGAAACCAAGATCGCGGATGCTCAAGAGCGTTTAACTAACCGTATGGGTAGCTTGAAAGAGTTGTTCGGCGTTCTGCAACAAGTGGCTGGCGATACTAAAGCTGTTTTTGAAGGTTCTGTGGTTAGCTCTGAATTACCTGGTCGCGAAGCATTTTTAACCGACCTTATTCAAACGGCGGGATCTACTTCTAAGTTGCCGTCGATCGAAGAACTAGAAAAGCTTTGGTTCGAAATGCAGCGTGAAGCAACGTATAGCGGTCGTATCTCTAAGTACAATGCCGAAGTTGTATTGCCTTCAGGTGAAACCGTTGCACGTCCAGTAGTTCGCATTGGCGGCTTTAATGCCGTGTCTGGCGGTAAGTATTTAAACTGGGATCTAGAAACGGGTCGCTTGGTTGAGCTTGATAAGCAACCGGGTAGCCGTTACACCGACCCTGCGGCTGAATTAGAAGCGGCTACTGGCTCGGCTATGACTGGCTTTTGGATTGATCCATCACGCGGTCAGCTATTAAAAATTATGGGTCAATCGCCAGAGCTTGGAGATCGTGTGGATCAAGGTGGTGTGGTTGGTTACATCATTATTGTTTTAGGCGCTATCGGTATTGCTTTAGCTATCTGGCGCATGATTGTTCTTAACCTTGAAGCGATGCGCATTCGTGCACAAATGAATAACGAAAGTGCAAACGAAAATAATGCGCTGGGTCGTGTTATGGCAGTATTTAATGCCAATAATAAAGCCGATACCGAAACATTAGAATTGCATTTGGGAGAAGCCATTGCAGCTGAAATTCCGCGCCTAACTCGCGCTATTGGTTGGATTAAAATTATCTCTGTTGTTGCACCGCTGTTGGGTCTATTGGGTACTGTCACCGGTATGATCGACGTATTCGAAACCATGTCATTATTCGGCACTGGTGATCCTAAATTAATGGCGGGTGGTATTTCTCAAGCCTTAGTGACCACTGTTCTCGGTCTAGTTGCGGCGATTCCGTGTGTGTTCTTACACACTTTAACGAATAACCGTAGCCGTGAATTAATGATGATTCTGGAAGAGCGCGCCACTGGGATTTTGGCACGTCAATCAGAACAGACTCAGTCATCAGCTAAAGCGGCGTAACCATTATGTTCGGTGAATTTTACGAACCGGTTTATCTGTTTATGGAGCGTGGAGGCGACGTCCTCTACGCCATCTTCGGATTAATCCTGATCTTGTGGTTGATGGTCCTAGAGCGTGCTGGTTACTTTATTTTCTCTCACCGTGCTGCGTTAGCAGCAGCTAAGCAAGAGTGGGAAGCACGTAAAGAACGCACATCTTGGGCAGCTCATCAAATTCGTCACGATTTAATTACTGGCTTAAATATCGGCCTGCAAGCAAATATGAGCACCATTAAAATGCTCATAGGTTTGGCGCCTTTATTTGGTTTGCTCGGTACGGTAACCGGCATGATTGAAGTATTTGATGTGATGGCTTTTATCGGTAATGGCAGCCCTAAAGCGATGGCTTCGGGGATTTCGAAGGCAACTATCCCAACGATGGCTGGGATGGTTGGCGCACTTACTGGTGTATTTGCTCAGTCGCTGCTTGATCGTTATATCAAACGCGAAAAAATTAGGCTCGAAGACCAATTGACCTTCGACCATTAACAGAGACTTTTTGCTATGAAACGTAGTTTCTCAAACTTGACCCCCGCAGCAGAAGAAGGCGAGATCGATATCACGCCAATGCTCGACGTGGTTTTTATTATGCTTATTTTCTTTATCGTAACGGCATCGTTCGTTAAAGAATCCGGTATCGAAGTTAATCGCCCAGATGCAAGCACAGCGCAATCTAAGCCGCGTGCCAATATTTTGATCGGCATTAACGATATGAATGAAATTTGGATCAATAAGCGTCGCGTTGATGCGAGTCAGGTACGCGCCAACATCGAGCGTATGCACGCGGAGAATCCTCAAGGAACTGTGGTCATCCAAGCGGATGAAGAGGCCACGACCAAGACTCTAGTTGCGGTTATGGATGCGGCACGTCAAGCGGGCGTTTACGACGTATCCTTGGCTACAGAGGAGCGCTGATTATGTCTGCAGCAATCTCTACGATGCCTGCAACCGTATTGCGTTTCGCTATTGCACTGGTGGTGGCCGTTGTTGCCACCTTTGCGGTGTTTTGGATGATGCAAAGTTTGATTAGTACCGGAGGTTCGGTATTAAACGAACAAGATTTTGGTCGTATTCAAAGCTTTGTGATGGATAAGCCTGATGATGATGTGCAGACCAAAGAGCGCGCACCGAAAAAGCCGCCAGTAGCGCAAAAAGAACCACCGAAACCCGATATGCCGAAGCCAGAAATGTCGCAGGCGGATACGTCCAGTATGGATATGGGTGGGTTTCAGATGGCGAACAATTTAACCGTTGATGCTGGATTAACCGGTGGAACAGGCGACGGCGAGTATTTACCGATTGTTAAGGTTGCGCCGACGTATCCTCGTCGTGCGGCCCAGCGTGGCATTGAAGGGTATGTGGTCGTTGAGTTTACGGTATCGACCTTAGGGACTGTGATTAATCCTACAGTGATTGAATCGGATCCCCCAAGCGTATTCGATAGCGCAGCTATTAATGCCGCCAGTAAATTCAAGTACAAGCCGAAAATGGTGAATGGTACGCCGGTAGAAGTACCTGGTGTACGAAACATCATCCGTTTTGAGTTGGATAAAAGCCGATAGAGGGCTAATGCTATGAAAAAATTAACGTTAACTTGCTTATTATTGAGCATGGTTATGGTCGCCACTATTGCTGCAACACCGATTATCTCGGTTGCGCAAGCAGCAGAAGGAAGTTCCAGTGAAGCGCCTTCTAAGCGAGTGCGTAGAACTCAGACCTTACGTCCTGAGATTTATGAAAAATTGGAAGCTGCGCGAGTTCATGCTGATGAAGGTAGGCCAACGGAAGCTCTCAATGCTTTGGCGGCTCTAGAAAAACGTAAGCGTAACTCTTACGAGCAAGCAATGACTTACAACATGTATGCTTACGTGTATTTTAACCAAGAGCAATTGGATAAAGCGGCGCAAGCATACGAACAAGTATTAGCGGTCAATAATATTCCTGAGAGTTTGGAGCAAACCACTCAATACAGCTTGGCTAAGTTGTATTTAATGGGAGAGAAGTACGAGAAAGCGATTTCAGCTCTGAATAAATGGTTTGCCATGGTGGCTGAACCCGGCAGCGAAGCCTTTATTTTGCGCGCGCAGATGAATTTTCAGTTGGAAAAATATGCGGCGGCATTGCCTGACGTAGAAAAAGCGATTGCCATGAAAAAGGAACAAGGCAACCCACCAGAAAATTGGTTTTTGTTAGAGCGCGCAGCACTGTATCAAAACAAAGATTTCAAAGGTTTAGCGCGTTGTTTACAAGACCTAGTTGCTTTGTATCCTAAAGGTGATTATTGGGTGCAACTAGCGGCGGTGTACAGCGAGTTGGGGCAGCCTAAAAAGGAATTATCCGCGCTCGAAACGGCCTACGATCAAAAGCTACTGACGCGGGAAAATGAGCGTATTAATTTAGCCCAAGCTTTATTAGGTCAGGATGTGCCTTTTAAGGCAGCGATGGTCATTAAAGCAGGGATGGATGAGGGCGTGATAGAATTATCCGCGCGCAATTTATCTTTATTAGGCGATGCTTGGATGTTGGCCAAAGAATACGACAAAGCCATTGAAATTATGGGTAAGGCTGCGGAAAAATCGCAAAGTGGTAAGGATTACTACAAACTTGCGCAAATTCATACCGAGCGTCAAGAATGGGAATTAGCATTAAATAATGTAGATAAAGCAATTAAGTTAGGCGGGTTAAACGCACCGTCTCAAGCACTTATTCTTAAGGGCTTAGCCTTGTATAACTTGAACGAGTTGGATCATGCTGCGGCTGTGTTTGCCGATGCGGCTGAGTATCCTGAGGCCAGTGCCGCCGCTCGTCAGTGGGAAGATTACATCGACAGCGAACGTAAACGCTTAGAATATATGGCGTCTTCAGAGCTTTAATTTTACGCTCTAAGATAATATTTTTACCCCGTCTGTATTTGTACAGCGGGGTGTTTTTATTTTAGCGATATTGATTTTAGAGCTATTTTTTCTTTGGCGTCCATGCCCAAATCATTTCCGCTTTTACGGTTTCCGTTCCCGTTTCATCGGTAATCACCACAGGAACGGTAATATCGCCTTTGGGTGTATTGCGTACGTATTCGAGCTGTTCCTCACTAAAACTAGCAACGGCGGTCATATCGCCTGATGCGCGCTTTAAATAAGTCAGTTCCATACTGCGAATCACCAAGATGCGGTCATCGGGAACGGTCATACCTGTCATAAAGCCAGTCGCAGATTCAGCTAATAACGCCATTGCTGCAGCATGAACGCTACCGATATGGTTTTGCACTTTACGACGATTTTTTAAGCGAATAACACAGGTTTCTGGGCGCAGTGTTTCTACTCGACACGATGCAGTACCTGCAAATCGAATAATTTTTCCTAAAATAAATGAACGAACGGTGGGCTGCAGGCCGCTAGGTAGACGTTCAATTTGGCGCATGACTTTACTGAGACGGTTCATAGATTACTCGTTTATAGGTTGTATTGGGCCATAGGCTAGCGCGCAGAAGGTTGTATGTACATGGCCGTTAAGCCTTTATGACGGCGCCGACTTTGCAGCACGATTTTTCTTAAAGCATCGGGTAGATCAGTATCCGCTATTGGCATAAAGCCTAGCCGTTGATACCAGTCATGCAGGTGGGGCAATGGTAGCAAATAGAGGGGGATGTTCGCATGTTGTCGTTGCCATAGGTCTGTAGCATGGTATACGACATGGGCACCATAGCCCTGCTGGCGCAGTAGTGGCAAAGTACATACATGGCGAATGAGTCCATATTCGGGATTTATTTGAATGCGTGCGACACTGATTAACTCAGTGTCTAAATAGACGCCAGCGAGTAAATCAGAAGGCGCGGCGCGCCCAGAATATACAGCGGCTTTATAGAGTTTGTTGGCCTCTGTCATAGAGGCCAAACCTAATCTCATATTATTTGGTAGAGGCGATAAATTCGGATAAAACGTGGGCACTTTCTTCCGGTATTTCTAACATAGGGGCGTGACCAACGTTGGGAAATAGTGAAACTTGCGCCTGCGGTAGGTATTGTTTGAATACTGGAACAGCCGATACATCAAGTATGCGATCTTTTTCTCCCCACATAATGAGCGCTGGCATAGTGGCTTTTGCGGCTAAGGTTTCGGGGAAGTTACTCTCATTCATACGAGTACGCGTCGCGAGTAAATCGGTAAAAATCTCTTGGTTAATTTCAGCACGATTGATTGTTTCCCGCGCAAGGGCTGGACGTAGAGGCCATGGCAAAAATGGCTGAATTTCCATAACCATTTGCATGCGCTTCTCAAAACTTTCTTCATCTGTTGCGATTAACGGATTAGTGCCTCGCTCCAGTGCCTCGTAGTATTCGCTTTTGTTTTCACCATCGATACCTGCGGAATCCATTAGTGTCAGGCTCAAAATTTGCTCTGGGTGATCGACTGCATAAATAGCACTAATAGCACCGCCCATAGAATTTCCAGCGATATGGAATTGGTTTAGACCCAAGTGAGCGACTAGCGCGTGTAGGCGTTGCGCCTGTAACTCTAAATCGTAATTACCACTTGTTGGAGCGGGAGTATCACCATGTCCAGCTAAGTCTGGAATGATTAGGTGATAATCATCGGGTAATTCCATCGCGAATTTTAACCAAGCATCTTTATTGGCTGAAAATCCATGCACCAACATAACCGCAGGCCCGCTACCTTTGCGTTCAAGGTAGGTCATGTCGACATCTACCGTATGTGTTTTTTCGACTTCTAGATGAACGGCTCCGCGGCCCATATCAATGACTTTAGAATATAAAGCGTCTTGTTGGCCATTGGTGCACCCAGTGGTTAATACGGCAGAAAAAATGGCGCAGCCAAATAGTGTTTGAGCGAGATTAAAGCGTTTCATGTCAGTCCTCGGTTTATTATTGTGTCAGTGCTGCAGAGAGTTCATTTACTTGCTGAATAGCGCCAAGTAGATCATCGGCATCCAGTAAGGCCCCCGGTTGGCAGGCCAGCAGCATGCCATCTGACCATTCAATGTGAAGGTGCGGATGTGCCAAAAGCCACTCTATGGCCTTATAAGATAACCATTGCTTCATATGATGCACAGGTTCAGATTGAATAGACCAAGAGGCTAGTTGACTCGGCTTATCGTCGCGATCATGGAGTTTTAACGGTGCTTTGAGCTGATCAGTGAAGGTATCGAGGGCTAACCAGCGCTTGTAGCTCAAGGCGATACGACCGCGGAATGCGAGTGGACATTCCATAATAATCAATGTTTGCGTGTAGGTTTGGCTAGCGGCAATGACGGTGCAGTCGAATGCAGTAATTTTTTTAGTGTCATGGTCGGTTGTTAACGTACCTTCAATAAAGTGCGGACAATGACGATACTGACTGCAGGTTAAAATTAAAAAATCAGCGCTGCGGATATGACGATCGGCGGCGACGTAGGGTTCGTAGCGATAGCCTTGTTGATGAGCGAGAATGCGTAACTTTCCACCTCTGCGACCTCGGTCGACTACCATTGGTAGCACTAGCAGGCCGATAATAACGGCAATAATGAGAATACTTAAAACGAAGGTGGCCATTGCGGCTCCTGATGGGCTTACTCAGTGTAATATGCCTACTTTCTAACTTGATGTTAAGGAACGCTTTGTCATGGCGAAAGCTCCAGCCATTTTAACGGAAGTACTATCGACGCAATGTGGTCGAGGTATCGGTGTACTAACACTGAATGTGCCTAAAGCCATGAATGCGGTTGATTTGGATATGGTCAATGCCATTGATGAGCATATGAAAGCTTGGCAAGACGACGCCAATATCGTTGCTGTCATTATGCGCGGTGCCGGTGAAAAGGCGTTTTGTGCTGGTGGTGATATTCGTAAACTGTATCGCAGTATGACGTTAAAAGGGCGTACTCAGTATCGCTATGCCGATGATTTTTTTCGCGCAGAATATCGAAAAAACTATGTTCTTCACCAGTTTACTAAACCCTTGATTGCCTGGGGACAGGGCTTTGTTATGGGGGGAGGGTTAGGTCTATTTGTGTGTGCTAGCCATCGTATCGGTACGGAATCACTGCGCTTAGCTTGGCCTGAAGTTAGGATTGGTTTATTTCCTGATGTGACCGCTACTTGGTATTTATCCCATATGCCTACGCCATGGGGACTGTGGATGGGGTTGACCGGTAGCCTGATGAATGCAAGTGAATGCAAACAGCTCGGCTTAACGCATTATGCAATGGGCAGTGAGCAATGGCAGGGCATACTGGAACTAGTGACCAATTTGCCTTGGCAAGACAACATAGCGCGTAATCATCAAGAGTTACGTAAGGGCTTGCAGCAATTAGAGCAAACGACGACCAGTGAACTGCCTGCTGCGCGATTAGAAGCCAATGAAGAGCAAGTTAATAAGTGGTTAGAGGGTGATGACCTTGTTGCAATAGCAAAGCGCATGAGTGCTTATAAGGGCGGCGATGAATGGCTGCAGCAAGGGATAAAAAATTTACAGCAAGGTTGCCCAGCCACTGCTCATATTGCCATGGAGCAGATACGTCGCGGTGGGTTTATGAGCTTGAAAGAAGTGGTCGCATGGGAGTTGGATATTGCCTGGCAGTCGGTTCGTCATCCTGATTTTGCTGAAGGGGTTCGCGCTATGGTGATTGATAAAGACTTTAAGCCCCAGTGGCAGCACAAAGACATTCAGTCTGTGCCACGCAGCTGGGTGGAAGAATTGCTCCGTTCACCGTGGAAGGTAAACGAACATCCTTATGTCGATATCTAAGAGGTTCTTATAAGGTTCTGATATACAGTTCTCTGTTTAAGCATTACCAAAAGCGGCTTGTGTAGCGTCGATTTCTTCATTAATTGCCTGCCATTGCGGTTCGACATTGTCAGCATCTAATCCTAGTTGCTGGAACGAGTGCAAATTATCGCGATCAACTTGCCCTAGAGGATGGTCGGTACCGGCAAAGTGCTGAATGACGGCAACTTGCACTATGTCGGTAAAGTCTACCTGTTCGGATTTTCTGGTTAAGTCTTGGTATTGCTTTGGAACGCGCACCAGTTCGTCAGAAAAATCCCAGCTTTTGAGAATATATGCACCGATATGCGGATGCAGCCGCTCGATAACATGATCGAGCGACATACTATCGCTCATTAAGCCTTCGTTATTTTCGGCATACGCGAGAATCGGTAGCACACCGATTTGATGCACCAAACCGGCGAGCAATGCTTGATCTGACGGTAATTTGGTAAAATGCCGAGCTAGTACTTGGGCGGATGAGGCTATTTCAATCGCTCGTGACCAACATGCACGCATGCGAACATCAATCGCATCGTTAGTGGCCTGAAACATTTGCGCCATGGCTAAGCCAATTACTAAATTGCTGGTGTAATCAATGCCTAAACGTGACACGGCAGTAGTGAGATCGTTAATTGCGATGCTACTGCGTAACATGGGGCTATTGGCAATACGCAGCAATCGCGCCGTGAGTGCAGGGTCTTGGCCGATGATGGACGAGATATCATTGATGGTGGCATCTTCATCCTCTGCGACTTCGCGAATTTTCAAGGCAATTTCAGGTAAGGTTGGAAGGACCAAGCGGTCTTCACGAATCTGCTGAACAATATCGTCCTTTACTTGCTGCACTAGCGACTGAGACATGAGCGGGCCTTTTGAGTTTTCTGCCCGCGTGGCCGGGCATTTAGCTGTCTGAACTCTCAGTATAGAAAACCCTGTGCAAAGTGACGGGGTTTTCACTAATTACGGCATCTAGCTGTTGTTCTAAGCTATTGATTACGGCTAAACCCTCGCTATTCGCTATGTTGTGACAAAGACTTGCTAGCTCGCCAATGGCCTTGCCATCGCTGTTACTGATGGGGGTCATGGCTTTTATCTCGATATTTGTCGGCAAGCTGAAGCGGTAAAGAGCGCGCTTGCTTTTACCTAGATACTGTAAGCGCGCAACAATTTCTTGGCCGGTGTAGCAGCCCTTAGAGAAGCTCACTCCTTGATGCTGTTGCCAGTCGATATGTTGTGGCACCCATTCTTCACGACTGTAATCGTTAACCCAAACGAGCCCGGCGTCGATATCGGCTAAGTGCCAGTCTTTCGATGAACATAAGGGGTGACCATTAAGCCAAGCATCTGCTTGCTCGATATTGCACCAGAATTCGGTGCGGTTATCCGGCCATTGGAGGCAAAGGCCGTCGGCGTCTGCAATAACAGTATGCGCGGCTTGTCGCGTGGATTCTTGCCCTAGCTCTGCCAGTACTACCCAATCTTGGCGCTCAATTAATTTTGTTTTAAAAAATACAGCATATTTACTTAGATGAGTCTGGAGGGCGTTTGCTTGCGTACTGGGTAAGCGTAACCAAAAATCATCATTTTGGCGGGCGATAACAAAGTTAGCCACCATGCGCCCCTTCGCTGTGCAGCAAGCACCGAGTTGCCACATGCCATTTTTCAAAGCGCTAACATCGCACGTTAACTGACCTTGTAAAAAACGCTCGCTATCAGGTCCCTGAATCTGGATAAGGGCTATATCAATCAAGTAGGTACGAGCCGGTCGGCCTAGACTAGTCGAATTCGGGGTAAAATATTCGCCGTCGGTGCTGCCAAGCGAGGATGTAAGCTGGTTCATTGTCGGTGTCTCCAAAACTATGCCTGCGTAGAATCTGCAAGCCTTTGCATTCTACGGCAAAAGTTGACGGCTAAATACGGGATAGAAGTTGTGGGATTATCTGTCTGCTTGTACTGCGTAATTAGCGCTTTAGCAGATCGCTTTGCTACAATGGCGACCCACCAGAGGAGACTAACGTGTCAGAAGAACTCAACGATATTGATGCACGACGTGTCTGTTGGCATAGCCGTCGCGGCATGCTGGAACTGGACGTGATCTTAGTGCCGTTTGCTGAAAATAAATATTTGGGCTTAGCGGAAGACGATAAGCGTCGTTATCGCGATTTATTAGAGTGCGAAGATCCGGATTTATTTGCTTGGTTTATGGAACATCAAAATCCAGACGATGCTGATTTTCAGCGTATCGTGGCCGTGGTGTTAGAGTATGCCCGCAGCCCTAAATAATACGGGCGAATATTATGAGTGGGCTTTGCGGCCTTCATTGCAGCAACGCCGCTTAGATTTTGCGGCGTTGTTAGCAGGTACTTGTCTGCTGCTTGTTTTACTACCACTTTCTTGGTGGTTGTCTTTGATGATCGCACTAGCGGTCGCTTTTCTTAGCTGGCGTTTCGCCCAGCGAATGCACGTATCAGTGGAGCGAATAGGTTGCGATGCGCGCGGCTGGTGGATGCTTGTGGGCGGCCAACGTCATGCTGTGAGTTGGCGTAGCGGCAGTATCCGCCGTTATGAATTAGTGCGTTTGCAGTGGGGGTTTTGGCCTTGGCAGCAACTCTTAGTGAGAGCTGACAGTTTTGTAAACGACGAAGACTTTCGCCGTTTACGCCGTGCGCTTTATGCGCAAATTTAAAACACCATAATGGCTGGGTAAACTAGAGCTCGCCCAATTCTTTAATGTATTTTGGTGTTAGAACAGTGTCGAACGCGCGCGGTAAAGGCTCAGGGTAGTCGCGGCTAAAATGCAGCCCTCGGCTTTCTTTGCGTAATAAGGCTGAGCGAATAATCACATCGGCGACATCGACTAGATTACGTAGCTCGAGTAAATCGTTGGTTACTTTATGGTTACTGTAAAACTCTTGTATCTCTTGGCGTAGCAGTTTTACGCGGTGTTTTGCCCGTAGTAAGCGTTTAGTTGTGCGCACAATGCCGACGTAGTCCCACATAAAGCGACGAAGCTCATCCCAGTTATGGGCAATGACGACATCTTCGTCTGAATCCGTTACTTGACTGGAATCCCAAGCGGGGACTTTCTCAACCGAGGCGGCTAAATCTAAGTTCTCGGCAATATGCTTAGCCGCAGAGCGAGCAAACACTAAGCATTCTAATAACGAGTTGCTGGCTAAGCGATTCGCACCATGCAGCCCTGTGCTAGCAGTTTCGCCGACAGCGTATAAGCGCTCAATATCGGTACGCCCATGGATATCCGTTACCACACCACCACAGGTGTAATGCGCTGCGGGCACGACTGGAATGGGGTCTTTAGTGATGTCGATGTTCAGTTGTAAGCAGCGTTCATAGATGGTTGGGAAATGTTCTTTAATAAAGTCGGCCGGTTTATGGCTAATGTCTAAGAACAAGCAATCGGCCCCCAGACGTTTCATCTCATGGTCAATCGCGCGGGCGACGATATCTCGCGGCGCGAGTTCTGCACGCTCGTCGAAATGCTGCATAAAGCGTTTACCGTTTGGCAGCAGTAACTTACCACCTTCACCTCGAACCGCTTCAGTAATCAAAAACGATTTTGCTTGTGGGTGATACAAGCAGGTGGGATGGAATTGATTGAACTCCATATTGGCCACCCGACAACCCGCACGCCAAGCCATGGCAATGCCGTCGCCGGACGCGCCATCAGGGTTGCTTGTGTACAAATACACTTTACTGGCTCCGCCAGTGGCCAAAACCACAGCACGGGCAGTAATAACATCGACGTCGCCGGTTTCGTTATTTAGAAAATAACCGCCGACACAGGCTTGTCCGGGGAGACCGAGCTTGCTGCGAGTGACGAGGTCGATGGCAATATGATCTTGAAGTAAGGTCAAGTTTTGACAGTTGCGAGCACGCTCAAGCAAGGTATCGGAAATTGCATGGCCAGTGGCATCGGCTGCATGAATAATGCGACGTGCGCTATGACCGCCCTCACGGGTCAGATGAAAGTGATTAGGGCTGTCTTGGGTAAATGGCACGCCGATATCGATAAGCCATTCAATTGCCGCTGTTGATTCTTCTACGGTGTAGCGCACCGCAGGCTCATGACAGAGGCCGGCACCGGCGATAAGTGTGTCTTCTACATGGGCATCGATACTGTCTTCATCATCCAATACTGCAGCAACACCACCTTGTGCCCAGCGCGTCGAGCCTGCGTCTAAGGAGTCCTTGCTAATGATCGCTGCCTTGATATGCTCGGGCAGGGATAGCCCCAAAGTCAGACCCGCAGCTCCGCTACCGATAATCAGCACATCGTAGGTAAAACTCTGACTCATACTTCTGAAACCTTGATTTTAAACATGACAAACGACGTATATCGTCACCCGAAAACGGCATGTAGAACGGTAGTGTACGCATTGCAACGCCTCGCACTATAATGCCAGCCCGTTGTGCTTGAAAAGGTTTTGTCATAAAGCTGACGATATCTAACCTTCGGACGCAAGATTGTAATAAAGCGTCAATCAGACAAATCAATAGGAACTTTTTAAACATCACGCCCTCTACAATACAAAGCCACAACGGAGGGCAGGGTGTGACAAACTTAGCGATGGCTGCGACGAAGCAGCGAGATACAGCGGGTAATGGCATGACAGATCAACAAATTTCAGACCGGCAATTGGTTGCTCGGGTGCAGAAAGGTGATCGCCGCGCATTTGATCTGCTGGTGGTTAAGTATCAGCATAGAATTTTAGCCTTGGTTGGCCGTTTTGTTTCTGACTTCGCGGAAGCTCAGGACGTGACTCAAGAAGCATTTATAAAAGCGTATCGCGCCTTACCATCGTTTCGCGGTGACAGTGCTTTCTATACCTGGATGTACCGTATTGCGGTGAATACCGCTAAAAACCATTTGATTAGTCGCGGTCGTAAAACACCGACGAACGATATTGATTTAGATGATGCAGCCTACTTTGCCGATGAGAGCCATATGCGTGATATGGATACTCCGGATGGTTTGCTGCAAAGAGACCAGTTACGTGATGTGGTATTTGCTGCCATTGATGCCTTACCCGAAGAATTGCGTATTGCAGTCACGCTGCGCGAGATTGATGGTCTAACCTATGAAGAGATTGCCGATGTTATGGAATGCCCTATAGGTACCGTACGTTCGCGCATATTCCGAGCTCGTGAAGCCATTGAGAAAAAAATGCAGCCCCTGCTGAGTGCGACTGCCTGATGAGACGTAAGGATTAACTATGAACGATAAAATGAATGAATCCTTATCCGCATTAGTGGATGGCGAGACCGATGAGCTAGAAGTGCGGCGGGTGATGAATCAAATTGATCAAACCCCGGAAATGCTGCAAACCTGGCGCCGCTATCAGCTGATTGGTTCGGTATTACGCGACGAACCGGCAAGTACAATTGATCTTTCTCGCGGCATTATGCAAGCCCTTGACGGGGAGCCGATGGATGATGTGGTGATACCGGTAACGACTGCGAGTAACCTTGCCGTCGCTGCGCCAGCATCTCAAATAACATCCTCTCGCTGGCATTGGTTAGCATCTGGGGCCGTTGCGGCATCGGTTACATTGGCCGTGCTGGTGGGTGTGCGTGTGACTTCAGAGTTACAAAACCCTGCTCTTAGTGGACAAGCATTGAGTGCTGTGACACCTAAAACACTAAGTCTTGATAGTGTAGAGCCATCGGATGCGATTGCTGAAGCGTTGGTGTCTGCTGAGCCTATGCCGAACAGCGTGATCGCTGTGGCTGAAACTCAGCCTCAAGCCGATAGCGAGACTTTGCGAGAAGCACAAAATGTGCTGAAGGAGTATGTCTTGCAGCATACTGAGCATGCATCGCTTAATACCGCTAGTGGCATGATGCCTTATGCACGAGTGGCTAACTTCGAACAGGACGCCGTTAAGGCGAAGGGCAAGTGATTGCCAGACTGCTGCTAGTAATCTGCTGTTTGTCGGGGGCTGCGCATGCAGAGTCCGACCCTCAGCAGGAACAAAATGCTCGAGTTTGGCTAGATAAAATGTCTCGGGCGTTGAACGAACGTAATTACCAAGGGGTGCTGATCTATGGCGACCCGTCTGCTTGGGATACCCTGTCAATTAAGCACAGTGTCATCGACGGCACTGAATATGAAAAGCTAGAACATCTCACCGGTTTACCGCGCAAAATTATTCGGCGTGGACATGACATTACCTGCATTCATCCGGGTGATCATGTCGTTCGTACTGATCCAAATATCACCAATCCGTTAACACAATCCCTAGTGCTTAGCAGTTCTGAGCTTACCAATCTATACGATTTGCAGGTAGGCGGACACGAACGAATAGCGGATCGTATAGCCCAACGAATTAACGTTTTACCCAAAGATAAATATCGTTACGGCTATAGCCTTTGGGTGGATATGCAAAGCGGTTTATTGTTACGCAGCGACTTATTGTCCGAACGGGGAGAAGTGCTGGAGCGTTTTCAGTTTGCTCAAGTTGAAATAGACGGCGACATCCCGATATCTGAGTTTGATGACACGGATGCAGGGCATCGCATTGAAGGGCACGGATTAGCGAGTGGGACAGGAATGATACAACCGGCCCTATGGGAGCCGGGATGGATTCCGAGAGGCTTTATGATGACGACGCGCCACGAGCAAGAACAAGCGGCACAGCATCATCAAACTATGGTGATGTACACCGATGGCTTGGCAGCCTTTACCTTGTTTGTGGATAATATTGCCGATAGTCGAATGCCCGATATGAATAAGCGTTGGGGAGCTACCGCCGCTGTCGTGCGACATATGAAGTTTAATGACAACGGTTATCGCATCACGGTTGTTGGTGAAGTTCCCATGGCGACAGTGCAAAAAATCGCGTTATCGGTGCGGCCTATGTTAGCGGCTGTGCCGAGTGGCCTAATTAATGAGTTGGAATAAATAAACGATGAGCCAAGAAGTAGTTGCAGTGGTTGAGCAAGGCGAAGGCGGTATCTGGGTTGAAGCAACTCAGCGCAGCGCTTGCGGAAGTTGCAATGCGCGCTCCGGATGCGGTCAACATAGTTTAAGCAAGCTTGGTCGCCCCATGCGTTTGTGGATACCCACAGACCGAAATTATCAGGTCGGTGATCAGGTGATTTTATCGCTACCTCAAGGTGGACTGGCGCTTAGTGCTTTGGTGCTTTATGGCTTACCGCTGGTGGGCTTAATTGCGGGTGCTATCCTTGGGCAACGCCTTGGTACAGATCTCTTGTCAGCCCTTGTTGGCATTGCTGGCTTAGGGATTGGATTTGTTGTCGCTAAAAAACTATCAGAACAGTTCACAAAACAATGGCATCCTCAAATTGTTGATGGCTGTGCCGGCGTTATCTCCACAAAACTCGTTGAGTGAAATTATAGTTGAGAGGATCGACATGGCAGTAATACTCCGTTTATTCGTAGTTTGCTTGGTAGTGCTGACGGCTGGTCGTGCTTGGGCAGAACTTCCTGATTTTCGCGAACTGGTCAAAGAGACGTCTCCTGCGGTGGTGAACATTAGCACCGTACAACACGCGCGCTCTACTGCATTTCAACAGCGTTATGGCTTACCTGATGATGTACCAGAAATCTTTCGTCACTTCTTTGGCCAGCAAATTCCATTACCCGGTGGCAAGCAAGAAAGTGCTTCTTTAGGCTCTGGTTTTATCGTTTCCCGAGATGGTTATATCTTAACTAACAACCACGTTGTAAAAGATGCGGATGAAATTGTCGTGCGTCTCAGTGATCGTCGTGAACTCGACGCGGTATTAATTGGTGCCGATGAAAGTTCAGATTTGGCAGTGTTGAAAGTGGAAGCCAAAAACCTACCGACTGTCGAACTTGGTAATTCCGACAAGTTAGAAGTGGGTGAATGGGTGGTCGCCATTGGTTCACCATTCGGGTTTGATTATTCAGTGACTGCAGGGATTGTCAGTGCCAAAGGGCGCAGCTTACCCAATGAGAATTATGTTCCGTTCATTCAAACGGACGTTGCGATCAATCCTGGAAACTCAGGCGGCCCTTTATTCAACCTTGATGGCAAGGTGGTCGGTATTAATTCGCAAATCTACACCCGTTCTGGTGGCTTTATGGGCGTCTCGTTCGCGATTCCAATCAATGTTGCTATGGATGTGGTTGAACAGCTCAAAGCCAACGGCAAAGTCAGCCGCGGTTGGTTAGGGGTAGTGATCCAAGAGGTGAGTAAAGATCTTGCCGAGTCGTTTGGGTTAGATAAAGCTGCCGGAGCCTTAGTTGCTCAGGTTGTTCCAAACAGTCCAGCGGCCAGTGCCGGAATTGAAAATGGCGATATCATTACTCGAATCAACGGACGAGATATTTATTTATCGTCAGACTTACCACATCAAGTTGGTCGTTTAGCGGCCGGTGAAGACGCCACACTTGATGTCGTGCGTAATGGCAAGCGCAAGAAAGTCACGGTTACTATCGGTGTATTGCCAGATAGCGGCGCAATGGAATTGGCGCAGAATCCTGCAACCGCGGAACGTTTAAGTAATAGCTTGGGCGTGTTGGTCACTGATCTTAGCGATCGTCAGCGTAAAGATGTTGGCGATGGTGTGATGGTCAAAGAAGTGCGTCGTGGCCCTGCCTCAATGGCCGGTTTGATCAACGGCGATATTATCACCATGATCTATGGCGAGCAGATTCATTCTGTGGCTGAGTTCGACAAGGTTGTGAACAACTTACCGAAAAACCGCAGTGTTCCTATGCGTATCGTGCGTCGTGGCACTGCCATGTTCATCCCTTTACGCATTACCGACTAACACGACCACTGCGCTCAGCTCCCTGCTGAGCGCAGTCGATTGCCCTAGTCCCGCACTCCACATAGCGTTTGGGCTGTAATTCGAGTAAAATCCCCACCCATTTTCAATAATCTACCGGATGATATTCTGTGAGCCGATTGGACCACATTCGTAACTTTTCCATTATTGCCCATATCGACCACGGCAAGTCGACACTATCAGATCGCTTTATTCAGGTGTGTGGTGGTCTCAGCGACCGCGAAATGCAGGCGCAGGTGTTGGACTCGATGGACATCGAGCGTGAACGTGGCATTACCATCAAGGCCCAGAGCGTAACGTTAGATTATAAAGCGCGAAATGGTGAAACCTACCAACTCAACTTCATTGATACGCCAGGACACGTCGACTTTAGCTATGAAGTAAGTCGCTCCTTGTCAGCTTGTGAAGGTGCCCTGTTGGTTGTTGATGCTGCACAAGGCGTTGAAGCCCAATCCGTTGCCAACTGTTATACCGCGATTGAGCAAGGCTTAGAGGTTATTCCAGTATTGAACAAGATGGATTTGCCCCAGGCCGATCCAGACAAAGTCGCTCAAGAAATCGAAGATATTATTGGCTTGGATGCGACGGAAGCGGTGCGTTGTAGCGCTAAAAGCGGCTTAAATATTGAGGATGTATTGGAAGATTTGGTGGCACGCGTGCCGCCGCCAGAGGGCAACATTGATGGTCCTCTGCAAGCCTTGATTATCGATTCTTGGTTTGATCCTTATTTGGGTGTTGTGTCGTTAATTCGTGTGAAAAACGGCAGCATCAAAAAAGGCGACAAAATTCGCATGAAGTCGACCGGCCGTGACCATTTGGTTGATGGCATTGGTATCTTTACCCCAAAAATGACCGCAACTGGTGAGCTTTGCACGGGTGAAGTAGGCTACATGGTTGGTAGCATTAAAGAAATTCACGGTGCGCCAGTTGGCGATACCATCGTTAGTACGAAGTTTCCTGATGTTGATGCCTTACCGGGCTTCCAAAAAGTTAAGCCGCAGGTATACGCAGGTTTATTCCCTGTGTCGGCTGACGACTTTGAAAGCTTCCGTGATGCACTCGATAAATTATCGTTGAACGATGCCTCTCTGTTTTTTGAACCGGAAAGCTCGGATGCATTGGGTTTTGGTTTCCGTTGCGGCTTCTTAGGCATGCTGCATATGGAAATCATCCAAGAGCGCTTGGAGCGCGAATACGACTTAGATTTAATTACTACGGCCCCAACGGTAATTTATGAAGTTCTGACCCGTCGTGGTGACGTATTGATGGTCGATAACCCATCGAAATTACCTGATCCCGGCACGATTGAAGAAATGCGCGAGCCAATTGCTGAATGTAATATTTTGGTACCACAAGAGTATCTCGGTAACGTCATTACTTTGTGTATTGAAAAGCGCGGCGTGCAAATTGATATGCAGTACACTGGTTCGCAAGTAGCGTTAAAATATGAAATCCCGATGGGCGAAGTTGTTATGGATTTCTTCGATCGTTTGAAATCTGCGAGTCGCGGTTTTGCTTCATTAGATTACAGCTTTACTCGCTTCCAAGCTTCGTCGTTACAACGTTTAGATGTATTGGTGAATGGTGAGCGTGTTGATGCTCTGGCAACTATTATGCATACCGATAGCGTTCGCCGTCGCGGTGCTGCATTAACTGAAAAAATGAAAGAGCTTATTCCACGCCAGATGTTCGACGTGGCGATTCAGGCCGCTATTGGCAATCAGGTGGTTGCCCGTACAACGGTAAAAGCTTTGCGTAAAAACGTAATTGCCAAATGTTATGGCGGTGACGTTAGCCGTAAGAAGAAGCTTCTGCAAAAGCAGAAAGACGGTAAAAAGCGTATGAAGCAGATCGGCAACGTTGAAATTCCGCAATCCGCGTTTCTTGCGGTTCTTAGGGTGGACGATTAATGAAAAAGAAGCAGCTTGGATTATCAATGCCGGGAATTTTGGCCTTGATGGTATTGGCCATTATGATTCTTCGAGCTGCTATTTCATTGATACCTATGTATTGGGATGATGTGATGGTTGGTAGTATTTTAGACTCTGTTCAAGAGTCTAAAGCTATTACTGCCAAAACCTCGACCAGTGATGCCAAGCGTGTACTGGAAAAACGTTTCCAATCCAATAATTTAGATATTTCTACTGATAAATTAGAACTCGATCGTTCAGAGCACCGTTTAGTGCTGACGTATACCTACGATCGTCGAGATGATTTTTTCAGCAACATTGATTTTGTGCTTACCTTTACTCATCGGAAAGATTTTACTCAGTGAATAATTCGCTCCTGAAACTATCGCAGCGATTAGGTTATACCTTTCGCGACGAGCAATTAGCCACGCTCGCATTAACTCACCGCAGTAAAGCGGGTCACAATAATGAACGACTAGAATTTCTTGGTGATTCCATTTTGAATTTTGTCGTTGGTGAAGATTTATTTCGCCGTTTTCCTACTGCGAAAGAAGGCAAGTTGAGTCGTCTGCGGGCAAAAATGGTTAAAGGTGAGACCTTAGCTTTTGTCGCACGCGAATTTGAATTAGGCGATTTTTTATTGCTGGGTTCCGGCGAAATGAAAAGTGGCGGACATCGCCGTGATTCTATTTTGGCCGATACCGTAGAAGCCCTCATAGGCGCGATGTATTTAGATGCTGGGTTAGAAGTAGTGCGTGAGCGTATTTTAGCTTGGTACGCCGATCGCCTCGATGCATTAACCCTCGAAGATCCTATTAAAGATCCTAAAACGCGTTTGCAAGAATATCAGCAGGCGCAGCGTTCAAGTCTGCCAAAATACACGGTTTTGAGTGTTGAAGGTCCGACGAATGAGCAAGTATTTACGATTGAATGTGTCATACCAGAACAAGCCGATGCCGTAGTGGCGATTGGTGGCAGCCGTCGTGCTGCCGAGCAAGCCGCCGCACAGCAAATGCTGCTTAATCTTGGAATCCACGGGGAGGAAGAATAATGCCGCAACGTACCGGTTTTGTGGCCATTGTTGGTCGTCCTAATGTGGGGAAATCCACGTTACTCAATCGCATTCTTGGTCAAAAATTATCGATTACTTCGCGTAAGCCGCAAACAACACGTCATCAAATTCTAGGTATTAAAACAGAAGATGATATTCAGGTTGTTTATGTTGATACGCCGGGTATGCATAAGAACCAAGAAAAAGCGATTAACCGTTATATGAATAAAGCGGCTACCACCGCAGTAAAAGACGTTGATCTCATTTTGATGATCATCGACCGCACGCGTTGGACTGACGAAGACGATATGGTTCTTGAAGCGGTTAAACAGCAACGTGCGCCTGTTGTATTAGTCGTTAATAAAGTCGATTTTATTCAAGATAAAAACGATTTATTACCGTATCTAGAGAAAGTGAGTAAGCGTCATACTTTCGATCAGATTATTCCAATCAGTGCGAAAACGGGTCATAACATTGACCGTTTAGAACATTTAATTGAAAGCTATTTGCCTGAAAATCAGTATTTCTATCCAGAAGATCAAATTACGGATAGAAGCTCGCGCTTCTTAGCCGCAGAGCTAGTACGTGAAAAAATCATGCGCCAGCTAGGCGATGAGCTTCCGTATGCTATGACGGTAGAAATTGAAGAGTTCAAGCATGATGGTCGTATTATCGAAATCAGTGCGCTTATTTTAGTTGAGCGTGCCTCGCAAAAACGTATCGTAATCGGTGAAGCGGGTTCTCGTTTAAAGCAAATTGGGCAAGATGCTCGTAAAGATATGGAGTTGCTATTCGACTGCAAAGTCATGCTCAACATGTGGGTAAAAGTGAAATCCAACTGGTCGGATGACGAACGCGCTTTGCGTAGTCTCGGTTACGACGACCAATAGTCACGATGAAGCAGTGGTTCGTGCTGCAACGTCAGCCACTACGCGAAGATGACTGGCTACTCGATATATTCAGTTTGAGTGCCGGTCGTTTACGAGTGATCAGCCAAGCAATGGTTGGTCGTGATGAACCCGATTTGTTGTGTCTTTGTCAGGGCGACTGGCAGCAAGGACAAGATTTTCCGCGGGTTAAAGCATCAGAAGTAATTGCTAGACCAAGTCTGCAGGGCTTGCCCTTGTATTGTGCGGTCTACATCACCGAATTGTTGGCAAGATTAATGCCGCAACACGAATCTCATCCGACGGTCTTTACCCTCTATCTTGATACCCTTAATGCGTTAGCCGATACGCCCTTGGTAGACCCTTGGTTGCGGCATTTCGAATTTCAATTATTGCAGCAATTGGGCTATGGTTTTTCGTGGCAGAAAGATACCCTAGGTAATAATATCGAACCGTCATCGCATTATGTATTCAGCGGTGGTGAGGGCTTTGTGCTAGCGGCTAAAGGCTACTCGGGCGCAGTTATTCTTGCTATCGGTAATGGCGATTATCAATTTCCTACCGCACTTAATGTGGCTAAATTGATTTTACGACAAGCATTAGAAGCACAACTTACGCGGCCATTGATCAGTCGCGAGCTATTTATTTAAAGGTGAAGTTATGAGTTTGGCTAAACGCGTTTTGTTAGGTGTTAATATCGATCACGTTGCAACTTTGCGCCAAGCGCGTGGCACACGTTATCCAGACCCAGTGCAAGCGGCCTTTGTTGCTGAAGAAGCTGGAGCCGATGGTATTACCGTTCATCCGCGTGAAGACGGACGTCATATTCAAGTACGCGATGTGCGTATTCTGCGCGATACACTTGCGACACGTATGAACCTTGAAATGGCGGTGACCGAGAAGATGCTGCAATTGGCGGAAGAGGTTTGTCCTCCTTGCACGTGTCTCGTGCCAGAGAAGCGTGAAGAATTAACCACCGAAGGTGGATTGGATGTCGCTGGTCAAGAAGCTCATATCACCGCTGCCGTCGCGCGTTTAAAAGCGATTGGTAGTGAAGTGTCATTATTTATTGATCCTGATGAAGCGCAAATTGATGCAACAGTACGCACTGGCGCGCCGGTCATTGAATTGCACACGGGTCGTTATGCCGATGCTGAAACTAACGAAGAGCGTGATGAAGAGTTAGCGCGCATTATCGCTGCCGCTAAATATGCAGCCGGTAAAGGCTTAATTGTTAACGCTGGTCATGGTCTGAATTATCACAATGTCGAAGCAATCGCGGCGATTCCAGAAATGAATGAATTAAACATTGGTCATGCCATCGTTGCGCGCGCAGTATTCGTCGGCTTGGCGCAAGCCGTGGCCGATATGCGTGCTCTATTAGCGGCAGCACGTTAGGACTTTTGGTGTTTTCGCTGAGTGATATTGAAGCTCATGGTGTCATGGGTATTGGTACCGATTTATTAGCTGAATCACGTATCAATGCCATTGTTGAGCGTCAGCCAATAAAATTTGCTCAGCGTATTTTAACGCCCGCGGAATTATCCGTTTGGAGGCAGCATCAACAGCCGAACAATTTTTTAGCGAAACAGTTTGCGGCAAAAGAAGCCTTGTCTAAGGCATTAGGGACGGGTATCGCGGCGGGTGTTAGCTTTCAACATATTGAAGTGTTGCGCGATCAGCACGGCGCTCCTTATGTTGTTTTATCGGGTGTTGCCGCTCAGCGAATGAAGCTATTGGGGGCTACTCGCGCATTGATTAGCTTGTCTGATGATCAAGGGCTTATTCAAGCATTTGCATTAATCGTCGTATGATTTCTTAACAGTTCCGACCAGTCATTAGCCTCCACCCATTCCTGCAGTTTATCTAGCTCTGTCACTAAGCGGCGCATTTGTTCCGGTAGCTTGGCAAACTCATTGGCTTTTAGCGCGCTTTCGAATGTTTCTAATTCAAGGCGTAAACAAGGTGTACCGCAATAGCGAGTTGCACCATGCATTCTATGCACAGCCTCGAGTAATTCGTCTAAGGCTTCTTCTTCCCAGTAAGCAACGATATTGGCGCGTTCGTTATCGAGGGAATCGAGCAGCATCTGGAACATATCAACGGCTAACTCAATATTATTATTGGCGTGGTGAAGCGCCATGTCGGCATTGAATATTTCGCGGCAAATTGATTTTTCGGATGCGATTTCACGACTGCGCTCATGTTTAACAACACGTATTAATGTATTGATCGGTGCGCGATAACCGGTCCAGCGTTCAACGCATTTAGCCAACTGTTCTTGTGTAATAGGTTTGGTTTGATAGTCGTTCATGCCGGATTTTAATAAGGCCTGTTTTTCGTCAGCCATGGCATGCGCAGTCAGTGCAATAATAGGCAGTGCCGCTTTGCCGGGCATACGGCGAATGTGTTCGGTTGCTTCTGTGCCCGACATGTTTGGCATTTGAATATCCATAAATACCATTTCTATCGGATGCTGGTCGATTTGCGCAATCGCTTCGCTCCCAGTCATGGCGGAATAGACTTGTATGCCCATTTCACGCAATAAGGTCACGACTAATTTCAAATTCGCGTGGTTGTCATCCACCGCTAAAATACAGGGAGGAACTCGCCCAGGTGAGTGCTCTTCTGCTGGATCGGTAAGCGTGAGTATTTGCGATTCGTCGGCAACAAGCTCGCTCAGCGCTGCGTGTAACTTGCGCTGCGTAACGGGGCGACTCAACGCCTCATTAGCCCCCAGCTTTTTCAACATATCTAGGTCTTCGTGGCTCACGCTATTAACCAAAGCGACGACGGGCACTTGGGTATCTTTCAGTGCGTTAAGTAAAGCTAAAGCGTCATCGTCGAGTTTTTCATGATCAATAGCACATAAAATAAGATCGTATTTCTCGCCGGAATTTATCCGATCTACGACTTGTGGAATCGTTGGATAGTAGTGATGGTCAACTTGCCACGATGTTAATAATGTTAGTAAGTCGGTAGTCGCCGCTTGTTTTGGATCAATAACGGCGATACTGATATCGAGCGGTGCAAGGTTATTGGTCGTGGAGTCTTGATCTATCTGGATATCAATATTAAAGAAGAAAGACGAGCCGAAACCTTCACGACTTTCAACACGGATATCACCATGCATTGCCTCAACCAGCGCTTTAGAAATAATTAACCCTAGGCCCGTACCGCCAAATTGGCGGGCGACGCTGGCATCCGCTTGTGAGAAGGCTTGGAATAATTTTTCCTGTTTTTCTGGCGATAAGCCTAAGCCGGTATCACGAATTTCAAACTGTAAGCTGGCACGGTGATCTTTTTGGCTAATGAGTGATGTTTTAACCGTAACGCTGCCGTATTCCGTAAATTTAATCGCATTATTGACTAGGTTGGTAATCACTTGTTTTAGTCGCAGTGGGTCGCCGCACACCGCGAGCGGCACATTACTTTCAATAATCTGATTGAGTTCTAAGCGTTTACCTACTGCCTCGGGAGCTAATACTTGTAGTGCATCTTCGATGACGTCGCGCAGATTAAAAGGGGTATGCTCGATGATGAGTTTACCGGCATCAATTTTCGATAAATCGAGGATGTCGTTAATAATATTGAGTAAGTCGTCCGAGGACTTGCGGATTGTTTGCAAGTAGTCGTTCTGGCGCTCACTGACTTGGGTACGGCCTAATAATTCGGAGAAACCTAAAATGCCGTTGAGTGGAGTACGAATTTCATGGCTAACGTTGGCTAAGAACTCAGACTTCATGCGGCTAGCTTCGATGGCCTCTTTACGCCCAAGTGTGAGCTCGCGGTTACGAATCTCTAGTTCATCTAAGGTTTCTTGTAGGTCGTGAGTGGCTTGTTCTAAGTTTTGCTGGTGTTCGGTATTCGCCCGTTGCAGGGCACTGGCCATCGCATTAATGCCCGACGCGAGGGCTTGGAATTCGCCGCCATTTTCAATATGTACACGGGTTTCTAATTTGCCATCTTTCATGTCATCGATGGCATCAACAATAACGCCCATCGGCTGTGATACTTGTTTACTAATGCGTAGAGCTAGCACAGTGCAAAGTATTAGCACCGACACAATAATACTGAGCGATGAGGCTATGTGTTGGTACTGGTTTAATTTGGTATTAGCACCCGATAGCTCAACTTCGGCCCAACCTAATAATTGTTGTTGGCCGTTTTTTTGCGCATAAAACTGTTCTGAAAGTTGATCGGCAATAATTAAATTTTGTGAGAATATCGGCGCGCGCGCGCGCAGTGAGGCATCCGTGCGCATGAGTTGTAATTGATCTGCTTTCAATTCAGCCGAGCCAAAACGCTCAGTCAACATTCGCGGCCCTGCATGGGCCAGCGTTTGCATATCTTGGTTGTACAAAGTCACGGCGCGAACGTCGATTTCTTCCAACATGTTATTTGCAATGTTTTGCAAAATCCCCACGCTGCCGGTCATTACACCGTACTCGCAAGTGGGGGCGAGCTGTTTCGCCATTGCTAGTGTGCGCTGTTCTAGCAGGTCGCCAAGATCGCGGGCGCGTTCAGTAATAAAGAAGGTGCCGAGAACTAATGACACTATGATGCCAGGCAGCAACGCCAGAAACAGGATACGATTTTGAATGTTCCAATTTTTCATCGCGATGAGGCAGCCTATTATTTAGTCAAAAAAACGCGTCGGCTAAGAGTAATGGGGGGGCGACTTAGGTGCAAACTTTGTCGTCAATTTACTGCGATTAATCCCTAAGAGTCGTCGCGTCTGAGTCGCGACAGCGGTAAACTACGCGCAAACTGTCTACCAGAAACGAGAATCTCCGTGACTGATCGCCAAAACTCGACAACTAAAGCACCGTTATACCCCACCATTGCTGATTGTGTCGGTAATACACCGCTCGTGAGACTGCAGCGTTTACTGCCTGCGGGTAGTAGCAATACGGTGTTGCTGAAGTTAGAAGGCAATAACCCAGCCGGTTCGGTAAAGGATCGGCCGGCTCTGTCGATGATTCAAAGAGCAGAACAGCGCGGTGAGATTCAGCCTGGTGATGTTTTGATCGAAGCGACCAGTGGTAATACAGGTATTGCTTTGGCCATGGCGGCGGCGATTATGGGTTACCGCATGATATTAATCATGCCGGATAACGCCACTATGGAACGTCGTTGGGCGATGGAAGCTTATGGCGCTGAGTTGATTTTGGTGAGCAAAGAAGAGGGCATGGAAGGCGCTCGTGATTTAGCCGAAAAAATGCAACAAGACGGTAAGGGGCGAGTATTAAATCAGTTTGGTAATGGCGATAATCCCGAGGCTCATTATCAAGGTACTGGTCCTGAAATATGGCAGCAAACCTCTGGTCAGGTAACGCACTTCGTTAGCTCAATGGGTACTACCGGAACAATTATGGGAACGTCTCGTTACCTCAAGGAACAAAATCCAGATATTTGTATTGTCGGTTTACAACCATCCGAAGGTGCAGCTATCCCCGGGATTCGTCGTTGGCCAGAAGCCTATTTACCCACAATTTTCGACAGCACGCGTGTCGATCAGGTGTTAGATATCGGTCAGCAATTGGCCGAAGACACTATGCGGGCTTTAGCGCGCGAAGAAGGTATTTTTTGTGGTGTGTCTTCTGGAGGTTCCGTTGCCGCGGCTCTTCATTTGGCTGAAACCCTCGAAAATTCCACCATCGTCGCGATTATATGCGATCGTGGCGACCGCTATTTATCGTCGGGCGTATTTGCCCCACAAGGATAAGGTCACTCAGGACCTTTCCTTGCTACTGATTGAATTTCGTCTATTTGCCCCAATATAGGGCGACATCATCCATACAGAATTATTACAGAGTGCGCCGTGAACCAAGGATCTAATGGTAAGACCTTAACGCTAACCATCGACAACATGACGTCGGATGGTCAAGGCGTCGCGCGTTCTGGGCGCGATGTATATTTTGTCCCTGGTGCGATTCCGGGCGAGCAGGTCGAAGCGCGCATCGAAAAACGCAGTAAAAAGATCTGGCATTCGCGTTTATTAAAAGTCATTACGCCGTCGGAATATCGAGTGCCTGCACCATGTCCGCACTATTTGCGTTGCGGTGGCTGTGATATGCAGCACATGACGTACGAGCGCCAAGTTGAGTTTAAGCAAGACCGCGTAGCTCGTGAATTCGCCCGCCAGGGTGTCGCTGTTAGCGACTGGGCACTGCCAATTGTTGCTGAGCCTTGGGGTTATCGCCGTAAGGCGCGTTTAGGTGTGCGCTACAGCAAAGAGCAAAACACCAACTTTGTTGGCTTCCGTGAAGGCGCTTCCCACCACATTAGTAATGTCGATCGATGTGCGGTATTGCCGGATCATCCGGCTTTCGAGTGGCAAGACTGGCGGCAATTATTAAATTCGTTAGATGCGCGTGCCTTAGTAACTCAAATTGAAGTGATTGCCGCTGATAATGCGATTGCGTTGGTATTGCGTGCGCTCAAACCTTTGCAGGATGGCGATCGCAATAAATTAGTTAGCCAATTAAAAGGGTGGCAAAAGCAGGGCGAAGAAGCCGGTTTGCTGCCTCTGCAACTGTGGTTGCGCAGCGAAAAGGACGGCGAGGCGGAATGTTTATGGCCAGCCCAGCCCGACACCTTGCATCACTTTGTTGATGGAATGCCATTGAATTTAGCCCTGACCGATTTCGTGCAAGTTAACGGCGATGTGAATCGCGCTATGGTTGCGCAAGCCCTTGAGTGGCTCGCACCGACAGAAGATGAGCGTATTTGGGATTTATTTGCGGGTCATGGCAATTTCTCTATGCCATTGGCCCGACGCAGCAAGCATGTCGTCGCTTTGGAAGTTCAAAACAGTATGGTGACCAGTTTAGCGGCTCAAGCTGAACAGTTGGCCCTTCCTTTGCAGGCGGTTTGTGCAGATTTATCAGACGAAGGGCGTTTGGCGCATTTAGAAAGCCCTAATGCCATTTTACTAGACCCACCTCGCGCCGGTGCGGCCGAGGTAATGCAGGATATTGCACGACGTCGTATTCCACGAGTTTTATATGTGTCTTGTGATGCCGCGACGTTGGCCCGTGATCTTAATGTGCTTAGCCAACAGGGCTATGCCGTTACAAAAGCAGGAATAATGGATATGTTTCCACAAACACACCATGTAGAAACGATGGTATTGCTTGAATACCAAGGAAAATCGCATGGTTAAAGTCCGAGATGATCATCCGTTATTGCATGACGGGTCATTGGATGTTGATCGTTGGTTAGAAAGCATTCAGCAGTCGCAAGATGTTAAAGATCCGGAAGCATTACGTGATGCTTTAGTGTTAGCGAAACAGTTGTCTGACGAAGCTATCGCTAACCGTACTTATTGGTCAATCGACAGCGTGCAGATGGGTATTGAGATGGCGCAAATCCTTTTGGATTTACGTCTCGATAGCGCTTCTGTTATTGCGGCTATTTTGTATCGTGCGGTCCGTGAAGGTCGTTTAGCATTAAATAAGGTTGAGCGGCAGTTTGGCGAAGAAGTTGCCAAACTGATTGAGGGCGTTTTACGGATGGCAGCAATTAGTGCCATTCAAAATTCGCGTGACGAAGTCGTTCTTGGTCAGCGCGAAGCGCAAGTCGATAACTTACGTAAAATGTTGGTCGCTATGATCGACGACGTGCGCGTTGCTTTGATTAAGCTGGCAGAACGTACATCGGCCATTCGTGCGATGAAAGACGCTCCAGAAGACAAGCGTCGTAAAGTTGCCGAAGAAGTGTTCAATATTTATGCACCACTGGCTCATCGTTTGGGGATTGGTCATTTAAAGTGGGAATTAGAAGACTTAGCCTTCCGCTATTTACAGCCTGATGCCTACAAAAAGATTGCCTCGTTACTCGATGAAAAGCGTTTAACCCGCCAGTCTTACATTGAGGAAGTCGTACAGCGTCTGCGCGACGAAATGACCAATGCCGATATTTCCTGCGATGTTTATGGCAGGGCGAAGCATATCTACAGTATCTGGCGTAAAATGAGCCGCAAGAATCTGGATTTTTCTAAGATCTACGATATTCGAGCTGTTCGCATACTTGTACCTGAATTACGCGATTGTTATGCCGCCTTGGGTATTGTTCATACTTTATGGCGACATATTCCTAACGAATTTGACGACTACATCGCCAACCCGAAGGAAAATGGTTATCGCTCGTTGCATACAGCTGTAATTGGCCCCGAAGGTAAGGTGCTGGAAGTACAAATCCGTACTCATGCGATGCATGAAGATGCCGAACTCGGTGTTTGTGCTCATTGGTTATATAAAGGCACCGACACCAACGCCAAAGATCAGGGCTATGAGCAAAAAATTGCTTGGTTACGACAAGTGCTTGAATGGCATGAAGAGCTAGATGATTTACCGCAATTAATCGGTGAGTTACGCAGCGACATTAACCCAGACCGTATTTATGTATTTACGCCTGAAGGCCATGTGGTGGACTTGCCACCTAAAGCAACTCCGGTTGATTTTGCCTATCGTGTGCATACCGAAGTCGGTAATAAATGCCGTGGCGCTAAGGTCAATGGCCGTATTGTGCCGCTGACGTATTTATTGAAAACGGGTGAGCAAATCGAAATTCTAACCAATGCGAATGCACATCCAAGCCGCGATTGGTTGTATCCCGATTCTGGTTATATTCATACCACTCGTGCGCGAGCAAAAGTTGCACATTGGTTTAAATTACAAGATCGCGATAAAAATATTGAAGAAGGGCGTCACCTCGTTTTACGCGAAGTTGGACGTTTAGACTTGGCCGATGAGCCTCTGCATGAAGTGGCGCTGCAGCTGAATATGCGCTCGGTTGACGATATGTTTGCGGCTGTTGGTGCGGGCGATTTACGCATCGGCCAAATCGTTCATATGCTGTTAAAGCTGGCCGACAAAGGTGGTGCGCAACAGCAAGAACTGCCGCTTATTCGTCGTCATGAGCCGACCGATCGTGTTGCGAAATCCGATGATGTCTTTATTGAAGGTGTCGGTAATTTATTGACCGTTATGCCGCAATGTTGTTTACCCGTACCGGGTGACGATATTCATGGTTACGTGACTATTGGTCGTGGCGTTACCGTGCATCGTAGCGACTGCGAAAATTTATTGCACTTAGCTTCTATTGAACCGCAGCGAGTTTTGCAAGTCAGTTGGGGGGACCGTCCTTCTAATATTTATCCTGTAGAAATGTTGATTCAAGCCTATGATCGTACCGGTTTATTACGCGATGTGAGTTCCTTGTTAGCCAACGAACGGGTTAACGTTGTTGCGGTTAATACGTTGTCGAATCAGGGTGATAACACGGCTTCAATGAGTTTAACCGTTGAAGTGGATAGCCTCGAACGCTTAGCGCGACTGATGAGTAAAATTGATCAGCTACCTAACGTGGTGTCGACTCGTCGGGTTCGCGGAGGCGCTAAACCATGAACGCCCAATATGGATTAGAGCAATTGCTGTATGCCATGCAGCGTCTGCGTAACCCGCAGACAGGTTGCCCATGGGATTTGCGTCAGGATTTTGCCAGCATTCTTCCCCATACTCTGGAAGAAGCGTACGAAGTTGCGGATGCTATTGAACGTCAAGACTGGCCGCACCTTGAAGAAGAACTTGGCGATTTACTTTTTCAGGTTATTTTTTACGGACAAATGGGGGCAGAACAAGGTCGTTTTGATTTAAGTTCTATCATTCACCGTTTGGTCGAAAAACTGATTCGTCGTCATCCTCATGTATTTCCGGATGGCACTCTAACCAGCGAACGTGACCCTAGTATCACGCCGCAAGAGTCAGAAGTGAATATTCGTTGGGACGAGATTAAAGCGGCAGAAAAAGCGGCAAAGCCAGCGCAAATAAAGCGCCTGCTAGACGACGTTCCTGTTACTTTGCCAGCGCTCACGCGAGCACTCAAATTACAGAAAAAAGCCTCATCTGTGGGTTTTGACTGGCCAGATATTCACGGCGTGTTAGATAAAATTCGGGAAGAATTAGATGAAGTAGAGGCTGAGTTTGAAGGTATGGACTCGAAGCGCCTTGAAGACGAAATTGGCGATGCACTTTTTGCGATTACCAACCTAGCGCGCCATCTTAAAGTTGATCCTGAAGTGGCATTGCGTGGCACTAACGAACGCTTTTATCAGCGTTTTGCGTTTGTAGAAGACGCTGCAGACGAAGCAGGCGGTTTTAGTCAGCTCGAATTAGAGCATATGGATGCTGCTTGGGATGAAGCCAAGCGTCGCGGTAAATAAGTTAAATTAGTCCAGCGCGGGCTAATTTATTACCTTATTTCATAGCATTCTCCTCACTGCTTATTTTTAGCACCATTGTTACCCTCATTTACTCCAGATCACAGCATAAGCGGTTGAAATTTAGTAGGAATGGGTCAATGCTTGATAGCAATGTTCGATCATTGCTAGGGGAACCCTATGGAAGAACTGGACGCATTGCTGCGCGACAAGGTCCGAGTGCTGGGTAGCCAGCTTGGTGGCACTATTGAACGACAGCTAGGCGATGGCATGCTTGAGCAAATTGAGCGTATTCGTAAACAAGCAAAGCTTGCCCGCCATGGCGATCCGAAAGAACGCGAAACACTCCTCGCCATGCTGCATGATATTTCTGATGATGAGCTTGGGCCTGTTGTACGCGGCTTTAATCAGTTTTTAAACTTGGCCAATATTGCCGAGCAGCAGCACGGAATTAGTTGGCGTCGCAGTGAACATCTGCAAGAAAATGTCGATAGCATGTTTAGCGAGTTACTTACTCGTTTAGAATCTTCAGGCATTCGTGGTATCGATTTAAGCCAGCAAGTTGCCGACGTTAATATTGAATTGGTATTAACCGCGCACCCAACGGAAATTACCCGCCGTACACTTATTCAAAAATATGATCACATAGCGCAGTTATTGCAGCGTCGCGATGATTTACGCGATGGCCATCCTGATTTAGCCAATATAGAACAAGAAATATCACTAATTATTGATGAGATTTGGCATACCGATGAAATTCGCCAAGTACGCCCAACGGCAGTCGATGAAGCGAAATGGGGTTTTGCCGTTATTGAAAACTCTTTGTGGTACGCCATTCCAGCCTTGCTACGAGATTTAGATCAAGAATTACGCGCACGTGGTAGTAGCGCTTTACCATTAACCGCCGTACCTATTCGTTTTTCGTCATGGATGGGCGGCGATCGCGACGGTAATCCGAATGTGACCGCGACCGTGACACGTGAAGTGCTATACCTCGCCCGCTGGATGGCCGCGGATTTGTTTTTACGGGATATAGAACTGTTAGGCATGCAGCTATCTATGAGTGAAGCATCAGCAGATATGCGTCAGCAATATACAGGTCGAGAACCTTACCGTGATTGCTTACACGATTTACGCAAAGGGCTAGAAGATACTCGTCGCTGGGCTGATGCTTGCGCCGCTGGAGAAAGCACTAAGAAAGTCCCAATACTCGAACGCGAAGATGTGATTCGGCCATTGAAGTTGTGCTATGACAGTTTGGTTGATTGCGGCATGGATACCATCGCCAATGGCATGTTGTTAGATACCATTCGTCGTGCAGCATGTTTTGGTATGTCGTTGGTTAGACTCGATGTCAGACAAGAGTCGACTCGTCACAGCGATGTGCTTCAAGCTATTTGTGAATATTATGGCTGGGGTGATTACAACGGCTGGACAGAAGACGAAAAGCAAACGTTTTTGCTGCGTGAGTTAACTTCACGGCGCCCATTAATCCCCAACTTCTGGACACCTTCAGCAGAGGTGCAAGAAGTATTGGATACCATGGCGGTGTTAGCAACGCCTGCTGGTGATGGCGTATCTTGCTACATTATTTCGATGGCCAGCGAGCCTTCCGATATTTTAGCGGTAGCACTTTTGTTGCAAGCCTGTGGCGTTAAACGTTTATTACCGATTGTGCCTTTATTCGAAACTTTGTCGGACTTAGAGCAGTCAGGTCCGCGTATGGATAAATTATGGTCCTTACCTTGGTATCGCGAATACAGCATGTGTCGCCAGCAAGTGATGATAGGTTATTCTGACTCGTCTAAAGATGCCGGCCAATTGGCGGCTGTTTGGGCGCAGTATCAGGCGCAAGAAACTTTGTCGCGCGTGGCAGCCGAGCAAGGTATTAAATTACGTTTATTTCATGGCCGTGGCGGTACCGTTGGACGCGGAGGTGGCCCTGCGCAACGCGCTATTTTGGCGCAACCACCGGGTTCAGTAACGGGCGGATTACGCGTGACCGAGCAGGGCGAAATGATCCGCTTTAAATTTGGTTTGCCAGCGGTTGCTCAGCGTAATCTTAAAGTTTATGTGTCAGCTGTATTAGAGGCTAACTTATTACCGCCAGCCCATCCAAAAGACGAATGGCGAGAGATGATGTCGCAATTAGCGGCTGCAGGCGTTTCTTCTTATCGCGCAATGGTTAAAGACAATCCTGATTTTGTGCGTTATTTCCGTGCGGCAACGCCAGAGTCGGAATTAGGAAAATTATCTTTGGGCAGCCGTCCTGCGCGCCGTCGTTCTGGTGGCGGTATTGAAACATTACGCGCTATTCCTTGGATTTTTGCTTGGACGCAAATGCGCTTAATGTTGCCTGCTTGGTTAGGTGCTGACGATGCGCTTCGAGTTCAGGTCGATAACGAGCAATTACCACGACTTAAAGAAATGTATAGTGACTGGCCATTTTTCCGGACTTACATCGACATGCTAGAGATGGTGTTGTCGAAAGCCGACCCGGCAATTGCACAGTATTATGAAGAACGTTTGGTTGAGCCAGAGCTACAGCCAATCGGTAGCGTTTTACGTGAGCGTCTGGCGAATATGCGCAAGCTAGTGTTGGCAGTAAAAGAGCAAACAATGTTGTTGGAAAATAATAAAGCGCTGCAATATTCTATGCAGGTACGCGATCCTTATACCGATCCGTTGCACTATTTACAGGCCGAGCTTTTGTATCGTGAACGTCAGGCTGCCGATATGGTTAGCAGCCAAGTTGAACGTGCTTTAATGGTGACGATGGCTGGTATCGCTGCTGGGATGCGTAATACCGGATAGCAATGAGTAATGTAGGCTCGATTTTGCTCACGACAGGATAGTTCTGTGCCTAGATTGTGCGTATTGCTCATATTCCGTGCCTCGGCTATTTCAGCCGAGGTTTTAGGCAAAGCCTAGAGTTTATGCGGGTTGTAGCCCTAGTTACCTTCTGTTACACAGTTCAATAACGACCAAAGTCGATACTTCTTAGCGGGCAAAATTCTCTACAATCACTTGAGACTAAAGCGCCTTCGGAGTAAGGTTAGGCCTATTTTTTCGCCAACCTGATCAAAATTTAAACAATATGTTCAGGCGGCCAGTTTTTTTAATCTCGAGGAGTATGCGCATGCGCGTGATTCTATTGGGTGCGCCAGGTGCTGGTAAAGGTACTCAGGCCCAGTTTATATGTGAACAGTTTGCTATTCCGCAAATCTCTACTGGGGATATGCTACGCGCTGCTGTTAAAGCCGGCAGTGAGCTTGGTTTAAAGGTAAAAGAAATCATGGAAACCGGCGGTTTGGTTTCTGATGAAATCATTATCGACCTAGTTAAAGAACGTATTCAACAAGACGACTGTGTAAACGGTTTTCTATTTGATGGTTTCCCGCGCACGATTCCGCAAGCGGAAGCGTTATTAGAAGGCGGTGTGGAAATTGATCATGTTGTTGAAATTGACGTAGCTGATGAAGAAATTGTTAAACGTCTAAGTGGTCGTCGCGTACATCCTGGTTCTGGTCGTGTTTATCACCTAGTTTACAATCCACCAAAGGTGGAAGGTAAAGACGATGAAACGGGTGAAGAGTTAGTTCAGCGTCAGGATGATGAAGAAGATACTGTGCGTAAGCGTTTAGCTATTTATCATGATCAAACAGCGCCTTTAGTTAGCTTCTATAAAAAGTTAGAAGCAGAAAAGGGCGATAGCGCGCCAAAGTATAGTCACATTCCTGGCGTTGGTTCGTTAAACGATATTACTGCGAAGGTATTGGCTGCTTTAGCTTAATCCTGAATCGTTATCGAAAGAGAAGAGGCCTTATGGCCTCTTTTTTTATTTTTGTCTCGGCACCGCATATCTTCTCCCCTAGTTAATCTATAGCAATGATCAATTCATACAGGTGCATATATTCGACCTAACATTGGTTATTCTTCGGCATCCAGCTGCCTTGGTAATACCTTAAGTTATTTGAAAAAGGTGTTATTGCCTTTTCTTTAGAGCTGGTCAAAAGCGTCAATATGAATATGTCGTTAGACGCAGATACTTATTTGAATAGAAAAAAATCGGTTCATATCATTCAAATGATGAACTTTTACCGCCAAAAGGACATTAATAGTGCTAATTCACATAATATTGATAAACAACTTTTGGTTTTTTTAAATAAAAATACTATTATTGCATCAGTTGGCTTATGCACACTATTAAGTTGTGCTAGCGTTAGCTTACCTGATCAGGCAAATATTAGAGGATTCAACCTATGGCTAGACCTAAAAAAGCTCCTGCCAAACGCGGACGTAAACCTGCTGTTAAAACAGTAGCTACTTCTGTCGTTCCAGCAGCAATTGCAAAAGCAACTGCAGCAGTAGAAAAAGCAGCTGTTGCAATTACTAAGCAACAAGAGCGCGTAGACGCAGCACTTAAAAAAGCAGCTGAAGCGAAAACTAAAGCCGCAGGCCCGCGTGCAACTGCAGCTGCAAAGCGTGCTGTTGTTTCAGCCGCAGCTAAAGTTAAAGCAGAAAAAGAAAAGTTGGCAGCTCTTCGTGCAACACTAACTGCAGCGAAGGCAGATCTTAAGTCAGCACAGGTTGAAGTTCGTATCGCCGATGCAACTGAACAAGCTAAAACTGCAATTGCAGCATTTGAAGCTTCTATTGCTGCTAAAGCAGATGCCGAATTGGCAAAAGCATTGGCAGCATTTGAAGTTAAATGGCGTAAAACTCGCAGCACCCAAGACGCTGCTAAAGTAAAAGCGCAAGCTGCTCGTGAAGAAAAGAAAGCTGCCGCTACTATTAAAAAATTAGCGGGCTCAACAGCTACTGCTAAGCCAGCGGCAAAACGTGGTCGTCCAGCGAAAGCAGCGACTACAGCAACAGCTTCAGCAGCACCGAAGAAACGTGGTCGTCCAGCGAAAGCAGCAGCCACTCCTGCAGCCGCTCCAAAAAAACGTGGTCGCCCAGCGAAAGCCGCTACGGCAGCAGCAGCTCCAGCAGCCACTCCAAAAAAACGCGGTCGTCCAGCGAAAGCTGCAACGACTGAAGCCGTAGCTAAGCCAGCTGCAAAGCGTGGTCGTCCAGCGAAAGCTGCTACGACTGCAGCCGTAGCTAAGCCAGCTGCAAAGCGTGGTCGCCCAGCGAAAGCCGCAACGACTGAAGCCGCTGCTAAACCAGCTGCAAAGCGTGGTCGTCCAGCGAAAGCCGCAACGACTGAAGCCGCTGCTAAACCAGCTGCAAAGCGTGGTCGTCCAGCGAAAGC
>OJDK01000067.1_pt1 | contig 78829 bp, 72 predicted proteins | sample 1592791 | NCBI WGS metagenome assembly OJDK01 (sample SAMN05416878, study PRJEB24817) | seawater metagenome | isolation source: Sea water | place: Canada:Atlantic | collected 2013-11
ATTCGATGCCCGGGTGGTGGAATTGGTAGACACAGGGGACTTAAAATCCCCCGGCCGCAAGGCTGTGCCGGTTCAAGTCCGGCCCCGGGTACCATCTTTACTACGATTATAAATCTCTCCTTTTTTATACTTTGTACTTTTTTCTAAAGACATTAAACGAGTTTCTTAGCAATTTTCCTTCTATATTCTGTTGGCGTCATTGTATTGCCTTTTTGAAATGCATGACAAAAAGAACTTAGATTCGCGAAACCTACCTGTTCACACACACTCTGAATGGAATCATTACTGTTCTTCAATAGTAATTCGGCTTTTTCAATACGCGCCTCGCTCAACAACCTTCTCCAATGAGTGCCTTCGTCTTTTAAGCGACGAGAAAGCGTTCTTTCTGATAAGTGATATTGGTTAGCAATGTCATTTTTTTGAATGTTTGTACTTGAGCCTATGATGAGCGTTTGTTTTATTTTTTGAGTCAAACTGACTTCGTGCTTATTTAGATTCCTAAAGTACGTATCTTCGATAATTTGAGCATTAATAGGATTTGAAAACGGCGGGACCGCTTGTAGGTAAATAAGCTCTGACATTATATAAGTAGAGTCTTGGTTATAATGCACACCACAGCCAAAAGCTTTACTGGCATCATCCATACCTGCCAAATAATCAAAACTAACCCCGACCTTATGAAAGAACAGTGTGTCAGACTCTGAATTGAGGTGTCGATATAAAAAATGAATAATTCCCATATCTCTAGCAATTAAGAATTGTCGTACCGGCTCTGAGTAATTTTTTGTGATATGCCAAGTCATCGTCAATTTGCCATCCTCTTGCTGAAGGCTAAATTGTGTGAAATTAAACGCTAGGTTTAAATAACGTACGCCAATTTCAGCAGCATGCGTGGCATCTTTGCTCGACATTAATGCCAAGCCTAATACTCCCAAGTCTCCCACCTCATAGTTTAGACCTACCGCGAAACCATTACGGAAGGGCTGGCCCTGCTCACGAATAAGATTTTCGATTAACATTATTTCTTGCTCGGGCGTAGGATCTTCAACAAGCTTATTAAAGTTATGTTTAAGCTTGGTTTCCGCCAAGCAGAGTGATAACGGTAACGAGTGCGCGTTAGCGTGACGAATAAGGGCAGAAATACTGCCGCGACCTAGGCCAGGCGCGCGAATAGCTGACATTTAGTATCTCTCAGAGGGTGTGGTAGTGATTATGAGTCATCAGCGTTAAAACATACCAATTCTCTCTTCTAAAATCCATACAGAGTACTTCATTATACTTTTCATTGTCCTATTAAAACAAAAACGTGGCCTGTGATAAAAAATAGAAATACTGATGCCTACTAGTATTGAAGATCATACCTATTTATTAGGCATGAGAAAGGAGCATTAAAGAAGTATGAAAGGAAAGTAATACCAAAAAAAATACATTATAAAAACAATAAGAAGGCACACAGAATGTTTAAAAAAATACTGTTATTACTCAGCATGAGCGCGCTCATGATGAGCTCTCCCTTGGCTTACTCTGAAGGTAGGTTAATTCCCATTCTAAATTTTGTCTCAGGTATTTTTAATCAAGGAGTTTTCCCTGAGTCAGATGCGTTCACCACGGATGATGATATTGTGATTACCGCAAGCGATGGTATCTCACTATCGGCCAATATCTTTGTTCCGACCGAGCTAAATGGATTAGCACCCGCTATCATTTTCATTAACAGCTGGGCCATGACCGAATATCAATACTTAGAACAAGCTGAAGACCTGGCAAAGGAGGGGTATATCGTTTTAAGTTATGCATCTCGTGGCTGGGGAACTTCTGGCGGGCTAGTGGATACGGCGGGGCCCAAAGACGTCGATGATTTCTCTCGCGTGGTTGATTATCTCATTGCCAACTACCCAGTAGATCCTAGCGCGCTTGGCACAGCGGGCATTTCATATGGCGCTGGCATCAGTTTATTGGGTGCGGCGGCTGACGATCGAATTTCTGCGGTTTCAGCCATGAGTGCCTGGGGAGATTTAGGTGATGCACTTTATGGTGAAAAAACCCCTCGTAGAGCTTGGGGGGAGTTTTTAACCTTGCTGGGTGATTTGCTGGCAAAACCAGACCCTATTTTGAATCAGCACTGGGATGATCTAAAAAAGCAAAATTTAGCCGCAATCCCTGCAATTTTGGACTGGGCTGCTATTCGCTCACCGATTAATTATGTTGATCAGCTGAATGCTAATGGCGCTGCGATTTATTTAGGCAAGGCGTATGGCGATAATTTATTTCAGCCCAATACCGTCCTTGATTTATTTAGCCAGCTAACCGTGCCAAAACACATTGATTTACTACCAGGCACACATGCTTCGGCAGAAGTTTTGCCCAGCCTAACCGGTATTGGCGACAACCTAATGTGGAACAATACGTATCAATGGTTTGATCTTCACTTAAAGGGCAAACAAACCGATATCGCCAGTGCTAAGCCTGTACAGATGAAGGTTAAGTTTACCGATAAGCTTGAAGGATTCGATGAATTCCCAATCGCAGAAGTGCAAAATACGCGTTACTTCTTACATCCACGCAAACTGTTTGATAGTGGTGATTTAGAGACCTATGAGTATAGTAAGTGGCGATCTCGTAAAAACAGCTATCATACGCAACTGGACTCTTTATTTACTTCCGGAGTTCCGCTTTTTTCTGAACTTTTAGGTCAGCTGGATGTGCCTGTAGTAGCCAGTGTACCGTTATCATCTCCGCTTAATTCGCTTTATTATAATTCCGCAAGATTAACGGAAACCATGCAGATTCGTGGTACACCCAGTATTAGTGTTCAGGTTAAACCTCACGCGGACACTATTCAGGTAATGGCTTACCTTTACGATATGTCAACCAGTGGTCTTGCGACACTGATTACCCACGGTGCAAAAACGTTGCCGGTTGCACAAAAGGGTAAAAAACAGCGCTTAACCTTTGATATGACGACCATTGCCTACAATGTACCCGCAGGGCATAAAGTAGTGTTGGCCCTAGACAGTCAAGACATTGAGTATGAGCCCACCACAAAGAAAGGCTATGTCATTGATCTTGAATTTCAGCGTGGTGCACAGTCAGACTTAATCATCCCCACTCTTTAATCGCATCATTTGCCCTCTAGGGCATCCGCAAATTAAACTTAATCTGGCAGGCTAAATGAACCATTTGGCCTGTCAAAGCAAGGGAGGACATCCTATTCTTATACTATATGATGAGTAAAAAAATAATGAGCTAGTAAAACGAATATCAAGAGTAAGAAGCATGACTGTACTAAAAGAAATAAATAACAATAAAAAGATATTTAGTTTAAGCATTTTAATGCTATCAACCCATTTGGCACTGGCTGATGTTACAAGTACATCGACCAGTACTTCCCACAGCCGAGTTTCAGGGGCTGTGTTACTTAATAATCTAAATTCTTCAGAAGATGAAAGCCCGCAAAGTCAGCCTATTGCGGGGGCGATGGTTACCGTTACCGACAGTCGCGGCGTGAGTATAACGCACTACACCGATGATCACGGTAAGTGGGCGCTTGAAGAAGATTCATTAGTGCCACCTTTAACACTTCGCGCAAGGGCTGGGGCCGCTTTTTTAGACCATGAAATAGACATTTCTGCAGGTCAATTAGCACATCAAATATTACAAGTTCATACACTTAATGATCCCATTAAAATTTCTGAGCGCCTAACCGCCAGTGCACATGCATCATCGGTAAAGTGGGACGATTCCAAAACCAAGCAAGACTTTATAAGTCAATGTCATTTTTGCCATCAGATTGGCAATAGCACCACCCGAGCTCCAAAAACAGAAGAGCAATGGACGCAAGTTATTAAGCGCATGCAAGGTTATGGCGCACTGGTCACTTGGGAGAATGAAACAGCTTTCGCTGAAACCTTGGCCAGCAATTTTGATGGCAAGGCTATTGAGGCATTACGAACTCGCTCAATGCACCCTCAGCTGCCTGGGTCCGTTTGGCGAGAATGGTCATTCGGCGGCCCAGTGAACTATGTACATGACGTTGAAATTGGCAAAGATGGGTTAATTTACGGCGTCGATATGAGCGCTGATAAAATTTGGATATTAGACAGAAAAACCAATGAGATTGATCATATTCAGTGGCCTGCGAATGACCTGCCTCTAGGTGGAATGTTCTCTGGTGCCGTCGCGCCACTAGGCACTTTTCAGGCTTATCATGGTCCACATTCCATTGTTATTGGCCCTGATGAAAAGCTGTATACCACCAATTCACTTGCAGCTGAAATAGGTATTATCGACCCTAAAACACGTGAAACTGAATTCATTACCATTGGCAAAGATGCGATTTATCCACATACATTGCGCTTTGATAATAACGGTGAACTTTGGTTTACCGTAGCGTTATCCAATCAAGTAGGGCGGATGAATATAGAAACGAAACAAATTACTTTAATTGATTTGCCTTCTAATGGCTTTTGGCGCTGGATATCCGATGCTTTCTTGCCCTCTATTCTTAAAGTTGCTTCATGGTTTGGTAAGGAAGATATGCATGTTGCTTTGTCGCATCACAAGGTGAGTGGTGAAGGGCGAGAAGTATTAAATCTGCCTTACGGGATTGATATCAGCCCGATTGATGGCACCATTTGGTACTCCAAGCTGTATTCCGGTTACATCGGAAAAATCGATCCAGTAACTGGGGAGATAACAGAATTTAAAACCCCATATCCCTCACCGCGTCGCTTACGCTTCGCAAAAGATGGCTCGCTTTGGATACCCTCCTTTGAAAGTGGCGTATTAATGAAATTTGATACACGCAGCAAAACATTCGTGAAAGATTATAAATTACCCTTATTGGCCGAAGGTGAATATGAAACCCCGTATGCGGTTGGCATTGAACCCAATACACAACATGTGTGGATTGCCGCCAATATGTCGGATCGTATCTTACGTTTCAACCCAGAAGAAGAAACGTTCATGGCTTACCCTAGCCCGACACGGGTCACCTTTATTCGTGATTTCATATTTACTCCAGAGGGCGAAGTATGTACCAGTAATGCAAATCTACCTTCTTCAGCCATCGAAGGTGGACGAGGTAAGTTAATTTGTCTGACTTTATCTGAAAACCAATAATTCAGTTTTTTCACACAAATTACTTACGATCAGCTTGAGCAGCCATGCTGAGCATTCAACATGAAAGACATTTTAATATGAAAGACAATATGAAAGATAATAAGAAAAATAGAAAACACGCCAAGTCCAGCTCTCGCCAGAAGCATGTCATTATCACTGGTGGCGGTAGTGGCTTGGGCTTTGGTCTTGCTATTCGTTATTTAAAACAAGGCGCAAGCGTTACCATACTCGATTTAAGTATTACCGATGAGCAGCAAAACACCTTGGCTGAGAGTGCTAAAAACAACCATGCAGGCTGTTTGTTTTTAACCACCAACATCACGGTGGCGGAAGAGGTTAAGCAATCGGTTAGCACTGCGGTTGAGCAGTACGGTCCGCCAGACTTGGCGATTAATTCCGCCGGAATTTTAATTAATAAAACCCTAGAGAATACGACATCTGAGGCGTTTAAGCACATCATTGACGTGAATCTTAACGGCAGCTTCAATTTTGCTTCGGCTGTATTGCCCTTAATGAAACCCGGCTCTCGTATTGCTTTAATAGCCTCGGTTGCGGGTTTGATCAGCAATTATGGCTACAGCGCTTATGGTGCATCCAAGTTTGGCGTTGTGGGCTTAGCGACGACGTTGCGCTATGAATATGAACACAAAGGTATAAACGTATCGTGCATTTGCCCTCCTGAAGTGAAAACTCCTATGGTTGCCGTAGAGCACGCCAGCGGTGATCCTGTATCTCTTGAATTGAAAAAATTTGCCGGCTCCATGCAGCCAGATGTCGCCTGCGATCAAATTTTTAAAGGTATTGAGGCGGGGAAGTGGATGATCATTCCAAGTATGAATGCAAAATCTTTGATTCTGATATCACGTTTATTTCCACGCTTATTCTCTGTTTCAATGCAGCAGTTGATTCGATACGCCGTGAATAAAGTCAATTTTAGTAAAACTTGATCAATTCAGCTTTTGAATAACCGTTAAGCCAATGAGACAAAGCTATTCTCTTTCCTGTAAAATATCCTGATACTTTTATGGGTAATAAATCATGCTGAATTACGTTGAGCCGGTATTTCGTCCACCGAGTGAAGGACGATCGCTAATCCTTCAGGTGACCAATGGTTGTTCATGGAATAAATGCACATTCTGTGACATGTATACCCAGCCACAAAAGAAATTTAAAGCTAAGCCAGAAGATGAAACTTTGGCTGAAATTAAGAAGGCCGCAGCCGCAGGTCCACAATTTGAAAAGGTGTTCCTAGCCGATGGCGATGCTCTGGTTTTGCCTATTCGTCGCTTGGTTGAAATCTTAACCGCCATCAAAAAATATATGCCTTGGGTTAAACGCGTTAGCAGTTATTGCTTGCCGCGCAATATTCGTAAAAAAACCGTTGAAGATCTTAAACAGCTACAAGAGCTTGGGTTTGGTATGGCTTACGTAGGCGCTGAAAGTGGTGATGATGAAATTCTTGAATTCATCAATAAAGGCGAGACTTACGAGTCAACATTGAGCGCCTTGGTTAAGTTGAAAGAAGCGGGCATTAAAACGTCTGTGATGATTTTAAATGGCATGGGCGGCATGAAATATAGCCAGCAGCATGCTGAAAACTCGGCTCGATTGATGAATGAAGCTCAGCCTGACTTCTTATCAACGCTTGTGGTTAGCTACCCCATGGGTGACGAGCGCGTACGTGAAGGCTTTAAGGGTGAATACGAGCTACCTGATCAGCGTACTTTATTTATGGAAATGCGACACCTTATTGAAACCCTTGAATTAGACAATACGGTTTTCCGCAGCGATCATGCGTCTAACTACGTTACTCTTAAAGGGACTTTGGGCGCTGATAAACAAAAGCTCTTAGATCAGCTGGACGATGCCATTGCTGGGCGTATAGCTCTGCGCCAAGAGTGGCAGCGCGGACTTTAATTAAAAGGTGGGGTAGCAGTATGACAAGCACAACCGATAAAGATCTTTTTAAGCTGCTAGGCAAGTTCGAGCAGCAACAAAAAATGCCTCCGGTCGAAAGCTGGAACCCAGCCAGAGAAGGTGAAATCGACATTCTCATCAATACCAAAGGTGAGTGGTATCACGAAGGCGGCTATTTTAAACGCCAAGATCTTGCCCGCATGTTTGCGTCCATTTTACGCAAAGAGGGTGAGAATTATTACTTAGTGACACCTGCTGAGAAGTTAAAGATTCAAGTTGAGGATGTTCCTTTTTCGATTGTTTTGATGAGCGAAAAAGAGGGTGTTTTAAGCTTTATTACCAGCTTAGGTGACGAAGTGATCATGAGCGCCGAGCACCCAATGGAATTTAGAGAACTGATTCCGTATGTAATGATCCGAAATAATCTATGGGCCAAATTAAATCAAAGCACTTATTATGAATTGATAAATTTAGCCCAAGAAACCGCCGAAGGTTATGTTGTGTGCAGTGGCGATTACTCAGTACAGGTGCCTTCTTAATGATGCCTTCCTAGCATTGCTGGGAAAGTAAATTCTCAAAACGTAGTGTTTATAATTTTTTAGACGCTACAAAAACACCTCGAATATCATCCACATTAAAGCCCGTTGCTTTATCATTAGGATACAAGTCAGCAAGCTTTGACTTTACGTCTTCAGCAACATTGCTGCCGTGACATGCTAAGCAGCCTGCCTTTGTTGGGATTGCTTTCACTAGGTAAAACTTACCGTCACGCACTTCGGTATGGGCAATAGTTTCTGCAGGCTCGCCATTCGCTTTTCTTTGTTCAAAATCTTTCATGACCTGCTCAACCCAGCCTTCAGGCACATTAGCAGGGCTGCGTAGCTTTAGTGATGTACGACTCACTGTCCATTCGGTAGCTCCGCCCTCAATAGAAGATGCTTTAGTGATGGCAGGTGCCTGTAAGTTGCACAGTTTCACCGAAGCAGCGTGGCCATCAGTCTTAATGCCTTGCTTAAGAGTCGCGGTTAGCGCACCGGCCAGTGACATCACTTGGGTCTTGGCATCCTTTACTAATCCCTGCTTTTCGGCTGCACTCATCTGGTCTGCATAAAGCATAGGTGAAAGGCCTTGAAGACAGAGCGCTAAAGCGGATGAAGCTAGAATTTTTTTCATGATGATCCCTAAAAAATAGTCAAAAATCAATATAACCAAAATAGAATATAGCTCTTAATATATCAACCGTCAAAGCCTATCTTTCTTTGTGTAGCGAAGCGCCTTCGTGCACTCCGTGGTAAATCATTTCTCCTTTCCTTTGTGCGCCCTGTGGTTAGTCGCTCTTAAACAAATTACAGGCACAAAAAAAGCGACCGAAGCCGCTTTCTTTTAATACATTCAATCTTCTATTTAATAGAAGACCTTACATATTAGGATAGTTTGGACCACCAGCACCCTCTGGCGTTACCCAGGTGATGTTTTGCGCAGGGTCTTTAATATCACAAGTTTTACAGTGTACGCAGTTCTGAGAGTTGATTTGGAAACGCTTGTCGCCATTTTCTTCTTCAATAATCTCATAAACACCAGCAGGGCAGTAGCGCTGAGCTGGCTCGTCGAATTTCTCAAGGTTTGAACCTAGAGGAATCGTTACGTCCTTAAGACGTAAATGACACGGCTGATTTTCAGCATGGTTTACGTTGCCGATAAATACAGAGTCAAGCTTAGCAAAGCTCAATACACCATCCGGCTTAGGATAAACAATTTTTTTGCATTCTGAAGCCAGCTTCAGTGTTGCGTGATCAGGGGTTGTATCGTGCAAGGTTACTGGAATCTTGAACAAATTCTGATCAATAAAGTTGAACGCTGCACCTAAGTACATGCCAAACTTATGCATCGCAGGGCCGAAGTTGCGGCTGCCTTTTAATTCTTCATAAACCCAAGAAGCTTCAAATGCGGCAGTGAATTCCGTAATTTCGTCATGCTGACGCTCAGATTTAATCGCCTTAACGATTTCTTCTGCCGCGATCATGCCGCTCTTCATTGCTGTGTGAGTACCTTTGATCTTCGCAAAGTTCAAAGTGCCGGCATCACAACCCACAACCAAACCACCAGGGAAGGTCATCTTAGGAAGACAGTTCAAGCCACCCTTAGCAATGGCGCGAGCACCGTAAGAGACGCGTTTACCACCGGTTAAGTGTTTAGCTAGAACTGGGTGATGCTTCAAGCGCTGGAATTCATCAAACGGGCTAACGTGTGGGTTAGAGTAAGATAAATCAGTAATCAAACCACAAACAACCTGATTATTTTCTGCATGGTATAAGAAGAAACCACCTGAAGAATCAGATTCATTTAAAGGCCAACCTGCGCCGTGAACAACCAAACCTTCTTGGTGCTGCTCAGCAGGAATGTCCCATAATTCTTTAATACCAATACCGTAATGCTGTGGATCTTTACCTTCGTCCAATTTGAACTCAGAGATCAACTGCTTACCAAGGTGTCCACGACAACCTTCAGCGAAAACAGTGTACTTGCCGCGAAGCTCCATACCCTGCATATACATGTCGGTATGTTCGCCGTTTTCGCCAACGCCCATATCGCCAGTGATGATGCCTTTAACTACGCCATCTTCAACAATGTATTCCGCTGCTGCGAAGCCTGGGTAGATTTCTACGCCTAGCGCTTCAGCTTGCTCGCCCAACCAGCGAACAACATTACCAAGACTAACAACGTAGTTGCCGTCGTTGTGCATTGGCTTAGGAATTGCCCAGTTAGGGGTTTTAATTCCGCCAGTCGCACTGGTTAAGATATGAACTTCATCTTTAAGTACTTCAGTATTTAGTGGTGCGCCCATTTCTTTGTAAGTAGGGAACAGCTCAACCAAAGCGCGATCTTCAATAACGGCACCGGATAAAATGTGCGCGCCGACTTCAGAACCTTTTTCAACCAAACATACGGTCAGTTCTTGTTCGTTTTCTTGTGCCAATTGCATTAGACGAATTGCAGTAGACAGACCCGATGGGCCTCCACCAACAATAACGACATCATATTCCATCGATTCACGTTGCATATTGTGATCTCCTCGAAAAATAAGCTGGGAGCTAATTACAGTTGCTAATAATACTAGCGATTTATTATAGCGTTCTAAATAAAGGCCAATATTATACGTCTGTGCATTCTATATACCTAGCTTTTGGCGCTAATTTATTGATTTTTCACCCTTTCTGGACAATTTCTGGCTAAAAAAGCGCGTTAAATAATAGGAATTCTCATTACCTGAATAGTTTCTATTGACCTTAGGGCGAAAGATACGAATAATATTGCGCGCTGGGAGAGAGTCATTGGCAGTTTTTAGATCCAATGAGAGACTCTCTTCAATCATTCACTAGACGAATACGGAGAATCTATGAAGGTTCTTGTTGCTGTAAAGCGCGTAATTGACTACAACGTCAAAGTACGTGTAAAGCCTGATAATTCTGATGTTGATCTAAATAACGTCAAAATGGCTATGAACCCTTTCTGTGAAATCGCTGTAGAAGAAGCGGTTCGTTTAAAAGAAAAGGGCGTAGCTACTGAGATCGTAGTGGTATCTATCGGTCCTAAAGTTGCCCAAGAGCAAATTCGTACTTCTTTAGCGCTTGGCGCAGATCGCGGAATCTTAATCGAAACCGACGAGAAGTTAGAATCTCTTACTGTTGCTAAATTGCTTAAAGCCGTTGTTGAAAAAGAACAGCCTCAGCTTGTTGTTCTTGGTAAGCAGTCTATCGACAGTGATAACAACCAAACGGGTCAGATGCTTGGCGCATTGACTGGTTTACCTCAGGGCACATTCGCTTCTGAAGTGGTTGTTGACGGCGATAAAGTTAACGTTACTCGTGAAGTAGACGCTGGTTTACGTACTGTAGGCTTAAGCCTTCCAGCCATCGTAACAACCGACCTACGTTTGAACGAACCTCGTTACGCTTCTCTTCCAAACATCATGAAAGCTAAGCGTAAGCCTCTTGAAGTTGTTTCTCCTGCCGATTTGGGCGTTGAAATCAAGAGCACTCAAACGGTAGTTAAAGTAACTCCTCCTGCTGAGCGCTCTGCTGGCATCAAGGTTGCTGACGTTGCTGAGCTTGTTGAGAAACTGAAAAACGAAGCGAAGGTATTGTAATGACTATTTTAGTAATCGCTGAACATGATAACGCTGCGTTAAATGCTGCGACTCTAAACGTTGTTGCTGCTGCTAAACAAATCGGTGGCGACATCGAAGTATTAGTTGCTGGTGAAGCGTGTGGCGCAGTTGCTGATGCTGCTGCAAAAATTGAAGGTGTTAGTAAGGTTGTTGTTGCTGACAACGCTGCTTACAAATACCAGATCGCCGAATCTATGGGTGATCTAGTTGCTGAACTTGGTGCTGGCTATAGCCACATCCTTGCTGCTGCTACTACAACCGGTAAAGATTTCATGCCTCGCACAGCTGCATTGCTTGATGTGAACATGATCTCTGACATCGTTGCTGTTGAAAGCGCCGATACGTTTGTACGCCCAATTTATGCGGGTAACGCAATCGCAACTGTTCAAAGTTCTGATAGCGTTAAAGTGATCACAGTACGTGGTACTGGTTTTGATCCTGTTGCTGCCGAGGGTGGTTCTGCCGCTGTTGAAGCAACTGCAATCGTTAAAGAATCTGCTATCTCTGCTTTTATTAGCGAAGAGCTTGCAAAATCTGACCGTCCTGACCTTGCTGCTGCTGAGATTGTTATCTCTGGTGGTCGCGGTATGGGTAACGGCGAAAACTTTGAGATCCTATACAAGGTTGCTGATAAAATCGGCGCTGCTGTTGGTGCATCTCGTGCTGCTGTTGATGCTGGTTTCGTACCAAACGACATGCAAGTTGGCCAAACGGGTAAAATCGTTGCTCCTTCTTTGTACATCGCCGTTGGTATTTCAGGTGCGATTCAGCACTTGGCCGGTATGAAAGAGTCTAAAGTGATCGTTGCGATCAACAAAGACGAAGAAGCGCCAATCTTCCAAGTTGCTGACTACGGTTTAGTTGCTGACTTGTTTGACGCGGTTCCTGAGTTGGAAAAATTACTTTAATTGTTTAAAGTATAATCAACTCAAAAAAGCCCAGCTCTGCTGGGCTTTTTTTTGTCAAAATTTCGTCTCAGATTCCTTATAAATCGCGGCTTTACGCTTGTGATTTTTTTCAGTTAAGGTAGTTTAAACGCATGTTTTAATGCACCGTTATTTTTATGCAAGCCGTGCAATTGTCAAATAGGGAAAGAAACATTTTGGATATTACTGTAGTCGGAACAAACTATACTGGCCTAGTCAGCGCGGCTTGCTTTGCGGAGATGGGCAATGGCGTTTTATGCTTAGACATCAACGAATCGCCAATCAAGCAGCTTCAGCAGGGCAAAACCCCACTTTACGAGCCTGGCTTAGATAGCATCTTAAGCGAAAACCTTAATGCTGGCCGCCTAAACTACAGCAATGATTTCTCTTTAATCTCACAAGAATGCCAAGTTTTCTATATCGCAGTAGATACACCAAGTGCCCGCGATGGCAGTGCTGATTTATCAGAGCTTTGGCAAGTTATTGATGGCATTGCCAAGTTAATAAAACAAGATTCGATCATCATTACGGCATCTACCGTCCCTGTTGGCACATCAGAAAAAATTAAGAACAGAGTGCTTCAACAACTCTCAACGCCTTGCACAATAGATGTCGTTGCCAACCCGCAGTTTTTGAAAGAAGGCACCGCAGTTGAAGATTTCAACCGCCCAGACCGCATTATTATTGGCGTTGAAAGCGATAAAGCAAAGCGCCTCATGACAGAGCTGTACAAGCCTTTTTCACACAGTTTCGATAAGCTTATATTTATGGGCATTCGCGATGCCGAGCTGACTAAATATGCGACAAATGCCATGCTGGCGACAAAAATCTCCTTCATGAATGAACTGGCGAATCTAGCAGAGAAGCTAAAAGTCGACATAGAACACGTTCGAACAGGCATGGGAGCTGATAGCCGCATCGGTTTTTCATATATTCATCCCGGCTGTGGATATGGCGGTTCATTTTTCCCAAATGATGTAAAAACCTTGATCAACATGGGGGCCGAGCACGGCTACCAAGCTAAAATTTTGCATGCGATTGATGATCGCAATGAATTACAAAAAATGCGTTTATTTGAAAAGCTCAATGAGCAATTCGAAAATGACCTGTCAGGCAAAACCATTGCGGTATGGGGTCTAGCATTCAAACCAGGCACTGATGATTTACGCCAAGCACCTTCCTTAGTTCTGATCGAAGCTCTGCTAAAAGCAGGCGCCAAGATACGCGCTTACGATCCTGTAGCGATGGATAATGCACGTTCATACTTCTCAGAAAACAATTTTGACGAGAGCATGATCACTCTTGTTGATCACCAGTACGATGCATTGAAAGATGCCGACGCCATGGTTTTGGTCACTGAATGGAAACCCTTCATTCAGCCAGATTTCAATGCAATGAAGCGCTTAATGAAGGGGTTAGTCATCGTTGATGGGCGTAATCAATACGATCCTGCAACATTGAAAGCAGACGGATTCAAATATTCTGGTATTGGGCGAACTAATTAGTGGTTTTACTTTCAAAACAATTAGAATTACAACAACAAGCATTAATACAACATCAAAACAGCGCTAAGAAACTGATATGACCGACAATGTAATGCCAGAGCAGGCTGTATCCGTACAGCAAAGCCTAACGATTCCACGCTTACCGTTTTCCTTCGCTAAGCGCTTTGGTATTGTTCTAGATAAGCGACCTACTGGTTTTGTTGCTGCTCACAAAGAAGGGCTGCAGCCCCATGTTCTGTTAGAAGTACAGCGCTTTCTTGGTAGTGCCTTCACACTAGAAGTCGCCAGTAATGACGACTTTGAGCGCATCCTAGGGCAGGTTTACCAAACAGACTCTTCAGAAGCCATGGGCATGGTTGAAGGCCTAGGTGATGAAATGGACCTTGCGAGCCTTGCGGACTCAGTTCCAGAGACCGAAGATCTGCTAGAGCAAGAAGATGATGCTCCGATTATTCGCCTAATTAATGCATTATTAACCGAAGCCGTTAAAGACAGCGCTTCGGATATTCACATCGAAACATACGAAAAACGCTTATTGGTTCGCTTTCGAGTCGATGGCGTTCTGCGCGAAGTCGTACAGCCAAAGCGTGCGCTAGCGCCGTTGCTTATTTCACGCATCAAGGTAATGGCCAAACTCGACATCGCCGAGAAACGTGTTCCTCAAGATGGCCGCATATCTTTACGCATCGGTGGACGAGAAGTCGATGTGCGTGTATCAACCATGCCATCGAATCACGGCGAACGTATTGTAATGCGCTTGCTAGATAAACAAGCAGGGCGTTTAAATGTACGCCAACTGGCGATGGAGCCTACCGATCTCAATAACCTACTGTCAGCAATCCAAAAACCTCACGGTATTATCCTGGTAACAGGGCCTACCGGTTCTGGTAAAACAACCACACTTTATGCCTCGCTTAGTGAGCTGAACGATGCCAGTCGTAATATCTTAACGGTAGAAGACCCTATCGAATACAGCCTACCAGGCATTGGCCAAACTCAGGTTAATACCAAGGTTGAAATGACGTTCGCCAAAGGCTTGCGCGCGATTCTTCGTCAAGACCCTGATGTCGTAATGATCGGTGAGATTCGAGATTTAGAAACGGTAGAAATTGCCATTCAAGCCTCTCTTACCGGCCACATGGTTTTATCAACACTGCATACCAATACAGCCGTCGGCGCTGTTACACGCTTGCAAGATATGGGAGTTGAGCCATTCCTACTGTCATCAAGCCTAGTCTGCGTATTAGCGCAGCGACTTGTGCGGGTTCTCTGCGAAGACTGCAAGCAAGCCAGTATTGCCAATGACGCCGAATGTGAATTATTGGGTGCCAATAAGCAGCAAGCTCCCACCATCTTCCATGCCAAAGGCTGTGATAAATGCAACCAGCTTGGTTACCGTGGTCGACAGGGGATTTACGAAGTGGTCCCCATTGATGAAAAAATGAAGTCATTAATTCATGATCGAGTCGGGGAGCAAGCGCTAGAAGCTCACGCGCGTACAATCTGCACCTCTATTCAACAAGACGGAATACGCAAAGTCTTGCAGGGAACCACCACAATTGAAGAATTATTAAGGGTGGCAAAAGGGTAACCTTTTGAATAATTATGGCTGCATTTGAATTCCAAGCCTTAGACAATAAAGGCAAACAGCACAAAGGTGTTTTAGAAGCGGATAGCTCGCGTCAAATACGACAACAGCTACGTGACAAAGGCTGGATGCCACTTTCTGTTGAGGCGACCAGTAATGGCAAGCAAAAGAAGGGGGGCTTTCTTGCTCAGTTTTCTTTAGGTCCGTCCTTAAAAACCGCCGATCTAGCATTAATTACACGCCAGCTCGCCACGCTGATTGCTGCAGGCTTACCGATCGACGAGGCCTTAAAAGCCGTTTCAGAGCAAAGCGAAAAACAAGTTGTTAAAAGCATGGTACTGTCGATTCGCTCGAAAGTACTTGAAGGGCACACACTAGCTGACGCACTAAAAGAATTCCCTCGTGCTTTTCCGCATCTGTATAGAGCGACAGTCAGTGCCGGCGAGCATGCAGGTCATCTTGATGGCGTACTTAACAAACTTGCCGACTACACAGAGTCGCAACAGACCGCACAAACTAAAATCAAATTGGCCGCGATGTATCCCATCATCCTCTGCATCGTTGCAATCGGTATTGTAGTGGGGCTTTTAACCTACGTCGTGCCCGATATTGTTGAGGTATTTGTGCGAAATGGCCAAGAGCTGCCTGGTCTTACCCAACTCATGTTGGATATCAGCCACTTAATCACCAACTATGGACTAGTTATTGTTATTGTTAGCGGACTCAGCTGGGCAGGTTTTCTTTATGCTTTGCGTAAACCAGCCTTCAAATACCGATATCATCAGTTTTTACTGACGGCGCCAGGGATTAAAAACTTTACCAAAAGCGCAAATACTGCACGCTACATCAGCACGTTAGCTATTTTGACCAGCTCAGGTGTTCCCTTAGTAGAAGCCATGCGAATAGCGTCTCAAGTAGTTGAGAATTTACCTATTCAGGCTGGGGTAAAAGAAGCAACAGTTCAGGTTAGTGAAGGCGGCAGTCTGAGTAAGGCATTGACCGCGACCAAGTTCTTTTCACCCATGATGCTGCATATGATTGCCAGTGGTGAAAGCAGTGGTGAGCTCGATGATATGCTCGCAAGAACGTCTGCCCAACAGCAAGCCAGCTTAGAAGCAACCATTGAAGCCTTGGTTAAAATGTTCGAACCTCTTATGTTACTGACCATGGGCGCCATTGTCGCCACGATTGTAACCGCCATTATGCTGCCAATTTTAGAATTGCAGAATATGGTTCAATAAGTTCAGAAGTAGAGTTAGAAACCAAGCTAGAAACAAAATTAGAAATAAACTCATAATAAACTCACAACAAACTAGGAAAATCGTCATGCAAAAAATGTCTTATAAACACAGCGCCAATACTGTAAAGCAATCGGGCTTCACCCTCATCGAAGTTATGGTTGTATTAGCAATTATTGGCGGTATGCTCGCGTTAGTCGCAGGTAACATCATGGGCAATGCCGGTGAAGCCCGCATTAAAACAACCAAGAGCCAGATGTTTTTAATCGGTAACGCACTTGATTTGTATAAGCTCGACAACTACACCTACCCAACAACCGATCAAGGCCTAGAAGCTTTAATTACCAAGCCAAGCGGCAGCCCAGAACCTAAAAACTGGAAGTCTGGCGGCTACTTAAAAGGTGGCAAGCTACCTTTGGATGCCTGGGGTAATGAGTTTGTATACTTCTATGAAGAAGGCAGCTATACCATTCTATCACTGGGCGCTGACGGTCAAGAAGGCGGAGAAGAAGAGCTAGCCGATATAGAACATCAAGGATAATTGAGTGTTCAATAACGTTCGTATGCCATCAAGCTACCGCGCACATTCAGGCTTTACTTTGCTCGAAATCATGGTTGTGCTCACCATTATTGGTCTCATGCTTGGCATGGCAACCCTAAGCGGTGGTGGCAACGAACAAAAACACGAAGCAAAGCAGCAAGCATTAAAATTTGTTGCCCAGCTAAGTGCTTATCGTGACGAAGCCGTATTTCAAAACATTGACCTAGGTTTGGCGATGGATGGTCAGTCGACCCAGCTATTAAAATTCTTCGACATTTATAACCCTAAACACATTGAAGGGAAAACCAGCGAAGAACTTAGCAAGCTCAAGGACATTCCCTGGGACACTTACCAGGGTAGTCTTAAAGCCTCAATAGAACTCCCAGAACAGCTTTCTATGTCATTATTCATCGAAGATAAAGAGTTTGATCTTGCTGAGCTGATAAGTGACGACGGAGTAAAACCTGCCATTATGTTTTTATCTTCCGATGAGTACACACCGTTCAAAGTCGCGATTAATCACGAATACGATGAGAGCTTCAGTATTTTTATTGAAGGCGATGGCTTTAGCCGCTTTCAAATGAACATTGAGCAATATGAAGAATAATCCCCTCAGTAGCATTCATAGTAAGCGTGGATTTACCTTAATCGAGGTAATGATTGCCTTATCGATCTTTGCCGTGATGGCCGCGGCGATTAGTCGTACCGCAAGTCAAAACGCCGATACCGTACTTTATTTAGAAGAAAAGACCTTAGCGTCTTTCGTCGCTGAAAACCGCCTTAACAAATTAAAATTATTAGGCTATCCAGCAGCAACTCAAACAAAAGACGAAGAAGAAATGGCCGGGCGCGAATGGCATATTGTTACTAAAGTCGAAGATACGCCGCTGCCCAATTTTAGACGTATTGAGATTAAGGTCTCTAAAGTGACCGATAAAGAAAATTCATTAGTAAGCCTAACGGGCTTTATGGGTAAATACTGATGACTACTCATAAATCTACTCTATTAACGTATTCACCAAGACAAAAAGCAATTGGTTTCACCTTGCTAGAAGTCATGATTGCGATATCCATTACAGCACTGATTGGAATTTCTTCAACCAGCTTGCTCAGCAATATTATCGAAACGAAGAAAATAACCGACATTCGCTCGGAACAACTGACGACCTTGCAAAGATTTAACCAATTTGTGAGTCGTGATGTCGAGCAGATAATCAATCGAGGCATTAGAGATCAATACGGCGACTCCCAGCCCTCTATTATTCTTGATAGCACTGATTATTTAGCAGAATGGACAAGACTTGGGTGGCGCAACAATCCAATCGATCCTAATGGCCGCGCCATTATGCAGCGCGTAGCGTTTCAATTATTTGATATTCAAGAAGAGGAGTGCGCGCAAGCAAAGCTGCGCCTTCAGGATTGGGGCAACTTAGAGCCTGAAGGATCTTGTTTGGTGCGTTACTTTTGGCCAGTACTTGACCGCTCAGGGGATACAGAAGCTAAAACGCAAATTGTATTAGATCTTGTGGATTCTTTAGAAATAGAAATTTTTGCCAAAGAAAACATCAAGACCAGCGGAAGTAATACACAAGCTCAAAGCGGTGAATCTAACTGGTATACTCAATGGCCAAATTTACAAACAGGCGGGGCACCAGAAATCCCAGTCGCCATGCGATGGAAGCTAACATTGCCTAAGATAGGTGAAATAGAACGATTATGGTTGCTGGCATATGATGATCAATAATACGCCAATTAAAAACAGCTTCGACAATAGCTCCAGTAATAGCCTCAGTCATAAGCGCAGCATTAATCCGCAAAAACAGCAGGGGCTAGCACTCATCTCGGTTTTGCTTATTTTTGCCATCGTATCCGTCTTGGCGACGGCAATGATCGAGCGCCAAAGCTTAGACATTCAACGCAGTGGTAACCTACAAGCCTTGCAGCAAGCAAGAGCCTATAGCAGCGGTATAGAGTACGCAGTGCGCGCAGGGTTACGCCTAGATTTTGATAACAATGCCGAAATCGATAATTTATCAGAAGATTGGGCAAGCCCACTCACATACCCGTTAGATCCAGGCACCGCTGAAATTCAAATCATCGATGCTCAATCCCGATTTAACCTCAACAGCTTACATAAAAGTGCAAGTAACCGAGCCGCTCAAAACCAGAGATTTAAAAACTTACTGGCTGAGCTCGGTATCGACCCCATTATTGCAGACAATACTCAGCAGTTTATGGACGAAGACAGTATGGTTGATAATGACTATTTAGCAGAGGACGTGCCATACCGTGCGAGCTACGCGTTATTTAAACATTCATCTGAATTACTATTAGTAAAAGAAGTCGATGCCGACATTTATCGCAAGCTCAAACCTTACATCAGCACGTTACCCGTTAATGCAACGCTAAACGTAAATACCGCCAGTGATAAGGTATTAGCATCATTGTCATCAACGTGGTCACTCTCTGATGCCGATACTGTCATTAATAGTCGGGGTGAAAAGGGTTTCAATAGTCTTGAAGAATTTTGGAGCTTGGCTGAAGTGCAGCCATTTACCGAAGCGGATAAGAATGACCCAAGTTCAAATAATGGCTCAGCTAATCAAAACCCGAAGGAAGTATGGGATAAGGCTGATTTCAGTGTAAACTCTCAGTACTTTGAGGTTTTTGCACGCGTTACACTGGCAGACCGAATTGCCACCGTAGAGATGTTGATGCACCGCGATTTACAGTCTGGAGATATGCGCACCTATTACCGAGATTACTCTCGAACTGAAGCGCGCCTCCCTGTGGTATCTAATGCTAATAGCAGCGCTAACAATGGTGTTGATAATAGCAGTGGCAATAATATTAGTGGCAACAACAACACTGAATAATAATAGTAATACCACCCAGGTGCGGTGGTATTTAGAAACATGTTTTAGGCTGAAATAATGGAAACAGTTGCGGTACGTTGGAGTGTAGAGCTAGAAACTTGGTTTGTTTCACCACTCACCCCAGCAATACAAGAAAATAACACCGACAGTGAAAGTAATGCCCACTGGCTCCCTTTGGATGAGTGGGCGGAAGCGTTAGAAGACCTGACACAATTACGCTTTATCTTACAAGGTGAAAACTATGTGTGCCGCTGGTTAACGCTACCCGGCGTACAAGGAAGGCATCTACCGAAAGCCCTACCTTTCGCACTTGAAGAAAGCCTTATTGAAGACATTAGTCACTACCATTTAGTCACTGCGGGCAAGATGGGTAAATTTACCCATCGCGTATACTGCAGCATGGCCGACAATTTTAATCGATTACTTGAAGCCTGCGAGTTGAGACACATTAAGCTGCGCCAACTGATTCCTGAAACCAGCTTGGTGCCAGAAAACAGCCTAGTGCACGACGGTAAGTTTTGGTTTATTAATATCCCGGGCTTAAGTGAAGCTAAAATTCACGAATCGGCATTAGCTGCCTTCCTTGAAGGCTTATGCAATGACTTGGCCAAAGACTCCCAAGCAGCGATAACGTTAGTCGACTCGAATCTTGATAGTGCAAACCTACTTAAGACACAGATAGAAACCAATTCAGCAGGAATATTTAAAGCCGTTAGTGTTCAGCACGGCGACTTTTCAAGCCTAAGAGATGATGCATTATCAAACAAATGCAGTGATTTATTAACCGGTGAGTTTCGCCCTGTAGAACCAAAAAAAGATCAACCAGCGGTATGGTGGAAACCTGTAGCAGCACTTGCAGCTTGCTGGTGCATATTTAGCTTCACCGAAATTTCTTTGGAAAACAAGCGCTTGGTCGCCCAGCAAGATTACGTGAAAGCTGAAACCATCGGCTTATACAAGCGCCTATTCCCTGGTGAGAGGGTTCGGTTCTTAGAACGCCAAATTCGCAGCAAAGTAAAAGGGGACAGTACCGTCACCAGCGCTGGAGTCATGGTATTACTTTCTCAAGCGAGCAAAGCGCTGCAGCAAAGCAATTTAAAGCAATCCATTGAATGGCAGAGCTTTCGCTTTAATGATCGTCAAAATGAGCTGGTGATAGACCTAACGTCCAAAACCTTGGCCCAATTGCAAAGCTATAAAGCCGCCATTGAACAGCAAGGTCTCAGTGTTGAAATTGCCCAAGCAACCAATGACAAAAATGGCGTTAAAGGCCGAATCAAAATAGGAGCTTCCGCATGAACACCCTAAAGCAGAAGCTAAGCTCCAGCTGGAATGAGAGCCTACTAAAGTTAAAGCAACTTCCTCCTATCGTAAGCTTCAATCTTTGGTATGACAGCCAGAATGTTCGCGATCAAAAAATCATCAAAGGCATCTCTGCCTTTATTGTACTTTGTTTAATTATCGTCCTGTTCGTACAACCCTTTTTGGCTAAGCAAGAACTGTATCAAACCAAACTTGCCAAGAGTATTGCAACCTACGAAACCCTTGCGAATAACGCTCATAAGTTTCAAGGGCAGGCCAGTAATCAGTCAAGCAGCGCGCCGATATTGGCTATTGTGACAAAGCAAGCAAAGCGATCCAATATCAACCTGAAGCGCTTTGAACCAGATGGCGATGGCCTAAGAATATGGCTAGAGGGCGCTGTCTTCGATGACGCAATGCGCTGGTTAGAAGATTTAAACCAAAAGCACAACATTCAAATCAAACAAATCAATGTAGAGCGTGGCGACAAACCAGGGCTTGTAGATTTGCGCGGCTCTTTATATAAATAGCCAGCAAAGCTGAGCAGGTCTCATAGAGAATGTTAATCTAAGCTATTAATACTCACTATGAGACCTCGCCAATAAATTCATCTAGACTCTACTCATGCTTTAAAGCCTGCTACAGAAAATTAATAATCAAAGGTTATGTCAAATTTGAACCTTTGTTACGGAGATTTAACGTGAATACAGAACTTCAACACTTTGACCTAGTAGTGATTGGCGCAGGCTCAGGCGGCGTTCGCTCAGCCCGTATGGCTGCTGCTCAAGGCAAAAAAGTTGCTATTATTGAGAATCGTTATTTGGGCGGAACGTGCGTTAACGTTGGTTGCGTTCCTAAAAAGATGTTTGTTTATGCATCGGAATACCGCGAAAAAATTGAAGAAGCCAAAGGCTTCGGTATCAATAGCCAATTCAATGATTTTCATTGGCCAACACTGCGCGATAATAAAACCAATGAAATCTCACGCCTAAACGGCATTTACCAAAATTTATTAACCGGCCCAGGCGCTACCATTTTTAATGGCACTGGCAGTTTAGTGGATGCCAATACTGTCCACATCAATGGCCAAGATGGTACAGATCAAGACATTACCGGCGAAACAATTCTAATCGCAACGGGCAGCTGGCCTTTTAAACCAGAAGTCCCCGGTGTTGAGCATGCAATTACTTCAAACGAAGTCTTTGACCTAAGTGAAGAAGACTTCCCTAAGCGCGCATTAGTCGTTGGCGCGGGTTACATAGCCGTCGAGTTTGCTGGTATCTTTAATGGCCTAGGGGTTGAAACGACTCTAGCGGTTCGCAAAGATCTTGTATTACGCGGCTTTGATGATGATATTCGTCTTTTCGTGCAAGAACAAATGATCGAGAAGGGCGTTAATATCTCAGCAGAGACCGAAGTAGAAAGCATCGAAAAACAAACCGATGGCACGCTACTGGTTACCTTCACGAATAAGCAACAACAAGAATTTGACCTTGTATTGTATGCCACAGGCCGTCGCCCAATGACCGACGGTTTGAACCTAGAGAAGCTAGGTATCGAACTGAACAAGAATACCACCATCAAGGTAGATGACTTTTTTCAGACCAGCGTCCCCTCAATTTATGCACTGGGTGATGTAATCGGCACCCCGCAACTGACCCCGGTTGCACTAGCACAAGGAATGAAATTCTTAGCGCACCAGTATCACGGTGATACTGTACCAATGAATTACAACAACATTCCAACTGCCGTATTCTGCCAGCCTAATATCGGCACCGTTGGCCCAACTGAAGACGAATGCAAAGCCCAAGGCATCGAATTTGACGTTTACGAATCCAACTTTAAGCCTCTAAAGCATACTATCTCTGGTATGAACGAGAGAACACTGATGAAGCTGATCGTTAATAAAGCGAATAACAAAGTGATAGCCGCACACATGGTAGGCCATGACGCAGGGGAAACAATCCAAGGGATTGCCGTAGCCATCACAGCCGGCGCAACCAAAGCAGACTTCGACGCAACGATTGGGATTCACCCAACATCAGCAGAAGAGTTTGTAACGATGAGATCGCCAAGGTCTTAGCAGCTTGTCGCACTAAAGGACGACCCACATTAGATATGCCTATTACCTAAAGTGGGTCGGGGTTCAGCCCGACAATTATCAATAAGGCAAAACCGTTGCCCTGAAGGACGACCTACACTTAAAACTTTCAATTAAAACTTTCAATTAAAACTCTCAATTGAAACTAACTGTATTGGTGTTGTATTAGGGAGTTTATTTATGGGGGTTCTACAGCAGGGAGCTGTAGAGAGTGTACAGGGAGAGCGAAGCGGCGTATTCACCACGTCCCCAGAAACTAATTCCCTGATGCAACGCTTGAAATACTATTGAGCGTTAGAATGTCGATTCTATAGGCATGCCGATAAACCAAAGATCAAGCTTCGCTTCAAAAGATAGGAGTAATCAAATTGTCCATCCCTGGAGTGAATGCCAGCCTACGCATCCTTGCGTAGTCGCTCGCTGAGCTGCGAAACTTCGTTTCGGTCACGCGAGCCCATGGCTAGTCGTAAAAAGCTTCGCTTTTTACCCACAAAACACAATGCGGATGTTATCCATTTTGTAGTTTGCTTGGCTAATGGCTTTCTCAAGTGCGACTTTCTTTTGCTTAAGCAAATCAATCTCGCTATCACGAATGTTTCGATTGGTTTTCTGCAACTCTTGTAAGCGTGAGATCTCACTATCCAGCTCGGTCGCCATTCTTTTAGCGCCCAATGCTAACTGCTTAGGAAGCTGAGCTTCTGCTGCTTCTTTAGCAATCTTTAAAGACTTCTTAATGCCCGATTCAACACGCTTAACCAAGCCGGTCGCAGTAGAGCGTTTCAAGTCTTCAGGGAAATCAAGGTAATCTGGCTCTTGAAATTCAATACCGCCGTCAGGATCAACCGCAATGTGAATGCCTTCTGCAGGTAAATAACGCTGAATCTGCAAAGCCTTAGGTGCTTGTGACTCCAGCGTATACTGAGCTTGGAAGTAAAAATCTCCTGTAGCGAACTGATGATTTTCAACGTACGCAACGTTTGAATTACCATGATCTTCAGAAAGAATTAGATCCAAAGCGCCCACGATTAACGGATGTTCCCATGTGAAAAATTGCACATCATCACGGGCAACCGCGACATCACGACGACAGGTGTAAGTTAAACCATCTTCCGGAAGATGAGGGAAATAACTGGTTAACATGTGGTCACCAGGACGCAGAATAAAGCAGTGATGGCTGTGGTCTTGCTGAATAATTCCATAAACATCACAAACCTGCTCAAGAAAACTCGGCAAAATAGCTTGATCAAGGCGGTCATCCGCAAGAATCTGATCTAACAAAGCTTTCGATTTTTCAGGATCACACGACTGCAATTCTAATAAACGGTCACGGCCTTGCTCCAACTCTTGCTGCTGATTTTCACGTTCAGGAATCAAGGTATCAACCAACTTATGTAAATCACTGATCTTAGGGCTATTAAGCGCTTCAACCATTTGCGTATGATGATGATTCAACAAAGACTGAGCGAGGGGATTCGGATGACTAAAGACATCTACGCCAATATTTAACAGCTCAAATAAACGTTCAGAAGAGTGCTCTTCAAAATAAGGGATATGCAACTGAATGTCGTGCTTCTGACCAATACGGTCAAGTCGACCAATGCGCTGCTCAATAAGATCGCAGTTGTCAGGCAAATCAAACAAAACCAAATGGCGAGCAAACTGGAAGTTTCGACCTTCGCTACCAATTTCACTGCAAAGCAAAATTTGAGCACCGCCTTCTTGTTCCGCAAAATAGGCTGCCGCACGATCTCGCTCGATCATATCCATATCTTCATGGAATACCGCACACTGAGTGCCATAGCGCTCCCACAAGGCACGTTCGATCTGAAGAACCGTTTTCTGCTGATGGGTAATTAATAAGAATTTTTCGCCCTTATTTGCTTTGATTAACTCATTAATCCAATCAATGCGAGGATCAACACTCTCCCAATCGTCTATTTGACGCTCAGGATACAAGCCGTCTAAACCAGAAAGCGCTTTGTAAGCTTCAGGCAGTAAGAAAGGCTGTGCAATCACTTCACGATTAGGAAAACCTTCCATTGCGCTACGAGTATTACGGAATAAGACTCGGCCAGTACCATGCTGATCAATTAACTGCTTGATCCAAGTTTGAGATTGTTCAGCATCAGGCTGTGCAGGAATATCTTGCCCTAAAAGACCTTTTAACGCATCGCGTTCGGCATTTGACAACTCATTGCCAGACAGCAAAGACTGTGCAGCATTAGCAATAGGCTGAAATTGAGACTGTTCTTGAATGAATTCTTCTAAATTATGGAAACGCTCAGGATCTAACAAGCGCAAGCGCGCAAAGTGACCTTCCATACCTAGCTGCTCAGGTGTAGCCGTAAGCAAAAGCAGGCCTGGGCATTCATGAGCCAAAGACTCAACTAATCCATAGCTTTCATCATGAGCGGTCGGGGACCAGCCAAGATGGTGAGCCTCGTCGACAACAACCATGTCCCAGCCAGCAGACAAGATTTGCTCGCGACGCTTGGGATCGTTGGCAACCGCATTTAACGGTGCAAGAACCAATTGCTGCTGCAAGTAAGGATTTGCGCCATCTTCTTGATCTTCAAGCGCCAAGCAACGGCCTTCGTCCAACACACTAAAACGTAAATTAAAGCGGCGAACCATTTCGACCAGCCACTGATGCGTTAGGGCTTCTGGCAATAAAACCAATACGCGCTCAATGCGTTCACTCAGTAGCAAGCTATGCATGATCATGCCAGCTTCAATGGTTTTACCTAAACCTACTTCATCGGCAAGCAATACACGAGGAACTTCACGACTAGCCACTTCATTTGCAATAAATAACTGATGAGGAAGCAGGGTGGTACGACTTCCTACAAGGCCATAATGCTTACGTTCTTGCAGCTTGCTCTTCATTTGCAAAGCACGTAAACGCAGTTCATAAGCCTTGCTGTTATCCACCTGACCCGCCAACAAACGCTCAGACGCCTGACTTAGCTGAATCTGACCGCTCAGCTGAGTTTCAGGAATAATACGATCCGCATCGCCATAAAACAAAATACCGTTCATTTCTTGAATTTCGGTGATGGTAAGTTTACTACCGTCTTCCAAAAGAACCGTATCTTCAATATTGAATTTTATACGAGTAAGAGGGGCTTGATCTTTTGAATAGCGCCTTACTTCATCTGCAACCGGGAACAAAATCGCTACCTGCCTAAAGGTAACTTCCTGAACCATTCCTAGGCCTAAATCAGACTCCGTGTCACTTATCCAACGCTGACCAACTTCAAACATGCGCCACTCACTCCAAATCTAATAAATTATGCCGCGCATTTTAAAGGATGATACGCCGCAAAGACAGCTTGTATGCCGTGTTATTGCTTAATCATAGGTAATAATTTGTATTAACCATTACTTAGCTTTAAGTTTTGAGCAATGAGTCGGCTTAGGCAGGCAATAAATAGAATATATAATAAGCAAAGAATAATTCGTGGGATAGGGAACTGAACCTAACGACTAAATAGAGCTATGCTTAATAAATAGCAATAAGAGTATTAAGGCAATCATGAATAAGCAATCATGCTGGGATGAAGAAAGAACCATATCACGCTTAGGCGGTGATCGTAGCTTAATCGAAAAGCTGGTTACGTTATTCTTACGAGATGCTCCAGGGCAATTGCATCAAGCGCTGAATGGCATTCAGCGGCAAGATTATGATGAAAGTCACGTCGCAGTGCATTCATTAAAAGGAACATCCTCAAATTTTTGTACCGTACGCTTTGAGGGCATATGCACTGAGTTATTGAAAGCGCTTAAGCTGCAAGACTGGCAAGAAGCAGCAAGCATTCATGCGGAACTAACTAAAGCCTATCACCAGTTAGAGGTAGAATTTGAAACGTTTCTAAGTCAATAATTGTCTCTAAGCCAATAATGCTGAGCAAGCATGAAGGCAAGTCTTAAATATGCTGACCGTAAATTATAACCATGTAGCGTGATCGTATAGCCCAGGCTGTAGACGATAAGCCCAGGTAGAGATATTCAATCTTAACAATACTTAATATTTCCGATAATTGTTATTATCGGAATAAAAGAACAATCGCCATTTTAGTAGTATTCCAGGCCCACATGTATACTTGTTATTAATACCCTCAGAATTGCACACGACGAATTACAGCATCCTAAAAACATCATTGCTAAGAATCATAGCCAGAAATAAGTAAGACTAGAAATAAACATGATTAGAGAGGTAGATTGTTTATACGAGTAGAGATTTTATAAAGCTAGGGGGTCTTACGAGGTATAAATCTGATGGGGAATTTGACTTAAGCACCCCACTCATAAGTATTCACGATTTCAGCTGAAAGCTTTTATCGCGCATTACGAGTGGGATTATTAGTGCGAAAGAATCGCACTAATCACAACGTGTATAAGCTAAAGCTTAGATACAAACGATGTTTTCAGCTTGAGGACCTTTAGGACCGTCAGTAACAGTAAATTCTACTGCTTGGCCTTCAGCCAAAGTTTTGAAGCCGCTGCTTTGAATTGCGCTGAAATGAGCGAAAACGTCAGGACCAGATTTCTGTTCGATAAATCCGAAACCTTTAGCTTCGTTAAACCATTTTACTGTACCAGTAGTTGTAGTAGACATAATTAGATATCCTAATATAAAAAATAAAAGTGCCAAAATAGGCGATTAAGCTGGGAAAAATTAATATTTTACTGAGGATAACGCGAAGGATTATTACTAATAACAACGTGGTACGACAAACAAAAATAAGGACTCTTTCTCAAGCCAGAACACTACAATATAGATTTCACCCCAATATAGCAAGGTATATGTTTCTCGCTAATCTTCCTCGGGTGAAATATTACACCCCTTTGCTGGCCGTTTCGTAATTTGAACGCTCTATTAAACACTTGCGCGATGAGCGGTAAATAGTATTTGATCCGACTTGTTATTTCCGATAATTATGGGATTATTGGTTATGCATCTCATCAAACAAGCCTAAAACAAGCCGATCGTTATGACCTCAATCTCCAATACCTTATCTGCCCTTTTGTCACAGTCTCCAAGCCCTATGTTTGATAACCTTCAATATCTAGCAGGCCCATTAAAGGAAGTTGATGCAATATTTGCTAGGCAGATAAAGCAGACACCTAAGTGTGGCAAGGAGGATCTTTATCACTGCCTGACATTTTTACAGAGCTATAACGGCAGTCAGGCAACCTTCAATAGCTACCGCCGAGAAGTCGAGCGATTGGTGCAATGGTCTTGGTTTGTTCAAGAAAAAACATTACCTGAGCTCAGACGCCTAGATATTGAAGAGTATTTAGAATTCTGCCAGCACCCTCCTCTTAGCTGGATAGGCACAAAACAAGTTGCTCGCTTTAAAAACAGTCAAGGCCAGCGCATCATCAACCCAGACTGGCGCCCTTTTGTTAGCCAAATAACAAAAGTAGAGACCCAGCTTGGCCAGCGCCCTGACACTAAGCACTTCAAGCTTTCTCAAAAGAGCCTGCAGGCCGTCTTTTCCATACTATCGACCTTCTTTAACTATTTACTGCAAGAAGATTATGGCGAACTAAACCCTGTTGCTTTAATTCGACAAAAAAGCAAATACCTTCAGACCCATGCTTATAAAGAACCTATTCGCCGCATTTCAAACTTACAGTGGGACTTTGTTCTAGAAACTGTGGAGATGAACGCAGCAGAAAACCCTAAGCAGCATGAGCGCAGCTTGTTTATTATGAATTGCCTATTTGCAATGTACTTGCGAATTTCTGAGCTGGTCGCCGATGGCCGCTCAACCCCAACCATGGGTGATTTTCGAGCTGATATTGATAACAACTGGTGGTTGCAGGTTACAGGTAAGGGTAACAAAGTCAGAATGATTACTGTGTCCGATGACATGCTAGCGGCACTAAAGCGCTACCGAACCCACCTTGGGCTATCACCGCTGCCTCATGTGAGTGAATCTACGCCAATGATATCCAAAATAAAAGGCACAGGGCCGGTAACCAGTGCGCGTCAAATTCGATTCATTGTGCAGGATTGCTTTGATCAAGCATATCAAAGGATGCGCGAACAAGGATTAAAAGAAGAGGCTCTTGAGCTTAAAGCCGCTACCGTTCACTGGCTCAGGCACACAGGAATATCTGAAGATGTGAAGCACCGACCAAAAGAACATGTTCGTGACGACGCCGGACATGCAAGTATGGCAACAACTGATCGCTATATTGATACCGAAATGCGCGAACGCCACGCCAGTGCCAAGCACAAGAAGATCAAGCCTGAATGATGCCTTCTGGTTTCCTGTGATTAACTATCAAGAGCCACCCAAAACCCGATCCTGAAGCTGTTTAATAGACTCGCGTAATTGCTGAATATCCGACAACTCCCGCACTCCGTCCTTATCTTTAAATCCAGCAACCTGTTCTTTTAGGTCGTCATTCTCAGCTTGAAGTGCAGCAAGTCGCAAGGTAAAGGCCTCAGCCTGCTCCTCTTTATGAGCCTGCAGGTTTTCCTTAGTCTCATTTAGCGCCGAAGTCAGTGATGCAATCTCAAGCTTTTGCCCATGACAAATCCGTCTCTCTCCTTGCAAGTCATGGCTCAGGGATTCTGTCTTTTTAGTAAGCTCGCCAACTAATTGCTTTTGCTCGCTGCGAGACTGGTCCAGAAGTCTCATTAAGCGATTTTCGGCAATCTCTGCAGATTCTGTAAGTGCGTTTTTTTGCTGAGCTAGCTGCTGCTGCGCATCAAGTTTGATCTCGTTAATGGCAAATGAATGCTGCTCCGAAGTTCTTTCCTTGTCACCTGCATGAGCTTGCTTCTGCTCTTCGATAGCATGCTCATAAAATTCTTTTTGCTCCTGCAGGCGAGCATTCAAAGAAACCGCCGCCTCGTTTGATACTTGTAGCTTTAACTGCAGCGCTTGAATTTCCTGCCTGCAGTTGACTAACTCGGACTCCTTGCGCGAAAACTCCGCTTCTAACTCATGGTTCGCGTGTCGAGCTAGCTCAAGCTCAGCTTCTAATTGTGACTCCCTAAGTTCAAAGCTTTCTGAAGCGCTTTTATTGAGCGACAAAAGAATCTCTTCACGCTCTTTATCCTGTTGCTCAACTGTCCCAATAAAATCCGCCATCTGTTTTTCAAGCATGGAGGCTACTTGAATTAACAATTCGGTCGGAACTGTTGGTGCAACCTCGCGAACAGGCTGAAGCTTACGCCAAGCCTGTATTAGCGGATCAATCACCACGAAACTTCCGCCACCAATAATCATACGAACGTCATCGCGATTCCATGCCTTGTCTAACAGCTCTAGTTGCTCGCAGGCATCGAATACAGCTTTTGGGGTGGCTTTTTTAATACTCATTAAGTTAAGGCCTTGGGTTAGAGTTTTATTTGAGATCTACTTAAGCGACTGGTGAACCATTTTGTATTGAGGAGACACCTTTGGCGTTAGTTTAAATGAATGAGTTTCAGTTTGTAAGGTTTAATGTGTTAGATAAACATTACAAAATACCAACCTTTAAGAAAAAATTCATGATTAACCCTATTATCATGAATTTATTTCCTTGGAATGGTAGAGTCCTGTATTTGAAAAACACGCACAAGATAAAAGCCATTCACAACAAATGTACAAAGCCAGCAAATGAAAAAACACCCAATAACCCCGATAGAATCCCTCACCCTGCCACCACACCTAACAGGCAGCCAAGGCCGTAATCGCTATGATATTAAGCACTGCCAAATCAACGCCAATACCGACTGGCAAGCCATCCAATGCTGGCTAAACGAATTCTACGACTCACCGCAAACCCTGCGCAATTACCGCAAAGAAGCCGAGCGCCTTTTGCTTTGGTCCATCAATCAGCGCAGAAAAGCCCTATCAGACTTAAGCCGTGAAGACTTTCAGCTTTACCAAGAGTTCCTCACCGACCCACAGCCCAGTGAAATCTGGTGCGGGCCACGCGCCGAGCGAACCAGTACTGAGTGGCGTCCATTCAAGGGGCCGTTAAGCGAGAATAGCCAACGTCAGGCGCTTATTATTGTTAATGCCCTATTCAGTTATTTAGTAGATGCGGGCTATTTAGCAGGCAACCCACTGTCTCTTATTCGCCGCCGCAATCGAAAGCTGCGCCCGCAAACAGACCAGGCAATCAGCCAGCAGCGCTATCTTGATCACAAAACCTGGCAACTGCTAAAAAACCACCTTTCAAGTCAGCCGACAGATAGCCCCAAGCAAATGAATCACTTTCAGCGCAATCGCTTCTTATTTCACTTGCTGTATTTAATGGCGCCGCGAGTCAGTGAAGTCAGCAGCCACAGCATGAACAGCTTTCGCCTGTATCGCGGACAATGGTGGTGGTTTGTTTTGGGTAAAGGCGAGAAACAAGGAAAAATCCCAGCAAGTGATGAGATGCTCGCAGCATTAATACAGTATCGTGAGCACTTAGGATTAACCCCACTCCCATCTGAAGATGACCACTCACCATTATTGCGTAGCATTAGTGGTGGTAAAGGCATTAGTGCCAACATGGTTTATCGACAAGTCAAAACGGTAGTAAAAGAAGCCGCAGAGTCAATCAAACTAGATAACCCGATCCAAGCATCGATACTTGAAAAAGCATCAACCCACTGGTTTCGACATACTTCGGTAACGCATGGTGACGATGCGGGTATCGACCTTAAATACCTAACCCGCTCTGCCAGACACGAAAAAATAGAAACAACCGCCATATACCAGCATGCAGAAGACGATCTATGGCACAAAGCATGGCAAAAGCTTAAGTTCTAAACTATTCACCAATAATGACGTATAATTTGCCACCCAATTTTTTACCCGACGTTTAGCACTGCCAAAACGTCTTTTTAGATGAGTCCGTTATGAAGTTTGTAGCCAAATATTTCCCAGAAATTATCATGAAGAGCCGCCCTGTACGCAAACGCTTTGTGAAACAACTACAGATGAACGTGCGAAATCTAGTCGGTCGTAACGGTTTTAAAGCTGACGTACAAGGCCAGTGGGATAATTTATCCATCAGCATCAATAGTGATGACGCCGTAATTCGTCGTGCGATGATCAACATCCTAAGCAATACACCGGGGATCGCCTTCTCTTACGAAATCGAAGAACACGACTTTGAAACCCTCGATGACGCTTACCAAATCATCAAGCAAGTAAATGGGCCATCATTAGCAGGAAAAACCTTTTGCGTACGCGTTAAGCGTCGTGGTACTCACGAATATAATAGTAACGATGCCGAACGTTATATTGGCGGTGGTTTATTAAAAGAGACCGACGCGATTGGCGTAAAACTTAAAAACCCAGACGTAACCGTTCAGGTAGAAATCCGCGACCAAAGCTTATTTGCCGTTAAGAATCGCTTTACCGGTCTTGGCGGTTACCCAATGGGCTCTCAAGGCGATACGCTTTCTCTTATTTCAGGCGGCTTCGACTCAACCGTTTCTAGCTATTTAATGATGAAACGTGGCCTAAAAACTCACTACTGCTTCTTTAACCTAGGCGGCAGCGCCCATGAGATCGGCGTAAAGCAAGTCGCTTATTATTTATGGGACAAATACGGCGCATCCCATAAGGCACGCTTTATCAGTGTTCCTTTTGATGGCGTTGTTAAAGAAATTTTAGAAAATGTTGAAGACGGCCACATGGGCGTAATTCTAAAGCGTATGATGTACCGCGCTGCAGAACAAGTAGCCGACATGATCAATCTAGATACGTTCGTTACCGGCGAATCCATTGCCCAAGTATCCAGCCAGACGCTAACCAACCTAGCCGTGATCGACAAAGTGACCGACAAGCTTGTATTGCGCCCACTGGTTGTTATGGATAAACCAGAAATTATCAGCATCTCTCGCCAAATCGGCACCGAAGCATTCGCGGCGACCATGCCAGAATACTGCGGCGTGATATCAGTCAAACCAACAACCGAAGCCAAAATGGACAAGGTTTTAGCCGAAGAAGCCAAGTTTGATTTAGCTGTACTAAATAAAGCCGTTGAAGACTCCGTTCATCAGTTTATTGGTAATCTGGCTAAAGAAGAAAATGATGCATTAGAAGTAGCGCACGTAAGCCTACCCTCACCAAACGACATCATTCTAGATATTCGCCACCCAAGCGAAATCGAAGTAGCGCCATTGGATCTTACTCATAACAAGATCATCGAAATGCCGTTCTACGAATTAGAAACCCGCAAAAGCGAACTAGAAGAAGACCAAACGTATTTGCTGTACTGCCAAAAAGGCACGATGAGCAAAATCCACGCACACCATCTCAACAAGCAAGGCATGGCCAACATTAAGGTTTACCTTGAAGAGAAGCCTAAACTGGTTGATACCAAAGCTGAGAAAAGAGCCTTGTGGGAAGCTTCGCAAAAAGCTGAAGCTGAGAGTGGGACTGAGACTAAAGACTAAAAGCGGTTCACCACCGAGGCGCCGAGAACACCGAGAAAAGCAATGAGCAAGAAAAGGACTAATAGTTAAGGACTAATACTCCGCCCTTACTTCTTAATATTTTCTTGTTCTCCCTCGGTGCAGCGAAGCGCCTCGGTGCCTCGGTGGTAAATTATCTTTTAACTATCTTAAAGCCAGGAAGGCAAGCCTAAAGAGCCTTCTGCCAAAAAGAAGCCCCGCCCATTTCAGGGTCCAGTTCATACCCACCAAACCCAAACTTCAAATAAGCATTCTGCGCAATTTTATTGCCCTGCAATACTTCAAGCGTCAACTTGCAGCAGCCCCGCTCCCGCGCCACCGCTTCAACTTTTTCTAGCATTAACTGGCTCAATTTACGTCCGCGATACTCAGATAAAACAATCACATCATGAATGTTAATTAGCGGCTTGGCTTTAAACGTTGAGAAGCCCATGAAGCAATTAATCAGGCCTGCTGGCTTACCTTCAATCAATGCTAATACGGTAAATGCTCCGGGCACATTGGCCATGGCGGGTACTAAGGCCGTCTTAACAGAATCTGGCAGACTTACACCACCGCCCATTTTGTCTTGTGCGTATTGATCCATCAGCTCTACGATGGCGCTTGAATCAATCACATTATAATAATCTGCAATGATGATTCTTTGGGTTCTATTTTCAGAAGGAATAAAATCACTCATTACAGCTGGTAACCAATTTCAAGAATTAAGGCCGGACCGGCTACTTCAACAAAGCCCGCATCAACATACTCGGCGTCTAATAAGTTAGACCCTGCTAGCGCGACGGTTAAGTTATTATCTTCATAAGCTAAGCGTAAATCTAAGATTTCATAATCGTCACTATCAAAACGGCTTTCATATTTATAAGTCGTGAGCAGCGAATAATTATTATAGAAATCAAACCCTGCGTGCAACGCCGTTTGATTTTGCAGCTGTCCGTCCGTATTTTTCAGAACGGCGAAATCCGTTTCAATCGTTTGAATCAACCGCGTATGGGTTAGCTTTAACGTATTCATACCCATGCGCATAGCCGCAAAAGCGGAAGCGTCAAATTCAACATCAAAACCCTTGGTTTCATTATTGCCGTAGTTACGAGCAATATGCGCAGAATTGGCAGTGACTTCAGATTGTGACTTAGTAAAATCAATCGCATCCTGAGTGTCTTTATAAAAGATACTGGCGGTGATATTAATATCGCTAGAATTTAATCGAACGCCTATCTCTGCACTATCCGTTCTCTCAAGTTCAAGATCGGCTGAGCCTAAGTCGCGCCCCGGCATATTCAAAAATAAATCATTCAGTGTTGGCGTTCTAACCGACTGCCCAGCATTGGCATACACTTCTACATTTTCAGAAATAAGCGCATCAATGCCAATTGCCGGCAATACAAACTGCTCTTCACTATCATAATCAACATAAGAAAGGTTACCCGTAAGGCTTATATTGGCACCGATCAATTGCTTATGGTTAACAAAAGCACTAGCAAAGTGACGACCCTTACGACCATCACGATTACTGTCCATGTTTTCTTGATTGTATTCTAGCCCTGTCACGAATGAGCCATGAGTGAAAGTTAAGCGAGACTGCAGTGCTTCTGTTTCATGCTCGTTTGCAGCGGAAGTAGGTGAATATACATATTCATCAAAGTGATTGCGCCAATTTAAGCTTGCTTCAATCTGACTGCCATTATCTAAACGGTATTGATGAATACCATAGCCATGACGCTGAGAAGTGCTTTCTCTAGACTGTGCATCGGTATCAACATAAAAACGATACGCCCCAAAGTCCTTCTCAACATAACCAAATGCAACCTGTGTCATAGTTTTCTCGCCTTGATGCACAACGCGATAACTGCCTTGCCCTTGGCGAGAATCCAACGCTTCATCGCGAATATAAGAGTCTGACGCCGAATGATAACCGCTTAAAAACTGACTGTAAGCCCCTTCCGTCTTTGCCAAACTCAAGGCGTAACGTTCGTAGTCATAACTACCGCGCTGCACATTTACTTTAGCGTTACGGCCAGACTCAGTAATGATTTCTTTGCGACTAACAATGTTAATCACACCGCCATTTGAGCTTGGACCATATTGCGCGGCGCCAGGGCCTTTAACAATCTCGATGCGTTCAATATCTTCAAATGCAATTGGCAAATCAAAATTGTGATGCCCTGTTTGTGGATCATTCATACGAACGCCATCCAGCAAAACAAGAGTCTGCTCATAAGTGCTGCCACGAATACCCACATCGGCTTGAATACCAGAAATGCCACGCTTACGTACATCAATGCCCGAAACATACTCCAGTGCATCCACGACATTATTAACAGGCAGTCTTTGCAAGTCTGCCTGTTCGAGTACCGTTACATTAAACGCCGCGGCTGAAACAGGATTGGCATAAAGTCGACCACTCACCACCTGGGCATCAAGCTCTACACTGCTGTCTGACCAAGCAGATGACATGGATAAGCTAGCAAAAGAAATGGCGATAGGTAATAGCGTGTGTGTAGGCTTCTTTAAAAACATAAGGCTCTTTGACATAAGTAGGCAACTTTACCGAAAATAATTAATTTAATACTAACATTGGTAGGCCGCTTTACGCAGCACTGTTATTTTTACTGTCGATCGAAGTCCGATAAGAAATAACCACAGAAAGAAGAATTAATCCTCCACCCAATAGTAATCGCAATAAATCCGCTTCTTCAGAAAATAATACAATAGAGGCAACCACCGCGACCGGAATATAACCATTATTCATCACTGCCAGCGTTGCCGGTGTCACTTGTTTACTGCCACTGTTCCATAAATAAAAGCACAAGCCCGAAGCAATAATGCCTAAATACAGTAATACCCCAACCTGCTCAGTACTAATAACAACCTCACTAATATTAAGCTGAGGGAAAGTAACTAAACTCGCAAACGCGGCAGCGCCCAAATACATCCAAGCCATATTGCCAGCATTGCTACCTTGATCAGCCCAGCGTTGATAATTCCACTGCCCAATCGCAAAAGCAATATTCGCAAACTGCAGAATCAAAAAGCCGATCAAATACTCTTCTTGCCCTGGGGTTTTAAAAACAATCACCGCAGCGCCCGTAATACTTAAGACCACAGCCGCCAACGACAATGCTAGCTTACGAGCATCACGACTGGATTTATCAAACAGTGTATTGAGTGCAATGACATAAAAAGGGGTGAAAATAGTAAATACCGCCACCAAATATCCCGGTAAATACTGATAAGATTTTATATACGCCAAATACATAATGCCAAATTGCACGATGCCTAATACGGCTAAGCGAAATCGCATTTTGTACTGCGAAACCTTAAAGATAAACGGCATAAAGCATAGAAAGCATAAAATAAGACGAATGCTCGCCACCAAACCTGAATCAAGCCCCGTCAGCTTCCCCTTAATTAAACCAAATGAAAACGCCCAAATAATCGATACTGCTACTAACCGCCACATACAAAATTACCATCAAAATAAGCAAAACAAAAAGTAAGTCACATCCTACCCAGTTATGCGGGTGTAATCTATGCTGCAGACCCGTAACAATAGACAGTTGTGCGTGTTTTAAACTATTTGAACTGATAGAATCAGGTTAACAATTTATTCCGATTATGATCGTTAAGATATTTTAAGAGACTACTATGACGCGTTTTATTAGCTTCAACATCAACGGCATCCGTGCCCGTCAACATCAGCTCGAAGCCATCAAAGAACAACTAGACCCAGAAGTCATGGGCTTACAAGAAACCAAGGTTCACGATGAATCTTTTCCATTAGCCGATGTAGAATCCATTGGTTGGCACGTTGAATACTTTGGCCAAAAAAGCCACTACGGCGTTGCGCTCGTTTCCAAAAGCAAACCTATCTTTGTACAAAAAGGCTTCCCTAGCGATAGCGAAGATGATCAAAAACGCCTAATACACTGCCGCTATGACATCGATGGCAAAATCATTGACGTTTTAAATGGCTACTTCCCACAAGGGGAAAGTGAAGTTCATGAAACTAAATTCCCTGCGAAAGCTAAGTTTTATGTCGACCTCAATAACTACCTAGATAACGAATTAAAAGACGCTGACAATATTTTACTAATGGGCGATATGAACATATCACCTGAAGATACCGACATTGGTATTGGCGAACCGAATCGTAAGCGCTGGTTAAAAACCAAAAAATGCTCATTTTTACCCATTGAGCGTGAATGGTATCAAGATTTACTTTCAAGAAACTTAACCGATACTTACCGTAAGCATTATCCAACTAGCAACGACCAATTCAGCTGGTTTGATTACCGCTCAAAAGGTTTTGCCGATGAACCCAAGCGAGGGCTGCGCATCGATCACATTTTAACAACCCCTGCTTTGACCGAAGCCTGTACCGCAGCAGGTATTAGCTATGATATTCGCGGTATGGAAAAACCGTCTGACCACGCGCCAATCTGGTCGGATTTTGATCTAACGAAAGTTTAAAACCTGCTGGATGACAATAAAGTTGAATATGTGAAGTTTGCTCTGCCAAAGTGACGAACAAGTGTTAAACTTATTCGCGAAAACATTGTCATATTCATGATTTTTAAAAGTACAAACAACACAGCCAATACGAAGACAAAAGAGGTAAATAGACACATGAGCTTAGAATTATTAGCCACTCTAGAAGCAAAGATTCAAACAACGCTAGAAACAATGGAACTTTTAAATCTAGAAATAGAAGAAGAGAAGCAGCGTAATAGCGATCTAGAAGAACAAAACAATGCGTTAAAAGAAGAAAATGCCAAGCTAGAATCTGAGCGCCAAGCTTGGAACGATAAAGTCGTCGGCTTAGTTGATCTTTTACGAGAAGAGAATACCTCGGCAAGCGCCGAGTAGTAAATTGAAAAACTGAGCAGTCAGTTTAAAAGCGAACCTCAGGTATTAATACCTGAGGTTTTTCAGCAACTATTTCACAAGCAACTCAGCAACTAATCCAACAACTCCAACTGCTCCAACTGCTCCATATATTCTAACCATGCTTTAGCACTGTTCGTCGAACTCGGTTCTTTTAGCGCCTTAGAAAAATAGACCTTTGCATTGCTATAATCCTCAAGCTCAAAATACGCATTCCCCTGCATTAACAGACTGATTCCAGTTTGCTTACTACCAAGCCCAAGCTCCCTTGCCTTAGCAAAGCTTTTGATAGCGCCGTTAAAATCAGATTCATCAAACTGCAGCTGCGCACTGCGGAAATATAATTTTGCCGCATCCGGCTTATTTGATGATGCTTGGCTAGCGTCAGCCGCTTTTATAAAAGCCGCAATCGCAAGAGAACGCTCCCGACTTTGCAACCAAGCAGACGCTAATAACGTCCAGTTATCATCCGTCAGCTCAATCTTTTGATTTTCCAAAAGCGCTAGCAAAATTCGCCCCGCACGTTCTGGTACGCCTTCAGTAATGAGCAACTGAACTAGACTAATCAGCCCATCCTCTTTGACCAAAACATTACGCACATTAGCCAACTGTAATACCTTAAGCGCATCTTTTGGCTTATTCATCATCTGGTACAGTGACGCTTGCTGTAACCAGTATTCTTCTTTTTGCTCATTAATCGTAATCAGCTGATCAATAACCACAACCGCTTCAGCATACTGTTGTAATTGATAATGAGCCGCCATCAACATCTGCAACCAATTTTCTCTTGGGCTCTTGGCTCGCTCAATACCTTGGCGCAACCAAATAATGGCGTTCGCAAAGTCCTGCTTTAATTGATAAGCAGAACCCAAAGAAATATATGCCATCGCAATCGTCGACCCTGGCTTCTCTTGTTCAGCGGCTTCGATGCGTGATTGCAAAACGCCAATCGCCTCTTCCACTTGGCTATTGGCTAAATAAAGCTGTGCAACATTGGTGGCTAACGATACGGCCTGAGTCGACTTTAACGCTTCTAACGCCAAAGCTTTATTAAAATACTCCAGCGCTTTTGGGCTATTTTCTTGGGCTAAAAATAATTGCGCATGAGTTTGATAGGTAAGCGCCAAACCAAAACCAGGATTAAGATTTTCTTCTAAATCTTTAAGTTCCTCTTCTACCTCAGCAAATTTGCTCTCAGCTAATAGCCCCTGAATATCATTCAGCTTTTGATACGTTTTTGGCGATAAAGATTGGTTGGGCGTTTTAGCATGAGCCATCATCGGAGATAAGGCAAAAACAAATATCAGTACCAATGCCACAAAAAATGCCATCAAAAACGGCATCAAAAATGACGACATAGAAACAAACAAAGCAGAAAGGCTTGAGTTATTGCTAGGTTTTAAGCAGTAAGAATGAACCATTAATTAATCCTTACCCAGAGAGTATTCAAGGGTTTGTGTGACCGTTTGTGGTTGAGGTTTACCGTCCACAATCTGAGGCTTGAACTTATATTTATACAGCGCACGAATCGCTGAGCGTTCAAATACGCCTCGTGGTTTAGCATCAACAATCTCTACCGAATCAACAGTACCTTGAGCATTAACCTCTAGGCGCGCTTTGACAAAACCTTCAATATTGCGACGCTTCGCTTTGCTAGGATATTGAGCAGGCATCCGCACTAAAGGAATAACGTCGCCATCACCAAAGCCCATACCGACTTGTGCATCACCCAATAAACTTTTATTGGCTAACGATAAGTCAGGGGTAATGTTCGGCATGCGCATCGCAATTTGCTTCATCGGCGTATTTTGCTGCGAAGCTTGCTCGGGAGGCATTGGAGGTTTTTTAGGTTTTGGGGGTTCTTTTTTATCACGCTGCTTAGTGCGGCTTTCGCTATCTTGTTTTAAGCGAATAAAATCAATAACGGTTTGCTCGCCTTGATTATTATTTTGCGCACCGTCGCTACTCACCATACTGCTCATCACAGCAAAAATACTGCCTGTCACAATAACCGAACACAGAAACGCTAAAATAAGTTTCATTAAACTAGCTACCTGAAATTTCAGCAGAAATAGAAATATTGCTCACACCGGCTAAGCGTACTTGATCCATTACTTTAACCAGCAGGCCGGTATTAGAATACTCATCCGCTTGAATAATAACGGCACCTTGAGGGTTTTCAGCTTTAAGTCGTTCAATATTGGCACGCACAGCACGTACATCAATAGAACGACGATCAATCCAAATCTCACCATTAGGGCGAATGGCGACCAGGATATTACTGCCTTTTTGCTGCACCGCGGTTTCTGCACTCGGACGGCTTACAGTAACCCCCGACTCTTTTACAAAAGAAGTCGTCACAATAAAAAAGATCAGCATGATAAATACAATATCCAGCATCGGGGTGATGTCGATATCGCTCTCATCAGTCTCTGTCGCGGTATGTCGTCTTCTGCTCATAAATAAAATCCATTACTGTCGATCAGTAACTGTTTAGCTCAAACTGTAAATTAAGCGATTAATCGGTAATAAGAATATCAGCCAAACGCTGATGACCTTGTTGCGAAAGTCGTTGAAAGCGCGTTTTAAAATACAAACCCGTCAGCGCAACCAACAAACCCGCCATCGTTGGCAAAGTCGCTTTAGAAATTCCTGCGGCCATGGCGCGCGCATTACCCGTACCGGTAATGGCCAGCACATCAAAAACGCTGATCATTCCTGTTACGGTGCCGAGCAGACCCAGCAAAGGACAAATAGCAATTAATAGCGTAATAAACGACAACCAAGTCTGAGTTTCTAATTTAAACTGGCTAATCATATAATGACGAATGTGTCGTGCGGTCCAAGAATTACGTTCGCTTCTATCAGCCCAGGTTTGACGATAGTTTTTAATTCGGCTCGGCATCGTGCGATAAAAGAACCACAAGCGTTCTAAGATCAACGTCCACAACATTACGCACACAACCAAAATGCCATAAAGCACAGGGCCGCCACGATCAAGAAAGTCAAAAAGCCAAGCTAACATAATTACTTATCTTTCTTTGTTGACGATAACGCATTGCGCGCTTCCATCGCAGTTGCAATTAAACCGGCTGCTTGCTCGTCAAGAATCTGCACCAAACGCTTACTCTGACTGCTCACTAAATTATGCGACAGCAATAATGGAATCGCAGCAACCAAACCTAATACCGTAGTAATCAAGGCCTGAGAAATACCACCGGCCATTAACTTAGGATCGCCAGTACCAAAATTAGTGATCGCCTGAAACGTTGCAATCATACCTGTCACAGTACCCAGCAGCCCTAACAACGGGGCGATCGCTGCAAATAATTTAATCATCGACTGCACTTTTTCTAACTGCGGCACTTCTTTTAAAATGGCTTCGTCTATTTTTAGCTCTAAGGTTTCTAACTCTTGCTCACTGTCTTTAAGGGATGCTGCTGTTGCTAACACACGCCCTAAAGGATTGTTAAGATTAGGCTGATCAAGATGTTTAATCTGATCTTCAACTTTCTTGCGAATTGAAAATAAACTAATTAAGCGCCAAGCGGCCAATAACAGACCAATCGTCGCTAAGCCAATAATAATATACCCCACTAACGCACCTTGCTTGATGCGCCCCATTAAATCGGGATTGGATAATACTAAGCCCAATAACGCGCCACGCGTAGGGTCCAAGCCAATGGCTTTAAACTCACCCGCAGTACCCGCTAAATAATCCGCTACCAAGCCTGCATGACTTGGCTGGCGTGCCATGGTGATTAAACGACCGGTTTCTTCGTCAAAGCGCAAATAGCCTTTATCGGTGATCGCATTAAAAGTCCCTATACGCGTCACAAGCTGCTCGGTCTCACTGCCATCGTTTTGTACAACCGGCGCATTAAACTGGCTAACCTGCCCAGACATCGTCATTTCTTCTTGTAAGGTTAACCACAGTCCTTGCAGCTCTTTAATGTTGGGTAATTCTTTTGCTTGTGAAAGTTTATCAAGATTCGCAAGTCGCACCGGTTTTTCTGCACGGGTTAAACTGGTATGCAGCGTTCCGTTCAAGTCATCAGCTACCTGACGAACCACACCAAACATTTCACCCAAATTACCAATACGTAAACGCAACTGATCTTCTTTTTCGGTTAACCGTTTTTCATTTTTGTCAAAGTTGGCTTTAAGATTGTCAGCAATTTTTTGCTGAGCTTTTAGTTCTTTTTTAGCCTTATTCAACAGTGTTTGTTGATCTTGTTTATTTTGTTTAAAGGTGTTTTCGCGATTTTTATTCAGCGAGTTTTCTTGTTGCTGAAACTGTTGCACTTGTTGCAGTAATCCTTCAAGGGTCTTAGCAGCAACAGGTTCAGAGAGAGTATCTTTTGACTCTTCGGCAACGCTTAAATAGGTGAAGCTTAAAGAAGCCCCTGCCAATAACAAAGCCAGAACAAAAGAGCGATTCAAGAAAGCCGTATTAAAAACAGTCATATTAAAGACCTCCTATAGAGCCAGTCGGCGTAGGCAAAGGAATCGTCAATAACTCGGGGGCCGCAGTTTGACGCGCAACATCTTGCGCCTTACGAATATCACGCAATAAAGAAGCCTCTAGCAATAGCCAATTAGCACTCGCTTTGTCCCAAGCCCAAGCTGTATCACCAGCAAGAGTTAAGCGATATAACGCAGTACGACCAATACGCAGATAATCATAAACAATATTGTCGTCGGCTTTTTCACGATAGGTTTCTAGAGTGCGTCCATATTCCACTTCAATCTGATACGCCTCTAATACACGACGGTATTTTTCAGATACCGTAATATCAGCACGGGTCATTAACTCGCGAAGTTTGGCTAAACGTGTAGCACGTTCTTTTTGCAAAAAAGGTAAATCAAGCTGATTAAATTGCTGCAAAGCATCCAACATTTGACTCATAAGAGGAAGAATACCTTGCTCAGTAAATTCAATATCACGAATTTGCTGATCAATCTTATTCAGCTCTGCATTCTGATTTTCAACAATGGCTGCCATCTGCTTGTTATACAATTCAAGCTGATCAATTTCGCCATTCGTCGCGCGAAAATCTTGCAAGGATTGCTGGTAAGCGTCATCTAACACATCTACTTTTTGTTGAGACTTCGCCGCTTGGCGAACATCTTTAGCAATTTCTGAGCGACCTTCATTCAAAACCGTCGACTCAGCATGAGCAAGGCCAAAACCAAGACCGGTGCCCGCCAATAGATTAATAGCGGTGAACGTAAGAACTGCGGGGAGTATCGTCTTTGTTTTCAAAAGTCGTCCTGCATAAAATATAAAAAGCCGCTGCTAGATTCCAAGAAATCTAACGACGGCTATTAAAGAAAATGATTAGCTCATCGATTGTTCGATTATAAAGAGCTTATCGAACTGAATCTTGATGCGAATCATTCTAATCTAGAGTTCAATCGCATTCAATCCTAATTTTGCTGCGATATCCGCCGTACCCTTAGGTGCTAGCACGGCTTTTTTGCCTTCTACATCTAATAGATAGGTCTCAATCACCCGCTTAACATCTACAAGAGTCACTGATAAAAGACCTTGGCGATAGGCTAAGCGGCGTGCTGGAGTGCGACCAGATTTCAACGCATGATGAATCAGCTTGGCTTCACCCGCGGGTGAACTAGGACGATCCATTGAACCAATAATGCCTAAAATAGACTGCTCAACTAAGCTCTCATCTTTTGCATCATTCAAGATCCAATTAACCGACGCAGTAAAATCATCAAAAGTGCCTTCAATGCGTGGATCTCGATACGAATAGAACTTAAAAATACCCAGATTGTTATCTTGGCTAGCCCCAGCGCCATAAGCACCACCCTGCTCACGAATCGCGGTATGCAAGAAACCATTACGCAAAATACCCGCCGCAACCGCAAGTGCTGGTGCGTCGGCGTGCAACTGATTAACCGTTGGAAAAGCCATGGCACAGAAGTTAACCTGGCTATCAACCATCCAGTAGCTATGCGCAGCGCTACTGGCTAAGATTTTTGCATCGTCTTTAGCAATGGTAAACGGTGCATTGGCATAGTCTTGCTGCCAAACCGCAACCGACTCAGCGTGTGCAGCCAGCTGCTCTTTATCTTGAATCAATAATACTTCAGTCGGCTGACTGATCACTTTCTTCTGCAACGCTTGTAATTCAGCGGCTAATACACTGCCTTGGTTTGCAGAAGGCTGAGCAAAATTCTCTTTCATGCGCTGAGTGAGTGGCAAGCCAGAAATATCACTCATCATAGCGGCGTGTTCATTTACTTGAGCCGCTGCAATTTGCATTGCTAAGCCATGGCCATTACCGGTAATGCCTTGTAAACGACGCGCACTGACCTGCTCAGCTAATTCATTAATGCGCTCAACATCAGAGAAGTCAGCTTGCAAAGCGGTTTCGCGCATTAAATCGCTAAATTCTTTTTGGTTACTCGCTAAGGCTTTACCCGAGAACGTATAATAAGCCAGCATTTCACTCTGCTCATTATCATCACTCATCGCCTTTGGCTTAATGCTGGCGTAGCTAGAAATTCCACCGCAATAAGCAGCCTGTTTCTGCTGTTGAGCTAAATAATCCCCAGTTGCACCTACTTCGGTCCAGGTATAACCCAACAATGGCAATAACTGTAACTCTTGTGCATTTAGTGGCGGTAAATTGGTAATCAACTGCTGATACACAATGCCGTTGGTGCCAGTGCTGTAACTGGTGATATTGCTTGCAGAACTTGCAGGTAGGTTAGCCGCTTGGCGAATGCTGTCTTCATCAGGCTCTGGGTATTTAATTTCTGTAGGAACATCAACCAAACCAACCGATGGCAATAATTCGCTATCGTCTTCTTGCTCTTGGCGAGCTTTAAGTGCCAACGATTGATCAATAATGGCCTGTGCATCGTCATCACTTAACTCAGCTTTCATTTTGCTCAGTTTTGACGCTTCAATGCGCACTTCTTCTGCGCCTAATTCACGATCCGGGCGTAAAGTTAAGCGAATGAAATGACGATTACTCAATAATAAATCTTTCACCAAGTTCGGCACAAAAGCAGGATCTTTTGAGGCTTCTTTCAACTCAGCCAGCGCTGGGTCGATATTAATCATCTCAACCGGATCGCCATAATGGGTCGCTGCACTCATACCACTAAAGATCAGCTGCAAACCATAAGGGTGACTATCCCCCCCTACTTCACGCTGATGGAATTCTAACTGGTGCAATACCGAATCAATTTCTTCTTGAGCCACGCCGTTTTCAGCAACATCGTTTAAAACATCAAAAACCAACTGTTCGAAAGCATCGCCATCGGCCACATTGCTGCCTTCTACACCGCACATAAAGCTCATTTCGCGGTTTGAATCTTCCAGCCCGCACATTGGCGAAGGTGCAGAAGCAAACTCACATTTCTCTAATGCTTTACGTAATGGCGAAGCACTGTTATCTAGCAATAACTGCGATAGCAAGTGCGCTTCTAGCTGCTCTTTTAAATTAGCCGACTCGCCTAATAACCAAGCAATCACATGATGGGTTTTATCTTTTAGGGCATCTTCGTCGTCGGTTTCAACCGCATAAGATTCTTCTACGCGAATCGGCGCGGCTAAACGCTGCTCTAATGGCACCGCCCACTTTTGATCTTGCTTATCGAATTTTGCCAAAGCTTGCTGATCAAATTTCTCGTGCAACTCAGCCACATCCATATCACCAAAGGTCATAAAGATAGAGTTGCTTGGGTGATAATGACTTTTATAAAACGACTTCAACTGATCGTACGACAAGTTGGTAATTTCAGACGGCTCACCACCACTGTTATAATGGTAAGTATTGGTCGGGAATAAATGCTTGCTGATTTTTTGCCATAATTGGCTGACCGGCGAAGACATCGCGCCTTTCATTTCGTTGAAGACAACGCCTTTATAAACCAAGTCGCTGCTCGCATCTTCCATCGATTCAAATTCAACACGATGGCCTTCTTGAGCGAAATCGAGTTCGTCTAAACGGGCAAAAAATACCGCATCTAAATAAACGCTTAATAAGTTATCAAAATCTTTGTCGTTTTGTGAAGCAAACGGATACGCCGTCCAGTCACTGCTGGTCATTGCGTTCATGAAGGTATTTAACGAGCGACGCGTCATCATAAAGAAAGGATCGCGCACGGGGTATTTGTCACTGCCACACAAGGCGGTATGTTCAAGAATGTGGGCAACGCCAGTGCTGTCTTTTGGCATTGTACGTAGGGCAACCATAAAGACTTTTTCTTGATTGTCGGCAGCCAGGTGGTAATGAACCGCCCCCGTCTTTGTATGCTGATAATGCTCAACGGTTAAATTAAGGGAACTCACTTCTGTACTGCTGATAAATTCAAATGCAGATTTAACCTGAGTCATATATTGCTGTGCCTCTTTAACGGGGTGTTCGTATTCATTAGATATTCGTATTCACTGGGTATTGTCTACCCTATAAGAAACGCTGTATAAAAGAACAAGTATCTTTGTTACTGCCTAGATAATCAATGTGTCGATGTAAATGAGTCCATATTTTATGCCCATATCTTCTAATAATACGTCAAATGAATCGCCTAACTCCGAAATAAGCATCGCCGACCAGTTTCCAGTAAACCAACAGTGCTTCTATTTAAATCACGCCGCCGTTGCACCATGGCCAAGATGCACCTCTGACGCGGTACAAAAATTCGCCGAAGAAAACTGCCAAACGGGCGCGCAAGGCTACTTAACCTGGCTAAAAAAAGAACAACAACTGCGCACCAAACTGGCCAAACTCGTCGGCAGCCAACATCAAGAATGTGTCGCGCTAGTGAAAAACACCTCAGAAGCCCTCTCTTTTGTCGCTTATGGTTTAGATTGGCAAGCTGGCGATATCATCGTGATCAGCGATGACGAATTTCCCTCTAATAGAATCGTATGGGAATCGTTAGCGCAAAAGTTTGGTGTCATTATTCAACAGGTACACATCAATACTGAAAACCCAGAAGTTGAAATTCTCGAAGCGATTAACTCATCGACTTTGAAGCCTAAATTAATTTCAGTCAGCGCGGTACAATATGCATCCGGTATCAAGCTAGATTTAGCGAAACTGGGCAAGGCTTGTAAGGAACATAACGTACTCTTTTGTGTGGACGCCATTCAGGCCGTTGGCGCCATGGAATTTAAGTGCGACGAATGGCATATCGACTTCGCCATGGCCGATGGCCATAAGTGGATGTTAGGGCCAGAAGGCCTTGGATTCTTTTTTGTTAAACAACAACACATCAAAAAACTAAACCTATACCAATACGGCTGGCACATGATCAAAGGCGCGGGAGATTTTTCGATTAAAGATTGGCAGCCGGCCGATACCGCTCAGCGTTTTGAATGTGGTAGCCCCAACATGCTGGCTGGGTATGCACTTGAGGCCAGTACCGATCTTTTATTAACCGTCGGTCTCAATAATGTCGCTGACTCAATTGAAGATAATTACGCTTATTTACAGCTACAATTACAAGCACTCGGGGCGCAAATACTGTCGCCTTTAAAGCGCCATCAGCGCGCAGGCATTATTACGTTTAAGTTTGAAGGCATTGATTCTGGGTGGTTATATCAGCAGTTAATGAATAATGATGTAGTGTGCGCCAATCGTGGCAGCGGGGTTCGTTTTTCGCCGCACTTCCATACGACTAAAGAATGCATGGAAGGGGCGATAAACGTGCTTAAATCTTTATTAGCAAGCAGGCAATAGAACCGTCATTTAATGAAGATAAAGAATTTCACCGCTAACGGTGAAATTCTCCTGCTCTTTCTGGCTGATAAGTCACCTCTTTAATCATCACCTTAATCAAGCCACCGCCTGGGCGCGGCCATTCTATTTCATCACCCTGAGACAGCCCTAAAAGCGCACTGCCCACGGGTGCCAAAATAGAAATCTTCTGCCCACTCTGATCAATATCTTTTGGATAAACAAGGGTCAATACAAACTCTTCTTGTGTCGATTCAACAATAAAATCAACCGTCGAATTCATCGTAATAATATTGTCAGGCACTTCAGTAGGCTCAACAATATTTGCTCTATCCAGTTCAACCTCAAGTTCCTGCACGCCAGTGATATTGGCAGGAACAGATTCAATTAATTTATACAGTCTATCTGCATCAAGTGTCGAGATAGTAATCGCTGGTCTTTCGCTCATTTTATATCCTTAAATCTCTTAATCTAAACTTTAAACCCTTAGAAACTAACAACCGTCATCAACCTTCACCAACCCTTTAGCTATTAAACTGTTCAGCTATCTACTGATCATCATGCACAACTGCTGTAGCACTCTATGCAAGATAGGCACTATTAAGATGCTGCTGGTGGCGATGTAGAGGTAACCTGAAGATAGCGTAGGTGTTAGCGAATATCTGGCCAAAAAGATTTAACCAGAAAGGGGTTCTGGCAATACCGACAAGCCAAACTCATTAGTGACTAATTGGGATTAACCGCCCTTCTTTATTTTGATACATGTTATGAGTATCTGTATCCAGTTATAGGCATTTAAAGTGAAACAATCAACTAAAGAATGTGCTAAAAATAGAGATTTTCAAGTTTTAGCAAAGAAAGCAGTGAAAGCCTGAGATTTAACGCATTTTTGCCGTATAAACAGCATAAGACAAGGCTAATAAAATACAAATACTGGCAGGAATATACAGCGCAGCAAAAAGCAATTCATTAAACGCAAACGCCCCTAAAGAACCACCGAGAATAAAGCCGACAATAATTAATAAGAACAAAAATGCCTTGCGATTATCAAAGCGCTCCCCGCGTAACTTAGCGCCTATCATGAGACCTAAATCAGTAAAAATACCGGTCACATGGGTGGTTCGAATAACCGCCCCACTGTAGGTTGTCGCCAACGCATTTTGTAAACCACAGGCCGCAGACGCTAAATAATGCCCATACAAAGAGTCGCTGGTTAAAAAGAATGCAGCCAGAATGAGCAAAGCCGCTTCTAATAGCAGTAATAGGCTGTAATTTCGGCCGAGCTTTAACGCACCGTTTCGTAAAAAATACCCAGAAATAGCCGAACCCATCATAAAACTCACCAAAATAAACAGCAGATAAGAACTGTCCATAAAAGTAGAGTTAGTAAGCCCAGTACCCAGCAACGTTGCCGTGCCCGACAAGTGAGAAATAGACTGGTGCTTAAATCCCAAAAAACCGACGGCATTAATCAGTCCAGCCACAAAAGCCAAAATAAACGAACCGTATTCTACCCAGCGAGGTAATTTGGAAATCACAAAAATCTTCCGCTTAAATGTTTAGATGCTTAAATGTTCATATGCTTAAAAAAGGATACAAGGTTAGCCCCAATATCGCCGCCATGCCTATTAAGGTCAGCATAAACTGATTAGGGTCTTGTTTAAACTTAACATACAGACCCTCCGCGATACTTAACTGGGCGATTTTAGCGCGATCTTCTTGAGCATTTTCATAACGCGCTCGCTGGTACTCTTCAAGCACTGCCTTAGCCGCGTCATGCTGGCTTTCATCGCGCAACCAAATAGCCGCAAGACCAATTCCCCAGCGCCCTACTTCTGTTTCATAAACAGTAAACTCATGGGTTTCGCAAAGTTCACGTACATCGTCTATTTCGTCTTCGGGAACGCCGTATAACTTGAACAATAATTTGGGCATTTTTTTACTCTTTCTGAATCGGTTATCTGAATTTTAAATTTATTCACTATCTGTTTATTCACGATCTGTTTTTTGCTACTTAAGCCGCATATCATTCAGATTAATCCCTAGCGGCAAGTCCGTCACCAAACGCGCGAGCTTGCGTGTTAATAACGCACTGCGCCACTGAGTTTCTAACGCTTCTTTTAATTTAGGCTTAAGTTCAAGATTAGGCAGCTCGATCAACAAGGTATCCAAATCTTGATACTGAGTTAACAGATCCGTCGCGGTCTTAATGCCAATCCCTTTAATGCCCGGCAGATAATTAGTGGTATCCCCCGTCAGTGCGAGCAAATCAACCAACTGCCTCGCTTCAACACTATAACGCGCACGCACTTCTTCTTCGTTAAACAGCTGGCGGTCAAAATGGTTAAGCACCTGAATGCGCTGATCAACCAATTGGAAAAAACCTTTATCAGTAGAAATAATCGTACTGCCCAAACCATTATACGCCGACTTAGCTGCAAGACTGGCAATGACATCATCAGCCTCCCAATGCTGAAATTCAAAACAATAAAAACCGGCGGTTTTAAAGCCCTTTTTAAATTGTTCTAGCGCTTTCTCTAAGGCTTCCGGCATCGGGCTGCGGCCCAATTTATAATCAGGCCAAACCGCATGACGCCAAGTCGGTTCTTTGCGCTCAAAAATAATCGCACAATGAGTCGCTTCTAAACGCTTGGCATTATCGGCAATCGTATTAATGCAGCGATTCATGCACGCTTCTTCTTTATTATCATGATCCGGCATCGCCGCATACATACGGCGAATCAAGTTCATGGCATCAATGATGAGTAGGTGCATTATCTTCCTGCGCTTGCCAAAGTTGAAAGTAATAGCCTTGCTGCGCTAATAATTCTTGGTGCTTGCCCTGCTCAACCACAATGCCATCATCCAGCACTACAATATTATCAGCATCAATAATCGTCGAAAGTCGGTGCGCAATAATCAAACTAGTGTGCCCAGCAGACACATCACGAATCGCTTGGTTAATATTTTTTTCGGTGCGTGAATCCAAAGAAGACGTCGCTTCATCAAATACCATAATTGCAGGACGTTTTAATAACATACGCGCAATCGATAAACGCTGTTTTTCACCCCCCGATAGTTTTAAACCACGTTCACCCACAATCGTTTCTAAACCGTCAGGGCATTGGTCAATAAAGAAATCTAACTGCGCCATCGTAATAACCCGATTAATATCGTCATCACTGGCATGGGGTGCGGCGTATAAAATGTTATTTCTTAACGTATCATTAAAAAGCACGGTATCTTGCGGCACAATACCAATATGCTCGCGCAAGCTGGCAAGAGAATACTGATAAATCGACTGATTATTAATCAATATGTCTCCCTCAGTTCTATCGTAAAAACGAAATAGCAGCTTCGTTAATGTTGATTTACCTGCGCCACTGCTACCCACCACGGCAACACGCTGACCCGCCTTAATGGTAAAACTCAAGCCTTTTAAAATCGGACGCTCAGGCTGATAATTAAAAGCTAAATGTTTAAATTCTATCTGTGTTTTATCACCGGAAAACGACGCAGTACCAGAGTCTTTCACACTGCTTTCTTGTTTTAACAAACCCAACATCTGCTCAATACTGGCCAGCGATGCTTTCACCTCACGATAGACAAAACCTAAAAAACTGAGCGGCAAAAACAACTGAAACATAAACGCATTCATCAAGGTAAAATCACCAATTGTCATTTCACCCTGTAATACATAATACGCCGACAAACACAGCATCAAGGTCATTGCTAAGCTAATGATAAACGCCTGACCCGAATTTAAAGCGAACAACGTTAAGCGATTTTTACGGCGAGCTTGCTCCCACTGCCATAACGAATCGTCATAATCTTTTGCTTCCCGCTCTTCGGCCGAAAAATACTTAACAGTTTCGTAATTTAATAAACTATCTAGGGCACGAGCATGGGTTTTAGAATCCATTTGATGCGCTTTGCGAACATACATAGTGCGCCACTCAGTCACTTTTGCGGTATACATAACATAAGCAATCACCGCAATGAGGGTAATTAAGGCAAACCAAGGTGGGTAGTTATAAAGCAATAACCCCATAACCAGCAGCAATTCAAAAAAGGTCGGCAGAATATTAAAAATCACAAAGCGCATTAAAAAACTAATGCCGTTCGTGCCGCGTTCAATATCGCGCTGCAGTGCACCTGTTTGGCGTGAAAGGTGAAAATCCAAACTTAAATCATGCAGGTGACGAAAAACTTTTAATGCCATGCGGCGCATTGCGCGCTCAGTCACACGACCAAATAATACGTCACGAATCTCCCCCAGCAAAATGGTCATCAGCCGAGCCGAGCCATAAGCCAATAACAGCCCTAGCGGAAACCACATCCACACATCATTTAGGGAAATTGACTCGTCACTGGATGTAGACAATCCATCAACTAAATATTTCAGCAAAAACGGAACACTCACACTCGCAAGCTTTGCCCCAATCAAACACAATGCGGCCAATAAAACGCGGCCTTTGTATTCCATTAAATAAGGCCACAAGGTTTTTAACCAGGCGGTATTTTTTAAACTAACTTCTGGAGCATCGCTCCACGACGAGGGTCTCATAACAAACCTGTATTATTAATTTAGTACTAATGCTCAATTCAATATTTTACCATAGCAGGCCTATTTTCGCCTTTCCTGTATTTTAGCCAAAACAATGGTTAAACGACCTCTGAGCGGTTATTATGTCGGCGCTCCACTATTATTTTAATTGTTAGGTTGTATCTATGCGCTTTCGTGTGACATCCAGTACCTTATTAGCCGTTCTACTGTCCGTATCCAGTATCAGCCAAGCCGAGATCATTCTCGATGCGGGCTTCGCCTCTGAATTTGTTCGTGACGGAATAAAACAAAGTAAAGCAAAACCGGTTATTCAACTTAACGCCCTATACAGCTCACAAACAGGCTTCTATGGCGGTGCTTGGTTATCGGGTGTAGAACGTGGCTCACCTGACAGCACGCGCTTCGAACTAGATGGCTACGCTGGCTGGTACTATCCATTTACCTCTTTCTTAGCGGTTGATCTGGGTTATACCCGCGCAACTTTTATGGGCGATGCCAAAGCATCAAAGCAAGCCTACGGCGAAGGATTCTTTAACCTTCTATTAAACGATTCCACTACCTTGGGTTATCGCTTAGCGGATGATTACATGGGAAGCGGTGAGTCATTACAGGTATTAGAACTGGCTCAAACCATTAACGCCGGTCAATTTGGCTTTGAATTCTCTGCTCGTCAGTATCAATACCTTGATACAACCGAGACCGTAAACTGGGGCAGCGAAAGTCGTGATGATTATTTCCACTTCCGCCTAGGCGTTACTCGTAACTATTTCGATCACAACCTAGGTTTATCGATTGAGAAAACAAACCTGTCTCGTCAGTTCGACGGCAGCACCTCGATAATATTCACTTATAGCCGTTCTTTTTCTTTCTAGCGTTTGCTTATTAGCACACAAAAAAAGTTAGCGCACAAAAAAGGGCCAACCGAATTAATTCGGTCGGCCCTTTTTTATTCGTTATCCGTATTAAGGCAATAGCGGAATATACTGGGAAGCCGTCTCAGGGTTATCGTTAAAGATAATCACTGGATAATCGCCATTAGCCAAATCGATCACGGTATTCACCGTACGATTCGCAGGAAAGTACACCTCGCCTTGCTCAGATACACCACCTGGGAATACCAATAATTCTGGGTAATATCCTTGCAACACAGAATCTTTGAAAACAAGAATCGTATGATGAGGCTCATAATCGTCACCCTTCACACGCTCCATACCCATAATGGTATAGTCATCAAAGCTGCCAAAATAATAAAACGCCAATACATGATCAGTATGACTATTCTTTACCAAGTTCGGCATATTCTTAAACAAATAACGCTCAGTCCACTGCGGACTGAGTTTGATCTCGGCCAAGCTGCTGACACTTAATAGACTGAGCATTAAGCCAAAAGCCAAATTAACGCTATTTTTAATAACGCTCTTTTTTATTGAATTGTGCTTACTTCTAGTCATTGTATTTTTAACAATAGTACTTTTAGCCATTGTACCTCCACCTAGATGAGTCAATTAGATGAGTGTGTTAACTGTTTTCCGACTAACTATGCTGCCAACTAAACTATGCCGACTAAACTATGCCGACTAAAGAGTCGGCTGTTCTAGCTTCAGCTTAGTACCCAAATATTCTTCTAATGCCGGCAATTCAAATGCATCATCTTCAGACACCAACGCAATCGAAATACCTTTAGTACCTGCACGGCCAGTACGACCAATACGGTGAACGTAATCTTCTGCATCGTCAGGCAAGTTATAATTAAAGACGTGAGATACACCATCAACGTGAATACCACGGCCAGCAACATCCGTCGCCACTAGAAGCGGCAATGAACCATCACGAAAACGCTCAAGGGTTTTAATACGCTTCTGCTGATTTACTTCGCCCGACAACAAACCGGCTACCAAACCATGCTTATTTAACTTGTCACACAAGTTACGGGTAATATCACGACGGTTAGCAAAAATAATCGCGCGTTCGATTTTTTCTTCACGCAAGTATTTACACAACACATCAAACTTCTCATCACCAGCCACCATAAAGAACTTCTGGTCGATGTTATCAGTCGCAACGGTTTCTGGCTCAATCGTTACTTCAACAGGCTCATGAGTCCACTGGTCGATTAAGCGACGAATTTGTTCAGTAAAGGTCGCAGAGAAAAATAACGTCTGACGATCGCCCTTAGTAGGAGTTGCGCGCTCAATGCGACGAACATCAGGAATAAAGCCCATATCCAGCATGCGATCCGCTTCATCCAATACCAAGATATCCACTTCATCTAGGTAAACATCTTGGCTACCCATAAAGTCGATTAAACGACCTGGGGTTGCTACCAAAATATCAACCACATGATCACGTACAGCACGACGCTGCTCTTCATAATCCATGCCGCCAACAATCGTCACAACGTTTAGACCAGTGTGAGCAGCCAGACCACGCGCATCTTTACCAATCTGCATCACAAGCTCACGAGTCGGTGCAACAATCAGCGCACGGGGCTCACTGGCAAAACGCTCTTCTAGAGGCTCGGTTAACAAACGATTAATAACCGCTGTCAAAAACGCCGCAGATTTACCGGTACCCGTTTGCGCTTGGCCTAAAATATCACGCCCTTGTAGCGCCGATGGTAAGGACTGTGCTTGAATCGGTGTGCAATATTCAAAACCTGATTCTTGAATGCCACGCATCAACGACTCAGGTAGCTGCATATCATGAAAACGTGCCTTGCCTTCAACCGCTTCCACCACAAAGTCTTCTATCTTCCATGGCTTAGCCGGTGGCTTCTTCTGCTCTTGATGCTTTTGATTACCTTTCGCAGAAGGCTTGAAATTTTCTTTTTGAGCGGCTTTATGAGGCTTATGTGTTTGCTTACTGCGCTCATTAGGTTTGTTCTTTGCTGCGGGAGCGTCTTTTTTGCTGTTACTTTTCTGGCTCGCATCACTGGGCGAGCCAGTAATGGCTGATATTATTTTTTTAAACAAAGTGTAACCTTCAAAATCTAACTTTATAGTTATAACAACTCACCCAGACATCCGCGACAACGCTTAATCCGAATCGAGTGCTGTGGTCGCCATAGCGGGCAACTCATACGCTCCGATCAATTCACTAATCTGAAACTGATCGCTATCTAATTTTTTGGTACGTTGATAATAATCCAATAAAGCCTGCTTTAATACGCCTGCGCGCTCAGGAAGACCATTTAACAGATATATTTTCACTTGTTTAACGACATTTTCAGCAAACAGTGCTCGCCCTGCCGCAATCGCCTGCGCATCACCCTCTAAATTATCGGTACTGATATTAAACGCCAGCCCACAGGCTTTTGATAAGATCCACTCAATCGCCTGTGGTTTTATCTCAACCTGCTCAAATTCACGCTGTTTGTCAGCACTGCGGCCATCAGGTTCGTACCAATAACCATAATCAACCAATAACCGACGCTGCTCACCGGCAATACACCAATGACTGATTTCGTGCAGCGCACTGGCAAAAAAACCATGGGCAAACAAAACTCGATGATGCTTAAAATCATCACCCGCAGGCAAATAAATCGGCTCGTAATGGCCGTGATCATCACACCGCGCAAGGCAAGTATTATGAAGGTTAATGAACAGCCGATTAAAAATCTGAATTAATTGGTCAGGATTATGCTCAATCATGAAGTCGCTTCTATACTCTCGCGCTATTAACGGGCAAAATGCGCAGCTTACTGATAATTGATGATTATGACAAATACCAAATCCCCAGCCAGTGCTTTCTTAACTAAGCAGCACCTAATACAGCTCTACGCCCTAACGGCTCCCATTCTGATCACTCAGCTTGCGCAAATCGGCATGGCGACCATCGATACCATTATGTCTGGGCACGTCGGCACCGAAGATCTTGCCGCCATCGCCATTGGCTCGAGTCTCTGGACACCCATCTTATTATTTGTTGCAGGGGTCATGGTTGCGTTTACACCTCAAGTTGCAAAACTGGTCGGGGCTAATAAAACCGATCAAGTCGGCGACATTCTAGGTTCAGCCGTCATAGTGGGCATTATACTGGGCTGCCTATTAGGTTTAGTGCTCTATCATTTTGGCCCTATGCTCAGCTTTTTACTGCCCGACCCGCTCAGCGCACAATTAATGCGTACCTATATACAGGACGTCGCCTTGGGCTTGCCTGCAGCAGGCGGCTTCTTGGCATTGCGCTTCCATGCCGAAGCACTGAATCAACCGGGTGCAGTAACTCGCATTATGCTGACGGGTTTACTACTCAACATTCCCGCCAACGGCCTATTTGTATACGGCTGGCTAGGCATCGAACCGATGGGTGGCGCAGGTTGCGGTTATGGCACCGCGATCGTTTTTCACTTCTTATTCATTGCCATGCTGATTAACTGCTACAAGCATCGATTGCCCCAGCACCAGCGCAAGCTATCAACCTTCTTCCGCATGAAGCGCCAACCAATGATCGATCTAATTGCCTTAGGCATTCCTATTGGCAGCGCCATATTTTTTGAAGTCAGTTTCTTCTCGGTGATTGCACTCTTTTTAACCCCGCTTGGCACTGAAGTCGTTGCCGGACACCAGGTTGCAATTAACCTATCTTCACTCACTTTCATGGTGCCATTAAGCGTTGGCATGGCCATAACGGTTATGGTGAGCCAGCAACTAGGGCGAGAAAAACCAGAACAGGCCGCCAACATTTCTTGGTTAGGCATTCGTGTAAACCTAGCACTGGCCATTATCAACGCCAGCACCATTATTTTGTTAGCCCCCTATATTTCGCAACTGTACTCCTCCGACCCCGTAGTGGTAGAAATTGGTGCGACACTACTTATGTACGCTGCCATCTATCAATTCAGTGACGCCATTCAAATTGCCGCCGCTGGCGCATTGCGTGGCTACCAAGATACGATTATAGTCATGGTCATTACGTTCTTGTCATATTGGTTATGCGGACTAGGCTTGGGATATTATTTAACCTTCGAAGCCCCCGAGCCTCTAGGTGCGAAAGGTTTTTGGTTAGGAATTACCGTCGGATTAACGGCATCTGCGATCATGTTAAGCTATCGTTTATACAAGGTAAGCAAAAAGCATCAGATATAAAGCAGATGATTCGGCATAAATAGCAAATGGATGAGACAAAGCATTGATCGCAATTAAGGCAACAAAATTTTGGCAACGATTGCGAACACTAAAGCGTTTAATTCATCGCTTTGTTTTTTTGTTTGGACTCATCACACTGGTAGGTTTAACCGCACTGGGGATCACAACCTACCAGTTAATTGATTCCATACCGTCTAAAGACTCTCTCTCATTCAATAAGGTACGTGGCCTCGCCCAAGCCCTCAGCATAGCCAACGCTATTAATTCCAAGCAAAGCAAGCCAGGCAGCTGGACCGAACTAAAAGACGTCAGCACCGAACTGCTCTACGCACTGGTCATCAGCGAAGACGAAACGTTTTTTAATCACCGCGGCATCGACTACAACGCCCTGGTCGCTGCACTCGTGCATAATGTCAAAACCCGAAAATGGCGTTTCGAAGCCAGTACGATTACCCAACAAACCGCCAAAAGCTTATTCCTAAGTAACAATACCAACTTCACCCATAAAGTGCAGGAAGGATTAATCACCTACCGCCTAGAGCATACGATCTCAAAAAATGAGATTCTAGAGCTGTACTTCAACATTATTGAATTTGGCCCAGAAATTTACGGCATCGCCAACGCCTGCGCGTACTTTTTCAACAAGCCCCCTAGTGAGATCAATGCGGTCGAAGGGGCATACCTTGCTCAGCTCATGCATTCACCTGGCAATAACCATCACGCCACCTATAAAAACAGCACGGGCTCACCGGCGGTAATGAAAAAGCTCCACCGCACCTTGCGAGAAATGCGTTTTAAAGGACTGATTAAAGAAGACCAATATAAACGGTATTTAAATTGGGAATATAAAGATCACAAATAACCGTCATATCCGTTATCATATCGACCACACTTTATCGATTCAATCACCATGCACAATACTAAAAAGTCTCTACCCAACTGGCTAATCATTTCGCTATTTAGCATCTGGATTACAGCCACATTATTTGGCCTTTGGTGGTTTCAGCAAGCCAATCTCAAAAGCTTTATTACTCCGCAAGACGATACAATGTTCTACCAACCGATGGCGATAGAATCTCTGTTCACACCTTATCTTAAAGAACTACCTGCACCATTAGAAAACCAGCAAACATTAATACACTTCTGGAAACCCGACTGCCTATGCAATCGCGTAAGCCAGCGTCACTTTAGTCGTTTACTGGCTAACTTCAGCGCACAAGAATTACGCATCGTCATCATCGCCCACCCTGATAGCCGCGACGAAGAAATTGAACAACTGCAAGCCTTAAACGGCGACCGACTATCGATCACTAAAGCCAATAATACCCTGCGCAGTTTGCCATCTAGCCCAGCGTTAGCATTAATCAATGAAGAGAATAAACTGGGCTACTTTGGCCCCTATGGATTTGGTGCTTTTTGCACCAGTAACGAAGAAGGATTTTTAAGCAGTATCGTTAACCAAATGGCCAGCGACGCACCGCTTAATACCTTTACCAATGTGATTGGCAAAGGTTGTTTTTGCAGCTGGCAATAGCACTAAAATTAGCAGCGCTAAAACTAACAGCGCTAGCTTTTGCCAAGCCGACGTGCCAACTGCATTAAATTTTTAGCCAGCAGTCGTTCGTTTTTTTCTGCGGTCTTTTCTGCGTTCTTCTCACGGGATTTTTTATTAGCTCCGCTATTAACACCCGAAAAATAATGATACTGCAGTTGATCAAATAAACGTCGAATAGAATCTGCATGCCCAGGGTACAATTGTTGCAATCGCAAACTGTAATCGGCCAACCCCTCATTTTCACGTCGAGGCTCAACTACCGCCGAGATTTGCTTATCAAATAAACGCAAGGTTTTTACCAAATCCGATTCTTTACGATTGGGCTTACGCCACAAAACTACCAGCGCAATAAAAAAGAATAACGAACAAAAAATGGCCGCTAACGCGTACAAGCTCTTCTTCAAAAAACCACTACCAAACCAGTCTTTTAATAAACTACCTTGTTTGTCTTTATTAAAATTCAACACTGTTTTGTGCCAATAATAATTCAACTGATCCAACTGGAAGCGCAAATCGTTTAACCAAGGCAAGTGCGACATTTTGATGAGGGAAAAATTATTATTCGATAAAAACTCATCACTGCCACCCAACGCTTCACGTAATCCCAAACTAATACGTTCAGGGGCTACCTGCGCCGTCGGATCAACCGATACCCAACCTTGGCCTTCTAACCACACTTCGACCCAAGCATGCGCATCGTATTGGCGAACTGTAATGTGGCCACTATCAGGATTCAGTTCGCCGCCTTGATACCCTGCAACTACGCGCGCAGGAATATTCATTGAACGCATCAAAAAGACAAAACTACTGGAATAATGCGCACAAAACCCCGAACGTTTTTCAAATAAGAAATCATCAATATCATTCCCCGTCATCACCTCGGGCTTTAATGTATAGCTAAAATCATTATCAGGATAATACGACAACGCATGCTTCATGCGTTCAACATCGGAATCGAAGTTCAAAAATATTTGCTGGGCTAATGATCGCGTCTTTGGGTTGACCGAGCCACGCGGCAACTGTAAATTTTGCTGACGCATAAACGGTCGCAAGCCTTGCGCAGCAATCGGTAACTTAGGCACAGACCGCACTGCATATTCTTTTCGTTGCAGCAGTTTTTTATTACTAACAATACGATCGTCTTCGGTCATACCGATGCCGCTTTCCATAGCGGCAATGCCTCGCAAACCAAACAACCACTTTTTATTACTGGCTTCTTGAATAATGCGATAATTAAAAACACCTTCGCCATCGTCAGGCAGCCAGCTATTAGGATACCAATCCACTTTATTAAGAATACCGCTCATAGACCAGTTAGCTTTACCATTAATTTCTTCGTAAAAATCTAATACCAATCCGCGCCAATACCATTGATCAGGGGCGGGGGTTTCGCCCTCAAACTTCACCCGAAAAACCAACTCATCAGAATTAGACAGTTCGGCAATATCCCCCGGACTCATATTTTCTGATAGCCCTGTTTTTGCTTTACCCGACTGTAAATTTAAAGACCACAGTGGCCCTAAGCGCGGAAACAATAAAAATAAAACCAACATGATCGGCAGCGACAATAATAAAACCTGGCCGCTTATTTTTCCTGCGCGCTTAAAATTGTTCTGCAATTGCTCGCTCTGATGCAAGCCGACCAACGCCGCTAATAATAACCAAATCGCCAGCACACTATAAATCGCAGTAAACAATCCTTGCTCGAATAAAAAACTTACCGCTAATAAAAACATTGAGATAAAAACAACGATATAGCCATCGCGTTGATTTTTAATTTCTAATACTTTTAATAAACTCGACACCAAAATAAACGTCGTAGCACTTTCTAGATGAAAACGCCCCTTGGCAGAAATCACCACGGCGGCAATAGCAAATACCACCACCACAACTTTCACCACCGTATTGGGATAGGGCCAATGCCCTAAGTGCATCATCCAGCGCCAAGCGATCACACTGACAAAAACCAAACCCGTCCATAACGGCAAATGCATTTGCAACGGCAGATACACACTGGCAATGGCCAACATCAACCAGATCAACGCACTGCGAGGAAAATTAATTGCGCTCATTGAATATTCCCTCCGGCTGTCTCATCAGAAGGCAAGTCATCAGAAGTCAGGCCATCAGAAGACAGGCCATCAGAAGACAGGCCATACAAGGCCAACTGCGTTAAGCAATAATCGCGATGCACATCACCCATGCTGGGTTTTATTTCTATATTCGGTAACTTAATGCCATACGCTCGGCCTTCTTGCTCAGCTTGCAATACCCAACCGGTTAAATGCGATAACCGCTCTTCTGTGCCCATCCCTTGTAAACTAAACCAATCTAACCATTGCATACTCAACTGCTGATTATCGTATTCTTTACTCAACAAACCTTTGCCTTTGGCCAAATATTTCCACGCAACGTGTTTTAACGAATCCCCCGCACGATAATTTCGTAGACCGATAAACTCATCATTACCAACCGACAAATTTGCATCCGTTGGTACATCATCACCCTCGCCCAAGCTGGCAATAAAAGGCGTCATAATCGGCTTAGGATAAACAATGCCTGGTGTATTCAGGCGTAGCCAAGTCCAGCTTTTATAAAAACCAAAAGGGAAACGCGTTTCAAGACGCAAACGCGGCGTAGATAAATAACCTCGCTGTTCTAATTGAAACGGAATACGCACATCATGCGTCTTCTCTGCAATAACATCCGCAATAACATCCGCAATAACATCAGTGCTCACCACGCGCAGAGAGTCTTCCTTTTTATTAATACCCGCCCAGTGCATCATCAAAGCAGTATGGTCTCGCTTGTCGTCACTTAAGCGCAGCGGAATTTCAACATACTGACCACTAAAACCATTGACCCCCTGACTGGTTTTAATAGTCAGCCCCGATAAATTTCGATAAGTGAATAACAGCGCACTCATCGCCACCGAAAATAACCAAAAGGTCAGGCCATAAATCAAACTGTTCTGATAGTTAATCGCCGTCACCAATAATAAAATCAGCAACAAAACAAACGACCAGCCCACTTTAGAAGGCACAATAAAAATAGACCGCTGAGTCAGCGTAATAGAATTCGCAGCAGGAATACGACGATCAAGCCAGCGCTGCCACCGCGCCTGCCACTTGTTAGGAGTAGGTGTCTTGGAATCCGATGTGTTAGAACTAGAGACGTTAGAACCCGACATAAATTAAGTAAGCACCGCAATGCGCTGTAATATCTGGGCAGATACCCCATGCTCGCCTTGCTGAGCCGCATCCGCTAATCGATGATCAATCACCGCAGGTAAAACCGCCTGCACATCCTCAGGAATCAAATGTTCACGGCCATGCAATAGCGCCCACGCCTTAGACGCACGCAACAACCCCAAGCCACCGCGGGGCGACAAACCATAGCTAAAGCCACCCTCATAACGGGTGTAATGAATAATCCGCTGAATGTACTCAAGCACCGAAGAAGACGCATGAACATCCTCAACTTTCTGCTGCAAAGCCGTAAGCTCCTCCAGCGCAATCACCTGTTGCAAGCCATCGGCTAATTTACGACGATCAACACCCGTCAACAGCTCCATCTCAGACTTAGCATCCGGATAACCAATACTAATGCGCATCAAAAAACGGTCTAACTGAGACTCAGGCAACGGAAACGTACCCGACTGAGAAATAGGATTTTGAGTAGCTATCACAAAAAACGGTGAAGGCAGCGGGCGCGTCTCCCCCTCAATCGTCACCTGCCCCTCTTCCATAGCCTCAAGCAAAGCACTTTGCGCCTTAGGCGTCGCACGGTTAATCTCATCAGCCAAAACCAACTGACTAAAAATAGGCCCAGGATGAAAACGAAACGTCCCATGCTGGCCACCATCACCACTAGAATCTTTCTCAAAAATACTCACCCCTAAAATATCAGCAGGCAAAATATCACTGGTAAACTGAACGCGGTTATAACTCAACCCCAAAGCCTTGGCCAAAGCATGAGACAGAGTCGTCTTACCCATACCCGGCAGATCTTCAATTAGCAAATGCCCCCGAGCCAACAGGCAAGCAAGTGCAAGCTTGATCTGGGGTTCCTTACCTAGGATAACGTTATTTAAAAGGTCTAATAAGGCTTGGATGCTTTTGGTGGAATGTGCAGAGGGAGATGTCATTAAGTGGACCTGAGATAGCGTGTAGAATTAAGTATAGATGCTGCAACGGTATCAAGGTTCCTTCTTGGAAACAAATGGGTTGTTGGGGGCTAAAACTCAAGCCCGCCCATATTTATCCTCAAACCGCACAATATCATCCTCCCCCAAATAAGAGCCACTCTGCACCTCGATCATTTCCAAAGGCAGCACCCCAGGATTCTCAAGCGCATGCACCTGCCCAATCGGAATATAAGTCGACTCATTCTCAGTCACCAAAAACGTCTTATCGCCGTTGGTTACTTTTGCCGTGCCCGATACCACAATCCAGTGCTCCGCGCGGTGGTGATGCATTTGTACCGACAATTTAGCCCCCGGCTTCACAGTAATGCGCTTCACCTGATAACGCTCTCCGCTATCAATTGAATCGTATATCCCCCACGGGCGATATACTTGTCTGTGCTGATGATGCAACCCACTGCCCGATTTCTTAATCTTGGCAACGATGGTTTTAATGTCTTGAACCTTATCTTTATTGGCCACCAATAACGCATCGGGCGTATCAACAATCACTAAGTTTTCAACCCCCAGCGTCGCGATTAAGCGGCCCGAGTGGTCGTTGCCTTCCGTTCCGTACACATAACAGTTTTGGCTATCTTGCAAAATAAAGTGCTCTTCATCCTGCCCCGCCATGACATTACCCTGCTCGTCTTTATCGGCAATGTCCCATAGCGCAGACCAGCTACCCACGTCGTTCCAGCCAGCATCCAGTGGTGCAACAACCACCTCGCCTTTCGCTGCCAACGGTTCCATTACCGCATAATCAACCGATTCATCCGGGCACGCTTCAAACGCGGCTTTGTCGATACGCACAAAATCTAAATCTTGCTGAGTCGAAACCATCGACTTAACGCACGCATCATAAATATCAGCGCGAAAGTTTTTCAATTCTTCTAAATAGCGATCAGCACGAATCAAAAACATGCCGCTATTCCACAAGTAGCCATCAGCAACATACTGAGCAGCCGTTTCAGCATCTGGTTTCTCCACAAACTGACTGACCGTTTTAACCGCTTCATCACTTAAACCAAATCCAGACGAAGAACCCGCCGCCTGAATATAGCCATACCCCGTCGCCGCTTCCGTTGGCACAATACCCAAAGTACCAAACTTACCCGCCTGCACTTGTGGTAATAAGGTTTTAACGCACTGCTGAAACGCCGCCACATCTTCAATCACATGATCAGCCGCTAATACCAACAGTATCGACTCTTTATTCGTTTCTAGTGCTTTAATCGCCGCCAGCGCAATGGCCGGAGCCGTATTACGACCAACAGGTTCAAGCAAAATAGACGGTTGAAGATTCTGCTGGCGCATCTGTTCAGCCACCAAAAAACGGTGCTCTTCATTACAAATAACCATCGGCTGCGCACCCGCCGACATACCCGAAAGGCGTGCAGCAGTTTCTTGCAACATGGTTAATTTAGATGTGAGGGCAATAAACTGCTTAGGAAAAGCAGTACGAGACAGCGGCCATAAACGTGTGCCAGAGCCGCCCGCCATAATGACAGGAGTAATCATAAAAAATCCTTGAATATATTATAGGCTCAGGTTAACACAAGCCTTTAACTTTTTTCCAAGCAAGATGGGCGCAGATATCATAATGATTGCCTGACTGCTTGGCGTAAGAGAATACTGTTTTAAGTGTTGGGTAGGGAACAATCCCCAGTCGTGCTAACAACCACTCTTGCTCGGTCGGTTCAACCCAATCCCAGACAAAAAATGCGAGAATCAGCAAGCCTTCATCCAGACCACGTTCATTAGGGGCAAGTTTAATAATATGCTTAATGCGCTGCTGAACGGCCTCTTTATCGAGTAATAACACCTCAACATCCAAAGCCCCTAGATGATAATACGGCCACGTAGGGCGAAGATTTATCGCCTGCTGCCAGTATTTGCGGCTTTTTAATTGCGCCTGCCATGAAGTCATTTCAGGCTTGCTGGTACTCATGCTATCGCCAGCGTCATCAGTATCAGCCTTTAACTCAGCTTCCGCCAACTCAACCGCAAGAATACGATAGCGAGTTGCTTGCGCCTCGGCGACGTCAGGGTTATTACTACTTAACGAATCTGCGGCATCTAAATAACCCAGTGACAAAAGCGCAGAAACTAACGAAGTATGCAGCAATGCTAACATCGCTAACGCCAAAAAGGCGATCACGATCTTGTTCAAGCGAGTCTTATTAAACACGGTCTTCACGGTACTCATACGAATCATAGTAACCGCTATTACCCGTGTTATAGCGATACTCTTTCTCAGTATCCAGCTGGTTCAAAACCACCCCTAAGATACGCGCATTAGATTGATCTAGACGAGCAAGCCCCGTTTTAATCAACTTATCTTTTGTTGCATCCGCTTTAATCACATAGACCAAGCCATCGGTTAACGTTGACAGATACAACGCGTCACTGACCGCGCCAATCGGCGGCGAATCAATAATAATGCGATCATAGCGCTCACGCAATATCGTTAAAATCTTTTCAAAATTCTTAGACGCCAACAACTCAAGAGGATTAGGCGGAATAACACCTGAAGGCATCACATCAATGTTTAAATCTTCAATATGATGAATACTCTCATCCAGGGTCTCAGGGTAAGCAACAGCATTTGATAACCCCTTAAAACCAGCAGGTAGGCGTAACTGCTTGGCTACCGAAGGCCTACGCATATCCGCATCAATCAACAAAGTTTTTTCCATCTGGCCATAAGCCGAAGCTAAGTTAACCGACGACGTAGTCTTACCCTCACCCGGAATAGACGAAGTAAACAGCAAGCATTTTGCAGGGCTCTCTAGCGATGCTAGCGTCAAACTGGTGCGTAAAGTACGAATAGACTCTTTAAAAGCATGGTTATCGCTGTGAACAAAGGCCCGAACTGGCGTATTATGGGTCTCGGTCTTGTGTTGATCTTTCTGAGTCCCTTTTAAAGCCAGCTTAGGCAATAAAGGAACAATCCCCAATACCGAGAAACCTAATTTATGATCAATATCATCGGCATTTTTAATCGTAGAATCCAGCGCATCCAGCAAAAAGGCCAAAGCAATACCAAACATCAAGCTCACCACCAATACCAAAGCCACAATCAACTTTTTCTTAGGCTTAACCGGATGCTGAGGCACTACAGCCGAATCAACAATTCGTGCATTCGCCGTTTGCAAATCACCGGTCGCCGACGTTTCACGAATACGCTTGAAGAAGGTTTCATACAAGGCTCTATCACCTTTAACCGCCCTTACCAGCTCGCCCAAGGCAAACTCAGTACGGTTAATATCACGCATTTTTTTCTTAGTAATCTCAAGAGACTTTAATAACGACGCCTCTTTTGCTTTCGCCGTTGCAAAGCTATTCTCAATACCGGTCGCCAACTTCTTCATTTGCGACAGTACCGACTCTTTGACCGCATCTAGATCGGACTGCGCCGCAATCATCTTAGGATGCTTAGCGCCGTAACGCTTAGACAGCTCGGCGACTTTCAACTCAGTATTCGACTGCGTTTCGGTTAAGCGGCTAATTAAAGGGTCAGCCAAAATAAACTGCAAGCTGGTTAAAGATTCATAAGACAGCTCATCTAACTGCTTAATCTGATCGTAATTACTCTCAACTTCTAAACGAATACTACGTGCATCAACCAGCTTACTGGTGATTTGCCCCAACTCATCGGCAACTAGCGTACTTACCCCTTTAACATCTACTAAATTATTAGCCTCACGAAACGCCTGCAGGTTCTTTTCCGAAAGACTTAAGCTCTCTTTCAAACCGCCTAAACGCTGAGTTAACCATTCAGATGCTTGCTGAGTTAACCCGACCTTGGCTTCTAGCTGAGATTCTATATACGCATTCGCCATGGCATTGGCTGCCTTCTGGGCCAGTGCCGGAGACTCACTCATCACCGAAATTTTTACCAGCTGGGTTTTGCGTACTGGCGAAACACTCACCGCATCCCAAAACACATCGGTCGTTTTATTAATAATATCTTCTGGGGTTGGTGGCTCAGCATCACCCTCACCCAAGATGAAGGTTTTTAACGAAAACCCTTTTTCATTACTAGGATGAAACGGATTAAACTCGGCGTAATTCACCAGTTCCAACTTCTCAACCACACGTTTAGCCATATCGCGGGATTTTAAAATCTCAAACTGCGTTAATAAATATTCCGAGTTGCCGCCATTTAAGCCGTATACCTCTTCAATAGAAACAATTTTAGACTCACTAGCCTCAATCAATAATGTTGAGGTAGCACTGTATTTAGCGGTTAATGAAAATACCACCAAGATCGCAATTAGCGTTGTCACAACCGACAAAGCAATAATTTTTTTCAATTGGCGACGCACAACATTCCAATAATGCCCAAGGTCTATAACCTCAACCGCCGAATTTCTACTGTTCAAATTGCTATTCATACTACTAGTCATACTGCCTTTCATATCCATATTAAAAGAAGCTCTGGTCAATTGTGATCACATCACCGGGTTGAATAACATCAAACAGCTTAACCTGTTTTTTCTCATCATCTTCATGACGCTGCTGTGCACCATCACCACTATCGTGAACCACAAAAATCTTGCTTCTTGAAGCACGCTCAGTAAAACCACCGGAAATAGAAATCGCCTTATCAACGGTCAAGCCAGGATGAAACGGGTAGCCACCCGGCTTCTTAACTTCCCCAATCACATAAAACGGGCGATATTCTTTAATCGATACCGTCACGCTCGGGTCAATTAAATAAGGGCCTTTCAAACCCTCAACCAGCTTTACTTCCAATTGCTTAGGGCTTAAACCCGAAACCGCCACATCACCCAAAAGTGGATAAGAAATCTGACCAGACAGGCCAATGCGCACCTCAAGGCTTAAATCATCCTCGTCGTACACACTAATATTAATTAAATCTCCAGCACCCAAGGTATAGCCAGCAAGGCCTTCGGCATAAGATAAAGATGAAAGCACCACAGACAAAACAAGCAGCAGGCGAGACAAATAAGAACGAAGCATCAGGGTTACCTAATAAAAAAAGCGATACAGATTAAAAGCGGTATATTAACGGGGATTAAGCCATAAAACAGCTAAAAAAAACGGCCAGCCTTGTAAAAGGACTGGCCGTTTCTATTCATCACACTATCTAGCGCTTAATTAAACATTAAAGCGCAAGTGATAAGCCAAGAATAATAACATCACTATTATATTCGTAGTCACTGATATTAGACGTCTTATCAGTACGGCTATAATCCAACGTTACATCCATCCAAGTCATTGGCGAATAAGTACCGTTAATACCATACGTTACCGAGTCATCTTCACGACCGGCTGCATCATCAACATACGCATCGCTATTAATAGACGCGCTAATACCCGCAGTATAATAAGTAGAGAATTCGTGATCCCAGCTAACAGAAGAATAGGTATTAGCAATGTAACTACCCGCATCGTTTGTTTCGTTGCTGCTCTGCGAAGAAGAAAGCACAACCGTAGAATACGTTAGTGGCTCCCAAGTAAGATCCGCTTCCCATGCAACACGCATGTTAGAAGAAATAGTTTTATCGTCGAAGAAACGCGTAGAACGACCAATTTTAAATTCACCGGTAGTCGCGCCAGAAATATCCCAACGCATACCCGCAAACATACGCTGCTCATAACCTTCACGAGCTTTTGCTTTAGCGGTATTTTCAGAATACGTAATATCGGTCTGCTTCGCTTCTAAAATAAACTCAGCATCTGGGCTAGCGGTTAACGACAAGATGGCGCCAAAGTTTACTTTATTATGATCGCGATCAAGGGTTAGATCTTTGTTATTGCTGTAACGCTTCTGGTAAGAATCAGCAAAAACTTCAATATTACCCGTTGCAGAATCTGCACCGTAAACATAGTTTACGCCGCCAGTAATTTCTTCATACTCATCAGGAACAACCGCAGGCGCAGCAGAACCTTCAACAGTACCCGCACCACGAGCATCGTGTGCATCGTTGTAGCCAACATTACCACTAACTTCTTGGCGTGCATTAATTTCATAGCTTACATCAGCATCGACTTTATGATCCAAATAATCATCATACTTATCTTCACCATAAAAACCCTGCTCAGCACTGTAGGTCGCGCTCGCTTTTGTTTTACCGAAGTCACCCTGAAAACTAAAAGAAGGCGCAAGACGAGTAATGATATCGTCAATTTCATCTTCTTTAGTGCTATAAATGTTTGAGTTGCTTTCTACGGTAAGGTCAACAGCAGGTAAAAAAGTAACACCACTGCCTAGTGCAATACCCGTTGGTTCAACGGCGTAAGAATTAACACTGATCAATGCCACAGCAAGTGGCGATAGCTTCCAAGCTTTCATTACAAGTCCTCTAGAACTTTTAAAACAAAACAAATAGGGAAAATAATTTGGCGTCATTGTAACAGCCAGTAAGGGTTTGTCACCCTATTAAACCAAAAAAATGGCGCAATAAACGAACATTTAAAACAGTTCTAACAATATTTAACGTTTAATTGTAACTCTAAGTAAAAAGCCGCAGATATAAACAACAAAACCAATGCCAATACCCGCCATACCATAGGCCAGGTCCCACCATTCAAACCGGCGTGTCGATACCAAAGCCTGATGCAGCTCATCTAATAACAAACCCGATATCAACAGCATACAGACCGCAAAAGCACGCCATAACACAGACGCTAACTTAATGCTGTCACTCGTATTCACCAGTGCAAATAAGGCCAAATAAGACAAGCCAATCGACAGCTTTAAATGCATTAATTTATCGCCACCAAAAAACGCCTCTAGCTGATAAATCGTCGGCAAAAACAGCTCAGCGCTTTTAAAAGCACTCAGTGCAATTAAAAGACAGCCATAAGCAACTAAAAGCACAGCCTTATATACTTGAATTGGCGATAGACTAATGAACATGACTCCCAAAGAACCCTTTAAATACCGTTAAAATCACAATTTTAACATCCATCAAGATTGACCAATTACGAATGTATTCAAGATCACAATCAATACGCCCTTCCATCTTATCGAGGGTATCGGTCTCGCCACGAAAGCCATTAATCTGAGCCCAGCCCGTAATGCCCGGCTTCACCTTATGGCGCAACATATAATAAGGAATCAGCTTGCGATACTCTTCGTTATGCGCAACCGCATGTGGACGAGGGCCAACAACCGACATACGCCCCTGCAAAACATTAATAAACTGAGGCAGCTCATCTAACGACGTTTTACGAATAAACGCCCCGACTTTTGTAATACGCGCATCACCCTTGGTAGCCTGCACCACTTTATCGCCATTATCCATGGTCGACATACTGCGGAACTTCCAAACAAAAATACGCTTACCATCCAAACCATAGCGCGCCTGTTTAAAAATAACCGGCCCAGAGGAGGTGAACTTAACCGCCGCCGCAATGAATAACATCGGCAAAGCAATCAGCATTAAAATCACACTCGAAAACGCAATATCAAAACAGCGCTTCAATACATCATTAAAACCAGAGATAGGCGTTTCATAAACGCTCAAGGTTTGCACACTACCGACCGAACCCATGCGTGCGTGCAATAAGTTGTAAGTAAAGAAATCAGGAATTAAATGCACACTCGCCGTAGTATCACCACAACGTTCTAAAATATCAGCAATGCGTTTTTGCGCTTTAAGAGGCAAGGCTATAAAGATTAAATCGAACTCACCCTTTTTTGTGCGCGCAATCAACTCACGAATAGAACCCATTAATACTTCATCAGGATGATCTTCATGCAGACGTTTGGTATCGCGATCATCAAAAAAACCTTCAAAGCGAATACCTAAATCAGGTTTACTCTGAATCTGACTGCGCATTTTCAACGCGCTCTCGTTCAGCCCAACAATCGCCGCTGTACGAGTATTATAACCCTTAGAACGCATCGATCTTAAAAACCAGCGCAACGCCATGCGCCAAGAAGCCAAGCCCACATACGAAGCGACTATCCAGCTACCTACAACAATACGCGAAAGGCTGTCACTGATTTTGGTAAAAAACACCACCACCAAAAAAATCACCGCCGCCAACGCCCAAGCACCCGCCACCGTCGTTAACATACGCATAGCAGTACTCGCACGCCAAGAGCGATAAACACCCAAAGACTCAGCACTTAAAATAAAAACGATACTCGCGATTAATCCAGCAGTGGTATAAAGCGAACCATAAGCCACGCCATAACATTGGGTAGAAAGATTTAAGAAGAAAAAGATGATCGATATATCAACAATACGATATACGAAGTTGAAGCCCCCCTGATGAGAGCGAATCATTCCTTGATTTTGCATAGTTATTCCTTTCTCGGTAGTCATTTACCAAGATTTAAAAGTATTAATAAAGTACTACGCGCCAGTTGTTTAAAGCAATCTCTAGGTATTACCTTGAACACACTTAGCTAGCAATAAATCATCGGCGCATTATGTCACACCTAATGTTTTTGTCCATATCAATAAGCCCTCATGTATACTGTGAACAAGTAGTCATAACAGACATTTGTAGATAAGTAGGAATTTTAGATGAACAATTCAACGATATTAGTCACAGGCGGCGCAGGCTACATCGGCTCACATACCTGCATAGAATTATTAAACGCAAACTACACCGTATTAGTCATCGACAACCTTGATAATTCAAGCGAAGAATCATTAAAGCGTGTTGAAAAAATAACCGGCAAGGCCGTCAGATTTATCAAAGGCGACGTACGCGACAAAGCCTTAATGGACCGCATCTTCAGCGAAAATACCATCGCCGCAACCATCCACTTCGCTGGCCTAAAAGCCGTTGGCGAATCATGTGCCATGCCACTTGAGTACTACGACAACAATGTAAACAGCACCCTAGTGCTGTGCCAAGCCATGGAAAAAGCCAACAGCAAAAATCTAGTATTCAGCTCAAGCGCAACCGTCTACGGTGACCCAGAAATACTGCCACTCACCGAAGACATGCCACTATCTGCCACCAACCCTTACGGCCGATCAAAGCTCATTATCGAAGAAATGCTAAGAGACTTGCCCGAGTCAGATAAACTTAAAAACTCAACCAACCCATGGTCAGTCGCCCTACTGCGCTACTTCAACCCAGTCGGCGCACACGCAAGTGGCACCATCGGTGAAGACCCAAGCGACATACCAAATAACCTAATGCCGTTTATTACCCAAACCGCCGTAGGCCGCCGCAAAGAACTGTCGATCTTCGGTAGCGACTACGACACAGTAGACGGTACCGGCGTTCGCGACTACATCCACGTAGTGGACTTAGCCCGCGGCCACTTAAAAGCCGTACAAAAATTGTTATCACAAGAAAGTATTAGTGGCGTACAAGCCTACAACCTAGGTACTGGCAACGGCATTAGCGTATTAGAAATGGTGAAAGCCTTCGCCGAAGTGAACAGCGTTGATGTGCCTTATAAATTAGTTGACCGACGCCCGGGAGATGTTGCTGCTTGTTATGCAGATGCTACCCGCGCTAAAGAAGAGTTGGATTGGGAAGCGGTGATGAGCCTAGAAGACATGGTAAAAGATAGCTGGAACTGGCAGAGCCAAAACCCTGAGGGTTATTGATACTCTAGAAGCGGCTCACCACAGAGTGCACGGAGGCGCTTCGCTACGCTGAGGTAAAGACTTAAATGAGGGACTCGTTAAAAGAAGGAAGAAGGAAGAAGGAAGAAGGAGTTTTGCGGTGAATAACGTTTGAATTCACCGCCTTGTCTTAATCGTATGTGTTATTAATTAGAACTCGCAATCGACATTTGGTAGGTTGAATCATCACCTTCGTAGTGCTTTACAACCAGATATAACGTACCAGTATAGCTGGCATCGTAAACCATAGACTCTTCACTGCCATCTTCATGAGAGATACGCAATACATTATAATCACTGTTATACAAGTAAATATCGACGTCTGAACCAGTGCCACCATCAAAATTCACTTCTACTCTCTGGCCTTTTTTAGTATCAAATTGATACACATCAATGACATCAGAAGTACTCACAGAGCCAGTAATGGCAGAACCAATACTAACAACCTGAGCCGTCGAAATGGTATCATTATCTTCGGTTGTTTCTATAACCGACTTGCCACTAATTGAAGTAAAGCCAGGAGAATTTTCTTCTGCATCCGTTCCACCACAACCAACTAAACTTAAAGCCAATGCAAGAATGATATATTTATTCATAATATTTCCATTTATATAAACAAAGGCCCACTCCTGAGCCCTTTAATAATTAAGGATGATAATTTAATGGTCACTCAAACACAAGAACCCTAGTACTAATCAAGCAAGGGTATTTCTATTCAAGCAAGAGGGTTTCAGAGAATGGTATAATCAGTCGTATACCCACCATCAACAAAAAAAGCACATTCAGAACGGTTAGCTTCTCGATGGCCGCCCAATGAATCGACATAAATTTGAGAGAAGTAAAATGTCATCAATAAATCGGGGTATGACAACAATTCAACTTCACACTTAGAAGCATAAACATCGACAGGGCAATACCCAGGCTTTTCTCCAAAGTAACGGTTTTTATCTACGGCAACGATGTAAAAGGGGCCGTTTAACTGAGATACTTCAAAACACATAATAGAGCTATCAAAATCAATAGCATGCCCACCCTCTACGGATACGCTATAGTCAGAGTAAGTGCCATTTACATGAATAATTTCAAGATAGAAAGTACCTGAATAAGCAGGCAGGTATCGATACAACCCATTATCGAGAAACTCTCTATAACCTTCTAATAACTGACCACTGGCGTCATAAACGGCAATACGAATGCCATCAGGGTTATAGGGTGATAGCTTAATATAAAATGACTCACCCTCTTCTGCTGTAAATGAATAAAAGTCGCTAAGATCATCTTCGCCAATAGTGCCGGATACATCAGCCCATAGCTCTATTGATTGGGCTTCGGAGATGGTGTCGTTACTCGCGAGAGTTTCAGCAGTTTGGATGCTACGAAAAGGAATGCTAGGCTTTGCCTTGTTTGATTTTTTATCGTCTGAAGCGCCACAAGCTGCAAGCCCCAAAACCATTATTATTAGAAGGTATTTTTTCATCACAAATCCTTTTGTTTTTTAGCCTCATCTTGTGGGTCTGATATGGATGGAATGGTAGGCTGCTTATTGATAAAAAACAAGAGAAGATATTTATTTACCACAGAGGGCACGGAGAAAAGCGGAGGCAATTAATAGATACGGAGAAATTCATATCTATTAATGGAAGTTAGTATTGCGATGCTAGTGTTGTAAATAATTTATCAACGACTTTTTACTGCCTGTTGTATAACCACTATCAAGCACATTAACCAGAAGTGTTACTAGCTTCTTATGTCGTTTGAGAGCTTGCTCTACAGCACTGCCAGCTTTTTCTTTAACTAATTTAATATAAATAGAAGCAACATAATCAGCATCTGATGAGTAGTGATTATCTAAACGATAAAAAACATCATAAACAACATCCATTTGAATGGGGTGCTCATCTAATATCGCTTTGGCTAATAATTCTTCTTCCATATTCATGGTTTTAAAATTCATATCACCCAATTAACAGGAGGTTTTCCTGCAATGGCGTGCCTTCCACCCTGCATTGAATCTGCACTAACTCCATCTTTCTTTAAATTAAACTGCTCGATGCGATCTGAAAGCTGATTCGCAGCATGCAGTGCATTTGATTTAATCCAGTTAGTAGAATCAATATAGGCATTAAAATGACTCTGTCCATCAAAGCTACGCATAAAATGATGACGTTGCCCTGAATTAGTCCAGTGACCAAGTTGGATAACATCAAAAATATCCCTAGCCGTAACACTATACTTTAATGACATGCTGCGAAGATTACCAATAACTGAATGCTCTTTATTCAAGCGCACCAATTCATCAACAGCTTGCTTCGTAATATTTTTGTGACCTGAAAGCTTGCTCATTATTTAATATCCTTATTTATTCTAAGTAGCAATGTTCTGTTTATTAACTAATTATTGTTTAATGAAGGTGTATATATCTTCATCAACCCAATTAAATCCACTAATTATGCATCCATGCGGGTAACCAATAAGGCAAGTTTGACCTTGGATCCGGTATACAATTTTGTTTACATAAAAATCAACAACTAATCTTATATCATCCTCACCAAAGCCTAAGTCTTTCGTCAATGACAAGGTGCTGTTAGATTTCTTCGTTTTATAATTGGTGAAACATTTTGCAGGTGCTCTGCCGCATATATAATAATTATTATCTTCATCACACTTTGCGACAGCAAGAATCGACCTTTCAGTAGACGTTAATATCAAAGCATTACAGCTGTCTTTACCTACTACGGTATAATTATCATCAAAGGATAGCCACGCTTTGCTCTGTTCTACTGAAATTCCAGAATCTGTAGTTTCTAATATTCCGCTACCCACTAAAGACTCAAATTCTGGAATATCCTCTAACTCAGTTCCTAACTCATCACCAGAAAAAGTATGCGCACACCCTGTGAGAGTAATAGCAATCATAAACACTTTTAAAACTTTCATATATTCAGACACTCTATTTAACAACCCGTATCTTATGACTTATATACATAGGTATGATGGTAATGCGCTGCTAGTACAGCACTGCCAGCTTTATCTTTAACTAATTCAATATAAATAGAAGCAACATCAACTGCTTGCTTCGTAATATTTTAATGTCATTTAAAAATGTAAACGTAAGTATATGAATCAACCCAGCCAAAGCCATCAATAATACAACCATGTGGATATGGGATTAAGCATGATTCAGACTGAATTTTATAAACTACTTTATCAGGGTAAAATTCAACGCGACGTCTTGTTTCATCGTATCCCCACCCCCAATCTTTGATTAGTGTTAATAAGTTACCATCATGCTTGGTTTCAAAATATATTTCGCATTCATTAGGCTCGTCAGCACAAATCAGATATTCATCGGCATCACTATCGGCGCATTGAGCAACTGCCAGAACAGTTTCTAAATCTGTATTGATGATTAATGCCTTACAGCCATTTCTGCCTATAACTTTATAATTTTCATTTATTGATAACGAAGCTTGAACATGGCTTGTTTCGTAGCCTGGTTCAATTACTTCTAAGGTACCACTACCCACTAAAGACTCAAACTTAGGTATACCCTTAGATTCACTATCAGAAAAAGTATGCGCGCACCCTGTGAGAGTAATAGCAATCATAAATATTTTTAAAACTTTCATATATTCAGATACTCTCTATGTAATAGCCCCGCTATATTAAGGTTCGAGCTGCAGTAAACAACCCCCAACTTTCTTATGATTTATATACATAGATATAAGTGTGTTGTCATTAGCGGCTTGGTTGATTTTATGGCAGCTTTGCCATAATCCAACTGATTGCATCCATATCGGTATTAAAGAAACTCTGCCCATTAAAGCTACGCATAAATAATGACATCACCCCAAATTAGCTCAGTGACCAAGCTGAATAACGTCAAAAACCTCTCGTGATTAGGTACTATGCTTAATAGCTATATGATAAAGATTGGCAATAACTGAATGCTGAGAATTCGAATCAACTAATTCATTGACAGCTTGCTTTGTAATTTCTTTGTGACCGGTTAATTTGCTCATATTATTAATATCCTTTTAATAATTTAATTTCAATATGTAAAAGCTAATTTGGGGGGAATGTATAGACATAGGTATATTGATCTACCCAGCTAAACCCATTGATAATACATCCATGAGGATAAGAGATAAGGCAGGACTCCTCTTGAATTTGATAAATTATTTTATCATTATAAAATTTCACAGTATGTCTAATGTCATCATCAACATATTGACCATCATTAATAAGGTGCAGCGCATTACCTGTTTTTTTAGTCTTAAATTCAACAATGCATTGAGCTATAGTCAAATCTGGTGTACAGAGTATCAAGCAGCATCTTGACCCTGTTGCTCTAGTTTGATGCCATCACGAAACTTCACGCCCGTAATTACATCTGCTAATAAATTATAACCTCGTAACCTGTGCCATCGTTTCTGAGCTGTTTCCATTAGCTTTAAGACCATCGCTAACGTTGTTGCTCGACTGCCACAGTTTTTACTTTTGGTTGTTCTTAATCGCACTGTCGCAAACACAGATTCTATTGGATTCGACGTGCGTAAGTGTCCCCAGTGCTCGGCGGGGAAATCATAAAATACCAGCAGCGCCTCTCTGTCTTTTACAAGACACTTCATCGCTTTTGGATATTTCGCTTCAAATAACTCAATGCAATTATCCAGGTTTTTATTGGCTTGCTCTTTTGTTTCCGATTGCCAAATTTCATGCAAAGCGCTTTTTACTTTTGGCTGCATCGACTTAGGAAGCTTGGCTAACACATTCGCTGTTTTATGAACCCAGCAACGCTGCCCTTGTGTCGTTGGCCAGCACCTAGCGAGCGCTTTCCAAAACCCTAACGCTCCGTCTCCGATAGCAACTTTAGGCTCGGTACTTAGGCCTCGCTGTTTCAATCCGAGTAACACTTCCGACCAGCTTTCTTCTGATTCTCGATAGCCGTCGCTTACGGCGATAAGCTCTTTATTGCCCAGTTCATCTGATCCGATGATGACCAATAAGCAGACCTTATCACCCATTCTTACATTGCAATAAACACCGTCAGCCCAAACGTAAACATAGCGTTTCTTACTCAAGTCTCTTTTCTGCCACTGCGTAAAATCGGCTTCCCAACTTGCTTTCAATCGACTGATTGTAGCGGCCGATAGCCCTTTCGCTTCTTCACCTAACAGGTGCTTTAGTGACTCGCTGAAGTCACCCGATGAGATACCACGCAAATACAGCCAGGGTAAAAACTCTTCAACACTTTGGCTGCGTTTTAGATAAGGCGGCACAAGTGAGCTGTTGAATTTTATGCCATTATCAGTACGGTCACGTACCTTGGGAACTTTGACATCAATATCTCCTAGACCTGTTTGTATTGTTCGCTCAGGCAAGTAGCCATTACGTACCAGGCCCGTCTTTCCATCTTCTGTTAGCAACCCTTTATGATCGGCTAAAAGCTGTTGGACTTCGGCTTCAATCGCTTGGGCCAATAACTGCTGCGCGCCTTTCTTTAAAACTTGTTGTAATAAGTCAGTTGGCTCTGGTTTATGTAGCTGAGAAATA
>OJDK01000068.1_pt1 | contig 78230 bp, 72 predicted proteins | sample 1592791 | NCBI WGS metagenome assembly OJDK01 (sample SAMN05416878, study PRJEB24817) | seawater metagenome | isolation source: Sea water | place: Canada:Atlantic | collected 2013-11
GAGCAGTTGGCTTTTAACCAATTGGTCGCTGGTTCGAATCCAGCACGACCCACCACTTATTCTAAAGGGGGAGAAAGTTTACTTTCTCCCCTTTTTTTATTTGTACTACCCCTCGCTTTTATTTGTTTAAAACAGTGTTGTGATAAAATGCGACGGCCTACCTCAGCGTCATGTTTTGCTGAGATATTGAGTTTAATGATACGAGAGCATTATGTCTGTTGTTACTAATGAACAATTGATTGTCCGCGATTTTTGGGCGAAACCTTCTGGTGATATGGACCCAACGTATCGTGACGCCTTAATTGAAGAAATCCGTGAATTGTTAGTAAAAGAAGATGCCGTGATCGTCGCTCATTACTATACAGATCCTGAAATTCAAGCCTTGGCAGAAGCAACTGGTGGTTGCGTATCAGATTCTCTTGAAATGGCACGATTCGGTGCTCATCATCCCGCCAGCACATTGTTGGTTGCTGGTGTGCGTTTTATGGGTGAGACTGCAAAAATTTTAAGCCCAGAGAAGCGCGTTTTAATGCCAACTCTTGAGGCAACTTGTTCTCTTGATATTGGCTGTCCGGTTGAGGAGTTTTCTGCGTTTTGCGATCAGCACCCAGATCGTACCGTCGTAGTGTATGCCAATACATCGGCAGCAGTGAAAGCGCGTGCTGATTGGGTAGTGACCTCTAGCATTGCATTGGATGTCGTTAATCACCTAAAAGACCAAGGCGAGAAATTAATATGGGCGCCTGATAAACACTTAGGTGATTATGTCGCCCGTGAAACCGGCGCCGATATGTTGCTTTGGGATAGCGCTTGTATTGTACATGACGAATTTAAAGCTAGGGCTTTGGAAGATCTAAAACGCGTTCATGCTAATGCCGCCATTTTAGTTCACCCAGAGTCACCAAAAGCAGTGGTGCAGATGGCCGATGTTGTTGGTTCAACTAGTCAGTTGATTGCCGCAGCTAAGAATCTGCCAAATGACACTTTGATCGTTGCGACTGATAAAGCTATTTTTTATAAAATGCAGCAGGCCGCTCCGGATAAATTGTTAATCGAAGCGCCAACAGCGGGCAATGGAGCAACATGCCGTAGCTGCGCTCATTGTCCTTGGATGGCAATGAACGGTTTAGAAAATATTCGTGATGTATTAAAAAATCACGATCAAGAAATCATTATCGAAGAGACGCTGCGCCAGCAGGCAGTGGTCAGCTTGCAACGTATGTTGCAGTTTAATCCAGTACCTGTGGTCTGATCGCTTTTTCTTTCGGTTGAGAGTTGTGCATCCTCAGTGCAATTATTGCAGTGATGTGGGACTCTCGGTCATTGCTTTTAAGCGTTCTTTGAGCGCTGCCTCCTGATAAAAATCATGACGTTTACGCGCTTCTAACAGCGCCACATCCATTTGTTTTAACGCGTTGCTGCGTTGCCCGCTAAAGTACAAATATTCAGCCAAAGCGCGATGCGCAACAATCGGTTGATTAGCCTTGTAGGCTACGTTACTCAACTGCTGCCATGCACTTGGTTCGGTTGGGTAGAGTTCGGTTTGCTTACGTAACAATTGGCTGGCTTCGGTTGCGCGCCCAGCCTCCACCAGTAATGGTGCGTATGGTTTTACTAAAATTCGATCATTGGGATTCAGGCGCAGAGCATCGTTTAAGACTTTGATGGCTTGATCATTATTGCCATTGAGTGCGAGCAGGCGTGCTTCTAGTGCTATGGTCGCACTATGTTGGCGCCAAGGGGATTCTATTTGCTCAATCTGAGCTAGGCCCTTGTCTGGATCACGGTTGTTAAGGTAGATATTGGCGAGGTTGTAATGCAAAGCCGCGTTTTTAACACCGGTTGTTCTGCTTAGTTCTTGAATAAATTGTTCTTCTGCCTTGCTATCTTTTAGTTGGTAACGGCGGCGAGCATCATTGCGTAATACGCTAAATTCGAAGCTGGCTAAGCGGGGTCTCGCTGGGTACTGTTCAGCGCGGTTGGCAGCATCAGCAACACGACTAGAGGTAATTGGGTGAGTTAGTAAAAACTCGGGCGGGGCTTCGCGGTAGCGGTTGGCGTTCAGCATGGCTTCGAACATGCTTGGCATTGCTTGAGGATCCAACTCTGCTCCTGCTAATGTCAGCATGCCTAAGCGATCGGCCTCGCGCTCAAAATCACGACTATACGCTAGCTGGTTCTGTATGCTGGCGGCTTGGCTTGTCACTAATCCGGCAAAGCCTGCATCGGGATTATTGGTGGCGATTAATAAAATACTCGCCAGTAAGGTTGCTAGAGCGATGGGGTCACGACGTTCGGCATTTTCGATCTGCCGGGAGAAATGGCGCTGACTTAAGTGAGCCAGTTCGTGTGCAAGCACCGCGGCAAGTTCGTCGGTGTCATTAGCGTACAAAAAGATACCGTCATTAATGCCGATGATGCCACCAGGCACAGCGAAGGCGTTTAATTCGGGGCTATCGACGACAATGAATTCCAAATCCATTTCTCGCAGTTCGCTGTGTGGAACTAGGCGATATATCAGATCTTCGAAGTAAGTGAGTACTAAGGGGTCGTCTAAACTGGAAACTTGGGAGCGAAGCTGCCTTAACCATAAGCGCCCAAGGTCGTGTTCTTGTTGCATGGAGACATAGCCAGACGCTCGGTCGCCTAGTGCCGGAAGTTCGCTGTCGGCAAAACTGACAGAGGAACCCATTAGCAAACCTGCGATCAGACTGATCGTTCGAACATTCAAGAAGTCGTTCCTAAAAATGATACATTGGTTAGACACAAACCTTAGTAAGAGTTCGCATAGAATATCGCGTTCGGACAGTAACGTGCATAGCGCTCTGGCGGCACTTCCGTATAATGCACAGCCCAGTTTGGCAAAAGGTGGTAAAGGTGTCTAATTCTATTGCGTCTGCTGCTCAATTGGATGCTAGCGAGTTAATGTGTCCTATGCCGTTATTAAAAACAAAGCTGGCTCTGCGTGATCTTTCGGTGGGCGACGTGCTGCATGTCATTGCTACAGATTCTGGCAGTTGGCGTGATATTCCGCGATTCTTGCAGTTGAGTACGCACGAACTATTGGCTGCAACTGATGTTGATGGCCGTTATGAATTTTGGATTAAGAAGGGAGCTTAACTATGCTGAAGGTCGTTCGCGGCTGGATTGATCGCTATTTCTCTGATGAAGAAGCCTTGTTGTTGCTTTTCATTATCGGCGGTTTGCTGCTCCTAATTATGGCCTTGGGTTCGGTGCTGGCGCCGTTTTTAACGGCGGTGGTCGTGGCTTATCTTCTTCAGGGCGCTATGAACTTCTTTAAGGGTCTTGGTCTAGGGCACTTATCGGCCACTGTGGTGGTATTCCTGCTGTTCTTGTCAATTTTGCTGACGCTGCTGTTGATTATTTTGCCCGCCACTTGGAAACAAACGACTCAGTTCTTTTATGAATTGCCGCGCATGGCAACGAAAGGGCAAGAGTTGATGATGTTGTTGCCAGAGAAATATCCTGATTTAGTAACGGTAGAGCAGGTTAAGCTTTGGACGCAGCAAATTCGTGATGAAATAGCTTCGATTGGACAGTTGGCGCTGACCTTCTCGGTATCGGGTATTACTGGTGTTATGGGGCTACTCATATACTGCGTTTTAGTACCGATTTTAGTTTTCTTCTTGCTGAAAGATTCCACCAAAATCGTTCAGTGGTGTACCGCCTTTTTGCCAACCAAGCGCAATTTATTGAATAACGTTTGGGCAGAAATGGATGTGCAAATTGCAAATTACATCCGCGGTAAAGCGGTTGAAATCATTATTGTTGGTGGCGTGAGTTATGTAGCGTTTGTCATTATGGGAATCAACTATGCAGCACTTTTGGCGATTGGCGTCGGCTTGTCGGTATTGATTCCATATATTGGTGCGGCAGTGATCACGGTGCCTATTGCGCTTGTTGGTTATGTGCAGTGGGGGTGGACCAATGATTTTATTTATCTACTCACTGTGTATGCCATCATCCAAGGTTTGGATGGTAACGTGCTAGTGCCTTTGTTATTTTCAGAGGTGGTAAATTTGCATCCGGTCGCGATTATTGTCGCCGTTCTTGTTTTTGGTGGCCTTTGGGGATTCTGGGGTGTCTTTTTTGCCATCCCCCTAGCAACTTTATTCAAAGCGGTGATACGAGCTTGGCCCGCGGGCACAACGAACGCGCCAGTATAGAGTAACTGACTTGTCACATAATGGTTGCGCCAGTAGTATTGCGCCTCTGAATTTTTCGCTCATCGCGACCCTTTTTATTGGGAGTAGTGTTTCATGATTACCGGCAGTATTGTTGCGTTGGTTACCCCTATGCATGCCGACGGCCAAGTAGACTGGCAAAGTCTCGATCGTCTGGTGGATTTCCATATAAACGAAGGTACTGATTCCATCGTTGCTATGGGAACTACCGGTGAGTCGGCCACTCTCACAACAGAAGAACACATTGGTGTTATTGAAGCCGTGGTCAAAAAGGCTGCGGGTCGTCGTCCTATCATTGCGGGTACTGGGGCGAACAATACCGCTGAAGCGATTGAGTTGACCCAAGAAGCAAAACGCGTCGGTGCGGATGCTTGCTTGTTGGTGACGCCTTATTACAACAAACCGCCACAGCGTGGTCTGATTAAACACCATGAGGCCATTGCGGCTGCCGTTGATATTCCACAAATTTTGTACAACGTACCTGGCCGCACAGCGATTGATATGCTGCCAGAAACCATTGCCGCGTTAGCGGATGTTGAGCAAATTATCGGAGTTAAAGAAGCGACTGGTGATTTAGACCGTGCGCGTAAGCTGATTGATCTGGTTGGTGACCGCTTGGCGGTATACTCAGGTGATGACGAAACAGCCTACGAACTGATTTTATTGGGTGGTAAGGGGAATATCTCGGTTACTGCCAACGTTGCGCCGCGACTAATGCATCAACTTTGTATGCTGGCATTGGACGGCAAAGCCGATGAAGCGAAAGCACTTAATGATTCATTGATGTCTTTGCATAACGCTATGTTTGTTGAAGCAAATCCAATTCCAGTGAAGTGGGCTTTAACACGCATGGGATTGATGCAAAATGGCATTCGATTGCCTCTTGTTGAATTGGATGAACGTTTTTATCCAAAAGTAGAACTGGCTCTGTCAGCTCTAAAACTGATTTAACGGAATACTATGCGAATTCTTTTCCTGCTTGTGCTGGCATCTTTAAGTGGATGCAGCTGGATGTTCGGAGACACTTTTCGTGACCGAACCAACGATTATCTGAAGGCAGAGGAAGCGCCTAGTACTCAGTTACCCACGGACATGGCTCCTTTGGTGGAAGATCGTTTTGCTATTCCTGACGCGCCGCAATCGGAGACGTTAGCGAGTGGCGAAGAGCCGAAAAAGTTTAAGGTGCCAAAGCCGGATCCGATGCCTGATGAAGCTGCGATGGATGATGAGTCGGCGACGTTAAGTCAGTACCGTGATGACAGTTTGAATCCACGTCTTGAGCGGGACGGTGCTGGCAGCCAGATTTTGCGCTTAGATAGTGGCTTTGCTAACGCATGGTCGAAAGTGGCGGATGCGTTAACAGAAACCTCATTTAAGCTCTCTGATCTCAATCGCAGTGTGGGTACGTATTATCTTGAACTGCCAGCACCTGTTGCCGAAGATGCCGAGAAGAAGAGTTGGTGGGGACGTTTGTGGAGTAGCGACGAGCCAGAGTTTGTGACTTACCAACTGAAGATGAATCGTGCCCGTTTGGGGGTGTATTTATCTCTCTTGTTGGATACCGAAACTTTGGCAGACGATGCTCTGACCAAAGAAGTGCTGACTGAGATTAAAACCCAGCTAACGAAGTGAAATACGCATCGTTAGGTAGTGGCAGCAAAGGAAACGCCACGATAGTTCAGCAGGATGATGTGTGCGTACTGATTGACTGTGGCTTTTCTAAGCGCTCGCTGATGCAGCGCTTATTAGAGGCTGGTGTCGATCCAGGTCAGCTGCATGCCTTATTTGTCACTCATGAACACGGTGATCACGCACGCGGGGTTGTTGCTGTTTGTGATCATCTCAATATTCCCTTTTATGCATCCTTTGGTACTGCCCGAAAAATGGACTGGGTTGGACACGACCGTTGGCGGTGCATACGAGCAGATGAAGCGGTTCGTGTTGGTAGCTTAGAAATTATCCCTGTTGTTGTTCCTCATGATGCTCAAGAGCCACTACAATTCGTTTTACAGAATGCAGATGGCCACAGGCTTGGTATACTATCGGACCTCGGCTCGCTGACACCGCATTTAGTCGATGTGTATCAGGGCTGTCATGGCTTACAAGTTGAAGCAAATCACGACCCGCAGCTATTGCAAACAGGGCCATATCCGCCTAGTTTGCGTGCTCGCGTTGCTGGTGCATTTGGTCATCTTAGTAACCAGCAATGTGCAGAATTTATACGACGGGTAAACTGGCCCGGCTTGCGCCACATAACGGCAGGGCATATCAGTGAAAAGAACAATGACCGATATTTGGTAAGCCAAGTATTGGCCGAGGCAATCGGTTGCGAGCCGCACGAAGTGACGTTGCTCGAACAAGATATGATATCCCCGTGGTATCACCTCAATGACCAGTAATTATTGACCAGTAACGAATTTTGAAATTATTTCCGGAGAACCCCATGGAAAAGCGCGAATTACTCTACTCAGGTAAAGCAAAATCTGTGTACACCACAGATGATGCGGACTACATGGTACTGGAGTTTCGTAATGACACCTCTGCCTTCGACGGTAAGAAAATCGAACAGCTTGATCGCAAAGGTATGGTGAACAACAAGTTCAACGCCTTCATTATGACCAAGTTGGCAGAAGCGGGTATTCCTACTCACTTTGAAAAACTATTGTCTGATACCGACTCTCTCGTGAAACGTTTGGACATGATTCCTCTAGAGTGTGTTGTACGTAACGTCGCTGCGGGTAGCTTAGTACGTCGATTAGGCGTAGAGGAAGGTATTGATTTAGTGCCACCAACGTTTGAATTGTTCTTAAAGAATGATGCGCTGGGTGATCCTATGGTTAACGAATATCATGCGCGCTCTTTCGGTTGGGCCGAAGAAGAAGAGCTCAACAAAATGAAAGAGCTGACTTTTAAAGTGAACCAAGTGTTAAAAGCTTTGTTTCTTGATGGTGGTATGTTGTTGGTCGACTACAAGCTTGAGTTTGGTTTATTCAAAGGTGAAGTAGTGTTGGGTGATGAGTTTTCTCCAGACGGTTGTCGTTTGTGGGATAAAGAAACTCGTGAAAAACTCGACAAAGATCGCTTTCGCCAAGGTTTGGGCAATGTGATTGAATCGTATGAAGAAGTGGGTCGCCGTATCGGTGTTCAGTTCTGATCGAGCGTTTAATAAAATCTTAATCATTTGTGGGCGATAAAAGGCCCGCAAATGATTGGCAAAGTTTCCAATTGTGTGCAAACTAAGGCAACTGGTTTAGACCGGTTCCGTAGGAACAGATCACAACAATAGGAATATTCTGATGAAAAAGACGGCCATTGCAGCCTTTATCGTTGCGCTAGCACCCGTTGCATCCCACGCAGATTTATTGTTCACCGTTGGTGCCAAAGCCAGCGTATGGAACGCCGAACCAACAGGCCAAATTGACGACGACATTTCGGTTGATAGCAGCAATAACGGTTTAGGTCTCGACTCTGAAAATGGCACTCAGTTGACTGTGTTTTTTGAACATCCAGTGCCTATGCTACCGAATATCAAGTTAAAGCAAACCAGCTTAGATCTTTCTGGTGACGGTAATCTCACTGGTGATTTTAATGGCCAAGTGTTCGCAGGACCTGTAACGAGCGATCTCGATTTATCTCATACTGACGTAACTCTATATTGGGGTTTACCATTACCTCTGCCATATATTGACATTAACTTTGGTGCTACGGCACGTATGCTTGATGGTTCTGCTGAAGTCAAAAGCTCTGGTTCTACTGAAAGCGTCGACTTAAATGCCACCATTCCTATGGTTTATGGCGAAGTAAAAGTGGATACGCCATTCGGGGTTTATGCTCAAGTTGATGTGAACTATATTGGCTACAGCGGTAACACGCTGTCAGATATTTCTTATGGTTTAGGTTACGACCTTCCTGTGCCAATTGCGGATATCGGCCTAGAAGCCGGCTACCGCTCTTTAAGCATGAAAACAGATGAAGATTTAACAGATATCGCAACAGATGTTGATGTGTCTGGTCTTTATTATGGCGCTTCGGTTTCAATCGGTTTTTAAGATTTGAAGCGAGCTAAAAAAACCGACGTTAACGTCGGTTTTTTTGTTTAAGGCTTAGACTCAAGTGCCGCTGCGTTTTCGGCACGATCTATTCGTTCTTTTATATCTGGGTGGGTATGCAGTAGTTCCTCCCAGCTATAATCATCGCTGTCGGCTTCTGGATCAACGCCATGGGATGCCGCGAGTGATCGCATGGCTGTAGCGAAATCATTCGCAGAAATACCAATATCTGGTGCGTGGTTGAATGCAAAGTTATCGGCTTCAGCTTCCATGTCGCGACTATAAGCATTTTGTAATAAACCTACGCCCGCACCGATCACTGCCTCTCCGGCACCATCAATGTCACCGGCCAGCATGGTATATATAACAGCGGTAATCGTGCTTTGGGTGATCATTTGCAGGCTATGTCGATATTCAATATGACCAATTTCATGCAATAGCACGGCTTTTAGTGCATTTGGTTTGTCGGTTAGTAAGGTAATTAAATCGTCGGTTACAACCACAGTACCATCAGGAAGAGCAATTGCGTTGGCACCGATAGCGCTATCTCTAAATAATAGCTGATAGTGTGGGTGTGCTAGAGGCAATGGATTGATTACGGCAAACCATAAGTCATTGATGCTCGCTTGCTGCTCGTCGCTTATCGAGGTGTCATCGAACATGCTTTTGTCTAAAAGGGTTAGGGTATGCTCACCTAAAACGTCTGCGACACCGGTAGGTAAGTGGGGTACAACAAGTGCGGTTGTCGTTGGAACTGCGCGGGTGATAATCCACCAAAAAATAATTGGTACCAGAATTGTCGCGGCAATGATTGCGACTATGTGTGATTCCAACCATTCAATGAAGCGCGACCCTTGGCTCAATGATGGCCAGCGAAAATATACATCGTCGGGTGTAAAAGTTGCCTTATCTGCAAAAATTAGATCTACGGGAAGGCCAGGAATCGCACTGCCAAGGCTAACTGAATCAGCCGTTGCGGATCGAATCGGCGCATCATCTAATAGTTTGTGTAACCTGATGTCCCCGTTATCTAGCAGAGTAAGTCGCGTTTGTTGACTAGCGGACTCGCCAGCCAACAAATATAGTCCGGTTAACGTTCTCATTAAATCAATGAAACGTCTGCATCGAACAATCCAGCAGCTTCTTCGCCAAATGCACTATCAGTATTACCAACAGTATTGATCAGTTCGTTCATCTTAGGCAGAACTTGCACTTGGGTGCACTTCGATAAATAGTCCAATTTACGTATCAGAGCGATTGGGTGTCCTAGGCCGATAGTGAATATTAAGATGATTGCATTTGATACGGTCAACCACATGTAAGGAATAACTTTAACCGAGGACGAAAAACGAGCGACGTTTTCAACTTGTAAGTTGTTCACTACGTGGTTGCGAATCATGGCGTTAAACAACGCCATTGATAAATAGCCGGTTAAAAACATAAGGCCGTAAAGTGGCAAGAAGATGGAAAGTATGAGCTGCTTAGATGCTTTTGGGTCTTCGCTTTTGAATGCGGTGAAATCGACGCCAGAAAAGATTAGTGCTGCCCCGATGGCAATGACCGCGATACTCAATAAGAAAGCTGCCAGTGCCGCCAGATAGTACTGTCCTGTGCTGGTGTTAAGACTGAACTTCTCACCGCCGAAGGTAATATTGTTCATCATAAATAATTGAATGCGGCGCATTACCCAAGGCATCGCTAAATACAAGGTGAATATCGATAAAATCGGTAACACAATGAAGTTAATGAGCGCATCGGTATAAGTTCCAGTAAAAGAGAAGCGAATATTACGATAGGCCGTCATATGAAGTGTGAAGCGAATGCCTTGAATGATTAGCCACGGGAGGGCGAGTAATAATACGCCGTATAAAATTAGGCCAGCTATCGGAAAAAAGTTAGCGATTGTGCTTAGGGCAACAAAAGCGATAACCGCAATAAAGCGGCCTCTAAGAATTTGCAATGGTGTTGCTAGGTAAGCTAAACGATGCCCATCAACCTGAGTGTGCCCGTAAAGGTACTGAGTATTGCGTACTTTTGCCCATGCGCTGTAGATACCCAGCGTTACTATCGAGAGCAGTAAATTGACATGCCACAGTTTAAAGTAGCCAAATTTAGTCGCAGAAAATTGCACAGGAAGTGATGGGGCAGACGCAATGCTTGCCCCATTTATCGGATTTGTCATTCTAACATCCTTGTTTAGGCTGGTATTAAACCAACTAGGTAATAATTTTTACAATAATAAATAATATGTCGGGTTATGTCTTTTAAAAATTATAGGGCATCACGCACAAATTCGGCCAGAATGTTGTCAGTGTCACGATTACCAATAGCTATGCTAATAACATCGGCTCGTACTCCATGGATTGCATGCTTGCGATAATTGGAGTCTAAATAGCAGCGATCAAGAGGGCAAAAGCGGAAACCTATTTGCATTGAAAGGGAACGACTGCTGGTTTGTGGATAAGCAACTTCTGGTGGAACATGCCAGCTGATGTCATCAAACAAGCCTGGCTCCCAGCGCCAACTATTTTGCAAAGTTACTAAAGATTCGTAATCTTTAAAGTTGAGCACAGCAGCGACCCAGCGTTGCCCATCTTCGCGCTCAACCAACTGGGCCATTTGATTTTCTTCTTTTTCGTCTCGCAGGGTAAACTCAAGCACAGATTTGGCTTTTTGTCCTGGCTGGTAGAGAGCATTTTCGTCGGGAAATATCGGGCTGTAAACTTTACTGCTCGGTAAATTACGCATGCCAACAATGGTGAAACTTTGTTTATCTTCGCCGTAATTGTAACGAGCTGCTTGCAGCTCAAATTCAACAAAATACGTTTTTCCTGCAGTGAGTTGGGCACCGTGATTCTCAAACAGTGATGTGATGTCGATGCTGGTTAAATTACGATCATTTTCCCAGGCGTTGTGTGCGTCGTTAAGACGAGTTTGAATTCGAGTGTCGCGTTCAGCGGCGAGCTTTTGTGCTTCTCGTGCTGCTTCTTCTGCGCGTTGTGCTTCAAGCATTTGTAGGCGTCGAAGTTCGGCGGTTGATTGCCCGCTGCAGCCTGCAATAAATACCAGTATGAGAGATAGCGAAATAATGCGTAGCATGGTGTGTCCTTGATATCTTCTTTTGCTGAGATTATACCCATTCTTCGCAGTTATGGGGTTTTAAAGCAGGCTAACTTTTGCATGATATTCCTTTATTCTTTGTTATTGTGGCCTGAGTCGCCAAACGGTGGACAAAACTTTGAGCATATGACACGCTTCAACGTGGATTAAATAGTCATGGTGATTTGCGTGCGATATCTATTTATTGCTTTAGCAACCCTATTAGTGGCATGTCAGCCGTCGAATATGGCCGGTGTGCCCGATAAAGAGTTGCGCCAGCGTAATTATAAATGTGCAATGGCTAGTGGGCTTTCGCCTGCGGAAATCCAAGTGTGTAAAAACATTCGACGCGAATGTGATGAGCGTGCGAGTAAGGGTAATTACGTCTGTTAAGGGTTATCGTCTAGAGTCGGCAAACAATCCTTTACGTTTATGGTCATAACCGCCGTAGGAATTGCTGCTTGGCTGTAGTAGGGTATTCGCCTTTATAATCTCTTCTTCAGGAAAGAAACATGAAATTATTAAAAATGGCTCCAGCGTTATTGTTGGGTACTGTATTGTTGACCGGTTGTGGTCAGGAGGAATCTGTGAAGTTAGAAAGTGCCGCTGATCAGGCAAGTTATGGTGTGGGTCTGAACATTGGTCGTCAATTGTCTCGCGAACCATTCGAGATGAATGCTGAAGCAGTTATTGCAGGTATTCGTGATGCGATTGGTAATGTAGAACCAAAATTGAATGAAGAAGCGATTCAAGCTGCATTCCAAAAAATCACCGAAGAGCAAGAGCGTAAGCAGCAAGCATTGAATGATGCAGCTGCTAAAGCTGGTCAGGATTTCTTAGCCGAAAATGCTAAGCGCGAAGGCGTGAAAACGACTGAATCTGGCTTGCAGTATGAAGTGATCACGGCAGTGGCTGAAGGTGCGACTCCAGCAGCCACTGACCAAGTGCGTGTTCATTACCATGGCACTCTAATCGACGGTACTGTATTCGATAGCTCGGTAGAGCGTGGTGAGCCTGCTCAATTCCCAGTGAATCGCGTAATCCGCGGTTGGGTTGAAGCTTTGCAAATGATGAAAGTGGGTGAGAAGTGGAAGTTGTTTATTCCGGCTGACCTAGCTTACGGCGCGCAAAGCCCAAGCCCTAAAATTCCAGCTAACTCTGCTTTGATCTTTGAAGTTGAATTGTTGGAAATCGTTGGTCAAGATAAAGAGTAAGTTCTTTATTCTGATCTAAAAAATGCCTCCTTTTGGAGGCATTTTTGTTTTTACAGTACCGTTATATTTGCTAGGCGAAGGATTCGCTACTTTCAGCGTCGGCGTGGTCTGTTGTGGCGGTTTGGTATAGTCCGCAATTTTGCAAATGTGAAACGGTTCTTTTTAAGGTGGCGAGTTGTTTGTCATTCAATGCTTGTTGGTGTTGGCAACGACGACACTCAAATGTTTTGCTTTGTAGCAAGACAGACGCAGGGTTTGATGTATAGAAGTTACATTCCGGACATGGAATCGGGTATTGAACAAGAGGAGCAACAGAAGACATAACAGCCACAACATAATAATTTGTTGGGTGGTATTTATACACGATTTTGGAATGTTTTTTAAGACTAACTGAGCAGAATGTCAGCTATAAAGAGTTGGTCGGGGTAGAGAGATTCGAACTCCCGACATCCTGGTCCCAAACCAGGCGCGCTACCAGACTGCGCTATACCCCGAACTTGCTGTTTGTTGGCTCCCCGAGTTGGACTTGAACCAACGACCAATAGATTAACAGTCTACTGCTCTACCGACTGAGCTATCGGGGAACTTCGTAACAGCGAGGCGTATATTACGGAGCGTTTCGTTTTTCGTCAATGGCTTTTTTCGATAAAAAACAAAAAGTTGGGGCTGTATCGTCGAAATGATGAAGTTGTGAGGCGAATAAGCAATTCGCCTCACAATTTTCCTGCTTCCTGACTACATTTTCATGTTTTCAGGAGAGTGTGCGATCAGTCTTTCTTAAACACGTTGTTGTACACGTAGTTTGTTGCTTCAACAAAACCGTCGATGCTACCGCAATCAAAACGACGGCCTTTGAATTTATACGCCAGTACGCAGCCATCTTGAGCCTGTTTCAGTAGCGCATCGGTAATCTGTACTTCGCCATTTTTGCCTGGCTTTGTGTTCTCAATAAGTTCGAAGATGTCCGGAGTCAGGATGTAACGACCGATAATCGCTAGATTGCTTGGTGCATCTTCTTTGGCTGGTTTTTCAACCATGTCGGTAACACGGTACAGACCGTCTTTCATGTATTCGCCAGCGATTACGCCGTACTTGTGTACCTCATCTTCAGGTACTTCCTGAATAGCGACGATAGAACAGCGGAACTGCTTGTATAGCTTAACCATTTGCGCCAATACGCCTTCTTCGCCTTCGTCAACAACACATAAGTCATCGGCAAGAACAACGGCAAAAGGCTCATCGCCCATCAGATAACGACCAGAAAGGATGGCGTGGCCTAAGCCCTTCATGTGATTTTGACGTTTGAAGGCAAATTCGTTTTCGTCGATAAGCTTACGAATAGAGGTCAGCAGCTCTTCTTTGCCGCTACCAGCGATTTCGCGCTCTAACTCATAGCTGATGTCGAAGTGGTCGGCAATGGAGCGTTTACCGCGACCAGTGATGAAACCGATGCGGTTCAAACCCGCGGCTGCTGCTTCTTCAACGCCGTACTGCACCAAAGGTTTATTAACGATTGGTAGCATTTCTTTAGGCATAGCCTTTGTTGCAGGCAAAAAACGTGTGCCATAACCGGCAACAGGGAACAGGCATTTGCGAATCATATTTTTCTATCCTTGTCTGATACAGATGAGAAGGTGGAGTTTGCATAGATTATGTCAGATTTGTTGCGGTTTTACGTCAACCCTAAAGGGCGTTCACCGTGACCAACAGCTCTTATGCTAAAACGTGCGTGCATTATATCAGCATCGCTCTGATTCACTATGGTGCAAAGATAATGCCGACGGTATAGAACCTGCTTGTCTACACTAGTAATACGACTATTTTGTGACAGGCGTTAGGTTGAGGGGGAACCCAAAGCATGACGTGGTCTACAGAGGCGTCAAATGGTACTAGCAGACTTGGCATGGACGTGACAGGATCTCTACGAGATGTTTTAGCACCATCAAGCAATTAGATTGAGGCGAGTTGTTATAGCGGCGCCCTGAAATTGAACAGCGGAGGTGAACGATGCACATTAATGCACCATATGAGCTGGTGTTATTTGGCGGGCTTGGAGATTTAGCATTACGTAAGTTAATGCCGGCGCTATATCTACTGTATCGAGATGGTCGTTTACCCAGCGGACGTATTTTCGCCGCCACTCGCCAAACACTAGAGCGCGAGGATTTCTTAGGGCGTATTGAAAAAGCGCTCAAATCACATCTGCCATCTGAATATTTAGAATTAGCAACGTGGGAAGGTTTTAGTCAGTGCCTGCATTGCTTGACGATTGATCTTAATAGCGCGCAAGGTTATCTCGATCTCGCTACGACATTGGGCAGCGATGATCCAAATCGTGTGTATTATCTAGCAACAGGTTCCGATCTTTATACTCCTATCTGCCAAGGGTTACACGATAGTGGGTTGATCAAAAGCAACAGTAAAATCGTCCTCGAAAAGCCCATCGGCCATGATTACGAATCGGCATCTGCCATTAACAATATCGTTTCTGAATATTTTGACGAATGTCAGATTTATCGTATTGATCATTATTTAGGTAAAGAGACGGTACAAAATCTAATGGTGCTGCGCTTTGCCAATTCATTGTTTGAGTCGCAATGGAATCAGCATTATATCGATCATATACAAATCACTATTTCAGAATCTATTGGAGTCGAGAAGCGCGCCGAGTTTTATGAACAAGTGGGTGCAATGCGCGATATGTTTCAAAATCACCTGCTGCAATTGCTGTGTATCACGGCAATGGAGCCTCCGGCTCGGTTAGATCCGGATTCTGTACGCGACGAAAAAGTAAAAGTATTGCGCGCCTTAAAACCGATTGTTGGCAATCACATTAGCGATAACGTTGTTCGCGGCCAGTACGATGCCGGTGTTGCTGAGGGCAAGCCAGTTCCACGCTATCGAGATGAGCCGGGCGTACACCCTAAAAGCATGACTGAAACTTTTGTCGCGGTAAAAGTCGAAATTGATAACTGGCGTTGGGCGGGGGTTCCATTTTATTTACGTACAGGTAAACGTCTGGCTGAGCGAGCATGTGAGATTGTGGTGCATTTTAAAGAAATACCGCACTCAATATTTCCATTGCAACATAAAAGCACTATGGCTAATAAATTGGTGTTTCGTCTGCAACCGGATGAAGGCGTGCGCTTAATGTTGTGCGAAAAACGCGTAGGCCCAGGTATGAATGTGCGACCAATGAATTTAAGTTTAAATCCTGCAAATCATAAGCAAACCCGAGTGCCAGAGGCTTACGAACGCTTGTTGTTCGATGTGTTGAGCGGGAATGCGACTTTATTTTTACGTGATGATGAATTACTAGAAGCGTGGCGTTGGGTTGATCCTATTTTAAGCTATTGGGAAGAAATCGAACAACGTCCAGAACCCTATACTTCTGGCTCTTGGGGTCCAGCGGCAGCCACATTGCTGTTAGCGAAAGAAGGGCGGTTATGGGACGAAAATAGCTAAATATACTGTATTTATCTTAATCGGTAGAAACAGTTGAGGAGTTTAGAATGAGTGGTAATCGATTTAAAAGTTCGGATGTATTAGCCAAACAATTAGCGGATGATCTTGCTGAGCGCATGGCTGAAGCAATTGAAGTTCGAGGCCGAGTGTGTATCGCCGTCAGTGGAGGAAGTACGCCAATCCGCTTTTTTGAAGAACTGTCCACACGAGATATCCCTTGGCAAAAAGTATTAATTACATTAGTTGATGAACGTTGGGTTGATGAAGACAATGCAGCGAGTAATGCCCGTTTAGTACGCGAGCATTTATTGAAAAATAAAGCGGCGAGCGCCTACTTTTTACCCTTAAAAAATCGCGCGAAAGATCCGGTCTCTGGGTTTATGGAGTGCGAGAATAAATTGCATGAATTGATGGTACGCCTAGATTTTGCTGTGCTAGGTATGGGTAACGATGGGCATACTGCTTCTTGGTTCCCTGATTCCGATGCCTTAAGTAAATGTCTAAACGAAGGTGGTGCCGCATGGTGTTGTCCGGTTATTGATGAGCCTATTGAACTTCCGCGTATGACGCTCACATGGGGTCTTCTGTCTAATTGTCGTCACCTGTATCTGCATTTTGAAGGTGCTGATAAAAATGCCGTATATGAGCAGGCAACGGAAAAAACAGAACGCCAAAATATTGCGGCAATGCCAGTGAGAACCTTGCTGTACCAATCTCAAGTGCCTTTGAGTATTTACAGGAGCGAATAATGCATCCCGTTATTGTTAGTGTCACCGAGCGAATTAAGCAGCGTAGCCGACAAACTCGTGCGGCCTATTTGCAACGCATAGCCGATGATTTGGCGAACGGCCCTGTGCGAGGACAGCTTAGTTGTACTAATTTAGCTCATGATTATGCTGCGGCTCCAGACAACGATAAATTGATTTTAAAGTCGAGTCATCGTGGTGCAAATATTGGAATTGTTACGGCGTATAACGATGTTTTATCGGCTCACGCGCCGTACCAAGGTTATCCCGATATATTGAAACGAGCTTTGCTCAAGGCTGGGCATGTTGGCCAAGTAGCCGGTGGTGTTCCAGCAATGTGCGACGGCGTTACGCAAGGACAAACCGGTATGGAGTTGTCCTTGTTTAGTCGTGATGTTATCGCCATGAGTACCACTATTGCGTTGTCACACCAAGTTTTTGATGGCGCTTTAATGCTCGGCATCTGCGATAAAATCGTTCCCGGTTTATTAATGGCGGCGTTACGCTTTGGTCATATCCCTGCGGTATTTGTTCCGGCTGGGCCGATGCGCAGTGGTATTAGTAACCAAGCTAAAGCAAAAGTAAGACAGGCGTTCGCTGCAGGAGATGTCGGCGAAGAGGAATTGCTCGATAGTGAAATGAAGTCTTACCACAGCAGTGGCACCTGTACTTTTTATGGCACTGCTAATTCCAACCAAATGCTGATGGAAATTATGGGATTGCAGTTGCCGGGGTCTTCATTTGTGAACCCCGATGATGCTTTACGCCAGCCATTAACCGAATTAGCGGCGCAGCGCGTGAGCGAAATAACGGCATTGGCGCCCGATTATACTCCGATAGGGCAAATGGTTGATGAACGTACCATAGTCAATGGCATTGTCGGCTTACTGGCGACCGGCGGCTCAACGAATCATAGTATTCATTTAATCGCCATTGCGCGCATGGCTGGTATTCAAATCGACTGGCAAGACATGACAGATTTATCGGATGTTACGCCTGCTTTGACACGAGTTTATCCTAACGGAAGTGCGGATATTAATGCCTTTCATCAAAGCGGTGGCATGGCATTTTTAATGCGCGAACTCGCGGATGCTGGACTACTTCATACCGATGTAAAAACCATTATGGGTAATGGATTACATCACTATTTTCAGGAACCATGGCTCGACGATCATGGCGTTATTCAATGGCGTCCAGCTGTCAGTGAAAGCTTGGATTTATCGGTATTAGCCCCTGCACATGCGCCGTTTATGCGCGAGGGTGGAATGAAGCTAGTGCACGGTAATTTAGGTCGCGCCATGATGAAAGTATCGGCGGTTCCTGATGATCGTTGGGTTATCGAAGCGCCTGTTCGAGTATTTACCGATCAAGAGCAAGTGTTGGCAGCTTATAAAGCAGATCAATTAAATTGCGACGTTATTGTTGTGGTTAAAGGGCAAGGGCCGCGGGCAAACGGTATGCCGGAATTGCATCAGCTGACTCCCGCACTAACTAACTTACAAGATAAAGGCTTTCGTGTTGCCTTAGTAACCGATGGACGATTATCCGGAGCGTCAGGGAAGATTCCAGCCGCGATACATCTATCCCCTGAGGCTCTCGTTGACGGCCCTCTGCACATGGTCAAAGACGGCGATGTTATTCGCTTAGATGGACACGCAGGAACATTAAACGTATTAACCGAGGACTTCGCACAAAGGAATATATCAGCCTTTGCGCCTTTGGATGTGAGCAGTTCAACGATGGGTGTGGGCCGAGAATTATTTACGGTATTTCGTCGCAACGCCGGTTCTGCCGACGAAGGTGCGATTAGCATAGGATGGGAGTGAAGGATTATGTGGGATTTATGGTTAGAGCGCGCAAAACCTGTGATGCCTGTTATCGTTATTGATGATTTAGACACGGCCGTTCCTATGGCTCAAGCCTTGGTCGCAGGAGGGGTGCGTTTATTGGAAGTTACCTTGCGTACTGCGCACGGATTGGAGGCCATTAAAGAGATTAAAAACGCGGTGCCCGAAGCTATCGTAGGCGTAGGGACAGTGACCTCAAGTAAAGATTTAGAAAATGCTCTAAAAGAGGGCGCGGAGTTCGCAGTAAGCCCCGGATTTACCCGCGATATTTTAGCCTGTGCGCGCGAGTGGGGCGGTCCATTTTTACCGGGTGTATTGACGCCGACAGAGGTTATGCAAGTTCGTGACGCGGGCTTTATGTGGCAGAAATTCTTTCCAGCAGCAGCGGCTGGCGGCGTGGATATGCTGAAATCCTTAGGTGGACCATTTGCCGATGTGCGTTTTTGTCCGACCGGTGGAATTGGCCCTGAAACCTATCACGATTATTTAGCTTTAAAAAATGTCTTTGCCGTGGGAGGAAGTTGGTTAACGCCGAAGGAGGCAATGTCGGCACGAAACTGGCAAGCCATTACGACTATCGCTATCGCTACCTAAGGATGTTGAATGTCAGATGCTGCGCTCGGACAGTTCGCTTACCGTTTAAAACGGATTTATGGAAACTCAACAGACGTCGATGCACTCGCTAACGACCTTCTGCGTGTCTGCCAAAACTATGTTGAAGCAAATCAGCGCACGTTACTCCAAGTGCCGACCAGTGCAGATTCTCCGCGCTGGTCTGAACAAGACGTTATTTTAATTACTTACGGCAATAGTATTCAGGCGCCCGGAGAGGTGCCTATGCAAACACTCGCCAAATTTTTGTCTGAGCGCTTGTCCGGAACGGTCAACGCTGTGCATATTTTACCGTTTTTTCCCTACAGTTCGGATGATGGTTTTTCGGTAATTGATTATCGCCAAGTCAATCCGGAGTGGGGTACTTGGGATGATGTTGCGAGTATTGCTGCGTCGTTTGATTTAATGGCCGACCTAGTCATCAATCATTGTTCACGTGAAAATTTGTGGTTTGTTGATTACATCGGTAATCATGAACCCTATTCGGAATACTTTATCGAGGTTGATCCAAGTACGGATGTTTCTTTGGTCACGCGCCCACGCAATACGCCGTTGTTGACTCCTGTGCATACCCATCGAGGTGTTCGCCACGTATGGGCGACTTTTAGTGAAGACCAGATAGATTTGAACTTTGCCAATCCCAAAGTATTGCTCGAATTTATTCAGATTTATTTGTTTTATATTGAACGCGGGGCACGCTTTATTCGACTCGATGCCGTGGCCTTTTTGTGGAAACAAATTGGTACGCGTTGTTTGCATTTGCCGCAGACTCACGAGGTGGTAAAACTGCTGCGTGATGTCGTCAATTTTGTAGCTCCTGAAGTCGTCGTAATTACTGAAACCAATGTGCCAGTTGTCGAAAATCTAAGCTATTTTGGTGAATCTGACGAAGCGCATATGGTATATCAATTTGGCTTACCTCCTTTGGTATTGCACGCTTTAAATCGAGGCAATTCATCCTTTATATCGGATTGGGCTGACTCTATTCCTGTATTGCCTAAAGGATGTACGTATTTAAACTTCACGGCATCGCATGATGGCATTGGGGTTCGTCCTGTGGAGGGGATTCTACCTGAGCGGGAGGTACAAGATTTAATCGACTGCATGCATCGTTTTGGTGGCTTTGTGAGCATGAAAGCGAATAGCGATGGTAGCGAAAGCCCATATGAAATAAACATTACGCTATTCGATGCGTGTATGGGGACAAGGCGCGGGGTTGATCATTTTCAAGTTCAGCGCTTCTTATGTTCTCAAGCTATTATGTTGGCGATGCAGGGCATTCCTGCACTGTATATTCATAGCTTTACTGCATCGGCGAATGATTTAGCCCATGTGGAGCAAACAGGACGTACGCGATCCATCAATCGTAAGGTTTGGGATAAAGACGAGCTAGAATATTTGTTATCGAATTCGGTAACGGCACAAGCGGAAGTTTTTCACGAATTGAGTCGTATGATTCGGATTCGACGCAAACAACCGGCGTTTAGCCCTGATGCTCGCCAAGATGTGGTGAAAATTAACTCTGACGTATTTATTTTAAAGCGTACCAGTGTTGATGCTTCGCAACGTATCTATGCGATATCGAATGTGACGGAGCGGATACTTAAATTGCCGTTAGCGGCATTGGGATTTTTAGAAAATGGCTTGATGGATATTCTTGCGTTGGAACCAACGACTTTGATCGACGAGCTAGTCTTGTACCCCTATCAAACGGTTTGGCTGACTCAAAGTACTTAGGCCATAAAAAGGCAGTCGCGTTTTGTAACGGCGACTGCCTTTGACTATTTGAGTTAGTTTATTACGCTATGCGGCGTGTTTTAACTCAGTGCCTCTTCTTTCGCACTTGTGCTGGTGACGGCAGGTTCGACTTCTTCTTTCTTTTTACGGAATGGTTCGACCAGTTGCTGCCAGTAGTTGTGAAGCGGATAGCCCGTTTCGTCACCTAAGCCGATTTTGGTCGGCATGTCACGATCTCGCGGTAAATAGAAGGTACCGAACATGTGGTCCCAAATAGTAATAATAGAGAAATTCTTAGCTTCTGACATTTTGGTCGAGTGATGCCAGCGGTGATTTTCGTTGGTCGCGAAGATGTAGTTAAACCAGCCGTGACGTAGATCAACGTTCAAATGGGTAACCGTACTTAGAACCGAACCGATAATCGAAGCTGCGATAAAAGCTTCGTGGCTAATACCCGTAAGCATCAGGAAGAAGAGTGGAACGTAGCGGCGGAACATGGCATCTACAGGATGCACACGGTACGCATTCATAAAGGTTACTCGATGTGCGCAATGATGAATGGCGTGGAAGTTCCAGAAAAATGGAACTTCATGCGCCATGCGGTGAGTAACATAGAAAAAGAAGTCCATGATCAATAGGCCAAGTACTACTTGTGCCCAGTATGGCAAGCTAGCTAAGCCAAACTCAGCATCGAGAATGCCGTAGTGGATCAACAAGCTAGAAGACGATAGGGCAAAAACAACACCGACACCCCAAGTCTGGATGGTGTTTACGAGGCCGATCGTTACCGAGTTAGAAATGATATCCGTCAGCAGCTCGTTCTTTTCTAACGGTGCTTTCACCTTAGGTGCAATCAATTGGAAGGTTAAGCTTACAACGTAGAATGGCAGTACAAAATATAGGAACAACTTACCCATATCGTCGCCGATAAGGTAAATAGCCACGAAGGCCAGTATAAGTGAGATGTAGGTAAACGTTCGAGTTAGTAGCCAATGAAGTGCTTTCATCGCTCTCTCCGCGGTAGTTAATAGTTATTATGGTCTTAGTCTATCGTATCTGATGACTTTAATAATAAGATAAATCAGGCCAAGTCGATGTTTTGTGTTGGGAGATAGAGGAAAAATAGAATTGTTGTGCTAAGGAGCCAGTCCATGGCTCTATTCGATACAAATTTGAAGGCTAAAGATCATCCTCATCCTCATCGTCGTCTTTGAGCCTTTCTTGGCGTTCTTGTTCTTCCGCTAGTACAGCTTTGATCTCTTCTAACACCGCATCGACGTCGGCTTCTTCGGTTGGCCCATCAAAGTGTCCGGTGAGCTCAATATCAGGATGCAGGTCTCCTTCCTCGTACAAGGCCCACATTTCTTTTGCGTATTGAGTGTCCAGTAGTTCCGGCGCGAACTGACCGTAATAGCTACGGATTTTATTCACATCGCGAGCCAGCATGGCTTCTGCATTGTTGTTCGCGGCAGCATCCACGGCTTGTGGAAGGTCGATAATAACGGGGCCATATTCGTCGACTAAAATATTGAACTCGGACAAATCACCGTGAACGATACCAACGCACAGCATACGAACTATGTATTCAATGACTACTGCATGATCTTCAATCGCTTGCTCGGCCGACATAGTCACTTCGCCAAGGCGTGGCGCGACATAGCCATCTTCGTCGGTTATTAGCTCCATCAGCAGTACGCCATCGATGCAGGCATAAGGCGTTGGTACTCTAACGCCAGCGTCGGCCAATTTATAAAGCGCATCGACCTCGGCATTGTGCCACGTCGCTTCTTGTTGCTTACGACCAAACTTGGAGCCTTTTTCCATCGCCCGAGCACGACGGCTGTTGCGTGTTTTTCGCCCTTCTTGGTACTGCGCAGCTTTTTTGAAGCTGCGTTGAGCGGCTTCTTTGTATACTTTTGCGCAGCGAATTTCAGAGTCGCTGCGGACAACGTATACATCGGCTTCTTTACCGCTCATAAGGCGGCTAATAACTTCATCGACAAGGCCTTCGTCGATTAGGGGCTGGATTCGTTTCGGAGTTTTCATGTCGCCTTTTTACAGGATTCCTAATAAAAAATATACGGCCAGTAGGGATACTGTATGTGGGTCAGGGTGGAAGTGTGAGCTGATCATCAAACAAGGCTGCAGTATATAGCAGCCTTGTGTGATTTTGCCCTAGGCGTTGTCTTCTTCGACCGCTTCGTAAATACGGTCGAGAATGTCAGGCACCGCTGAGATTACTCGGTTCCAGCTAGGGATAAAGGGAGTTTCCATGGGGTTGGCTAAGAAATGTTCGCCAGCATTCATGATGTTTTCTGCAAACAGCTCTACCGCTTTCTCTTCGCTGTGGCGATCAACGGTTAGTCCATTCATACGCGCATCATTGTAATAAGTTTCAATAAAGTCTAAGGCAATCCGGAAGTAGGTCGCCTTGATACTGCGGAAGGTTTCGGTGCTGAATACTTCGCCTTGGGTTGCTAGTTTGCGGAAAATAGCTTTGCAGATATCGGTGCTCATTTTCGATAAGCCGGCCGCTGCATCATCTGGGGATAGTGGTTGGTGTTTATGATCGTAGTTATCTGCGATATCTACTTGGCAAATACGATTAGTCGAGTAGTTGCGACGCATTTCAGATAGAACACCAATTTCTAAGCCCCAATCACTTGGAATACGGATGTCATTTAGCACGTCGGCGCGCATCGAGAATTCACCTGATAATGGATATCTAAAGCTATCTAAGTACTCCAAGAAGTCGAGAGAACCATACACTTTTTTCAGTGCGCGAATTAACGGCGTTACGAGTAAACGGCTGACACGGCCATTGAGTTTTTGATCGGCAATGCGTGCGTAATACCCTTTAGCGAACTCATAATTGAAACCAGGATTTGCAACAGGGTAAATCAGACGGGCAAGTAGGCTGCGGTCGTAGGTGATGATGTCACAATCATGTAAGGCAACGGATTCTGCACGACCTGATGCCAAGACATAGCCATAGCAATACCAAACGTTACGCCCTTTACCCAGCTCGGTGGGAGCTAAACCTTGCTCGGCCAACATCGCATCTAGCTTCTTCAGGCGTGGGCCATCGTTCCATAAAATACGATGGTGTTGCGGTAATCGTGAGAAAAAATGCTTAGCATGTTCGAACTCGGCTTCGGTGGCGCGATCAAGACCAATCACAATTTCATTGAGATAAGGCACTTGGGTAAGTTCTGTGATGATGTTATCAAGCGCTGGGCCTTCAAGTTCGGAGTACAGCGATGGAAGTACTAACGACATTGGTCGAGTTCGAGAAAAACTCATCAGTTCTTTTTCTAAGTCTTCTAACGGTCGATCGACTAAATTGTGTAGCGTAGTGATGATGCCATTCTGATAAAAATCAGCCACTGCGAGTCTCCTTCAGCAGTTGTTCTAATAGAGGTAATAGTGTCTGGTTCCAGCCCTTCGGACCATGACTCGTTGCGTACTGCACAGCACTATTATTTATTTTAAGTGTCGATTTCTTGCCTGGAATAACAATTGGATAGTCGGCCGCTTCTAACATGGCTCGGTCGTTATCGCTGTCACCCAAAGCAATTACAATAGGGTTAGCTTGCCACAATTCTTGATAGTGGTGGCGAAAAAAGATTACGCCTTCGGCTTTATCAACTTGCGACATAACGTGAAGAAAACGTCCCCCTTCGAGAAGTTGTAATTTGTGTTCAGTAAGGGCTAGCTTAAATGCTACTAATTCAGCTTCGCTGCCTTGCCATAGAACGGGCTCTGTACCATCACGAGACTTAGCGCTATGGGCGTCTTCGATAGAAAGCCCTGTCAGAGCGGCTACCTCTGTAGCTGGCATATCGTTGAAGCCTCGAAAGTGAAATCCCTGCTGACGCAATTGATGAAGCACTTTCAATATGGCGGAGTAACGCAGTCCTATAAACTCGGTGTTGTAACCTGTCCCTTCTGCTTTGGGGATGAAAATAGCGCTGCCGTTTTCACACACAAAAGGATCGTGGTTATCTAACGTCCGTCTTAGCTGATAGACCTCATTATAGGTCTTACTGGTATTGAATATTAACGGAATCTGATGGGTGTGAAGCCAAGTTAATGCGGGTTTGGCTGCCGCAGTGCTGTAGTTATCATGGTCCAGTAGTGTTCCATCCAAGTCGGTCATGACCACGATTGGTAGGGCAGGACGAATGGATTCTTCTATCATGCAAGCCTCCCGTCAGTCTGTATCACGCTGTCGACACAGTGCTGATGATTGATGGTAAGTACTAAGTCAGCATAACTCGGAAGTGAACTTAATGCCTCCTCTGTCAGCCGCTGATAGTGTTGAATAAAACGGGCTAGCGCTATTTCATCCAAGCTGCGGTCTTCACCGTCACCGCGGCGATTACGAATATTCTCTTCCTCCTGTTGGGTGCGCCAGCGGCTAACCGCTTGCATATCAGGTACTTTGAGCATGACCAATGTATCAATGGCATTGAACCAGTCGTGGTAGTGATATTTCAGCTGCTCGTTAACCCAGCGTCGCCAGTGTCCGCCAATGTCTTCTTTTTCTTCTAAGTCATTGATTGGCTGCTCTAATGCTTGTTCTGGAACGGCCTGACAGCCAACACACCAACCCTCAAATAGAATCATGTCGATAGGACCTTCTATTTGATGCCATTGATCTTCTGGCAAGCGATCATCGGATACCTTATCGAACGCTGGAATGGCTACTTTATGGCCCGCGCTTAAGCGCCGTAATTTGCCGAATAGGGTTTGTCCTAGTTCATAATCATGCGTGCCCGGTACGCCACGAGTAATTAATAATGGGTGAACAGTAGCTGCAAGTTCTTCGCGTTCGGCGTGAGTTAGGTACAAATCGTCAATGGAAACGATAGCGACGTTCCAGTTAAAGGCTTCTTTATAGATTTTGGCTAAGGCTAAACTCAGAGTGGACTTTCCTGAACCTTGCCCGCCATGAATGCCAATAATGGGCGGCAGTGCTGCATATCGCTTCTTGCTAGCGAGCCACCCTGCAAGCGGCAGCCAAACCTCTTGCCATTGGCATAACCAAGTCTTCGGAAAGTTACTCAAAACGACACTGGCTTGATCCAACAATGCCAGATCTTCGGAGTCTTGGGCTAATTCCGCAGGCCAAAGGTTTTCATGTGTTTTCATAGTGACTGTCCGTGACGGTTTCCCTATTGATACTTCGGACTTGCAGTCTCTGTGCCAGTACTCGCCGTCTCGTCGGCTTCATGCGATCATGGCATTTCGTAAAATGAGTTTAGAATATTGATGCATTATATTGGTGCGTGCAATGACTAATGAATATGATTGCACTTATTTGGTGCGAAAGGAGTGTTGGAATTATGCAACGTGTTGCTTATCAGGGAACTCAGGGTGCTTATTCGCATTTAGCGTGCAGCCACGTTTTTCCCGAATGGGAAGCCGTTGCTTGTGAAGACTTTTTTTCTGCCATGAATATGGTTAGTCAAGGTTTGGCCGACCGCGCCATGATTCCACTGGAGAATTCTACGGCGGGGCGTGTGGAAGAAATCTATCGCCTGATACCTAAGACCCAGTTGTTTGTTACTGCCGAGCATTTTGAGCCTGTTAATCATTGCTTATTGGCTCTACCGGGTGTTCGATTAGAAGATATTCGCGAAGTATCTTCGCATCCTCAAGCTTTGGCGCAGTGTTATCAGCGCCTGCATAATTTGAATATTAAGGCTGTTGCAGCGGTCGATACGGCTAAGTCTGCACAAGTATTGAGTCAGGGAAATAATCGTCAGGCGGGAGCGATTGCTTCAGCATTAGCTGGCGAGTTGTATGGCTTGGATATAGTGCAAGAGAACTTTCAAGATGTGACCGGCAATACCACTCGCTTTCTCGTTTTTAGCCAACGGGAGGAGCATCAAACCTTTATTCCAGATGCTAAGTACATCACTAGTTTATTGTTTTCTGTACGGAATATTCCGGCTGCTCTTTACAAAGCATTGGGCGGTTTTGCGACGAATAATGTCAATATGATCAAGCTAGAAAGCTATATGGATGGTGGCACTATGCACGCGAGCCACTTTCATGTGGATATTCATGGGCATCCACAACAAACCAACGTTGCTAATGCCTTAGAAGAGTTAGCGTATTTCGCACGCGAGTTGAGAATTTTGGGCAGTTATCCCGCTCATAGTCATCGCAGTCGAGCAGCTTTTATTTAATATAAATCGATCAAATAAGAGGCGTTTTCTTGTTCGGTGACCATTGCTGGCACAGGCGGTGGAGGGCTTCTTTGCGAATAGGTTTGCTGATAATACCGTCCATTCCGCTTTCTTTGGCTTGATCCTCTAGGTCTCGAGCAGGGTGGGCGGTTAAAGCAATGATGGGAGCTCGATGCCAATTATTGGTGGCTTCTGTTGAGCGAATATTAACGGTTGCTTCGAAGCCATCCATGATTGGCATTTCACAATCCATTAGAATTAAATCAGGCTTTTCGTGACTGAGTTTATAGGTCTCAAATAACTCTTGGCCGTTGTCGAACACTCGATAGGTTACCCCTAAGTGTTTTAGCAGGCCGCCGATCACTTTTTGATTTACAAAATTGTCCTCAGCAATCCAGATCACAGGTGGGGATTCATTTGAACAATGTTCTTGCTCAAGTAGCTGCTTTTGTTGCAATCGTAGTAGAGCATTCAATAATTCAGTGGTACGTAGAGGACGTTGCAATTGAATGTCTGAAGAGAAGCGTGACCAGTGCTCGTCGACTAACAATAGTGAGCTGGAATAACCGCGAGGGCGATTATCGGGCGAATCGGTTATTAATACCACATTATTAGTGCTGTGCTGGTTTTCTGCGTGCATACCTAGCGCTAACAAAAAGTCGCTGACTGTACGCTGCTCGATTGGATTATTTAATTGTAAGTGAAAGTGGCTATAGCTTAATGAAGGGAGATCTATTTTGTCGGCAGGCATTACATTGGGAAGCTGTAGACGAAAGCTAGCCCCCTCACCAATGGAACTGCTAACTTGAATTTTAGCTCCCATGGCATCGGCTAGACGTTTACAAATTGCCAGTCCTAGTCCGGTTCCACCATGGGTGCGGGAAGTCGAAATGTCGGCTTGAGAAAAACTATCGAATAACCGTGTAATGTACTCTTTGTCTATACCGATACCCGTATCTGTGACGGTTAGTATTAAATCATTATTAGCAATTTCTGCACTGACACACACATGGCCATGTTGCGTAAATTTAATGGCGTTACTGATAAAGTTGAGCAACATCTGCTTGAGTCGTAATTCATCCGCGATGATAGTGCGGAATAAGGGAGGATGAATGTTTGCAACCAGTAATAACTTTTTTTCGCGGCTTTGACGACTGTAGAGCATTAAAGCGTTGTTGATCAGCTCGTGAAGGTCTAGCGGCCGGTGTTCTATTTGTAATTTGCCCGACTCAATTTTAGAAAGATCTAAAATATCATTAAGAATACTGAGTAACGATTCACCAGAATCAGCGATGGTGTCGATATACTGGCGCTGTTGCTGATCTAAGCGCGTGTGCTGGAGTAATTCAACCATACCGAGTACTCCATTAAGTGGAGTGCGAATTTCGTGGCTCATCATTGCCATAAATGCCGATTTAGCGCGGTTGTCGGCTTCACTTTGATTGCGATTTTTTACGGCTTCTTGCAATCTTTTTTGCGAGTTTATCGATTCTTCTTGCGCTTTTAACATGGCGCGCTGGCTTTTAATTAAGGCCAAACGTTGTTCACCTAAACGCCAAACAATGGCAAGACTATGCACCAGAATTAGCCCAGCAGCACCAATATGAGATACATATTGCAATGGCAGTGACATAGGAATAATTCCTTGACGACTTAGGTCGTGCAGAATAATCGCCAAAGCCATTAAATACAGGCCGATAATATATAGTCTTCCTGAACCGCGTTGAGATAGTCCCGCCATCGTAGTGACTATGATTAACAGAATAGGAATGATTAGTGCCAGAGTCATCATCACTGAAATTGCGTCGGCGTAATCAGGTATTTGTGTGGCTATAATTGCAACTATTGATAATGCGATGGCCAAATTCTTCATCGCCTTTACCACCTTGGGAAAACGTGGCTTTGCGTCTAGAAACTCCGAAGAAAATAATGATGCAAAGAGTAGACAGAATGACGACATGAAGATGGTGGCTCGTTCTTCAAACCAAGGAAAATCTGGCCAGATATAGCGGTATCCCATACCGAATAAGGCGATAAAGAAAATCGTGTAGCTGGATAAAAAAGAAACAAAATACAGTATGTAACGACGTCGAATGGCAATGTAGAGTGCAAAGTTATAGATACCGATGGCAACTAAGAAACCAATATAAATACCTAGAACGATGTCACGATTTTGCGAGTGATTTTTTAATTCAGCTTGTGTCCATAAGCTGAGCGGAAATTGCAACATACCAGAGTTCTCAATGCGAAAATACAAGGTGTAATTACCTGTGCTTGAGAAATCTAAAGGCACTTGAAACTCAAGATCATTAACTAAGCGTTGTTCATAAGGCAGGTGATCGCCCAGTTCGTATTGCCCTATGAGAGTGTCTTGCTGGAATACGAATACATCCAGTTTGTCGATCAGTGCATACCCAATTAACGCCGACCATTGATCATAAAGCGTTGGAACGTCGACTTGCAGACGATACCAGATAGGATGACGTGTGATGCCAGGGTTGGGGATTTGTGCCGTTTGCGGCTGCCAGTCGAAAACTTGCTGCTGGATATCTTGCGGATTAGTTAACGGTGTGACTTCTTCCCAAGCGTCGAGTTGGCGTCCGAGTAAATTGCCAGAAATACTTGGTTCTAGTGTAAGAGCCTGCGTCGGTGCTGTTGTAACCAGTAATAATAAAACAAACAGCACAAGTTGCATTCGAACTTATCTCGGCAAAATTGATAGTTTAATCAGTTTATAGCCTGATTCTACCGCTGTCATCGTTTGGGCAAGTGTAATCTACCTGACTTTGATGGAACTAAGTGATGGTTATTGCGAAGCCTTTCTCTGATTTGCGCGGTAACTACCAGGAGTTACCCCCGTCCATTTACGATATGCCCGTTGAAATGCACTGCTTTCAGTGAAACCAAGGTAATCTGCAATGTCGCGAATGCAGGTATCACTCTGGGCAAGCAAGCGCGAAGCCTCTTGTTGGCGAAAGGCATCTTTCAATCGTTGATAGGATATTTGCTCTGTAGCAAGGCGGCGTCTTAGGGTGGCTGCCGATGTACCGAGAGTATCCGCGGCTTGATTAAGGCTAGGTAAGTTATTTGGCTGTGATTGTTGCAACAGCTTACGTACCCGCCCAGTCATGCTTTGATGCGGGTTTGGCCGTGCTAAAAAATCCGCAGGTGAGTGCTGCAAAAAAGCGCGTAAACTCGCTGGCGTTTGAATAATGGCTAAATCTAAAACACGCGCAGGTACGATTAATGCCGTTGCATCCGCATCAAAGTTAATTGGCGTGGCAAAAACCGTTTGATACAAGGCTGCATGTTGAGGTTTAGGGTATGCACAACTAACCGATAGCAATGGAATACCTTGACCTACAAGCCAGCTACTAAAGCGATGCCAGACCGCGAGTAGGGATTCACTGAGAAAACGATCCGGATCGAATGAAGGATTGTGTTCAATGACGATTCGAGCAAGGTGCTCACTCTTTTCTATGCGTATACCGGGCGCGCCAGCAACTAAGCTATAAAAACGCTGTGCTCTATGTAGGGCATGATCAAGCGATGTACAGGAAATGACGGCCTTAGCCATCATCGCAAATGTACCAAAGCGAACAGGAGTCGGGGCAAAGCCCATGCACTCGTCGTTACAATGTTTCCAGATCGCTATCATTAACTGGCTATAGCTTTGGGCGTCTAACCCAGCTTTACAGTTGTCGAGGGCATCGGTGCTTAGTCCGGCTAACCCCAATATTTCTTTGCGGTCAAAACCAAAATGAGTCGCTCCGCGAAGCGGCGGGTCAATAAATAAGCGAGAAATTACTTGGGCAGACATAACGCACAGTGGTGATTAATTAAGTGCGCCACGTTAACGTCTGTTGATAAAAGTCACAATGGCCTTTGTGGCCAAATTAGCTGGGCCGGTGCTGATAGAGGGTTGTTTGATTGCGGCCACTTTCCTTTGCATGGTAAAGCGCCTTATCTGCGCTTTGTAACCATTCATGAGCACTATGAGTGTCTTTTGCTAATGAAGCTACGCCAAAACTTGCGGTTATCTTGGGGATATTTGGGGTGTCATTTCCGGAATTTAATAATAACACTGCGCGGCGGAGTTTCTCCGCCGTCGCCGTTGCTTGCTCACCGTTTTGGCCGGGAAGCAGCAGCCCGAAAACCTCACCACCGAGGCGAGCTGATAAACGTAGACCAACGGCTTTTTCGAGTAATTTCCCAATATTACTAAGCACTTGATCACCTTGCTGGTGGCCGAAGTGACCGTTATAGGCACGAAAATTATCTAAGTCGAAGGTGACTAAGCTGCATTCATTTCCGGCTGCTTGGCATTCGTTAAATTGCTGTATTAACTGAGGTTCCCAACCAGCGCGATTCCATAAACCCGTTAACGGGTCTTTGCTTTGAATTTCGGTCAGTGTCTTATTCGCATTTTTCACGTCGGCGCGACTGACAGCAATATCAGTTACGTCATAAATAATGACGCAAATATGATTTACCTGCCGGTCGAGAGATTCTAGTGGAATAATACTCGTGTTTTGGAACATAAACGCCGTACGGCCGGTGATCGGCCGCGAGTTTTTAAAGCGAAATAAGTAGGGGCGCTGCTCCCAAATGGTGAAGGTGCGAGTTTTTAGTTGAAATACCGGTTCGGATTTTTGCCGAAACCACGCTTCAGGAATTTCTTCAAATAATTTAAAGAGATTTTGTCCTTTGGCCTTCTGCGGACTGATGGCGCTATGACTTTCCATAAAGCCATTCCACACATGGATGTTGTAGTCTCGATCTAACACGACTAGCCCAACATCAATATTTTGTAGTATATCCATCAGCCAATGGATATCGCCGATTTCAATATGGGTTTCGCTCATGCATTAGTCCAATAAGAAATCAATTTTTTGATTGAGGCGTGCTACAGAATCTTCGGTAAACAGCAGTAGCAGGTCGCATTCAATGTTCACATGTTCGATGGTGTAGTGGATTTCGATTGCCAGCGTACGCTGCCATTGTTGATTGCCACTTTTTAATATGTCATCGACTTTACAGTGCTGCCCTAAAACGACGGGATGCCCTTGGGTAAAGTGAATTTCTAGTTGTTCGCCGATACCATGAGTACAGGCACCAATCAAAATTGAACTCACATCCATCAGGAGTTCCAACTCGGCTTGGCGGTTAAGTGGACCGGTGTAACTCATAAGTTTGGCGAGGTCGGCAAAACTGGTGTCGTTGAAGAGTAGTAATGCTTCACCAGCAATACCGGAACCAATAAACCCTTGGCATACGGCTGAGACAGCGGAATCGGTTTCGGCATCTTGAATTGCCATATGCAGGTCGCTGCATTCAATAATATTGACCCTTGGAATGGGCAGCACGACATAGGCGTCTAGCAGTCGTGCTAGGCGATCGGCAGCTTGCCCCATAGCAACGTTGGTCAATTCTTGATAACAGTCGCGTTGATCTTCGTTGAGTATTTCGTGCGCAGCACTCATATCAAGCCTCAGTCATAATGCCGTACTCAACCAGCACTTGGCGGGCCTTGTCGGCATCTATGGGTTTCTTGATAAAGGCCATAGCACCGAGTTTGCGAACTCGCTCTTGTGCATCAGGTTGAATATCGCCAGATACGACGATAACCATTGCCGGTAAATCGCGTTGTCGGATGGTTTCGAGCACTCCATATCCATCGAGATTTGGCATCGTCAGATCAAGAAATACCACTTCACCGAGCCCTTTGCTGATGGCTTCTACACCTTCAACGCCGTCGCAGGCGAAGTGGACTTCTACGTCCCAACCGCTCGGAATCGCTCGCGCCATTTGTTTACGAGCAAAGCTGGAGTCGTCACAAATAAGTATGTTGATCGTCATAGATTGGATTCAAAGTTGCAAAAGCATGAGTAAGTAATAGTTGCCCCTAACCATATGGGCAACTTTATTACGGTAACTTTTTGCAGTCTGTAACGACTATGAATCGTAAGTTTGGCGCAAGCCTATGGAAGAATACGTCAATTCGCTAGTCTCGGCGGTCGTAGACCACAACGAGCTGACGACTTAGGGCGAGCAGGGTGCCATCTGCTGAGAAAATACGCGCTTCTGTATGTGCGTAGCCGCCGTGGGCCTCACGTATGTCAGCTTCGTAATACAACCAGTCTTTGCCTTCTATGGGTTTGGCTAAATCGGCTAATGGTGTGATCATTTCAACGTTCCAAGTAACGCTGGCACAAGGTGCAACACGCTTTAGTTTTTGCAAGGTTGTCGGCGGCCAAGCATCAATCAGCGCGAGTAAATGTGCATCGGTGATTTGGGTATCGCAATCGCTAAACCGCATCCAACCATGAACATGGTCGTGTGGACTGTTGGTAAATGGGATACCACCACTAACATAGGTAAAGTCGATGTGCTTAACGAATTCGGGTGTCATTCCGGCAATGTAAGGTAGCTTTTGTCCCGAACCAGCCTCGCCGCAATTTTGGTTGGCTGGACTGACAACGATGTCCGAGTTCCGCGTACTGCCATAGCAGGCATTGATGACGGTGCAGCATTCGTCATTTTGGTGTACTTGGGCTTGCCAATGGCTCACCGAACGGCCTTGGCGTAAAGATTGTGTCGCGATATTGAAAGGCACTTCCGTTTGTAAGGGACCACAAAAACTAACGCTGACAGAGCGTAACGGCTTGTCACTATCGGAATCTATTGCAGCTTCGATAGCGGCTAAAGCCAGTGCTGCAGACATTCCACCAAACGTGGTTTTACCTTGTCCCCACGACCCATCTAACGTGATATCTGCCTGAGTTTCTGCGGCCTGATAGTAATGATCAAATTTTTGCATAGTGTCTTACTCATTCACTGGGTCTGGTTTTCAATAACCCGTATTGAAGCAATAAAAATGAGCATAAGGCTAGTAGTGACTACATTGCTCAGATGGAAAAGATTGTTCTGAGCATTTATGTTAGTCATCGTGTGCGTTTTGTTCATTGTGATCAAAGGAAATTCGGGTATAACGACCCATATCGAAAGCTCACCATTTGCGCCACCACGATTCTTCTAACGGAGAACTGCTAGTCTGGTGCAATAACGCTTATTGGTGCTAGCCCGCATTGTCGGAGTAATTATGAGTAATATGCAGGAAAAACATATCGCCAATACGGAGAAAGCCGCGCGCTTCTTATCCGTGTTACCCCATTGTAAATTACTAGGAATGACCATTGAGTTTGTTGATGATCAAATCTTGGTGATGCGCTTGCCTTACAGCCCAAGTATCGTTGGTAATCCATTAACGGGTACGGTGCATGGGGGTAGTTTGACGACCTTAATGGACACCGCTTGTGGTACTGGCGTATTTACCTTTTTGCCTGGACATGAGTTGTGTCCAACACTGGATCTACGGGTTGATTATATGAAAGCCGCGACAGCAGGTTTGGATTTATTCGCCGTGGCAAAGGTGACCCGGATTTCGAGCAGCGTTGTATTCACTCGTTGCGATGTCATTCAAGGGAAAACTTACGCGGAGGCCGTTGCGAATGCAGAATCTGAAGGCTTAACAGGTGATTTAGTAGCAACCTGTGCCGCCGCCTTTATGCGTATAGGCCAAGCGATGGGGACAGCGAAATCGGGGGATGCAAAATGACATTTGAACAAGTACTAACCGCGGCGCGTAATAATAAAGATTATCGCGCCCTGATAGAGTCCATCCCTTATGCTCAGTTGATTGGTTTACAGCCGGTTGATCAAAGCCAGCGCACAGATGGCTTGAGTGCGCCGCGATTTTATTTACCCAAAAACCCGAATAATATCGGTAACCCAATTTTACCCGCGATACATGGTGGCGTTATTGGTGGCTTTATGGAAATGTCAGCGTCATTGCATTTGTTGATGACGATGGACAGTTTGGCCATGCCGAAAATTATTGATTTTTCACTCGATTATTTACGGGCGGGCCGACATCAGGATACCTACGCTGAGTGTCAGGTTTGGCGTCAAGGTAACCGCGTGGCAAACGTCGCGATTACTGCTTGGCAAAACGATATTGATCAGCCTATTGCCACGGCGCGTGCGCATTTTCTATTGGTGTAACGGATTATCGATGAGTGTTTCGTGCTCCTAAATTAGGGGCTTGTTCAACTTCCAAGGTCGTCGTACACTCCAAGCTCAACTCTGTCGGGGTGCCTGATCGGTTTTTTTAAACCACACAGGCTGAGATCGCAATTGCGGGTCCCGTTGAACCTGATCTGGTTAGTGCCAGCGTAGGGAACAGAAGTCAGCACAAAATCGCTTGGTTATTTTTCAAATAGCCTTGTGTGTGCACTCGCTGTTGTCAGTTCTTGGCATTATTACGGCGAGTCCCTTCTTTCTTCGTCGCTGCTGCGCCTGATCCTTTAATCAAGGAATCGAGCATGGCTAAACTACAATCCGAATACTCATTAGATACATCTGCACACTTGCGGGATGCGCCGCTATCCAATCAATCCTTTCCGGGATCTCATAAAATATACGTGGAAGGCGACGGCCGCTCACATAATGTGAAGGTTGGTATGCGTGAAATTGAATTAAGCCCGACAATTCATACGAATGGACGAGTCGAGTTCAATGCCAAGCTACGTGTTTATGATACCTCTGGCCCATACACCGATCCAAAACAAATAATGGACGTTTACGCAGGGCTGCAACCACTGCGAAATGATTGGATTGAGAGCCGCGGTGATACTACCGAACTTCAACAATCAACGTCGGAATATGCTCGTCAGCGCGAGCAAAATATCGCACTTGAGGCATTACGCTTGCATCGTCGTCGGCTGTCGCGGCGAGCAATTTCTGGCGCTAATGTGAGTCAGATGCACTACGCACGCCGCGGCATTATTACTCCCGAAATGGAGTATGTAGCGATCCGTGAAAATCTCGGGCTCAGTTATCAAAGTTTGGAACAGGCCAAATCTGAACATCACTTAGGCCAATCATTTGGTGCCTGTATTCCTACCATGATCACTCCCGAGTTTGTGCGCTCAGAAATTGCCGCAGGGCGCGCGGTGCTGCCATGTAATGTTAATCATCCCGAAAGCGAACCTATGATTATAGGTCGTAATTTTCGCGTTAAAGTGAACGCTAATATCGGTAATTCAGCAGTCACATCGTCTATTCCAGAAGAAGTCGACAAAATGATTTGGGCGACCCGCTGGGGTGCCGACACCCTGATGGATTTATCGACTGGCGATAATATTCATGAAACCCGCGAATGGATTATTCGTAATTCCCCAGTGCCTGTTGGCACGGTACCTCTGTATCAAGCTTTAGAAAAAGTGGGTGGTATTGCCGAAGATTTAACGTGGGAAATATATCGCGACACATTAATCGAGCAAGCAGAGCAGGGGGTGGATTATTTTACCATTCATGCGGGAGTACGCCTTGCTTTTATCCCTATGACAGCGAAACGTTTAACTGGGATCGTAAGTCGCGGCGGTTCTATTATGGCAAAGTGGTGTTTAGCTCATCATCAAGAATCTTTTCTTTATACCCATTTCGAAGATATCTGCGCCATTATGAAGGCCTATGATGTGAGTTTTTCGTTGGGGGATGGCTTGCGTCCGGGGTCCATTGCCGATGCTAACGATGAAGCGCAATTTGCAGAGTTACGCACGCTAGGTGAACTAACGAAAATAGCGTGGAAGCACGACGTTCAAACCTTTATCGAAGGCCCTGGTCACGTGCCGATGAATTTAATTCGCGAAAATATGGAAGAGCAATTAAAGCATTGCCATGAAGCGCCATTTTATACGCTAGGCCCCCTGACCACTGATATCGCTCCTGGTTACGACCACATTACCTCTGGCATTGGCGCGGCATTGATAGGTTGGTATGGCTGCGCCATGTTGTGCTACGTCACACCTAAAGAACATTTAGGATTGCCCAATAAAGAAGACGTAAAACAAGGGTTGATTACCTATCGAATTGCAGCCCATGCCGCCGACTTGGCAAAAGGACATCCGGCAGCACAGTTGCATGATAATGCCATGTCGAAAGCACGTTTTGAATTCCGTTGGCAGGATCAATTTAACTTAGCCTTAGATCCCGATACGGCCCGCGCTTATCACGACGAGACGTTACCGAAAGAAGGTCATAAAGCAGCGCATTTTTGTTCTATGTGCGGGCCTAAGTTTTGTTCGATGAAAATATCTCAGGAAGTGCGCGCCACAGCAGAAGCTAATGAAGAAGCGTTAAAGAAAAAGGCTGAGGAATTCCGTCAGCAAGGTGGAGAGATTTACCTATCAACCCCGGGCCAAGATGAGGTGTTGTTATGATGTCTTTATCTGCAGACTCCAGTTGCCGAAAGTCGATGCAAGGGCGCAAAGTGATTATTGCTGGTGCCGGATTAATGGGGCGTTTAATTGCTTGGCGCTGCGCTCGGATGGGGGCGCAGGTTAGGGTATTTGATAGCGCGAGTGAAGCCCAGCCAACCAGTGCAGCACACACTGCAGCGGCAATGATTGCCCCCTTCAGCGAGCGTCCTTTGTGCGATTCTCAGGTATTCAATTTGGGTTGTCAGTCGCTTAATTTATGGCCTGAATTGTTAGAGTTGCTGAGTCAAGATTCGGCGATCGCGGTACGCTATTTACAGGCCGGTAGCCTGCTTGTATCACATCCAGCAGATAGCGCAGAAAGTGAACAATTTGCAGCACAGTTAGATCATCATCAACGCCAGCAACCACAAATTTACAAAGATGCTGTGCGACATTTAAACAAAGCCGATATAGAAACGCTGGAGCCGCATCTTGCCAACCACTTTCAAACCGGTTTTTGGATGCAATATGAAGCGCAGGTGGATAATCGTGCCTTGTTGCGCGCGTTGAGAGAAGCAGCCGAGCATTACGGTGCTCGATTTGTTTTTGAAAACCCGATTCACGTTAGCGATAACAGTTGGTTTTGTCAGGATGAGCTTTTGTTTGCCGATGACTACTTCGACTGTCGCGGTATAGGGGCGAAAAAAGACGTCGAGGGTCTGCGAGGGGTTCGTGGCGAAACTATATGGGTGACGTGTCCTGAGGTTGATATCAGTCGGCCGGTACGTCTGCTACACCCTCAATATCACTTATATCTCGTGCCGCGCGGCAATGGCGTTTATCAGTTGGGCGCCACTGAAATTGAGAGTGAGGATCGCTCTGCCGTGAGTGTGCGCTCGGCGATGGAAATGTTCAGTGCACTTTGGTGTCTGGCCCCAGCATTGGCAGAGGCACGCATAATTGCGTTAGAAAGCAATCTTCGTCCGGCTTGTTTGGATCATAAACCTTTGATCCAGAAAGACGGAAAAGTCATTCGTATTAATGGCTTATTTCGCCACGGCTACTTATTAGCACCAGCATTATTAAATATTTTAGAAACCGAATTTAATTTTGAATTAGGAGTGGCGCAATCTAAATCGCTATTGCTAGGCGGTCATAGTTATTTTGCGGAGGCTGCCGTATGTCGAACCTGCTGATCAAAATCGTATTCAATGGCGAGTTAAAATCGGTTTCTTCTAAATTAACGTTATTACAAATTTTAGAGCAAGAGGGTTATCCAATTCCGCCAGACTCTAAGGATGCGGAACGGGATGAAACTGAACACGGGAAACGTTATATCGCAGCAGTAAATCAACGTATTATAAGCGCGGATGACTATTGGCAAATTCAATTACAGCCGAATGATACGATTGATGTATTAGGAGTCATTACTGGTGGCTAATTTAGTAATTGCAGAACAACTTTTTAATAGCCGATTATGGTTGGGTTCTTCTTTGTATCCTTCGCCTACTGTAATGCTAGAGGCGTTTGCCGGTGCTCGTCCAGGTGTGGTTACCTTATCGTTGCGACGGCAGACGGCTGGAGAATTACACAGTAATGATTATTGGCAAGTATTAAAAAATTGGGCAGTAAATAATAACGTCCTGCTATTACCCAATACCGCTGGTTGTCATAGTGCTAAAGAAGCAATTTTACTTGCGCACATGGCTCGCGAATTATTTTCAACTCCGTGGATTAAACTAGAAGTCATTGGTGATGAGCAGACCTTGCAACCTCATCCGTTTGAATTAGTGCGCGCAGCGGAGCAGCTGGTTAATGATGGCTTTAATGTCCTGCCTTACTGTACTGATGATCTTATTTTATGTCGTGAATTACTGGCTGTCGGTTGCCCTGCGGTTATGCCTTGGGCAGCGCCTATCGGTACTGGAAAAGGTTTGTTGAATCGCTATCAATTGCAAAACTTACGTCAGCGTTTGCCGGATGCGGTTTTGATTATAGATGCAGGTATTGGTAAGCCATCTCAAGCGATGGAGGCCATGGAGCTTGGTTTTGATGGCGTGCTATTAAATACCGCGGTAGCGCGTGCGATCGATCCTGTAGCAATGGCACAAGCTTTTAAGGCGGCAGTGGAAGGTGGGCGCACAGCATGGCAGGCTGGACTTATGGTCGAGCGCAGCGCGGCGGCGGCATCGACGCCGTCATGGGGATTACCTTTTGGCGGGCAGCCGCCGCGAGAAGATACATTATGAGTACGCTCGATACGCTATTACATCGCCCTCGTGTTTGGTCTATCGCAGCTTCTGACTGTTCGGGTGGGGCGGGAGCGCAAGCTGATTTAGCCATGACCCATGCACTCAATGTCGACTGCGTGACCTTAATTTCGGCAATTACTGCGCAAAATAGTGTCGGAGTTCAAAATCATTATTCATTGCCGGTAGAGCAGCTGGAGCAGCAATGGCAGTCGAGCTTAATCGACGGGTTGCCTAGCGTTATTAAACTCGGTTGGTTACCCCCGAGCGAAGAATTTAGAACATGGCTTTTAGCTCGATTGTCGGAAGTGGCTTGTCCTATTATTTGGGACCCAGTAAAACAAGCCTCGGGCGACGGCTTGCCGACGCCTGATGATGATTTATTTTGGCGCGATTTATTGCCATTGATCACGGTCATTACGCCGAATTTAGTCGAAGCCCGATGGCTAATTGCTGATGAACAAGCGTCACTGCAGCATGCGGTAACGGCGTTGCATGCATTTGGGGTTGAAACTGTCTGTATTACCGGCGGCGATGACTTAAACGATACAGCGGTATTAACCTACGTAAGTCACCAAGTGGAGATACAGCGTTCAGAAGAGCCGGAATGCCAAGTGCTCCCGCAATTCGCTATTAAACAAACTCGATTCGCTTGGCAGGCGCATGGCAGTGGTTGTCATTTTAGTGCCGCGTTAGCCGCCAATATTGCAAACCAACAACGGCGTTACGATGCCATTTTATTTGCAGCAATTTATGCGCAAGCGGCGTTTCAGAATGCATCTTATCGGGGGAGCGGCTATCACAATTGTTTTGCCAGTAATCAATTACCCAGCATAGATGCTTGGCCTGAAGTTATACCGTTATCTTCATTAATGGCTAATGCTGTTAAATCATCACCAAAAGTCGGTAGTTTGGGCCTGTATGCGTTGACCAGTGAATTAGCGCATCTAGAGCAATTGTTGGCGTTAGGTGTGGATACCCTTCAATGGCGGGTAAAAGATCCAACCGCCGATTTTATTGCGCAAACGCGCACGGCTATGCAGTTATGCCGTGATGCTAATACGCGCTTCATTATCAATGATTACTGGCAGCTCGCCATTGAATTGGGTGCAGACGGTGTGCATTTGGGACAAGAGGACTGCGTTACCGCGGACTGGCAGGCTATTCGTAATGCAGGCTTGATTACTGGCATTAGTACTCACACTGAATGGGAAATTGCTCACGCCCGAGGTTATCAGCCCAGCTATATTGCTTTTGGGCCTGTGTATAAGCCGCTGTCAAAAACCTTACGATATCCGCCATTGGGCTGCGAGCAAATCGCCGTTTGGCAGCAGAGGTATGGTTCGGAACGAGCTTTAACCTGTATCGGCGGTATTACCGGAGATCAAGTGGCTGATGTTGCCGCTACGGGCATTCCCTCTATTGCCATTGTAACGGCCTTGTTGCCTGGGCCGATGCAAGTAGAGCAGTATTGTGTAATGCGTCAACATTATCCTCGACCTTAGACCTAGCCTAGCGTTTTGTGCGTCATGCACTGAATTCGAGCAAAACACAAACTTGCTCTTGAAATGCTTCTTCTTACCCCCACATTAGATTCATCAGATTTGATGTGGCTCTATTAAGGAGAAAGCAATGAACGCTGCAAGCAAAGAAACATTAGGATTTAAGACCGAAGTTAAGCAACTACTGCACCTAATGATTCACTCTTTGTATTCGAACAAAGAAATCTTCTTACGTGAACTCGTATCTAACGCCTCGGATGCATGCGATAAATTACGTTTTGAAGCACTGCAAAACGATGCCTTGTTGGAAGGTGGTGCAGATCTAAAGATTGATATTCGTTTCGATAAAGACGCACGTACCGTGACGATTGAAGACAATGGTATTGGTATGACACGCGACGACGTGATCAACCACCTTGGTACGATTGCCAAGTCGGGCACGGCTGAATTCTTAGGTAAATTAAGTGGTGACCAAAAGAAAGATTCACAACTGATCGGTCAGTTCGGTGTGGGTTTCTATTCTGCCTTTATCGTTGCTGATAACGTTGTTGTAGAGACACGTCGTGCCGGTGAAGATGCCGCAAATGCTGTTCGCTGGGAGTCTGCCGGTGAGGGTGAATTCAGCCTAGAGAACATTGAAAAAGCAGAGCGTGGTACGCGTATTGTTTTGCACCTAAAAGAAGGTGAAGAAGAATTCGCTGATAGTTTCCGCTTGCAGTCATTAATCAAAAAATATTCGGATCACATCGCGATTCCGGTATTTGTCCAAGCCGACGCAGAAGAAGCCGCTGGCGAAGAGGGGGAAGAAGCAAAAGCCCCTGAAGCCGTTAACCAAGCCAAGGCCATGTGGACTCGTAGTAAATCAGACTTAACAGACGAAGATTACACCGAGTTTTACAAGCACATTTCACACGATTGGAATGCGCCATTAACTTGGATGCATAACCGTGTTGAAGGTAAGTTAGATTACACCAGCTTGCTTTATATTCCGGCGAAAGCACCGTTTGATATTTGGAATCGTGATGCTAGCCGTGGTTTGAAGTTATACGTTCAGCGCGTATTTATTATGGATGACGCCGAACAGTTCTTGCCTTTATATCTGCGCTTTGTAAAAGGTGTACTGGACTCTAACGATTTATCGTTAAACGTATCACGCGAAATTCTGCAGCAAGATAAGCAGGTCGATAGCATGCGCTCTGCGTTGGTGAAGCGTGTACTGGATACCTTAGAAAAAACCGCTAAAAACGAACCTGAAAAGTATCAATCTTTCTGGGATCAGTTTGGTGAAGTGCTAAAAGAAGGCCCTGCTGAAGACTTTGCTAACCGTGAAAAAATCGCTGGATTGTTCCGCTTTGCTACTACGTTAAGTGAAGGCGAAACCGAGAATGTTGGTCTTGCTGATTATGTCGCGCGCATGCGTGAAGGTCAGAAGAAAATCTACTTTATTACCGGCGACAACCACGCAGCGGTTTCTACGAGCCCGCACTTGGAGTACTTCAAGCGCAAAAATATCGAAGTGCTATTGCTGACTGATCGCGTTGATGAGTGGATGGTCAGTCACTTAGCAGACTTCGACGGTAAGGTGTTCCAAGACGTCACGAAAGGTGAGTTGGATCTTGATGAGCTGGCTGATGACACTGAAAAGGATCAACAAAAAGCACTTGAAGATAGCCATAAAGATTTAGTCGAACGTATTGAAAAAGCATTAGAAGGCGAAGTGAAATCGGTGCGCGTGACCTCTCGTTTAACCGACTCACCGGCTTGTATGGTTGTTGGCCAGTACGACATGGGCGGTCATTTACGTCGCATGATGGAAGCTGCTGGGCAAAAAATGCCAGAGCCTGAAATCGCTCTTGAGGTTAACCCATCACATCCACTGATCGAGCGTTTGGACCAAGAGCAAGATGAAGAGCGCTTCGTCGACCTTGCTCGTTTAATCCATGCCCAAGCCCAGTTAGCGGAGGGCAGTCAATTGAAGCAGCCCGCTTTATACGTTGCTCGTTTGAACAAGCTGTTGCTAGATCTGATGAAGTAAGGCAATGAATCGGGTGGCGACGGCATTTAAACGCCGTCGCCACACTGTTATCATGCCTAGTCTAAACGCGACGTGATTGCTCACCGTCGCGATTTTTTATATTTGGGGAAGACGATGAAATTGACCATAGCAAAGATGGCGCGATTGTTCGCCGTTGGTGCGCTGACAGTAAGTGGTAGCTTGGTTCACGCTGGTGGTTCACTCGATTTAAGCCTGTCAGACGACAACGTTCGTTTGGCATACGATGCAACGCAATTGAGCACAGGCATGCACCTGAATGCCGCTGTGTTACACAACTCCAGTGATGGCGACATCATTTCTGGTGGCGTGCATGTGGTTGATGTTCGTAACAATCAGAGCGATCTTTACATTGGTGTTGGCGGTAACGCATACGCAGTGATTACTGATAACGCCGATGGTGCTGCAATTGGTGTGGGTGGTTTTTTCCGCTACAGCATGCCGTTTAATCGCGATCTCGCGTTAGCCGGTTACGCCTACTATGCGCCGCCAGTTATTTCGTTTTCAGAAGTCGAAAATATGGTCGATTCTGATATTCGTATTCAATATAACTTGCTGCCAACGGCCCACTTGTACACTGGATTTCGCTACACCAGCATTCAGTTTGAAAACGCCAATAGTCGTTACAAGTTAGGCGAAGGTTTACACCTTGGCTTTAAATTGGATTTCTGAGGACGCTTACTTGTCTAAGTGGATCGGTTTTACCAATCAAAAGTTATATCAAGTACGCTTGCTGCTCGAGCAGAGAGAGCGCTTGGACGGTCCTGAGGCCTTGCTTGATGGATTAGAGCAGGGCGCTCAGTACTTGTTGTACGATGCTTACGTTTCTTATCTAAACGAGTTGGCTGAGATGGCGAATTATCGTCAGCCAGTTGCCACACTTGAAGATCTATTAGCACATACACCGCTCGTAACGGGTGAAATGAAAGAAATACAGTTTCTTCGTGCTGACAGTTTTTCGTGGCTGACTGCTATGCTCAAAGCAGTTGCCGAACAGGCGCAGCCAACTTCATCAAGGACTATTGAAGTCGACACCTTCGATCCGTTTGGTGATGCAGCAAGTTTAAATTCCATTACTTTGCTTCAAGATAACGCGTCACCTGCTAGCAAATGGTTAAGTCAGTTGAGTGATTTGATCGATGCTCAACGCGAGAATCGCCAAGAAAGCTAAATAGACAGTTCAAGGATTACAGTTACGTGCCACTTTAACTTAGTGTTAAAGGTGCATGCTGTGATAAACTCCCGCGCCCACTTTTGAGAGGCGGATATGGCACGCTTTTTTGAAATAGTTGAATTATCGAACGGTGACATTGCGTTGCGCCGTGCGGATGAACAAGACGGTGATGCACTTGTGTGTATCCACTTTTCTGAAGACGCTAAGGCTAGTTTACAGGCCCATCATATGGATGTGGCTCGCGTAATGCTTGAAGCCGGAGTGCGTAAGGTCGGTGAGCTATCTGGCATGGAAGTAGAGCGCGAAGATTTCGATGCGCCAGAACACCATCGTAGCTTGCATTAATTGCTTAAGTTTTAGCTTGCGGTTACGACGCCCAAAAAAAAGCCCCATCCCAATGGGGCTTTTTTATGTTTTGCATACAGTAATCGTTTTGATTATGACTTCATAGCGAACGGGTCAATACAACATGGCTGCCGCTATTGATCGCTAAACTGCGAATCTCAGCGCGATCCTCAGTACTAAGATCGCCACACCACTCGATAATCAAATGGCTTGTTTTCGCCTGCAGAATGCGTTGACAAAGGGTTAGTTGCGATTCGCAGTTGCTATCCAGGTGAACCACGGGGGAGTCACTAAGACCCACGCTTTTAAGCCAGTGCTTGTTCATGCTGAGATTTGGACTTAGCCACATTAACCAACGCTGATGGGCATTGCAGTGCGCTAGCATAGGTAAAAGTTGGAAGGGCTGAATGGCTCCACCTTCACTTACTATTACCTCCGTTAAGCTACCGCTGTTTGTGTGGCCTAACTTTGCGTGGTCAACCATGCGACCTAGCGATGGTGTGATACTCGTACTCGCAGACATTGCTGGCTGTTCAATTTCAAAGCTTAACTGGCGCATAACAATCCCCTTAATCAAACGTACTACTTATCTAATCAATTAACTGCGACGAACCACACCAACGTACAGACCTTCCACGGCAAACTCCGTTTCTTTTAAGTCGACCTCAATCGGTTGATAGTCTTCATTTTCTGGGAATAGGGTGACGTGATTACGGTTCTTTTGATAACGCTTTACGGTCACTTCTTCACCTACGCGGGCAACGATAATTTGGCCATTGCGGGCGGTATCCATCTTGTGAACTGCGATGAAGTCGCCATTCATGATGCCAATGTCTTTCATGCTGTCACCGTGTACTTCAAGTAAAAAGTCGGCTTCAGGTTTGAAAAAGGATGGTGGGATTTCGCAATAATCGTTGATGTGCTCTTGTGCCAAAATAGGCTCTCCAGCCGCCACTCGACCTATGATAGGTAGGCCTAGATTCGCTTCTTCGACGATACGTAAGCCACGTGATGCACCAGGCATCATTTCGATAGCGCCTTTGCGAGCAAGGGCTTTTAAGTGCTCTTCAGCGGCGTTGGGCGACTTAAAACCTAGCTCTGTTGCTATTTCAGCGCGAGTCGGTGGAAATCCTGTCTCCTCTAATGAAGAGCGGATAAAGTCCAGAACCTGTTGCTGCCGTGCGGTGAGCTTAACCATGATGTTTTGTCCAAGCTGTTAATTCATACAGTAAGTGGAAATATATACAGTGTTTTTTGCTCTGTAAAGCCCCAGAAACGGCTAAATACTAATTTTTATCATTGTCCACTGTGCTCTTACCTCGGAATTTGGCGGTTTCTTACTTGCGAATAAAGCGTTTTAAACGTATGTTTCAAACACTCGTTAGTTGGATGCTAGAGACATGGCACAGAAAGATACGGCGAAGTGCATATTGGATGCCGCCGAAGAATTATTCTCAGAGCGGGGGTTCGCTGAAACCTCCCTGCGTAACATCACGACCAAAGCCGGTGTCAATCTGGCGGCTGTGAATTATCATTTTGGTTCAAAGAAGTCGCTAATTCAGGCCGTGTTCGCGCGCTTTTTAACGCCTTTTTCTGAAAACCTTGCTGAAGCATTAGAAGCTTACAAATCTCGCCAAGCTGACGACGGCATTGAGCTGCATGGTTTATTGGTGTTGTTATCTGGTGTTGCCTTGCGCAGTGGCGGTACTCGGCCACAGCGTTTGGATATTTTCATGCGTCTGCTCGGTTTAGCATATACCCAAGGCCAAGGACACTTACGCAAATTCTTGAAGTCTGAATATGGCCCTGTGTTCCAACAGTATATGGCCTTAGTGACAGCGGCTACACCTGAGTTATCGGATGCTGATCGCTTTTGGCGAATCCACTTTATGTTGGGCGCTACCATGTTTACTTTATCGGGCGTTGATTCGTTAACTGCCATGGCGGAGCATGATTTAGGTGAACCAACCAATGTGGCGCAAGTCGTAGATCAACTCTTACCTTTCTTAGGGGCTGGTCTAAAAGCTCCGGCTCTGAAAAAATCGGTGTAGTTGTTTTTAGCGTCAGCTTCTTGGAGCGAACATGTCGGACGAATGTCTGATCGAAATATCTATTGAAGACCAGCTTCTGCGCTTTACCAGCGCAGGGCTATGTATTCAATATCCGGTATCGACAGCGCTGAATGGAGCTGGAGAGGCAGAGGGGTCTAATTGTACTCCTCGTGGATGGCATAAAATTAGAGCCTGCATTGGCGCTGAACAGCCGCTTAACAGTGTTTTTGTTGGTCGTCGTCCCACAGGTGAACGTTATTCGCCTGAGCTTGCTCAGCGTTATCCTAATCGAGATTGGATCTTGTCTCGTATTCTTTGGTTACAAGGGCAAGAAATCGGTCGCAATCGCTTTGGTAATGTCGATAGTGCACGTCGTTATATCTATATTCACGGCACACCGGATAGTGAGCCTATGGGGGTGCCGCTGTCACATGGTTGTATCCGTATGCGTAACCAAGATGTCGTTGATCTATTTGATCGTGTATCTGCGGGTACCCCCGTTTGGATTCAGGCACACAGTTTTAGGACTATCCCATGTCGCAACCTTTAATCATTCAAAATAACGCTATCGGTGTGGTTGCTGATATTGCGGGGTTTGAGCTAACCGCGAATGATAAAACCTTTTTAATGCAGCCAGAAATTTGCGGTTTAATTTTATTTAGTCGTAATTATCAATCGCCGCAGCAATTGCAGCGCTTAACCCAAGCCTTACATGAAATACGCCCTGATTTATTGATCAGTGTGGATCAAGAAGGCGGGCGAGTGCAGCGTTTTCGCGAGGGCTTTACAAGGTTGCCCGCGATGCTGAGTTTTGAAAATGACTACCTGAAAAACCCTGACCAAACCCTGCAAGATGTGCGAGATCTTGGTTGGTTAATGGCGGTAGAGTTGCTGCAACACGGTGTCGATTTAAGTTACGCGCCAGTACTGGATATTGAACGCGATTGTTCGCGGGTAATTGGTGATCGTGCTTTTGGTCATAACGCTGAAAGCGTTATGGCATTATCGCAGGCGTGGGTGAGTGGTATGCAAGATGCTGGAATGTGCGCGGTTGGGAAGCATTTTCCTGGGCATGGGGCAGTTATTGGCGATTCGCACCACGAGTTGCCGATTGATAATCGTTCTAGCGCCGAGATTAACGGTGACATTGCGCCGTTTAAGCATTTAATGGATCGACAGCAGCTTGTCGGCATTATGCCGGCACATGTGCGTTATCCTGCCGTTGATGCCGATAACACTGCTGGATTTTCAGCGAAGTGGCTACAGGGCTGTTTGCGCACTGAATTGCAATTTACTGGTGTTATTTTCAGTGACGACTTATCCATGGCGGGCGCAGCCAGCGGTGGTGATTATTTTCAACGTGCCAGCCTTGCTGCACGTGCGGGATGTAATGCTCTGCTTGCTTGTAACAACCGCGAAGGCGCCGAGCATATTGTGGCGGCAGTGCGCGAGCTACAGAGCAACGGTTATCAGAGCTTAAGCCTAGCGCAATTAATACCCGCCAGTTACGTCATTGACCCAGAGCGCTATCAGGCTGTAAAAACGCGCCTGTTATTGGCCGGACGCATTGCCTAAAAAAGTTAATCAAACGAATTTAAGTACGACGTAATAGAGAATTTTGATGCAAGACATTCCCGTAGTGACATCGCCAATGCAGCCACTGATTGCCATTATTGGTGGTACTGGATTGACCGAATTAGAAGGGCCTGAGTTAACTCAAACTCACGATATCAATACCGCGCTGGGTAAGCCCTCGTCATTGATTCAAGAGGGAACTTGGAATGGCCAGCGTGTATTATTTTTGGCTCGTCACGGGCATCCTCACGCTGTGCCACCGCACAAGGTAAATTATCGCGCAAACATACTCGCCCTTCAGCAACTTGGTGCGACCCATATTGTGGCTGTGAATGCGGTTGGTGGTATCCATTCTGAGATGGTTTCTGGCCGTATTGCCGTGCCGCATCAGATCGTCGATTACACCTATGGACGCGAGAATACCTTTTTTGATGGTGACTTCCGTCCTCTGGATCACATTGATCTTACTCACCCATACGATGAAACTTTGCGCCAAGCACTTATGGTCGCAGGAAAGCAAGCGGGCTTAAGCGTCAGTGATTTTGGTGTGTATGCCGCGACGCAAGGCCCGAGGCTGGAAACTATTGCTGAGATCGTGCGTCTTGAACGTGATGGCTGTGATTTGGTTGGTATGACGGGTATGCCCGAGGCGGCTTTAGCCCGTGAGCTTAATATTCCTTACGCCAGTATTTGTTTGGTGGTGAATCCGGCAGCGGGCAAAAGTGATGGCGAAATCACCATGGACGAGATTCGTGCTGTGATTGGCACTGGGATGGGTCAGGTGCGCGACATGTTGGGCGCGTTACTGGAGAAGTTTGCCCAAAGCTAATGCTTAATTGGTGAGCTAGGCTTGAGCTAAGGCTGCCCGTATGGGTGGCCTTTTTCGTTTGTTGGGGGGCTTTATCCGCCACTATTTCAAAATCGTGGCCATAATCAACCGTTTCTTTTCGTTCTGTAAAGTCGGTAACCGACTGTAACAAAGTGTTGCCGCTCGGAAATATCTCTCATATATTGAACACACTGTCAGGTATCGCCGGGAGGGTATTTGAGAGTAGGGCGTCCAAGGTGCTGTTGATCGCCAGTGATTAAAGATTCGATATTTATCAATAATTACTCGCCCAAAACGAAGTACGCTAAATGCATAAAAATAATAATTACCGACACTAAATTTCACCTTAATAAGAAATGTTAGTGTCTCAGATCGAGGCCTCCACATGATTGCTAAGTCGCCACGTTTGTCTTGTAAGTTTTTTGCGATTAACCAAGTGTCTGTACCTATGTTGATAGAAATGCACACCATTTTTAATAACTACTACGAGAATGCCGATCTAGATACTTTCATTTTGGACATGAGTAAAAAGTCGGGTGTGTTTGTATTAAAAGATCTAACCAATAAGCGTATCGTTGGTTTTAGTACTTGGACTGAAATGCCAATTACTTATAAAGGTGAGCAGGCAATCGGTGTATTCAGTGGTGATACCATTGTCGAGGAGGCTTACTGGGGTAATAAAGCAATGCATACTGCATTTGCATTGCAGGCGGTAAAAACAAAATTAAAAAATCGTGGCGCTAAAGTATTTTGGTTATTGATCTCTAAAGGCTACAAAACCTTTTTGTTAATGACTAATAATGTTCCTGTACATTACCCGAGCATAAATCCAGATAACCAGCGTAATGCTGATTTAAAAGAAGTCGTCGATACGTATTGTAAGGCTTTATATCCATATGCTTATGACGAAAAAAATCAGTTGTTAGATTTTGGTGATAACTACCATGCCCTAAAAAGTCACGTTGCAACTATTTCGCCGAGTATGCGTGCCGAAAATCGCAATATTCAACTGTTCGAACGCTTAAATCCTACGTGGCAGCGTGGCACAGAATTGCCATGTGTCGCTGAGATTTCGCTAGATTGTATAGTTTTCTTTTTCAAGAAACTGATGTTTGGTCGTCGTAAAGTTCGCGCAGAAAAATTCGGCAAGAGTTTGGCTTGATCTTTATCATTTGGTCGACAATGAACCTTGGGTTAGAGTGGTGCTGTTGCCACTCTAATCGAATAGGACGTCGTCATGGTTCCTCCCTCGGTTACAGCCAAAAATCGCTTAATTGAAAGAATTTCGCAGTGGCGCGCTGAGCGTTATCATGCTCAGCGACGCTGGAGTTTCGCTCATCACCTCGTTTTATTCGGCTCTATAATTGCCAGTGTTCTTGCTGGTACGCTGATTCAAATCAATATGACCCAGCATGCTTCTTTACTAACGACGTTAGCCGCAGTATTGACTGCTATTGCTGCGTCTGGCGGATTTGAGCGTAAGTGGAAGAGTAATCGTTTAAGCCGTAGTCGAGCAGATCGAATGCTACTCGCGCTTGATGACGATGAGGCGGATTTGCATGATGTAAGAGCGCAATTAGCTCAAGCCATTGAAAAGCATGATATGGAAGTCGTTGGCGAGAAAGACGACGTCGATGATTAATCGCCTTTCTCTATCGTTAAGTGGTATTACTCGATCGGAGTAACCTTCACCACAATGCCTAGCATTGGATGGTCGAGGTAATGTAATTCGCCGCTGCGCATGCGGCGGGTTTGACGAATAGTGGATGCACGCAATGGAATGCTGTGGGGTTGAGCTTCTGATTGTTCACCGCTTGGCAGCCACTCGCCTGATTGGTCACTGCTGGGTAGTGTTAATATATCCAACGGCGATTCCGCTACATCATGGTAGTGCTGCACTAAGATATCGGTATTAAAGTGCAAATAGCGACTGCGATGCAGGCTAAATTGCCCGGTTATTTCGATATCCATGTCGCGCTTCAATTCAATATGTAGCGGGTGTGGTAGTGCCAATCCTTCTTCTTGAATCGGTTCAGCCCATACTTCATGCCATACCACTGTCATATCACTACGGTAGTTGATACGGTCGATGGCATCATTGAGTTCAGGTGCTGCTAACTCTAGTTGCTTAGCGGTTGGTACATCGGAAAAATCATATCCAGCCAGTAGCGCATTATAGCGCTGCTGGACTGCACTTGGGTTTAACCACCAAGTCATAGAGTTAATTGGGTCGATTAATGGCTCAGTCGTTGTCTCTGTTGCAAGATTTGAGTCGGTATCGCTAGCGATAGCGGCAGCCCAGTGCTCTTGCGCCATATTTGCCTCATCGAGATAGGCAACGATCATCACCTCCACGCGATACCACGGAGTAGCACAAGCCATAGAGGAGCATAACAACATGAATGTCGCGGGAAGAGCGGTACGCATTGTATTAACCACGAACTGAATCACGAATTAGGGTCCTTTTGCAGGTCGGTAAGAATCTGGTCGACGGTTTTGAATCGACTTTCGATAGTGTCCATTGGGAAGAAGAAACGCAAGGTATGTCCATCTTCAAGTCGGAAACTGGCCGAGCGTGTTTGCACTAGTTTAATCAACACAAACGGGTTGATCGAGGTTTCACTACCAAATTCGATCTTACCTTGGCTGGCAGAGGCGTCCAAACGCACGATGCCTAATGGTGTTAAACGCAATTTGAGTGATGTAACTCTAAATAGTTGCTTCGCTGGCTCTGGTAGCAAACCAAAACGGTCGATCATCTCTACTTGCAGCTCTTTCAACTGATGATCATCGGTCGCACTGGCGATACGTTTATACAGGGTTAAGCGGCTGTTTACATCGGGTAGATAGTCGCCTGGGATTAACGCTGGGGTATACATATTAACTTCGGCGCCATGTGGCATGGATAAGTCGACGGAAGGTTCTTTGCCCGAGCGAATGGCTTTTACGGCTTGTTCTAGCATTTCCATATAGAGAGTAAAGCCAATGGCTTCAATCTGCCCGCTCTGTTCGTCACCTAACAATTCACCCGCACCACGGATTTCCAAATCGTGGGTAGCCAGCATAAAGCCTGCGCCTAAATCTTGAGCTGCTGAAATCGCCTCTAAGCGTTTTTCCGCGTCCTTAGTAACCTTACGATCTACTGGCGTGAGTAAATACGCATAGGCTTGATGGTGAGAACGGCCAACACGGCCTCGCAACTGGTGCAGCTGCGCTAAACCAAATTTATCGGCGCGATCAATGATAATGGTGTTGGCCGATGGAATATCGATACCCGTTTCAATAATGGTGGTACATACCAACATATTGAAGCGTTTGTGGTAGAAGTCGCTCATCACGCTTTCTAGTTCGCGTTCTGACATTTGTCCATGAGCAATGCCAACGCGGGCTTCGGGAATCGATTCTGCTAAATCCCGGGCTACTTTTTCGATGGTTTTTACTTCGTTGTGTAAATAATACACTTGGCCGCCACGTAATATTTCACGCAGTACCGCTTCTTTAATGGTGGCGTTATCGCTTTGACGAACAAAGGTTTTAACACTTAATCGTTTCGCTGGCGGTGTGGCAATAATCGATAAATCGCGAATACTCGCCATCGCCATATTCAAAGTACGTGGAATAGGCGTTGCTGTTAACGTAAGAATATCGACTTCGGAGCGAAGCGATTTAATACGCTCTTTTTGCGTTACACCAAAGCGGTGCTCTTCATCAATAATCAATAATCCGAGATGTTCAAACTTCACATCTTTTTGCAGTAATTTATGCGTGCCGACAACGATATCGGTTTTACCTTCCACCATACGTTCAAGCGCGGCTTGGGTTTCTTTGGCGGAATTAAAGCGCGAAAGCACATCCACTTTTACTGGCCATTCAGCAAAGCGGTCAGCAAAGTTCTGATAGTGCTGCTGCGCTAGCAGGGTCGTGGGGACTAATACAGCAACCTGTTTACCACTTTGTACGGCTAAAAATGCAGCACGCATAGCGACTTCTGTTTTACCAAAGCCCACATCGCCACACACTAAGCGATCCATAGGACGAATATCAGTCATGTCGCTAATCACGGCATCAATTGCAGTTTGCTGGTCGGGTGTTTCTTCGTATGGGAAGCCTGCGGAGAAGCGTTTGTAATCATCATCGGGTTCGGTAAATGCAAAGCCTTTACGCGCTTGGCGACGCGCGTAAATATCCAATAACTCGGCTGCCGTATCGCGGATTTTTTCGGCGGCTTTACGCTTCGCTTGGCTCCATTTATCGGTGCCTAATTTATTTAACGGCGCATGTTCATGTTCTGCACCACCGTAGCGAGCGATTAAATGCAAGGCAGAAACAGGAACATACAATTTGTCGCCGTTAGCATATTCCAGTAATAAAAATTCATTAACTTGGCCGCCAGCGTCGAGAATTTGTAGACCCATATAACGACCAACGCCGTGATCCAAATGGACGACGGGGGCGCCTTCTTTTAATTCCGATAAATCACGAACGACTAATTCGCTATCAGTTTTCTGCTTTTGTCGGCGACGACGTTGTTGAATGCGTTGGCCAAATAATTGATTTTCGGTAACAACGAATAAATCGTCACCAACTTGTGCGCCTTGCTCTAATGGCCCAATAATTAAACCTAGCGGTTCGTCGCCGTCGATAAACTCTTGCCACTCAACGACATCTTGCGGATGAATATGAATGCGGCCTAAGAGTTCGCGCAGCGCTTCACGCCTCCCGGCGGATTCGACGCAAAATAAAACCCGACCATTGGTGTTGCTCAACCAAGTTTGCAAGCGCTGCAGCGGTTGCTCTAAGCGTGAATCAACACTGACATCGGGCAGTGCTTGGGTATCGAAGTCGATAGCGCCCGAGCGCTTTGGCGCACCCTCTAAAAACCACTGAATTTGTGGGTAGTCGTTGAGTTTTTCAAATAGTTGGTTGGTCGCTAAAAATAATTCAGCGGGCGCCAGAATAGGGCGCAAGCGATCATAGCGCCGACTTTCATAGCGTTGTTCAACGTCTATACGAAATTGGCTTGCTGCTTCTTCTAAACGAGCATCGTGAATAATCAGCGTATTTTTCGGTAAATGATCAAAAATATTGCCAAGATCATCGCTAAAAAATAGTGGTAAGTAATATTCGACACCGGCTGGTGCAATACCTTGAGTGACATCGGTAAAGACGGGGCACGCTTTAGGGTCATGTTCGAAAAAATCAAACCAACGTGCTTTAAAGGTACGAATAGCGGCCGTGTTTAATGGAAACTCACGCGCAGGCAAAATACGTATGGCATCTACCTTGTCGATTGTGCGCTGGCTTTCCGGGTCGAACGTTCGCAGCGAATCAATTTCGTCATCGACGAGATCGACACGGAAAGGTAGCTCTTGGCCCATTGGATAAATATCCATAATGGCACCACGAATCGCAAATTCACCGTGCTCATAAACGGTATCGACACAGTGATAACCCGCGATTTCGAGTTGGCGACGGGTATGCTCAGGATCAAAATTACCACCGACATCTAAAACAAAACTCTGCCCTTGATAAAAGCTATTAGGTGGTAAGCGATGAAGCAGGGTAGTGACTGGAACAATGAGCACCCCTTGTTTTAGATCATGCAGTTTACTCAGTGTGGCGATGCGCTGGGAGACGATGTCTTGGTGTGGCGAGAAAACGTCGTACGGCAAGATCTCCCAATCGGGGAAATGCAGAACAGGTAGATGCGGAGCGAAGAAACGAATTTCTTCTTCAAGGCGCAAGGCGCTACCGGTATCGGTAGTAATTACCAGTGTTAGACCAGCCTGTTGCTGTGCTGCGGCGGCAATGGCTAATGCTTGGCTGGCGCCCTGCAAACTCCCCCAGAACCGACGCTCGGCAGCGCGATTATGAATTTCAGGGCTGAGTGGACTGACCATGGATGCTCCGCAGAAGGTGTAGAAAGGCGGCTAGTGTAACGAATGGCATACACACTGTTAACCAAAATGGTGATATTGGCAGTGCCAAACATTTGTGAAACTGATTGTATCTGGGCATAATGTGCCCCCGAATTTTGCCCACTGATTTTTAACGGAAGGTGAACCCGTGAGCCAAGACAAACACGACGTCTGTTTGCAGGACTGGATGGACCGTGAAGCCATCGCTGAATCTATGATTCCTCTTATCGGTACTTTGTATCGTAAGAAGAATATCGTTACTTCAATCTACGGTCGTCCGGTTGTTAACCGCTCCGTTATCGATTTGCTTAAAGCGCACCGTTTTGTGCGTCACATGGAAAAGCAAGCACTGTCAGTGCATGACACTTTCCCAGTTGTGAAAGCATTGCTGGAATTAGATGTTGCTCAAGCGCACATCGACATTGGTAAATTGGCGGTTAAGTTCGCTGCAGAGGCCAACGGTCGTGACGTTGCAGCATTTGTTGCAGATGAATTGAAAGACGTTATTGGCCATGCTGCTCCAATTTCTGAAGATCGCGATGTTGTTCTTTATGGCTTCGGCCGTATTGGTCGTTTACTCGCACGTATCATGATTGAGAAAGCGGGCGCAGGTAATAGCCTACGTTTACGTGCAATCGTGGTTCGTCGTGGTAAAGGTGATGACCTAGTTAAGCGTGCGAGCTTGCTGCGTCGTGACTCAGTACACGGTACTTTCCGTGGTACTTTGAGCATTGATCACGAAAACGAAGCCATCATTGCGAACGGTAACTACATCAAGATCATCTACGCCAATAACCCTGCTGAAATTGATTACACTCAGTACGGCATCAAAAACGCATTGGTGATTGATAACACTGGTGTATGGCGCGATCAAGCTGGCCTGTCTCAGCATTTGGAAGCGAAGGGCACTGCGCGTGTATTGCTGACTGCTCCTGGTAAAGGCGAGTTGAAGAACATCGTTTACGGTATCAACAATGGTGATATTGAAGCGTCAGATAAAATTTTATCGGCGGCTTCTTGTACTACCAACGCTATTACACCTGTGTTGAAAGTTATGAACGATGCCTACGGTATTGTGAATGGTCACGTTGAAACTGTGCATTCTTATACCAATGACCAAAATTTGATTGATAACTATCATAGCGGTGATCGTCGTGGTCGCTCAGCGCCATTGAACATGGTTATCACTGAGACTGGTGCCGCTAGCGCGGTTGCCAAAGCATTGCCTGAATTGAAAGGTTTGTTAACTGGTAACGCGATTCGCGTACCAACTCCAAACGTTTCTATGGCCATTTTGTCATTGAACTTGAAGAAAGACGTTACCGTGGAAGAAGTTAATAACTATCTACGCGAACAGTCTTTGCACTCAGCGGTACAAAAGCAAATTGATTGGGTTAATTCTCCTGAAGTAGTTTCAACTGACTTCGTGGGTAATAGCCATGCAGGTATTGTGGATGCGAAAGCAACCATCGTTAACGGCAACCGCGTAAATCTGTACGTTTGGTACGATAACGAGTACGGTTACAGCCGTCAGGTTGTGCGTATTGCGCAGCAAGTGTGTGGTGTGGAATATCCAACCTATCCGGCACGTGGTTAATTTATAAACAATTAAATTGACTGAACGAATGTAAATTCGTTGATTTAAAAAAGCCGTTGTCTATGCAACGGCTTTTTTTTGTCTAAGCTTTGAACAATATTGGAAAAGGGCCACGACAAACGTCGTAATCGCGCCGTAATTGGCAGTATCACCGGTGGATTATTCGATGTGTGGTCTTTATACTTAGCGCGATTTTTTACTTGGGAAAGAAGTCCAAGTGCTTGTTTCCTGTGCAAAAAGATATTTTACGTTCCGCGAACCCAATTCGGGTCTTTGCTGTGCGTGTTTTTTTGCATCTATCAGGAGCATTCACATTGGAACTACACGTGATTAGGCGAGGCGTATGATCAATATCAAGAAGGGTCTCGACTTACCAATCACCGGCAACCCTGAACAAACCATTACAGACGGCCCAAAGGTGACGCAAGTTGCTGTTATGGGTCCTGATTATGTTGGCATGAAGCCAACAATGGCGGTTCAGGAAGGTGATCGAGTCAAGAAAGGCCAGGTGTTATTCACCGATAAGAAGACGGAAGGGGTGCAATATACGGCTCCTGCTGCTGGTGTGGTGAAAGCCATTAACCGTGGAGCGCGTCGTGTATTTCTATCTGTTGTTATCGAACTCGATGGTGACGAAGAAGAGACCTTTACGAGCTATACGCCAGAGCAATTAAATTCTCTGGATGCGAAAGACGTTGAAGCAAACCTAGTTGCATCAGGTTTGTGGACGGCTTTGCGTACTCGACCATATTCGAAAGTACCGGCACTGGGTAGCCGTCCAAAAGCGATCTTCGTGAACGCTATGGATACCAACCCACTGGCAGGTAACCCTGAATTGGTCATCAAAGGACAAACTGAAGCCTTTAAAAATGGCTTACGTGCGTTGCGTCGCTTAAGCGAAGGCAAGTTGTTCGTGTGCAAAGCACCAGGTGCATCCATTCCTTCTGCAGGTGTTGAGCAGACGGAAGAGTTTGCTGGTCCGCACCCTGCAGGTTTGCCGGGTACTCATATTCATTTCTTGTACGCGGCTAGTGCTAATCGCACAGTATGGACTGTGGGTTATCAAGACGTCATTGCGATCGGTAAGTTGTTTACTACAGGTAAACTATTTACCGATCGTGTGATTGCGTTAGCTGGCCCGCAAGTGAATAAGCCGCGCTTAGTTCGCACGCGATTAGGTGCTTCGCTTGCTGAAGTGACTAAAGGCGAATTGAAAGACGGTGAAAACCGCCTGATTTCAGGTTCTGTGTTTGGTGGACGTACTGCGTCTGGCGAATTGAACTTCTTAGGTCGTTTTCATAACCAGGTATCGGTATTGCGCGAAGGCCGTGAGCGCCCCATGTTGCATTACTTAACACCGGGTACTAACCGTTTTTCTGTGATGCCTATCTACTTGTCAAAATTGATGAGCAAGGTATTCGACTTTACTACTACAACCAACGGTAGTGAGCGCGCCATGGTGCCGGTCGGTTCTTACGAGCGCATTATGCCTCTCGATATTTTGCCAACTCAACTGCTGCGAGCGTTGATTGTAGAAGATATGGAAAGTGCTATTGCTCTGGGTGCGCTGGAATTGGACGAAGAAGATATCGCGCTGTGCAGCTTTGTTTGCCCAGGTAAGTACGAGTACGGTCCGATTTTGCGTAAAAATCTCACCCGAATAGAAGCGGAGGGTTAATTATGGGCCTGCGTAGTATGTTAGATAGTGCCGCTCCTCACTTCGAGAAGGGTGGCAAGTTTGAAAAAATGTATCCGCTATATGAAGCGATTGATACTGGCTTATATTCACCACCGAATGTAACCAATAATACATCGCATGTGCGCGATGGTATCGACCTCAAACGCATCATGATTACTGTGTGGATGTGTACTTTCCCAGCAATGTTCTTCGGTATGTACAACATTGGTTTGCAGGCGAACGATGCCATTGCAGCGGGTGCCGGTACAGCGATGGAAGGCTGGCGTGAAATGCTAATTGCTCTTTTGGGCGGTAGCGCACACAACGCAGCCAGTATCTGGGACAATTTTGTTTACGGTGCTGCTTACTTCCTTCCTGTTTATGCCGTTACTTTCATTGTTGGTGGCTTCTGGGAAGTATTGTTCGCAACGATCCGTAAGCATGAAGTGAACGAAGGTTTCTTCGTGACCTCGGTGTTGTTCGCTCTGACTTTACCGCCAAGCATTCCATTGTGGCAGGTTGCCCTTGGTATCAGCTTTGGTGTTGTGATTGGTAAAGAAGTTTTCGGTGGAACCGGTAAAAACTTCCTGAACCCAGCCCTTACCGGTCGTGCTTTCTTGTTCTTTGCTTACCCTGCCAATATGTCAGGTAACGCGGTATGGACGGCAGCCGATGGTTATACCGGTGCAACAGCGTTAGGTATGGCAGCTGAAGGCGGCGTAGATAACGTGGTTCAAGGTGGCATCAGCTGGATGGATGCATTCCTAGGGTTTATTCCTGGTTCTATGGGTGAAGTGAGTACATTAGCCATCATGATTGGCGGTGCTGTGTTACTCATCATGAACATTGCTTCTTGGCGCATTGTTGCCGGTGTCATGATCGGTATGGTGGCGACATCATTGCTATTGAACGGTATTGGCTCTGACACAAACCCAATGTTCGCATTGCCTTGGTACTGGCACTTAGTGGTGGGTGGTTTTGCTTTTGGTATGTTTTTCATGGCGACCGATCCGGTATCGGCATCGATGACCAATAAAGCAAAGTGGTACTACGGTGGCTTGATCGGCTTTATGGTTGTGCTCATCCGCGTAATCAACCCTGCTTTCCCTGAAGGCATGATGCTAGCCATTCTGTTCGCAAACTTGTTCGCACCTTTGTTCGATCATTTTGTGGTTCAGGCAAACATGAAGCGGAGGATTGCCCGTGTCCAGTAATAACGACAGCATTCAAAAGACCTTAATTGTAGCGATCTTACTGTGCTTGGTGTGTTCCGTTATCGTGGCGGGTGCTGCGGTAGGTCTGCGCAAAGAACAGCAAGCGAACAAGCTGCTGGATAAGCAAAAAAATATTTTATCTGCAGCCGGTTTACTTCACGGTGATAAAAGTATCGCTGAACAGTTCAAGCAAGTAACGACTCGTATTGTTAACTTAGAAGCAGGCCGTTTCGCAACGGACGCAGAATTAGCTGAAATTAAAGCGGCTGGCCTTGATCCGAAAAACTTCGATCAACGTAAGTCGTCAAAAACGCCAGCTTTGTCGCGTGCACTTGATGGCAATGAAGACCCTGCCAGCATCAAGCGTTTAGAAAAATACGCAGCGGTGTACATTGTGAATAACGATACTGGTATCGAAACCATCGTATTGCCTGTTCATGGTTACGGCTTGTGGTCGACCTTGTATGGGTTTATCGCGCTGAAAGGCGATATGGACACCATCGTTGGCTTAGGTTTCTACTCACATGCTGAAACTCCAGGTTTGGGCGGTGAAGTAGACAATCCTAAGTGGAAAGCCCTCTGGGAAGGCAAAGAGCTATACGACGATCAAGGCAACGTTGCCATTACGGTTGTTAAAGGTTCAGCTGAAGCGGGTAATTCACACCAAGTAGATGGTTTGTCAGGCGCTACCTTGACCAGCCGCGGTGTTAAAAACCTAGTGCGTTTCTGGGTTGGTGACAAAGCATTCGGTAGTCTGTTAACTAAATTGAAAGAGCAGGGGGCCTGAGATGTCTGATATTAAAACTGTCCTCACGGAACCGTTATTCAGCAAAAACCCAATTGCTATCCAAATTTTGGGGATTTGTTCGGCGCTGGCAGTAACAACCAGCCTAAAAGTAACCTTGGTAATGTGTATTGCATTAACGGCGGTAACGGCATTTTCGAACTTTGGTATTGCCTTAATTCGTAACCATATTCCGAATAATATTCGTATTATCGTGCAGATGATTATCATCGCATCCTTGGTAATCGTAGTAGATCAAATTCTGAAAGCCTACGCCTATGATATTAGTAAGCAGCTATCAGTATTCGTCGGTCTAATCATTACCAATTGTATCGTGATGGGACGTGCTGAAGCGTTCGCAATGAAGAACGGTCCTGTATTGAGCTTCTTTGATGGTATCGGTAACGGTTTAGGTTATTCCGTTGTGTTAATCACAGTGGGTACTATTCGCGAATTGTTTGGTGCAGGTAAATTGTTGGGCTTCGAAATCCTACCATTGGTAACCGATGGTGGCTGGTATCAGTCTAATGGTTTGTTACTGTTACCACCGTCTGCGTTCTTTATTATCGGCGGCTTTATTTGGGTATTACGTACCGTACGTAAAGATCTAAATGAAAAAGCGGACTTCAAAATTTTGCCTAATACCGAACATTCAGGAGGCCACTAATGGAACATTATGTCAGCCTTTTAGTTAAGGCGGTTTTTGTTGAGAACATGGCACTCGCCTTCTTCTTGGGTATGTGTACTTTCTTAGCCATCTCAAAGAAAATTGAAACGGCGATTGGTTTGGGCATTGCGGTGGTTGTCGTGCAGACGATTACCGTTCCTGCCAACAATCTGATCTATACCTACTTGTTGAAAGAAGGTGCTTTGTCTTGGGCTGGTGAAGAATACGCTAGCGTTGATTTAAGCTTCTTAGGTCTGTTGACCTATATTGGTGTGATTGCAGCGATTGTTCAGATCATGGAAATGGTTTTAGACAAATACGTACCAGCTCTTTACAACGCGTTAGGTGTATTCTTACCTTTGATTACCGTTAACTGCGCCATCATGGGCGGCTCGTTATTCATGGTAGAGCGTGATTACAACTTTGCAGAAAGTACCGTTTACGGTATCGGTTCTGGCTTAGGTTGGGCACTAGCGATTGCCACATTGGCTGGTATTCGTGAAAAGTTGAAGTACAGCGATGTACCTGCTGGCCTACAAGGCCTAGGTATTACCTTCATGACCGTCGGTCTGATGTCGCTGGGTTTCATGTCATTCTCTGGCGTATCACTGTAAGGAGTCGATTGTGGAACTTGAAATCATACTCGGCGTTGTCATGTTCACTGGGATCGTATTGGCACTAGTTGCCATCATCCTTGGTGCACGTAGCAAGCTGGTCAGCTCCGGAAAAGTAAAAATTCTGATCAACGGTGAGCGCACAGTTGAAACAGAAGCGGGCGGTAAGCTGTTGCAAACACTTGCATCTAACAACATCTTCTTGTCATCTGCTTGCGGTGGCGGTGGTACTTGCGCCCAGTGTAAGTGCATCGTGTCTTCCGGTGGTGGCGAAATGCTGCCTACTGAAGCGTCTCACTTTACTAAAGGTGATGCTCGTGAAGGCTGGCGCTTGTCTTGCCAGACTCCAGTTAAACAAGACATGGTTGTTGAAGTACCTGAAGAAGTGTTCGGTGTTAAGAAGTGGGAAACAACCGTTGTTTCTAACCCTAACGTAGCGACCTTCATTAAAGAGCTTACGTTGCAACTACCTGAAGGCGAAAGTGTAGACTTCCGTGCAGGCGGTTATGTGCAGCTTGAGTGCCCGCCATACGAGATTAATTTCTCTGATTTTGATATTGAAGAAGAATATCGTGGCGACTGGGAGCGTTTTGGCTTCTTTAATCTGAAAGCGGTTAATAAGGAAGACACCATTCGTGCTTATTCAATGGCGAACTATCCAGAAGAACGTGGTCTGGTGAAATTCAACATTCGTATCGCGACACCACCTCCGGGCACTAAAGATATCAACCCAGGCATCATGTCGAGCTATGTGTTCAACCTGAAGCCTGGCGATAAAGTGACTGTGTATGGTCCATTTGGTGAATTCTTCGCCCGTGATACCGATGCCGAAATGGTATTTGTTGGCGGTGGTGCAGGTATGGCACCAATGCGCTCGCATATCTTCGACCAGCTAAAGCGTTTGAACTCCAAGCGTAAGATCAGCTTCTGGTACGGCGCACGTTCATTGCGTGAACTGTTCTATAAAGAAGACTACGACATGTTAGCTGCAGAAAACGAGAACTTCGTTTGGCATGTTGCTATGTCTGATCCTCAACCAGAAGATAACTGGGATGGCTTAACTGGGTTTATTCACAATGTACTGTTTGACGAGTACTTGAAGAACCACCCAGCTCCAGAAGATTGTGAGTTCTATATGTGCGGTCCGCCAATCATGAACCAATCTGTCATCAAGATGTTGCTGGATCTCGGTGTTGAGCCAGAAAACATCATGCTGGATGACTTTGGTGGTTAATCACTAAGGTTATTCAAGGAAACCGCACTTCAGTGCGGTTTTTTTTGGCCTAGAGAAAATGGAAATAGTGGTTATCCATTAATGAGTTGTGGGAATATATGCCGTGAAAGTGGGCCAGAGAAGTCAAAAATGGCGAAAACTTTACCTATTTAATGATCTCCGTCCATTATGCGAGCGGTCTTTCTTGTCAGAATACGTTATGATGACGCATGGCTGTAACAGGCCTGCGCTAAGCTGAGAATGTCTATTTTTTATACAGAGAATTCCATGAGCGAACAACATAATAAAGAAAACGCACCGATCAACTGGGTGCCGGCAATTATGTTTGCCGTCACAACACTCGGTGTTCTTACCATCGTGCCTTGGTACGGAATCACCTATGGTTACAGCACGTCTGCATGGGTTGCATACGCAGTAATCACTTGGCTAACCGGCATGAGCATCACCGGCGGTTATCATCGTCTATGGTCTCACAATAGCTATGAAGCACATCCGTTACTGCGTATTTGGTACGCACTATGGGGCGCCGCAGCTCTTGAAAATACTATTTTGCACTGGTCTTCTGGCCACCGTGTTCACCATCGTCACGTTGATGACGTTGAGCTAGATCCATACTCTGCAAAACGCGGTTTTTGGTTCTCTCATATGGGTTGGATGCTACGCGAATACAAAAGCGGCATTCCTAACTTCGACAATGTCAAAAATCTAATGAAAGACCCAATTGTAATGTGGCAGTACAAGTACTACGGCCCAATCGTACTGGTTATGAACATCGGTGTGCCGTTGGCGCTCGGTTTCATATTCGGCGATGTATGGGGCATGTTACTACTGGCTGGTTTGTTGCGTATTGTGACTACTCACCACGTAACTTTCTTCATTAACTCAATTGCTCACAAGTGGGGCTCGCAGCCATACACAGATGAGAACACCGCACGTGATAACGCATTCTTCGCGTTTTTAACACACGGTGAGGGTTACCATAACTACCACCATATTTTCCAAACAGATTACCGTAATGGTATTCGTTGGTATCACTGGGACCCAACCAAGTGGTTCATCGCCGCCTGTTCATGGGTCGGTTTGACTAGCAATCTCCGCGTCGTGCCAGATTTCAAAATCGAACGCGCTAAAGTGAAAATGCAGTTTAAGCATGCCCAAGAAAAACTAGCAAAAGCTGAAAACTCAGAGAAGTGGACAGTACTGCTAGAAAAAGAATACGAAGAGTTCCGCGAAATGCTGAACGAGTGGACCGAGCTTCAATCAGAACGTTTGGACGAAACTCGTAAGCATTTACGAGAGAAGTGGGAATCCGCAGCGATTCATACGCGCTTTAAAGAACTAGATTATTCTTTGAAAATGCAGAGCAAGCGTCTGCAAGCAATGATGGCAGAAGCTCGAGTTGCTTAATTAATCAGTGCAAGCTGAGAAGAAAAAACCACGCCTCGGCGTGGTTTTTTTATGGGCGTAAAACGCATCAATGTTTAAGCGCTGACCATGTTGATTTTCCGACGATACCATCGATGATTAAACCTTTCGATTGCTGAAACGAAACGACGGCAAGTTCGGTCGCGGCACCAAAATCGCCATCAATTGAAAGTCGATAGCCTGCGGCAGCAAGTAATTTCTGTAATTCAATTACTGCGTTACCGAAAGAGCCGCGTCTTAGCACCACGGTATTTCCACCTTCCTGAATAGCCACCCGAATACCTTCTAAGTTAGCTATTGCCGTTTTCGATTTTTGTAGATACTTGCGTCTATCCTCCAAACCGTTCTGGCCACCATTAACAAGCGTGGTTACCTTGATTAAATCATCGCCATCTGCAATCTCATTTATGTTGCGGCGTTTCCAATATTCGCAGGCGATTTTTAATGAGATAACAGGTTCGGCCGCAATTTCTGGATGCTCTTCTAGTGGTAAATCCAATATATCGCCTATTTTTTTATAGTTATAGCGACCCGTTAATTGAATCAAGCCACGACCCTTATAACGCTTGCCATCGCCTGCGTGTATATTGCCCAAGTCAGTTCGGCCTTCGTATGCTGCACCCGAGGCAAATTCCTCAGTCGTGCGGAAGCCCGCACACTCATGGGTTATTTGTCCCATAAAATGGGCAATGCGTAATTTGGTATTAATATCGTAAGAGTCGAGAATTGGAGCAAATACAGCGGATATTTGCCCTACAATATGCGCCTGTGCCTCCGCTTTCGATCCTGAAAAGCGAGGTGCAACGGCTAAAATAAAATTGCCATCGACGGGTATCATTCACTTGCCCTCCGTTGTAAATGATTTATTCAGTACACCGAATAAAACTATTCCAGCTAAGCAAACTACTTATTTTGATGCTTCCCATTTTTTAGCACTCACGACCATTAGGCGCAAGTGAACTGTATATTGGCTGACACGATACACAGGTCGCTGACTTATATTAAAGCCCCTATCGCTGTAATCTAATAACGCCTGTACAGACGTTGTCATAAAAAGTCGGTACTATGTCGCCATCCGTATGGGTACATATATTATGTGCTAACTCAACTACAGGAGCAGATGATGGCTAACGTTGTTATTACCGGTGCAAACCGCGGAATTGGCCTTGAATTGGCTCGTCTATATGAAGCGCGTGGCGATTCAGTTACGGCGATATGCCGTGAAGGGAATGAAGAGATTGAAGACATTGCTGATCAAGTGATTGCAGGCATTGACGTGACCGATGAAGAGAATCTTCCTAAGGTCGTGGGGATGTTGCATAAGTTGCTGGATGGCCCTGTCGATATCCTCATCAACAATGCCGGTTTGTTTACCAATGAAACGGTTGCAAATATGAGCCTAGAGGGTATTCGCCAACAAATGGAAGTGAATGCCATAGCACCGCTGAACGTTACCATGAACTTCCTGCCGCTTATGACAGAAGGTAGCAAGGTCGCGAATATTACTAGCCGCATGGGCTCAATCGCCGATAATACATCCGGCGGGTATTTTGGTTATCGCGCCTCGAAAGCAGCGCTAAACGCAATTGGTAAGAGTTTGGCAATTGATTTGAAACCCGCCGGTGTCGCAGTGGCCCAAATTCATCCGGGTTATGTACAAACGCGCATGGTCGGTTTTACCGGTGATATCACACCGGCTGATGCCGCAGCGGGTATTGCCGCACGTATTGACGAGCTAACACTGGAGAACAGTGGTGGCTTTTGGCATTCCAATGGCCAGGCATTACCCTGGTAACAACACGTTAAGGACACATGATGGCTAAGCCTCGTATCGTTAAAAAGCAACACAGCCGCTTGTTAGGCGATTTCTTGATCGACTGTAGTCAAGATGCAGCTTGGACAGACAAACTAAAGAATCTGACGCTAGAAGGTAAGTTGGATACCGCAGTTGATGGTTTTCCTGCTGAGTTTTTAGGTTTCTGCCCAGAAGCTGAATACTTAAAACTGCAATACTGCATCGAACGCGTTGAACTGGCTGATGTGCCGCGCGCTGCTTCATGTTGGTGGCCTGTAGATGAGAATACACATTACTATGTGTGTTACCCAGCTCAGTTCCCACAAACCACCGTATTTATGGCGATGGATTTTGACGAACACGGCGCTTGCTGCAACTAAGCACCAAGCATCTGAGTGAGGATGGTTAAATCAATGCAGCCATTGGCATTAACACCCGATGTACTCAAACAGCGTTTGCGTGAGCAACGTGATTTGTTTAATCAATCTCACTCAACCCGCCTGCATCGCGCCATCAGTTGGTGGCAGGCGGCGTTAGATCACAGCGCTGATGACGACATGCGTTTTATCGCTGCATGGATCAGTTTTAGCGCTTGTGTTGTAACCGACAGAGACAATCTAAGCCTTGCAGAACAGTCGGCATTTAACGACTTTATTGCCCGCTTAGTTGCGTTAGACAGTGACGAACGAATTTACGACTGTCTTTGGCATCAATATTCAGGCTCAGTAAAAGCCCTGATTAAAAACCCCTATGTATTTGCGCCGTTCTGGCAATCGCAACGCTCAGGTGACGAACACTGGAAATCGCTTTTCGATCAATCCTCAGTCGCTGCGTTAAACGCATTAAGCCGCCGTAAAGTACCCGAATTACTCGCCATCGTATTAGATCGTTTATGCGTACTGCACCAACAGGTAGTCAATGGCGGAGCAACCTACAAAAGCCAAGTGAATCGAGATCAAGTTGTTGATGGTGGTAATTTACTACTCACATTAATGCCAATCATTATTGCCATTATGCTCGACGCCGCCGACCAAGAGTGGGGCGAACTTGCCTATCCCGTTGTCGGTAACGCTAGCTCCTAACGTCATAACATCACTTAGCGTTAGCCGCATTTAGTTATGGAACCTGTGAACTCGTCCTTTGTCCAACCCAGTACATGCATCATACACACGCCGTGTAAGGGGTAATATCATGGTCAGTAAGCAAGCATACCAAGAGCAATTGGAGGCTCGTTTGCTCGTCATGCAGACGGAAATCGACCAGCTAAAAGTAAAATTGCGACAGGCAGAACGTGCGCTAGACGAATATAAGGTCGATTTTGATTCGGACGGTGCCTTGGAGGAAATGAACGAATACTTCGAAGAAATCCGAATTACCCTTTACGACCTAAAAGCCGCAAATGATGAAGTATGGCAGCCTTTAAAGACAGGCATTGGTGAAGCGTGGAATGCGTTTAACGACAACCTAACTGATATTCATCATCGAATAAAATAGACTCACGTATCCTTCCCGTAATAAATGCAAAGCCAATGAATTTAAAGCAACCTTCTGAGTGTTGATCGAGACATCAGGTTCATTCGAAAGGAAGCTTAAAAACATACCCACATGCTCGGCACTTAACTCCGTTGGGTGCCGTAACCTATGAAAGCGGATATAAAAACGAATCCAATAGATATGCGTGTTTTATATATATGCGTGTTTTAAGGACGAATACTGTACCGATTTAAAAGCATAAACTGACGTGTACCCGTCAGGAATTTGCTCTTGGCCATCCATGACCTCCAATTGTAAAGATATACTGGTTGTTTGTACAGTATATTTTTACAAAGGCAAGGAGTTGTGGCACACTTTACAAATCGTGTTGCACGCTTTGCCAGTGGGTGATAGCTTAAACTCCACTTAAATCAGTAAGTTACCAAACTGGTTTACAAATTAGTGTGCCATACAGAACCGAAATAGTGTGCGCGCACACTTTCACAGAATGGATTGTCAATGTAATGGAATATGCCCCTTTAAAATCAATAAGTTGCGACCAAGTCGGAACTTTGTCAAGATCGGCAAAGTGTGCCGGCACACTATTATGCTGTTATACGGTGGTCGTAGTAAGTCTGATTTCGACCCTAAGCGGACGTTTGAAAATTATATTCTTCAGCCTGAATAACCTGTTTCTGATAGCTAACGGGATTCTAAAATACCTAGACATGTCAAGAGAAAGATTAAGTGATTAAGCCAAATTGGGATATTTTTAAAGCTAAGTTTAGTGAAAATCCTCAATCGAATTTTGAGTGGTTCTGCTATTCACTTTTCTGTCAAGAATTTAAGGTTCCGGCTGGTATTTTTAGATATAAAAACCAATCTGGAATAGAGACAAATCCGATTACCAAGGGCCATGAAGTAGTCGGCTGGCAATCAAAATTCTATGACACTAAGTTGTCAGACAATAAGTCTGAGCTGATAGGGATGGTTGCAAAAAGCAAAAAGAATTATCCAGACCTAACCAAGATCATTTTCTACACCAACCAGGAATGGGGACAAGGTAAGAAGGAAAGTGATTCAAAGACCAAGAAAGAAGTCGAAAATACAGCAAAAGCATCAGGCATAGAGATAGAGTGGAGAACAGCAAGCTTTTTTGAGTCTCCATTTGTAACAGTTGAGAATGAGACATTTGCAAAACACTTTTTCTCCCCAGATAAAAGCATCTTTGATCTATTGGAAGAGAAGCAGAGGCACACATCGAATGTGCTGAATGAAATTCAAACTGATATGGGTTTCAACGATAAAAAGATCGAGATAGACAGATCTTATCTCTTAGAGAGTCTGCGTAAAAACCTGGATCAAAAACAGATTCTCATCGTAAGCGGCGTGGGCGGTGCTGGGAAAACAGCGGTCATCAAGAAGCTTCATGAAAAAGAGAAGGATAGTATTCCTTTTTATGTCTTTAAGGCTAGCGAATTCAATAAGGACTGTATTAATGACCTATTTAAGGAATATAGCTTAGAGGGTTTTTCGGCCGCTCACCGAAAGGAAACACACAAAATCATAGTGGTTGATTCTGCTGAAAAGCTTTTGGACTTGACCAACACAGATCCTTTTAAGGAATTCCTAACGATTTTAATAAAAGATAATTGGAAAATAATCTTCACTACTAGAAACAACTATTTGTCAGATTTGAATTATGACTTTGTTGATATCTATAAGATAAGACCAAGCAACTTTAGTATAGGCAATCTGAGTCAGAAAGAATTATCAGAAATAGCACATGCAAATGGTTTCAACCTTCCTAAAGATGTGAGGTTGTTGGAGTTGATCACAAATCCTTTCTATCTGTGCGAATATTTAAGGTTCTATACCGGCGAGAATATCGACTATGTGAATTTCAAAGAAAAGCTATGGAACAGGATAGTTGTTAAAACGAATCCGGCCAGAGAACAATGTTTCTTATCAACGGCTTTTCAGAGGGCTGGTGAGGGGCAATTCTTTGTCACCCCATCCTGTGATTCGAAAGTTTTAGATGCGTTGGTCAATGACGGAATTCTTGGCTATGAGACAGCTGGCCACTTTATTACACATGATATTTACGAGGAATGGGCGTTAGAAAAGAAGATTGCCGTCGAATACATACGCAAGGTGAACAACAAGGATTTCTTTGAAAAGATTGGAGCATCTCTGCCAGTCCGTCGCAGTTTTAGAAATTGGGTGTCAGAACGTTTGCTATTCGATTGGGAGTCCATAAGGCAATTTATAGTTGAAGTAATTCAGAGTGATGACATCTCCAACTTTTGGAAAGATGAGCTATGGATATCAGTCTTGCTTTCCAATCATTCAGAAACAGTTTTTGAATCGTTCAAGGGAGATTTGATTAGTAACGATCAGAGATTGTTAAAAAGACTGACCTTCTTGCTAAGGCTGGCTTGCATGGAAGTTGATTATGACATTCTAAAAATACTGGGAGTTAATGACTCAAACCTTCTTTCCATTAAATATGTGCTGACCAAGCCAAAGGGAATGGGCTGGCAGAGCGCGATTCGTTTCATCTACGATAATTTAGACGAGATAGGTGTCAAAAATATCAACTACGTATTGCCGGTGATTCATGAATGGAACAAAAAATCCAAAGAGGGTGAGACGACCCGGTTATCTAGCCTGATCGCTCTTAGGTATTATCAATGGACCATCGAAGAGGATGTCTATTTGTCTCGGGGAGACCATAAGGAAAATTTATTACAAACTATCCTCCACGGGGCAGGCATGATTAAACCGGAGATTGAAGAAATATTCGGAGATGTTATAAAAAATCGATGGAACAATCATAGAGATCCATTTTGCGATTTAATGAAAGCAATCCTGACCGACATGGATGCTCAGCCTGTCTGGATAACTCTTCCAGAACATGTCTTACAGATTGCTGATCTGTTTTGGTATCGTCAGCCTCAAAAAAACGGAAGTTTTTATAGTAGGATGGACGTTGAAGATGAGTTTTGCCTGAGTGGTTCTCATCACGATTACTTTCCTGAAAGTCCGTATCAGACCCCCATCTATTGGTTGCTACAGTCAGCGCTAAAAAAAACCATCGACTTCATTGTAGATTTTACAAATAAGACAACGGAATGTTTTGCTCACTCTCGCCTTGCGGGAAATGAAATAGAAGAAATTGATGTGTTTATCGGAGAGGGGGAGTTTGTCAAGCAATATATATGCAACCGGTTATGGTGTTCGTATCGAGGAACACAGGTTTCCACCCACTTGCTTTCATCTATTCACATGGCCTTAGAAAAGTTTTTTCTTGAGCACTGGAAAGACGTGGATTCCGAAATACTGGAACGCTGGCTTCTTTATCTTCTGCGTAATACTAAATCAGCATCCATTTCAGCAGTGGTGACAAGCATTGTCCTGGCTTACCCAGAGAAGACGTTTAATGTCGCTAAAATACTTTTCCAGACAAAGGATTTCTTCCATTTTGACACGAATAGATTGGTGCTGGATCAATCACACAAGAGCTCACTTATCTCGCTGAGAGATGGTTTTGGAGGCGCAAACTACAAGAATGCTCTCCATGAACAAGACAGAATAAAGGCTTGCGATGATCCTCACAGAAAAAAATCTCTTGAACAGCTTGCTTTGAGTTACCAGGTTTTCAGAAGTGAGGATACATCTGAGGAAGAAGCTGAGAAAAGGCAGAAGGTTTTATGGGGTATCTTTGACAAATACTATAGCCAGCTTCCAGATGAAGGCCAGGAAACCGGGGCCGATAAGACCTGGAGGCTTTTCCTGGCGAGGATGGATCGACGAAAGATGAAGGTTTCCACCGAAGAGAAAGAAGGGGGAATCGAGATATCTTTTAATCCTGAAATTGACTCTAAGCTCAAGGAGTACAGTGAAGCATCATTAAAGAAGAGTTCCGAGCCGATGAGATACACTTCTCTGAAGTTATGGGCAAGCTATAGAAAGGACAAGGACGAACGCTATAAACAATATGAGCAGTACGAGAAGAACCCTCAACTAGCCTTAAAAGAAGCTAAGGAAATAATCGAGAGGCTCAATTCGGATGCTGATGAAAGTTTCAATCTATTTAATAGTGCCATACCGGCGGATGTTTGCTCCATCCTGACTATTGAGTATTTCAATCAGCTTTCCGAAGAAGAGAGAGAATACTGTAAAGATATTATTTTGGAGTATACGCAGATTCCACTGATGCCTAATTACCAATATCAGATATCAGACGGAACCACGTCGGCCATTTCAGCACTGCCAGTAGTGTTTCAGAATTTTCCGACGGAAAGGGATGGCATCAAGGTATTATTACTCCTAACATTGTTTGATGATTACCCTATTGGTATGGGAGGGAGTAAGTATTCCATCTATCCTAGTATGGCGATTCATAAGTTATGGGATGACCATTTTGAAGATATGCAGTCTCTGTTGATTGGATATTTTATGCTCAAACCAAAGTATGAAGGATTGAGAATAAAACTTCGCAATGAGGGCTACGAAAAAGGAGTCTATGAGATTGACGAACAAAAGTTCAGCGAGAATTTCTTCAAGGAGTATGAACACGACCTGCAAAAAGTAATCGGGAATACGGTTTCGATAGATGACTTAAAGGAGCTGGATAAAACTGATCTACATATATTAAATACGGGTTTTCAATTGATTCCCATGAAAACGGACAATGCTATACATAAACAGATTGCATTATCCGTAATCGCCACATTTGCAGCTCCTCTGTTATCTCGTGAGCGAGAAGATAAAATAGACTATTCAGTCCGCCATGCCTTTCTGGAAAGGTTTGCGTATTTTGTTCTTAATGCTTCAGAGCAAGACATTCCCAATTATTTGAAACCATTTCTTGATGACTTCAACGGATCAGAGCCTATCGCGGATTTATTTAACGAATTAATTTTAGCAGAAGATAGGTTGGATACTTACGATAATTTCTGGAAGGTCTGGAATCTATTTTTAGAGAAGATGGTTAATCTGTGTAAGGATGGGGATGGATACTGGCATGTGGATAGAATTATAGAAAGCTATTTATTTGCACGAGTTCCTTGGAAAGAAACAGCTACTGATTGGCATACATTCAAAGATAGCAATAACCAATTTTTCTCAAAAATAGCCAAGAATATTGGTCATTGCCCATCAACGTTGTACGCTCTGGCTAAATCGCTGAATAACGTCGCTAGTCGGTATCTCAATCCCGGTATAGCCTGGTTGTCTGAAATGTTGACTAGCAACGAAGGATTGTGGGAAGCCAAACTCGAAGCCAATACAGTTTATTACCTAGAAAGTCTCGTCAGAAAGTATATCTACAAAGAGCGTGAAAAAATTCGAAGGACAAAGCAATTGAAAGAAGAGATTTTGGTAATATTGGAGTTCTTGGTAGAGAAGGGTTCTGTCGTCGGGTATATGTCACGAGAGAACATATTATGACGCCCTAAATCAGGAATGTCCGATTAACAGGTGCCTTATAGTGATAATATTAATGGAAGTCATATTGAAGTTTCCCTTTGATCAACAACGAATGTCCGCTATTGGCCGAAATTAGACATCACGAAGATGGTGCAGGTAACGTATAACAAACGCAAGCACTCGGAACAATTTCGGCTTCGCTCCAAATTGTCCGGTGTTGCGGGCGTTAGGGCAATAATAGTTCAGTCCAAGGAAGGTTAATGAAAGCATTTGAACATCAGGACGTACAGCTATGCGCATCCATTTTATCGAAGGCCAAAACACCAGATGATGCATTAATTGCATGGTCAACTATGCAAGTACAGCATCCAGATTTAGTGGGTATTGTTTGCTTGGATTCCTATAAGCGCAGTGCGCTCCCACCGTCAGTCAAGAAGTACACTAAAACTCCTCTGAATTATCTTGTCCCTTATTTTGAGTCTGAACATATCTACTTCCTTGAGGATGACCTATTAAGAGATATGTTTAGCTTAAATGAGGTGAAGTTTGGTATTGACTACACCTTGATGCTTGATACCAATATTGCCTCTTATATAAATAAGTTGGTTCGAGGCGAGCCGCTCGGAGAAATGCAAAATAAAGTCATTCCTTTGATTGATGGTATTCTGCATGATGATCTTAACTTCGACTCTTTGTTTTATATGGTTGAGAATGTAAAGAGCGTCATCAATCTTATTGGCAATGAACAAGGTTCAAAAATATCGTTTTGGAAGTCACTTGATAAAGATTTTAGGTCGAATTTAGTAAGTCTACAGATATTTAGAAGCATTGATTGTAAGGAATATAAGAAAACGTCAAACCCTAGGCCTATATTTACGTACTGTAATGCCGCTCGTAGAGCTATAAATTTCGCTTACGATTTTTACGCATCTGAAATGGGCAAGGAACATATCCTGGATTTCGTTTTAGTCCAAAGACTGATTTTGTTGCAGTTAATCGGAATGGTGAAAATTCAGCTTTCATCAAATAGAAATGCAAAAAATAAAATGGCCGACTACTTTGATTATATTCACGAAGTAGTCGGAGCTTACTTTGATAGGGAATCAATCATTGCACATAAGTACTTCTTGAATAGGAATAGTGTTGGAATCCTGAATAAAATACAGAAAGGTATGCCTATGTCGGGTCTCCTCAAGAAGCTTGATAATATTGCTTGGGACATGGCCGCACCTAGATTTATGGAGAAACTAATTACTTCTATGACCGAGACTAGCGATGGCCGATACTTTATACCGATGTTTGTATCTTTTGATAACAAGCTGCGTGATCTTCTATCTTTGTTTCCAGTTAAGGGAGCTATCTACAGCAAATCGGAAGGCTGTCTGATCCCTCTGCCTAAAATAAATACAATGGATTATTTTCAATCCCATGGGTGTGGAGACTACCTAGAGCACTTATACAGTGATCCAGTGAGAACAGAAAGAATGTCCAGACCAAAACCAACAAGGCTAAGTGTTCATAGGTGCATTAAACGTGAATACAGGGAGCTACGGGGGCTAATCAGCCCTAACAAGAAAATGCAGCCGACGCAAAAAACGCGCGGCTGATTTGAGCGTTATGTGTACGGATAACGGACAATGAAGTGCCAAGAATGTAAGAAAAATGGAATCAACCCATTGAGTAAAATGGGCTTAATTTTTGGTCTGGAGGTTCGGTGCTCGCAATGTGGTACAGCTTATCGGCTTCACAAAGGGCTTTCGTTCTTCATTTCGGTAGCTCTCCAGTTCTCAATATTGGTCTCGATTTTTTACGCGTTTGTTCAACTGGAAAAATATATAGCTTATGTAGGAGTAGTCCTAGGTTTCACGCTACTGGGAGCTATTGCCTTGGTGCTTCCGGTAAAAAAATTGCCCGGATTAAAGCTACGAAGGACTAGAAGTTGACACATAGCCAAACCATTAAATATGCTCCCTTCGGTCGCCGGACCTCGTTGCACTCGGCCGTTTATGGTGGGCGTTAGGTGTAAAGGAAGTTCAGAGTTGTTCGAATGGTTCAGGAAGCGAAAACAACCATATAACGAGAATCAAATTCTAAATGATGGTTTAGATTATGCCATGGAGTTTGGCTCAAATTGGTTGCAACCAATTCAATCCCGACTTGTTAAGTTATACCCTAAACTCTCAGACATTGAACTTGATGATTACAACTCAAAGTGCCAAGCCGCAATGAAAACCGGACACGATCAAGTTTATGCTTTAGCTGAAGAATCAGGAAAAGATGCATCATTTGATGCTTTTGTCGCAAGCTATTCGAAATCATTCCCTTGGGTAAATGATAAAAATTTAAAGCATATTTTTTCTCAGGGTATGTATTATGCTTGGAAAGATATGGGGTGGTAATTTACACCTAACAAGTTACTCAAAAGGACGCAAAACGCTTGGCTTGCGCTCCTCCGTCGCTAATTTTAGCCAAGCATTTATGCGCCCATTAGTAAGGCGTTAAATTTACAAGGAGAGTCCTCGAAGAATGGACGAGTTTTTTAAAACTAAAGTTGGTTTTACTATAGGGTTACTGGCTGCAGTTTTCACCATAAAGCCATTGATAGATGCCAACAGTGACCTTGGATTTCTCGTTTTTGGTCAAAAGATTACCATTGAGTGTGCATATCTTTTCTTGATGGCCAGCCTAGGGCTGGCTGTATACTTTATATCATTACAGTTTGCTTCGCAGAGACATGTCGGCATTTTTGATAAGGCAAGTAATGCCTGTTATGCAATTGCTCTAGCTACTCCTCCGGTATATGGGGCATTCTGGGGGCTCACGGTTATAGCGGGTTTTATCGGCACGTTAGTGGTTCAAATACCTCCAAATATACTGACTTTAACCTCAGGTGCTATATCGGGAATTTTGGGAAACTATTTGTTCAAATTTCTTACCAAATCGATACAGTTGAAGTTTTATAAGGCGGAGAAGGAAGAAGAAAGAAGGGAAGATCTTCGCTTGTTGGCAAGAGCTTCAGACCTATTCAACTCGGGAATGTATGACCTTTCTGTGCTAGAAGCCAGCAAGGTAGTCGAATCTCTGATTAGACGATTGCTTGAAACTAGAGAGTCAAATTTCAAAACTATATCAATGTATGAGCTGATTCAGCTCGCAAAAAAGCATCATTTACTAGCTAGTGATGATATCAATCTTCTTCATGAGATACGTAAGTATCGAAATGACTCGGTTCATAAGTTAGATGCAGTAACGAGAGAGACCTCTGAGCGAGTTTTAAATCTTTCAAGAGAACTAATAGTTAAACTCGAATTAACTCCAGAATCTATCGGCTATGAATGGCTAGAAAAAAATAGAGAAAAAGTTCTTGAGATATTCAAAGAAGGCGATCCCAAAAAATGTAAAAAACCTATTGAAATGCTAAAAACTGCTTGGCGGGATCGGGATGGTGCTATTTGGTTAGAAATATCAGATTTCTTTGAGGTGGCTCTAATTCATAATCCAGGCCTAATTGTAAGCATGTTTGTCGGGGATGAGTGCTTATTAGAAAGCTGGCTTGAGTGCGCAGACGTTCAGCTTTTCACCGACTTTAGGGGCGGAGAAACCGCGCGCTTAGAGTATTCTCAAAAGCTCATACTGAAAGCCTTATCTGAGTATATAAAGACTGAAAAATCTCCAGACAGTTTAAAAGTCGCAGACAAGATACTTTCCACTATTGAATCTGCCTCTGTTCAAGAGATTGTATGAAATTTAACAAACGCGTCAATTAGGACGCTCGCAAGCTCGCGCCTATTACGCGGGCGTTAGAAGTATCGAGATATGAGTGAAATAAAATTTTTGTGCTTTAATCAAGTGAATCCAGAAGACTTCTTGGCGATTGTCAATGAGGAATCTTTGAGAATACATTTAATCGATCATCCATATTTTGATGCCACCAGCCTTCAAGCGTGGATGGAAGATAAAATTAGAGTGGATGCGATACAAGGCTGTCGTATTCGGGCAGTTAATATAGATGGTGAATTAGCCGGTTGGTGTGGAATTCAGCCAGATGATAATGGTTTTGAATTAGCTATTGTTATCTCACAAAAATTCTGGGGTTTTGGTATACCCATTTTCAAAATGCTCATGTGTTGGGCTAATGAGCTGGGGCATAAAGAAATACTATTTCATCTACTTGATAGTAGACCTGAGTACAAGGCACTAATTAAAATGTCTACAAAAGTTCATAAAACAAAACAATTAGGTCGGTGTTTTACGACCTACCATATTGCAGTAGGTAAATAGTGCGCGTAAAAACTTCTAACAAAAATAGTCAAGGCGACCCCAAAAAACGGCGCGCTTGCTGTTGGCGTTATGTTGCTATGAGAGAATATGAGGCATGAATATAGATTGGAACTTGGCAGCAGCCGTAGGAATGCCAATACTTACACTATTCCTAGGCGCTTTAGTTAATCACCTCATAGAAAGTCGGCCAAAACTTATTAGCTATTTAGGATTTATTTCTTCACATCGCCTTGCGCCTCAAGCCGACGGATCTCCTGGACCAATAGTCAACACTCATTCGGTAATCATAAAAAACACAGGGCGCAAAGCGGCATCAAATGTTCGCTTAGGTCACAACTTTCTACCAAACGTTAATGTCTATCCGGATGTAATGTATGAGATCAGGGATCTTCCTGGTGGAGGAAAAGAGATATTATTTCCAACCCTCGTTCCTAAGACCGAGGTAAGCATCAACTATCTTTATTTTTCTCCCGATACTTGGGAGAAAGTAAACACACATATCCAATCAGATGACGGACCGGCCAAAGTCGTAAATGTTCTTCTCCAGCCACAAGTCAAACCTTGGTTACTTAGGTTAATTTGGGCATTCATCGTTACTGGGGTTATCACATGTGGGTACTTGTCTGTAAAAGCAGTTCAGTGGCTAGCAACATAACAATCGCATGCAGTCGGATGCTGATCTAGCCGCCGTGCTGGATTCATGGGAAGTGGCTACGCGTCTAGCGCATACCTTTATGACGGATGAGTTTATCGCCCAAGAACGTAAGAATGTTGCGGAAATTTATATCCCCAATACTGATACCTGGGTTGCCGAGATCGACGGCGTCGTAGAAGGCTTTGTCGCTTTGATCGTAAGCGCTCAAGCAACCCCACCTACCAATTTAAATAACCGCCAGTTCTATATTT